>Ga0187872_10002635_pt1 | contig 15531 bp, 11 predicted proteins | sample June2016WEW_16_4_FD_132973 | JGI IMG/M metagenome (GOLD analysis project Ga0187872, IMG submission 132973) | Peatland microbial communities from SPRUCE experiment site at the Marcell Experimental Forest, Minnesota, USA - June2016WEW_16_40 | ecosystem: Environmental > Terrestrial > Soil >...
TATGGGAGTAGCAGCTATTAAGTTTAAGAACGGGGACATGGAAGCTATGGGAAAGAACCTTGGCGGCTCGGTCGCCTTGTTCCTGGTACCCAAGATCGTGGAGGTCATAATCTCATGGGCGTCTCGGTAACGACCTGTAGCGCCAAAGCTGGCGTAACTGGTTCATTTACAAGAGGATGCTCATCTCTTGATAGAGATGGCCTCCACTCTTCAATGCTTCGCCAGCTCAATTGATGCGGCACTATCGAAGTTGCGTCACTTCAAGAACTTGGCCGGTTAGATGTTCACTCCGCCAGACAGGTCGAGATCAATCCAGGTCAACCGCGAGGAATTCGAATGGCGCTGAACACAAGCCCCATTCCGAACCGTGCCATGACCACCAACAACTCTGGCGGCAGGTATTCGGCGTGTTCAATTTCGTCGCCCAACTCCACACCAAAATCCAGAAGCATATTGTCCACGCCCCGCAGTTTGAGGCGGTCCAGTTCCTTCTCGTGCTTGGCCAGGAACTTCATCGCCGTCTTGACCTGTGCGGATAAACCCTGCCCTTCCTCCGAGCTGACCAGAACGACGAAACCGGAATCTGGTCTTGATTGGCGCTCCGGGTTGTCCTTTGCAGGTATATCGCCTTTTCGAAATATAGACCTTGCCTTGAACGGACTGCTTTTCAGGTAGCTGTCCACATCAAAGTTCAAACCACTGGCCACAAATACGCAAAAGCCCATGAAGGAGAGTGTGCGGATTGTTGGGCTGAAAACAATCACGATCTGCCGAATCAACAGGAAAAGGAAGGGGAGAGCGAGATTGGCCACTTCAACGCAGGAGGTGGGAGGGCTGACGAGAATTGCGGGCTAAACTTGAAAGGGGAATTTGAACTTCGTCCGGATTTTCCTCTTTTTTAGCTGTCATGCACCTGGCAACGCTCCCCGTGTCACCAGGTCGTCAGGAGTCAGTCATTTCCCCGTGCTTTTCTATGGCGGGCCAAGAACGAATGCGCCGCTTTCATTGGTTCCCAGAAAATAGCCAGCGGCGTCTGTCTGGTTTTGCAGCACAGCCCCATGCGCGACAATGTTCGTTTTCACCCCCGTTGGCTGGAAGGTCACAGTCACGACGCCGCTGTTCGTGTTGATCGCAATGACCAAGTGGTTTGTTGGGGAAAGATTCGTGTTTCCATCGTCCAGGTTCGTCAGGGTGTTGTGGCTGCCGCGGTTGGTGCCTATGTTTGTGTAGATCAGGAAGCCGTTGGTCAGGTTCAACCCCGGCATTCCCGCCTTCGCCGTGTTCGTGTAGGGCGATCCGAGCACTTTGGTGAGATTGGTGAAACCGGACGGATACAACGTCTTGGAAACGGACGGCTTGATCCAACTGACCCAACTATTCGTGGACATGTTCTTCGGTGGCGCGTTGGTAAGATAGATCCATCCCAGCAAACTTCCTCTGCCCGAATAAAGAGATTGGTAGAGCGGGATGCCTCCATTTTGGGTAATCGGCACCGACCATAGGAAGGGCGTACCGTCAGCCAGAGCTCCGCCCAGAGTGGAGATTCCACCCAGGGTGTTGGTGATGGCGGCGTAACCGTAGCCATCCGGGCTTTCCTGCGGCGCATTGGTGTCTAGCGGCAACAGCAAAGTGAACTGCCCGGCATAATTTGGGATGCTGCCGGATTGGCGGTCCCTGCTGGAAAGAAAATCTCTATGAAAGAAGCTTTAGAACAGGTTGTTGATCCATTGCGTGCGCCAGTCAGCGTCAGTCGCTGTTGTCCCGGCGCAGCCAAAATGCCCGTGCTGCGGCAGCGACATGATGCGCACCGCCTCAAGTCATTGGGCCACTCCAATCGGGAAATGGCGCGGCGCTTGGGCGTCAACGAAATGGCCGCCCGCAAACTGCTGCGTCGACTGGGCTGGAAAGCCGCTTTGCCGGTTCAGGCGGAGTGGTCTTTTTCAGAGAGAGCAACTGCGAACCCAAACCTGTCGGCCGTTGACCAGGGCGCCAGCGAAGCGCGACCGACGAGCAAGTGGCGGGGACGCGCCATTTCCCGTGACCACCTCAACCTGGAGAATCCATGTCCAGACCTCGAGATTATTCACCCGCCAACACCCGGCATTGGGTCACGGCGGAATCGTGGGGCGCGGATTGAAACGCAAGAGGCAAGTTCAACGATGGCATTTCGGCATCGTGGAGAATCTCGGCCAGGCTGTTCAGCAGCATTTCCGCGTTGTACGGTTTAGGGAGGAAGAGTGTCGCCCCAGCCCCGAGAGCTTTGGACTGACGTTCCTTGTCGGAAAGACCGCTGGTGGCGAGGACGCGCGCGACCGGATTCATCTTCCTGACGGCGAGGGTAAGGGCGACCCCATCCATCACCGGCATCATCATATCCGTCAGCACCACATCAATGCCATCTTTTTGCCGGGAATAAATGGCAAGGGCATCGCCACCATTGGCCGCCGTCAGAACGACATAGCCATAGGCTTCGAGCGTTTGCCGGGTTATGGCGCGCAAGGAAGCCTCATCATCCACCACGAGGATTCGCTCCCCGTTTCCGCGTGGGAGCCGGGCTTCCTCGACTTGAGGGGTCGCCAGCTCCTTGCCCAACTCCGCGGGCAGCCACACTTCGAAGGTGGATCCCTGGCCCGGCTCAGAGTCAACCTTGACGAAGCCGCCGTGACTTTTGACAATGCCCAGGGTGGTGGAAAGACCAAGACCGGTGCCTTTGCCGGCCTCTTTGGTCGTGAAAAACGGGTCAAAAATCTTTTCCAGAATTGCGGGCGGAATGCCAGTCCCCGTGTCCGTCACTTTGATGACCACATGTGGACCTGGTTTGGTGTCCGGATCCATGCCCGGCAAGCGGGTTTCCACCATGATGTTCTCGGCCGTCATCGTCAGTCCGCCGCCGTCAGGCATGGCGTCGCGGGCATTAACACAAAGATTGAGCAATACTTGGTGTAGCTGGGTTGCATCGCCTGAAAGCACCCAGAGGTTTTTTGGTATATGAGATTGGATGCGGATGGACTTTGGAAAGGTGCCGCGGGTGAAGTTCGCCATTTCGCGCAGGAGTTGTTTGAGCGGCACCGGGATACGCTGTGCCTCAACGCCACGGGCAAAGGAGAGCACTTGCTTCACCAGGTTCGCGCCGCGTTCGGCGCTGGCCTTGATCATCCCGATCATGTTGCGGGTTTCTTCATCCCGAGCCTCCGTTTGCAGCAATTCGCAGGACATGAGAATCGGCGCCAGAACATTGTTGAGATCGTGGGCGATGCCTCCGGCGAGCGTCCCGATGCTCTCCAGCCGCTGGGCGCGCAGAAACTGCGCTTCCATCTGCTTCTTTTCCGTGATGTCCTCGACCATGCCAATGGAGTATTGGGCCTTGCCCGCCGGCCCCCGCACCACGGAGGTCGTCAGGCGCGCATGAACCACCTGGCCTCCTTTGCGCAGGCAGCGTTTTTCGATTTGGTAATGCTCCCGCTTTCCCGCGAGCATTTCCCGATACAATGCCAGGTCCGCCTCCACATCGTCCGGATGAGTGAATTCGCTGAAAGACATGCCCCGCAATTCTTCTTCCGAATAACCCAGCAAGTGCTGCAACGCGGCATTGGACTTCAGGGGATGCCCGTCTATGTCCATCAGCGCCATGCCGATGGCGGCATTCTCGAACGTCACACGAAATTCGGTCTCGCTCCTCCGTAGTTTTTCTTCGCTTTCGCGTAGCGCCGCCACGCTATGCTCCAAGTCCCGCACCATGATTTGTGACTGCCGGTTCAACCGCCATTTCTCGGACATGGCGCTGGCCATCTGCAGCACTTCGATATGATCGAACGGCTTTTTCAGGATGACCAGCCGGTCGGACCGTCCCAGCCTGGCCGTCATCTCCTCCCACGAATAATCCGAGTAGGCCGTGCAAATGACTACCTGGAGATCGGGATCCACCTGCCATATTCTCGAGGTGGTCTCGACTCCGTCCCAGCCCGGAGGCATGCGCACGTCAATAAACGCCACCGCATAAGGCCGTTTCCCGGCCCCGGCTTGTTGGACCATCTCCAGACCTTGCTGCCCCTGGGAAGCGAACTCGACTTCGAAGGGGACCTGGCGGTTGGAGCCATCACTCGCTCCGAAAGCCCGGGTTTCAAATGGGTCCACTTCTTCCAGCTCCGGGCACAGCACCTTGCGGAAATCCTCGTGAATCGCGAGGCTGTCATCAATGACCAGCACCCGGCGGTTGAACTGTGGCAAAGAACGACTCATAGGGACGCCTTGGGCGGCTGCAGAGGCAGTTCGAGCGTAAAGGTGGCTCCCATTTGCGGGCCCTCGCTGTGCGCGGCCAGACTCGCGCCCATTTCCGCGGCGGCCAGCGCGGCACTGTGCAGGCCAAAACCGTGGCCTCCTTTGCGCGTGGTGAACCCGAAGCTGAAAATACGCTTCAGATTCTCTTTCAGAATGCCCACGCCATTATCCACCACCTCGATCCGCACCCGGTCGCCGCTGTTGGTCAGTCGAATCGTGAGGAGCTTCTCCCTGCAACTGCCTTCATGGCACGCATCCTTTGCGTTACGGATCAGGTTGACGAGGATTTGGAGAACCTTGTGCTTTTCGACGGCAATTTCAGAAATGGTCAGGTTGTAATCGCGAACCACCTGCACCTCGTGCCGTGCCAGCGCTCCGGCGTTGATCCGCAGGGCGTCTTCCACCATGTCCGGCACCTGCACTTTTTCAACGATCCCGAAACATTTGGCATAGCCCTGTTGCATGGCCACGATTTCCTTGATGTGCTCGACGTGCCGTTGGATCAACTCGATTTCCTTCAGCAAAGTTTGCTGTTCGCGTTCCAGATAATTTCCCAGGCGCCGCAGATAGGCGGGCGTTTCCCGGCCGGTGGGATCCACGGTGATGAATTGCGCCAGGTCCCCGGCATGTTCCTCCAGCAACCCCGCCACGCGGGCCACGTTCGCAAATCTGGACTTTTTGACCTGGTCGAGGATGGCGGCTGTGGAAACATTGACGCTGTTGAGCACATTGCCCACATTGTGCAAGACGCTGGTGGCCACTTCCGCCATGCCCGCCTGTCGTGAAGCCAGCACCAACTGTCTCTGGGTTTCCTCCACTTCGCGCTGCATGCGCTTCTGGTCGGTGATGTCGCGAAAGGCCCAGATCCTCCCATAGTAGTTTCCGTTTTCATCCAGCACCGGGGAGGAATACCGGTCCATAACCCTTCCATCCTTGAACTCGACCTCGTCCCGGCTGGTTTCGTCCCGGTGTGAGTAGAGGTGGAGAACTTTCTCGTGGAATTTCTCGGGATTTTTGGTGGAGTCGGTTACATATTGGAGCCGTCTGGCATCATCAACATCTTCCGCGATTTCGCGGGGAATCTTCATCAGCCGATTGAATTGTTGGTTTTGGACGGCCGTCTTTCCCTGATCGTTGACTACCAGGATGCCCTCCAGGGAGGAATTGACCAATGCCTCAAGGAAGGCGGTTTTCCCGCGCAACTCCTTGAGCGAGGCCTCGAGTTGGTGCTCCGCTTCTTTGCGCTCGGTCACGTCGCGAAAACTCCACACCCGGCCCACGATCTCTTTGCCAATGCGCTGGGGTTTCGAGTAGCGTTCGAAAATCTTTCCGTCCTGGAATTCCAGCACGTCGAAACTTTCCTTCTCCAACCCTGAATACAGGCTTTTCACCCCGGCCATGAACTGCTCGGGCTGCTTCAATTGTGCCCGGGCGATTTCCAACATCTCCTGCTCGGATTTCCGGTCCGAGACCTCGCGGGGGATGTGCCACATCTCGAGGAATTTTTCATTGAAGCTGATGGCCCCTCCGCGTCCGTCCGCCACCAGAATCCCGTCTGCGGTGGATTCGAGCGTGGCGTTCAACAGCGAGAGCGAGCCCGCCAGTTGGACCGTGCGCTCCTCCAACTCCAGCGTCTTGCGCGCCACCACCTCCTGGAGGTCGGCGTTCTGGCCCAGCAGAGCCAGCGCGGATCGTTTGTTCGCCTGCCTCGCCTGCACGCGTTGCATCAGGACCCGGATGGTCTTGTCCCGGGCTGACAAGGCCTTTTCCGCCGCGGCCAGCCGGGTGGCCAAGTCCGCCGCGCCTTCCACCTGGGGATGGTTTCCAGTCCGGCTCATGGTGACCTTCCTATGGCGATGCCCGTAAACGTCTGGTTCACATGGATTCCGTTAAATTGCTCGCCATAGGTGCTAAACCCGAACACCTTGTTGTCCATCATGATCTGGGCCATCTCGCCTAACCGCCCGTCGCTCTCAAACTCCAGCCTCCGCAGGATGCAATCGCACCCGATGACCAGCGCCAGCTCTCCGACCGTGTCCCGAACGTGCTGAAATGCCCCCTTCGCCACCTCCACGGGATCAACCGCCTGCCCGAGGCGCAGGACCACCCCATCCTCAATCGCGCAATACAACGTCAGACTCTTGTCCGGATTGGCCTGCTGGATCGAACGAATAAAGCGCTCGCCACCCAACTCCAGCACGAACGGATGCCGGGAGAAGACTCGGGCGTTGAGTTGGGCCACCGTCGTCCCGGCCATCGTGGCATAGGCCTCGGCAGCGGGTTCTCCATTGATCTCCCGAATCACTCGCCGGTCCGGGTCCGATTCCGTAATCACCAGCATCCCGCCGCTGGGCTTGAAATGTTCAAACTTGAAAGTCGTGAAGGGCGCCGTGGTTTGAAACAAAGTGAACACGGCCGTGCGGCTGCGGAATTCGCCTCGCGCGAAAACATGGGTGCGTTGGAACTTCAGATCATCACCTGCCGAACCTCCGACGATGGGCAGTTGCGGTAGTTTCTGGTAAATCTCCGAAATCAGACGTTCCTCCATCAGGGCCAATCCATCCACCAGCAGCAGACCGAACCCCCGCCACAGGGGATGTTCTGCTTTTGCCTCCGCATAAGCAGACGCGATGCGATCCACGTCGCTTTCCATACTGTCGAGGCTGATGGAATAAGGATGGGCTGAAACGTCCCCGGCAAGAGCCACCGCCGTGATTCCACCCTTGGCGAATCCGCTGCCGTCCAATTGTCCCGCCGTCGTGCAGCCGATGATCGGTTCGGGGAATGCCGCGCGGAGCTCTCGCGCCAGCCGGTCCAAGTCGTAAGCGCAGGAACAGAAGAACAGCACGACCTGGGGATTGTCCAAATGGATTTGCTCGCGCAACTCCAACACCCCCGAACGCTCGTCCATGGCGGCCGAACTTCCTCGCTGGATTTGCAGCTTTGTCCTGTCCTTCATCTTACGGTTTTGCTCCCAAGCCAATGAATTCAGCCCTGGCTTTTAAGGCGGCTTCACCCATAACCGCATTCGTTCTTTTGGTCCGGCCAAACGCAATGTTGCGTCATGGTACATCGGCGAGTTATCGGTAGTTTTTGCTTCCATCGCATCTTCCCTTGGCAGATGGCATCCGTGGACACCCTCAAGTATGGCCGTTTCTCCCCATATACCAGGTCAGCGTGTGATTCCACCTGAACCTACGCCGGAGCGCGGAAGGGTGCTATGGGGTGTTATACCCATCAGACATTTATGATTCCAGCCCTGGCGGGCTAGCCAGGAATGATCAATCAAATCGTATGAGGGGCCGCGGCCAGTGAGGTTGTTGCCCTGGCGAATAGTGCCCGAACCGCCTCCGAGCCGGACGCGGGCTACAGGTCGGCGATGACCAGCGCCAAGGTGAATCCGTCGTATCCTTTGCTGCCGACGGTCTGGATCGTCGTGGCGCTGACGCGCCGTTCGGCGGCCAGCAGTTGGTGGAAGCGGCGGACGCCAATTACGGCAGGATCGGTGCTGGCCGGATCCGCCACCGCGCCGTTTCGCACCACGTTGTCCACAATGATCAATGTGCCGCGACGGGAAAGTTCGAGCGCCCTGGCGAAGTATTCGGGTATGGCGCCCTTATCGGCGTCAATGAAGATCAGGTCGAAGGGGCCGCTCTTTTCGGCGATGAGCTGCGGCAGCGTCTCCAGCGCCGGACCGAGGCGCAATTCAACCACCCCAGCCAGTCCGGCGCGGGCGATGTTGGCGCGGGCGGCCTCCGCATGTCGGGGGTCAACTTCCAGCGTCATCAACTGGCCGCCGGCGGGCAACGCCCGGGCCAGCCAGATCGTGCTGTAGCCGCCGAGCGTCCCGATTTCCAGAATATGGCGCGCGTCCTGCGTTCGCGCCAGCAGATGCAGCAACTTGCCCTGGGCCGGCGAGACGGCGATGGGCGGCAGGCCGGCGGCAGCGCTGTCCCGTAGCGCGCCGTCCAGCGCCGCGTCAGGCGGCACCAGCAAGCCAGTGATGTAACGGTCCACCGCCGTCCATTGGTCTTGATTCATAGTCGGTTTGGCGGAAAAGCAAATAACGCGGCGGCGCGGAGAAATCAAGCCGCCCTCGGGGCCAGGGGATGAAACCGCCGGGACTTTAGAGAATAGGGATGTTGCAAGGCAAGCAAGCGCCCCGGGGGCTGTCGTGATAACGCGCAAGAGGCCGACGATCACGTGGGCGGTCCGTCCGCAGGTCCTGGGAGGCTGCCGGATTTGACAGGTCCTGCTGGAAAGAAAATCTATGAAAGAAGCTTTAGAACAGGTTGTTGATCTATTGCGTTCGCCTGCTTAAAACCCAATGAATGCAAGGGTTTAAAGGGTATACATCACCTCAAAAAATGGTTTGCAGTACCGGCACAGTACAAGTTTGTTTGTAAACATCATGCAATCGAGGTCCGCTCGCTGTCCCTTTCCGAACCACGCTTTCGCTCCTTTGGCGCCTCATCCGCAACTTTCGGGAGTGGAATGTGGCCACGCGGAATTCTCTTCGTGATGAATTTCTTTTTAACAGGCCGTGGAGCCGAGTGGGGGGTAAGCCAACTCAGCACCTCGACAGGGGCAGGCGTGGAATTGCTCCAAGCTTGGCCAGAGCGACGCCTTTCACCTTGAGCATGGTCTTGGCAATCGCCCCTATTCCCTTGTCCGGCACTATTGTCGGAAGGATTTGTGCGAAGCGGCCTTTCATCTCATCCATCGAGGGTGAATCAGATTCGTCCAAGCCGAAAAAATTCCCATTGTCGCTGCGAATGATGGGCAGGAACTTCTGTTGCTGTCCAGTACGCGACTCCCCTGTCAGGACGACGACCTCCTGCCGGTCAAATGCCTCCGATGGCGGTTCGGTCTCATCGAACCTTTCGCCCTGCATGGCGAACTTGACCCAAGCCTTCAGCGCCATCACGCACGCAGTGGCGGCGTGGGCAATGCACATGAGCCGGGCAGCTGTGGCAAAGTCGGTCTTGCCGCTCTCATCAGCCAGCGATTCGGGCATGAACATGAGCAGACCTTCCGAGCCGATGAGAAACAGCGTGGGTGGCAGGTGACCGATATTGCGCATGGAGTGGTTGGCGTAGTGCTCCGCCTGCACCAGAAGGTCGTCCAGATGTTCGAGTCTGCTCTGTTGCACTCCCGGGATTTGGCTAGAAACCGGGAATGCAGGCAAGATTGATTGTGGGCTGGCGGCCTCCATTGCCCAACCTCGGTTCATCTTTCAGCAACTCCGGGGCGATGGACTATCCCTTCATGGCGGCTTCGCTCCGCCATTCTCGCCTCCAACGGGAAATCCATCGGCGGACGGAGAGCAGCGCAAGCTGAGACTTGGGGATTGGCCATCGGACGAAATTTACGCAAGAGAGGAGGAGAAGCAGGAAAGCAAAACGGAGCACATAGTACAGGGTACGCATAAACATCAGGGTTTGAGAGGATTGCGATTAGCCAAGCGACCGTTCAAATCTTCGTGTCCGAAGATGGCGGGGTGAGCATTCGCTTCCATAGCCATTTTGTACCCTATGCCGCCTGCAAATGCACTGTAATGGGGTCTTCACCCCAGAGCGATAATCTCCTTTTCGTCAGGTTCAGCCTGGCATCATCCGCTCGCGCCGGGCCACGCCAGGGGCGCTCCTGTCGCTTGAGCGAAGCGACGCACGCATGGCGAAGATCATCCTGCGCACAGAAAGGCGGAGGCCACGCCAAGCTGTGTGGCGTCGGCTGATAATGTCATTTCACATACTTGATGACGACCAATTTGAGTTGCTGGCGGTCTGCCTCGCCCATCTGGTCCTCATCGGATTTCTCCCGATTTACGCGCAGCAGAAGGATTGCGTCACCGCCGTGGTCTTTTGCGACTTTGGCGATGGCAGAATCCCGGTCTTGGCTGAAAAGACGTGAGAGGCGTCCGAGCTTGGGGCCGTGAGGGATACCATCAACCGAGCCTAGAATTTCATATTTCCGGGCAGGCTCTCCGTGCTCCCAGATGTCAATGCCGTCAACGGATCGCACTTCACCACCCGATCCTTGGAGAACCCCCATCCCAGGATATTTCGTGAACTTGGGGCTCGAACAACCGCAGAGCAGAAACGTAGCGACAAATACCATAGACCATATCCGAATTTTCATAGCTGGCTCCGATGATTACATAGTTGAAAAATAACGACTGGGATTAAGCCGAACCGGCCCGCTGAGGTCAAGTTGGATTGCGGGATGAGGACCACTTCCATCATCCAACCTAGATCGATTCCCAAGCGGGGATGGCGGGATTCAATTCGCATAAGAGCCGGGCAAGGCGGGCGAAAACCGCAACTGGCCGGTTTTCCCGCCAATCCACAGTGAAAACACGGCTTGCCTGGCTTTGGGGAAGCCCATTGGGTCAATCGCTGGCATGTCGGCTGTGGTGCGGGGTCGTTTCGCTGCGCAATTCGCCTGTATTGCGCCCAAAAACCCACCCAACCCCCACAACGGATTTCCTCCAACTGCGGATCCGAAGTGCGTTGGCATGGTGCTTACCACCAATTATCGAAATTGCGGCCCGACCTTTTTCAGGTCAAGGTTTGGCGGGTACAGACCCGGCAGGCTGACGCCCAGCGCCCTTGCCAGAAACAGAAGCTCGCAATCCGACGCCCAACGCAGTCGGGCTTCCAATTTCGCCACTGAACTCCCGAAAATATCCCAGCCCTGCAACTGCAATTTCTCCGCCAAGACCTCCTGAGTCCACCCTTTCCGGTCACGGAATTTGCGGACTTGCGGGCCAACAATATTCAGCGGCTTCTTAATTTTTCGGCGCTGACTGTACCCACTGGCCCGGTTTACTATTGACAGGCGCGAAAATCCCCCTGGAAAACGCCCCGCCAAGGTGGCCCGCCAGGCGTTCCCCGGGGTCCGTCTTCGCCCATCGCGCTGGCTCCGACGCATCGGTCGGAGTTGACGCACTCTTTCAGTTCGAGCGGCACGGAGTCGCGCACGACGGCGAAGTTCTGGTTATAGTTGGTCGGCGCAGGCTGGGCGGCGGCGGAGAGCGCGGTGGCCAACAACAGGGTCAAAGTTATCTTTTTCATAAAGTTCCAGTCGTCAAGTATTGGACGGGCTTTCCGTGAAACACTCCTGCTTTTGAAGAAAATGCAAACGGCTTCGGCATAAAAGCCCGTATAAAATTGCAGGTTCCTGCTAAATGAATCCTCCATTTTGTTAAAAGACCCCGTTCGAGGACCCCGGAGGTTTGACTGCGCCTGCTTCGTGGATTGTGGGAATCCAACCGCCCAATGCAGGCTTCTACTTGGCCGGGGCAGGATTGGCCGGGGCAAGAGTTTCGGGCTGGTTCCAGCCGCCGCCGAGGGATTTGTAGAGGCGGACGATGATCAAAAGCTGGTTAAGCTGGGTGCGGGCCAGGGCGTTTTCATCGGGAAATAGTTGCTGCTCGGCGTCGAGGATTTCAAAGTATTCGGCGTGGCCGGCGCGGTAGCGTTGGGTGGCGACAAGCACGGAGTCCTGAAAGGCGGCGACGGATCGGGCTTGCTCGCGGCGGGTTTCGTCGTATTTCTGCCGCGTGTAAAGCTGGCCGGAGACTTCATGGAATGCCTGTAGGACGGTTTGCTCGTATTGCAGCCGGTTCTCCTCCCAGAAGGCCCGCGCCTGACGGTATTGTCCGGTCAGAAGGCCGGCCTGAAAAATCGGGCCGCTGGCGTCCAAGCCGGCGGACCAAAGCCGCGATTCGGGAGCGGTCAGGGCGGAAAGCTCCTGGCTGGTGCCGCCGAAGATGGATGTCAAACCTATCTTTGGCAGAAAATCCCCCATCGTCACGCCCACTTGCGCGTTGGCAGAACGAAGCTGTTGTTCCGCCTGGAGTATGTCGGGCCGTCGCTCCAGCAACGCGGCAGGCAGGCCGGCGGGAACGGAAGGAGGAACCGTTTGATCCCCCAGGGGCGCGCCGCGCGGGATGGAGCCGGAAGTCTGGCCGAGCAGAACCTTGAGTTGGTTTTCCAGGAGGCGGATGCGCTGTTCCAGATCGGGGACGATGGCGGCGACATTCGCCAGAGCGCCTTCGGCGCGGTCGGCTTCGAGTTTGGAGGCGACGCCGCCGCCCAGGCGCTGGTTGAAGAGCGTCAGGCTTTGGCCGTACGAATTGGTGGTTTGCCGGGCGATTTCCAGTTCCTTGTCCAGTTCCAAAAGCTGGAAATAGTCCTGCGCCACCTCGGCGATGAGCGAGAGGCGGACGCCGCGCCGGGCCTCTTCGCTGGCGAAGAACTGGGCGCGGGCGGCTTCGTTCAGGCGGCGCACACGCCCCCACAGGTCAATTTCCCAGGAAGCGTTCAGCGCAGCCTCGAAGGAACTGGCGGTGGTGCCGTTGCCCTCGGAATTGGCGGCGCCAGCGAGGGCGTTTTTTCCGCGGTAACCGTTGACATCGTAGCCGGCCTGCGGGAAGAACTGCGAATGGGCCTGCTCGGCCAGGGCGCGGGCCTGCTCGACGCGGGCGGCGGCGATGGCGATGTCATAATTATTGGTGAGGGCGGTATGAATCAGGTTGGTGAGGGCGGCGTCGTTAAAAATCTCCCACCAGGGAAGGTCGGCCAGGGAATTGGTGGAGGCGGGATCGGAAGAGTCATTGAATTGCATGGGAACGGCGGCGGCGGGGCGATGATAGTTGGGGCCGATGGCGCAGCCGACCATGAGGAGAAGGGCCAATAATAGAAATGCGGATTGCGGATTGCGGATTGCGGATTCGAAACAGCAAACGAAGTGAACGAAGGGGGATCCTTCCTTGGTTGTCTTCGTTATCTGTGATAACTCCGGTTTCATTTCGCTATTCTCTATTCACAATTCACCATTCTCATGGCTTTCCTGCCGCAGGGGCTGCCGGGGCGGGAGCGGGATGCTTCTTGTATCGAATCCCCAATTTCTCCACCACGTAGAAATTGACAGGAATGATAAATATGCCCAGCAAGGTCGAACCCAGCATTCCGCCAATGACCACCGTGCCCAGCGTCTGGCGCGACATCCCGCCCGAACCGGTCGCGAACCACAGCGGCAGACATCCGAACACAAAGGCGAAGGATGTCATCAGGATCGGACGCAGACGGACGCGCGCTCCAATCAGCGCGGCCTCGGTCAGGGACTTGCCTTTTTCGACCTCGGTCTTGGCGTATTCGACGATGAGAATGGCGTTTTTGGCGGACAAGCCGATCAGCATGATGAGTCCGATTTGGACATAGACGTTATTTTCAAAATGGCGCGACCAGAGGGCTAGAAAAGCGCCCAGCACAGCCACCGGCGTGCTAATCAAAACGCTGAAAGGCAGCGACCAACTTTCGTAGAGCGCCGCCAGGATGAGGAAAACAAAAACGAGAGATAGCCCGAAGACGGCCATGCGCGGAACGCCTTGCGCGGCCTGCTGTTCTTGGAAGGACATGCCGAAATAGTCGAATCCCATGCCGGTGGGCATCGTTTGGGCGAAGACCTCCTCCAAGGCCTTGGTCGCCTGGTCCGAGCTGTAACCGGGCGCCGCGTTGCCGTTGATTTGCGCGCAGCGGTATTCGTTGTAGTGCATCACAAATTCCGGCCCGGTGCGGCGTTCCACCGTTGTCACCGCCGAGAGTGGAACACTCTGGCCCAGCCGGTTGCGGACGTAAAACAAGCCGATATCGTCCATGCTCGCGCGATACTTGTCGTCCGCTTCCACATAGACCTGCCATTGGCGGCCAAAGCGATTGAAATAATTGACAAAATAACCGCCCATGAAAGTCTGGAGGGTTTGGTAAACTTGGCCTAGGTCCAATCCCTGCTTGAGCACCTTGTCTCGGTCCACATTCACATACACCTCCGGCACGCTGGGCAGGTAGCTGGTGCTCAAGCCGGAAAGCTCCTTCCTTTTGGCGGCCGCAGCCATGTAGGCGGTCAGGTTGGTGGTCAGGAACGAGGCGTCCTTTCCCGCCCGGTCTTCCAAAATGAAGGTGAATCCGCCCGCCGTTCCCACGCCCGGAATGGATGGGGGTGGAAAGGAAAAGGCCTGAGCTTCCGGCATCGCCGCCAGTTCTTTGTTAATGTGCGCCCGGATGGCGGCGGCTTGTTCGGAGGCTTTCTTGCGCTCGTCCCACGGTTTCAGAGTGACAAAAAACAGGGCGTTGTAAGTGGTTTGCGCCTGACTCAGCAAACTGAAGCCGAGCACCGTCGTATAATACTTGACACCAGGCGTGTTCTTTAAAACTTCTTCCACCCGTTTGCAATACTCCGAGGTGCGCGGCAGCGACGCTGCGTTGGGCAGTTGCACGTTGACATAGACATAGCCCTGGTCTTCCTCCGGCAGAAAGGACGAGGGCAGTTTGCTCCCAATCAGCACGGCAACCGCCGCCACGAGGGCCAGCAGCACAAGGCTCAACAGGCTCCAGTGGATCAACCCCTCGCTCCAATGCACGTATTGATTGGTGACCTTGGCGAACATACGATTGAACCAGTCGAAAAACCGGGACAGCGGGCCGTGCGTCGTCACCCGGTGTTTCAAAATCAGCCCGGCCAGCGCCGGACTGAGCGACAGCGCATTGAACGCGGAAATAATGACCGAAATGGCAATCGTCAGCGCGAATTGCTGGTAAAGCCGCCCCGTGATACCGGCAATGAAAACCGTCGGCACAAAAACCGCCGCCAGTATCAAAGCGATGGCCACCACCGGACCGCCCACTTCCTGCATGGCCTTCAGCGCCGCGTCCTTGGGCGCCATGCCCTCCTGAATATGCCGCTCGACCGATTCCACCACCACGATGGCATCATCCACCACCAATCCGATGGCCAGGACCAAGCCGAAGAGGGACAAGGTATTGATGGAAAAGCCAAACATCGGAAAGAGGATGAATGTGCCAATGAGCGAAACGGGCACGGCCAGCAATGGAATAAGCGAGGCGCGCCAGCCTTGCAGAAAGATATACACGACAATAGTGACCAGCAGAAGCGCCTCCCACAGGGTCGTCAGGGTTTCCTCCAGCCCGCGGCTCACCGCCAGCGTGGTGTCGAGCGAAACCGCGTAGTCCAGGTCCTGCGGAAAGCTTTTCTTTAGCTCCTCCATCGCCGTCTTGACACCCTTGGCGGCGTCGAGCGCGTTGGAGCCGGGCAATTGGTAAATGGCCATGACGGCGGAAGGTTTGCCATTGAGACGGCCGGCCAGGCTGTAAATCTGGGCGCCCAGCTCAATGCGCGCCACATGCTTGAGCCGCACCACCGAGCCATCCGCGTTTTCGCGCACGACAA
>Ga0187872_10002637_pt1 | contig 15526 bp, 8 predicted proteins | sample June2016WEW_16_4_FD_132973 | JGI IMG/M metagenome (GOLD analysis project Ga0187872, IMG submission 132973) | Peatland microbial communities from SPRUCE experiment site at the Marcell Experimental Forest, Minnesota, USA - June2016WEW_16_40 | ecosystem: Environmental > Terrestrial > Soil >...
CCCGTAAGACCTGTGGATCGAAAGAAACTCGCCACCTTCCTCTGAACCATCGAGGTTCAGGAGAGGTGTCGCTTCGGTCCGACTGGGACCTTACACATCGGTGATCGTTGGTTCCGTACCAATCGCCCGGACCCTCGCGGCGAGATCACCGGCCACCTCGGCTTTGATCCTCATCTTGACCATGAACTCTGCAAATGACGAGTCACCATTGTCAACGCTGACTCCCAATGCCGTTAGCAGCGAGTAGAGAGCATCCCGTTTCTCGTCGTCCGACAGGCTGGTTCGCAGGGAGAACGCAAACTGTTTCTCGTTCGTCGTCGGACCTGTTGAGGTAGCTGTGCTCGAGCCACTAGGCAGTCCCACTACAGATGATCCGCGAGTTCCCGCTGCCTTTTCTGAGCCTTCTCTGCCTTCTAGGTCCGTTTCCGGGCACGGTTGGCCAGGGTGTTCCGAGCCACCGCACTCTGGACAAACTCCAGGCGGAACGGGTTTGGCGAGCCTCAGACCTGACTGGCCCACGCCGATCTCCCCGGGGCTGCCAACGGGCCGCTCCGTCCCGTCGGCACCCACAAGGAGCAGCGCCCCGTCCTCGATCGCTTCGAAGATGGCTCGCTGCAAGTCGGCGTCACCCCTGGGTAGCAGCGGCATTCGAGGAGAGTTCCAGAACAGGTCTCGAACCTCATCGAGGGGACGACCATAGTCGTCGTGTCGTAAGTTGTGTACCAGTGCACGACCGCTCAGCGTGCCTTCATCAAAGGCCTTCTCCGCCTCCACCAGCTTCTTCCAGACGATGGTGCCGTCGAGGGAGGTCTGGTTCTCCTCCTCGAGTGTGATGATGCGATCCACGCGAGGGTCGCCCGCCGCTTCGTCGCCAAGGTCGAGGTAAACGATGTGCTGGTAGCCGCGTTTCACTGCGGTCTCGAGGTTCCTACGCGCCCTCGACTTCTCGTCCCGCGCCTTCTCCCGCAACTCCTCGTCTGACTTCACCTGATCCAGCTCGGATACTCGGTCCCACGCCAAGTACGCGAGAGCTTGCCCCCGCGCCAGCCCGCGCTTCTGGGTGTTGACGACAACGAATACCGCTGAAGATGCCCACTGCACTGGCAACCTGGCCGGACCGATTCCCATTGCCGCCCGGATGGCATCCCGGGTGTCCCTGTCGATCCCGTTCAGGAGCGAAAACTGGCGAGAGTCTAAGAGAACAAGGCGGGTGGTGCGCGCATTGTCAACCCCCGACGTACTCAGGACCTCCTGAGGGGTCCGGGTCAGGTCCGCTTCGACAGAAACCTTGGCCTTGAACGGCCCGGTGGTCAGCAGGCGCTCGGCCGTGCTGGAAACCTCAGCATCGCGCTCCTCGTCGGAAATCGTGCCCCGAGACGCCCTAAAGAGCATGTTGAGGGTTTGCCTCGTCGACATAAAGAGGCGAGGAAGCTGCCCTCCCTTGCCTCCGATCTCTTCGAGTGAGGCAAGACCGCCGCCGTCGACATCCTTGAGTTCGGCGAGCACCGCATCCGCATCCGCTAGACCGAACCCCTTTTCCGGAACGAACATGGCCGACTTAATCTCGGGCTCGGTGGCGCCCTGCCTTCCACCGCTGCGCGAACCGACGACACTGCACAAGAAGAGGCAAGTGGCACCTCGCTCTGCTGGGCGCGGATTCAAGTCAACGTACAGAACGCCTGCGCGCGCCTCGTCGAGAATGCGAGCGGAGCCGGACTTGTCGTCGATACCCACAATGTCTGCAGATGCGAGACTGCGATAGTTGGCCTGGGTGCGCGTATCGCTGATCAGGCCTGACCCAATGATGGCTTCCCTGACCGCTGTCTCGGACAAAGGCAGATCTCCAGGACCAATCAGAAGTGGGGTCCATTCGCCAGCTTCGGCACGCTTGGCAAGCGTGAACACTGTTGCGCCAAAGATGCGAATAGTCGACCGCACCCTCTGGTAACCGGCTAACTTCGCCCATTCCTGTTCCGCAAGGTGAATGAGCTGGGGGTGGAAGGGGTAGCAACGAGCTACCTCGCCCCTCCAGTCGCGGACCCACGGAGGAGCACCCAACAAGTCGAAGACCTTCGTCTTCCATGCGCCAGTCATGGAGTTCTTGAAAAGGTCGGTTGTGGCAACAAGCAGCTCAGCCGGGGGAGCGAGACCGAAGAGACGACGACGCAAGATGGCCGAGAAGTCGGTGTTGTCGTTGATAGTGGCTGGCCTGCCGTTGCGGACTAGTAAGGAATCCAGTTCTGACCGACGGGCCTGGCCAGCCTCGTCGAGGGACATGGTGTCCTTATCAGACGCGATCATAACGACGACCATCGCCACATGAGGAACGTCGTTGACACAGTCCAGCAGCGACCTGAGGAACGCCATGTCCTGGACGGCGAGATCGTGATGCTGACTGTCGGACAACTGTCGGATGTAGTCCATGATCTCGTCGACCAGGATCAAGACGGGGCGATCCACGGCCTTGAGTGCCTCAATGATCTTGGACTTGTCGGCGTGGTACGGCTGGTAGCGGTCGTAGAGCGTGCGGTCCGCCGAAAACAGTCGCCAAAGGAAGCGCTCGTAGAGGCTGATTGCCGGACCGTCGTGGTCATAGACGCCCTGGCCAGCCGTCATGTTGTCGCCAGCGAGTATGACGACCTGTGGTTTGCCGAGATCATTTGGCAGCGAGTGGCCGATCATCTTCCCCGCTTCAGCGAGTGCCATCGAGCCCACGTCAGTGATAGAGAAGGCTTCCGGGTGTGCTGCAAGGTGAAACAGCCCAATCAAGCCGTGCGACTTACCACCACCGAGCGCTTGGTCGAGCCGCAAGAGCGCGGGAGCTGCGGCGTACTGGTCGCCGCCACCTATCCTGACCGCGACTTTCGCGATGAGTTCAATGAACTGAGGAGACGGATGGGTGATGTCCCCGTAATAAGTGGAATCTGCATAGCGGGGCCTGCTCTTGCCTGTCCCGTACGCAGCTTGGAACAGCGACATCTGAACATCGTCAATCGACCCGGTCGAATCCAGTACCTCTTGCCGAAGAGGAAGTGCCTGCCACCAGGGGGTCACCCTCTGACTCGCTGCCGAGCTCATTCCGCAATGCCCTCCGGATCCAATTCAAACACATCGAATAGTGACCGCTGTCTCTTCTCAGCCTCGGCGCGTGCAGTGGCGGTCGCGACCTGTCGCACCGCGGAGGTGACGCCGCTCCTGCTCCTTACTAACCCCGTCCAGGCCATGGCATCCGGATCCGTCTCCGGCAGCTTGGTCGACAGGAACTTCATCGCAGCCCACAGGTAAGGGTCGTCCGAACCTCGACCCGACGCGGTCAGGATCTCTCCGACCGCGTCCAACCCGTCGGTCCAGGCCTTAGCCATGGCTAGAGCAACGTCGACGACCGCGCTCGACTCGTCTATCGCCTTGGCATGGTCGCGGGCGGGACACAGACGCACCCCCTTCCCAGAATCGATCAGAATGCCCTTTAGGCGCTCCAAGTCCAAATCGGAGGCCAGAGCCTGCCAGCGGGCCTCCGACTTCGGAGCGATATCACGTCCATACAACCGAACCCACGACAGCGCGAAACGAGTTCGAGGGTCGAAGGTCTCCAAAGGCAGGTGGTCAATCTCTATTGCAGCAGCTTCCTCTACGGCTCGCCTGGCGACCAGCAGGTACCGGTCCGGTTCAACAGGCCTTCCGAGATTGTCAAGCACTACCTCATAGTGACCTACGACTTCCATAGCGGGACCGGCGGAGGCCATCAACTGATCGGTTGGTGCGAGCCCAGTTGCCTCCCAAAAAGGTATGCGAGCCTTTACCTCAGAGCGCACCCTGGCTTCCACCTGACTCGCTCGCCCTTGGGGTCTCGCGGTCGGCGCGGGCCGGCATGACATCGTGAGCGTCGTGACAATGTTGGAAAACCCGACTTTGCCGCCCTTCTCCGTCTTGGCAGGCCATGAACCCGTGAGCACCAGGCCGCCTCGAGTGATCGCCGTCAGCAAGCGGTGCCAGACTTCTGGCTCGCCGTGTCCGAAGACAATGGTCACCACACCGTCGGGATCCACAACACGACATGCTTCCGCCAAAGCCTCAGCAATCAAATCGTCGTACCGTTGGCGAGTCCGAAAATCATGATTAGAGCTTCCGCCCTTCTTCACGATGATCTCGTCTGACTTCTCTTGCAGCCCATTCGGGTCGGCCGTAAACGACAATTCGGGATCGGCGGTGCTCATCGCACGCTTCAACCAAACGTAGAAAAGGTCGGAGGCATCCGCGTAGTCGATCATTGCGTCGTAGGGCGGATCGGTAATCACGGCGCTGAACTGCCGATCCCGAAAAGGAAGTGCAAGGGCGCTTCCCCGGCTGATGTCTGCAGCCCTGCCCCTAATCCCCAACACGTGGCGTCGGAGAGAGGACAGTGTGCTCGACGACAGCGACTCCCACGTGCCAGGTCCGTCTTTGAGACCAGCCTCAAAATAGTCATACGAAAACGCCAGGCTTGATTCAGTCGCGAAAACATCTGTGACTCCACTTCGACTCGGCTGAAGCGATACCCCACGCGTCGATCGACGCAGCTTGCGCGCTAAAGCCGCACTGGCATAACCGCATAAGGCCTTTGTATATTCAACCGAGATACCCGCATTGCGTAGCTCACTGCCGATGTCCGAGATGACCCGTGCCAGCCTAATAAACGCCAGGGTTTGACGGGCGTTGCACATGTCTCCGTAGGTACGCGCACCGTACACCGTCGCCTGAACCGTCCAGGTATTGCCGTCCGGGATACACTCGCCTGGCACTGCAGTACATCCGTTTGGAAACCCGGGCTCAAGTGGCAGTGCCGACTCTGCCAGCTTGATCGCTTCGCGTTCTAGGTCGGTAACTGGCCGATATGATTTGCCGAACTGTTGGTCCAGGTCGGCCGCCAAGAGAACAGCATCACGACCGAGCCCCTCTTGAGCAAGACGCGTGTGCACGTCCTTTGCGTGCACATGCTCGCAGAACGGACATACGGCCACCTTACCGCCAGACGAGTAGCGGCTCTTCCCCGCCAGCACTCTCGTCGGCTGCGTTGTAGGAGGTCCTTCATGGATGCGGATGGTCCAGCTACCGTCATTACGGTCAGTCTCGATCGAGTAGCTCTGGCCGGGATCCTTCCTGTCGGAGTCCGGCGGACGGAGGACCAACGAACCCGTCAGGGGAAATCGACGACCGCAATTCTGACAAGGTAGCGTTACCGCCCACAAATAGCCCCATGGCTGTTTCCCGCCGACCTCTGGGTAGAAGTCACTCATCGTTGAGTTGTAGCGATCGGACACCTCGACGAACAGGCACTCCACATCCGCGAGCAACCGTTCGTCCCCGAGCAGGGTCGGGGCCGTCCCGAAGGGCAGCGGCGGCTCAGTGGTCCATTGGCGAAACGGGAAATCTGCCAGAAGACGCCCAGCTAAGGTCGCAACAGGGGAATAGTCGACGCCGTAGGAAGCCATCTCGTATCTCGCTGCCTCCAAAGGAATCATGGCTCGACCCGAAAAGAGATCCAGCGACGAAGCCCCATTGGGATAGCACCGATTAATCTCGGCGATAACCTCGCTTTGCACGCTATTGGTTCCCTGCAGGGCACGCTTTACCAGGTCTTGAAGCCGGTGTTGCTCAACCTCCTCGTCGGGCCATGGGAGAATGCTCGTGAGAACAGCTGCCCGCGCTTGAGCCAAGGGCCGCTTCGCAAACCAGGGGAAGAGATTTGACTCACTATTGCCGCTGCCCCAACCTTCGTGAGACGCCTCGCTCACCTCTTGGCATGGAAACCATCGCTCAATCATGCGGGTCATAGTGGTCCCGTCTCGTTTTTAGCCGCTTTTAGGGCTGAACCGGGCAGGGTGAAGAAGGCGTCTTGCTTCAGAAGCCCTTCGAAGGTGGTCACAGGGTCTCTGAAATACCCAAATATGGACCCGTCACCTTCGGAACACTGGTCGATGACGTAGAGCCAGTAGTCGCCCCGTTGCTGTGCCGCTATGAGAATCTCGTTGCCGGTCAGGCGTACGCCTTGACTTGCAGCGGACCCCCAAACGCCCTTCACCTCTACGCATCGCTGTTCCCTGCCACGGGTGGCATAGAGGTCGTAACCGAGTTCCTCTGTATGAACGTCGGAGACCCGAAAACCCTCTGCCGTGAGAACGTCGTGAACCTTTCTCATTGATATGGTTTCACTGTCCTTCTCCGTCGGGTTCGGAGGGACACCTGTCGCCTTGACCGACACGGCACTAGCCACGTGCACGTCCGTGATGGTGACGTTGGCCATCCGACCGAGTTCGTCGATGCGCTGGGTCACCATCCTGGTCAGCTCGTTCCGCACGCGGACACGCTCAGCACGCTCGGTGATGTCGCCACTGATTCGGTTGGGAAGGTCGCGAAGCTCCTTGCCTGCATTGACCAGCCAGGCCCGCATGGTGTCCTGGCGAGTCTTCTGCTCGGCTGCAGCCAGCTGTTCGGCGCGAGCCTCGGCATCCAGCCTGTGGGCAGGGTGGATCGGGCCAGAGAAGCCTTCCCCGGGCACCAGGTTCGCCAGTGACTCCCACGAGACTCCCCGGGCTCCTGAAGCGTCCACTCTCACCAGGGTTGCCCAGGGCGCTGTGTGCTTACCGTCCGCCTCCACCAGCTTTCCCTCAAAGGCGAAGAGGGCGTAATCCGTCACGGTGTTGGGATCGGTCACCGCACCCCCGCGATAAAGGTCCGGCCCAAGAGCCTCTTGCGCGAATGCGACAAGGTCTCTGAACGCTGGCTCACCGGGGCCCAGTGGGATGACATTGGTGAGAGTAGCCCCTGATGTCTGGGCCTCCGTGAGCGCCTTTCCGCTTGAGGCGATTAGGGCCTGCTTACCCCTGCCAAGGGACCCCGGTAGGACACCGTTAGGATTGATGAGACGGAAGATCCCCTCTCCGGCGGCCGTCCTGTTCACCGACAGCACGTCCGCGTCAGAGATCCTTTGGAGGTACGCCTCGACGATGGCGGGGTTGATCCTCTTGAGTGTGTCGGAGTTCAGACGTTGGATTGCCGCAGCGACATCAACGGTCGATGCCAAGGCTGCGTCTTCTCGGCGAGCCTGCTGCGCCCGAACCTTGAGTTTGGCAACTGTTACGGCCTCCACCGCAGAAAGGGCTGCCGCCTTCTTGGCGTCGTCGTCCCCGTACGTATCGGCCAGAAGGCCCGTGAGTCTCTCCTCCTCCAATCCGGCGAGTTCGGCGACCAGCGACAAGCAGTCGAACATCTGTCCCGACAATTCATTGGCAGCTCTGACGAAGTTGTCCAGAAGGACGTTGAGCACTTCCCCTTCGCGGGTGCCTTGCGCAATGAGGTTGTAAAGCTCGACGTCACGTGCCTGGCCCACTCGGTGGATGCGCCCCATGCGCTGCTCCAACCGGACAAGACTCCATGGAATGTCGTAGTTGACGAGTACGTGTGCTGCTTGCAGGTCGATGCCTTCGTTCCCTGCGTCTGTAGAGACGATGATCTGGAAGACGCCCGCCATGAAGTCCGCTCGAACGTGATCTCTCGCAGCAGGGAGGTCGCTGCCGGAATACCGGCGGGCGGTGAAGCCGTCTTCCTCCAGATGCCGCACTATCCAGTTGGCGGAGTCGGTGTACTCGGTGAATATTACTGCCTGCTCACCATTTCCAGGACGAATGTCGTTCGCCGCGAAGCACTGCTTGATGAGGGGCTCCCACTTCGAGACCGGCATGGAGCCACTCGCGAGCAACGGCTCAAGCTGAGCCAAGAGGGCATCGATCGCCTTCTTTTCAGCTCGTGCCGATTTCGAGCCTTCGGTGATGACCCGAGCCTCGTCCTGAGCGCCTTGGTCCTCGTCGTCGGGGTCAACACGATGGGCAGCCTCGACCGGGGACTCTGTGCCCATGAGGTCTCGACGTCGATTGAGCGTTTTCGCCAGCGCGTAGAGGGTGGAGGCTGCACGCTTGCCGTAAACCATCTTGGCTAGGGGCACCGCCGGCGCTGGGAAGTACTCGTCAACTAGCTCGATCGCATCTCGGTAGTACGGATACTCGACGGAATTCAGGGGTACGGGCTCATTGTGGGCCGTGCGGCCCTTGAAGAGTCTCGTCGTCCCGTCGTAGTCCACGAGATCCTCCTTCATGCGCCGAAGGAAGTGGACGGGGCCAGGCTTGATCTGGTGGAAGTTGGCCCTGGCGTCGGAGCCGGGGTCCGGGAACACGTCGGGATCCACTAGGTGCAGGAGATGGCGGAACAGGTACTCGGACCCACGATGCGGGGTCGCCGTCATCAGGAGCACCCGAGGAGTGTTCAGTGCAAGGAGGCGCCCAACTCGATGGAAGGACTCCGCCGTCGGTGTCATCCTGTGAGCTTCATCGAACACCACGACGTCCCATCCTGCCCGGTCCGTCCGAATTGCCTCTTGGAGGTTGGGGTTCACGGCTGCCAGTTCCAATGAGACGATCCACATGTCATGTGGATCGGCGAGACCATGCTGCTGAATCGTGTCGTTGGTGATGCGACGCAACTCGCCGCCAAAGAAGCGAGAGAAATCTTGCTGCCACTTGGTCACCAAGCCAGCGGGGCATACGACAAGCGCACGGGTTACCAGGCCGAGCTTCTGCATCTCTCGGAGATACAACCCAGCCATGATGGTCTTGCCGGTGCCGGGCTCGTCGGCAAGAAGGAACCGGAGCCGGGGCTGCGTGAGCATGGCACCGTAAACGGCGGTGGATTGGTGAGCATACGGTCGGAGAGGAACCGAAGCCAGGAGCGTGGCGTTGGCGTTAGCTCCCGCCGCAGCCATCCATTGTGTCCAGAGACCTGCGAGGACCCGGGAGGAATCGGCGCCACCGTCGTTGACCAGCACAGTGGTCCGTTCAGCTTCCGACTCCGAAAGGTCGACCCTGAAGATCACGCCGCTGTCGTCCTTGACGTAGAGCTTCCACGCTCCGTCGATCGGATCTGCATCGTCGATCGTTACCCAATCGGGCAACTCCTTGCCCGGGATGTGAACTCGCTGCCCAGTTTCAAACTGCACAGCGACTCTCGCACCGGTTGAGTTCCGCCTCGCTCGGCCTGAGACACTTTTCAGCCGGGCTCAACCGCCGGCGGGGCACCATCACGATGACGCACTCGGACCGCTTGCAGTCATCCAGAATTAGGTCCGCGACCGACCTGATGAATACTGCGTGGTTCTTGATGAGCGTGTCGGCTGCCGGGTCCATCACGCTTCGTCATCCTCGGGCGCGAGAGCCTCGCGACTCGTATCGACACCAGGCACGTTCACAAATGGGAGCGTCGTACAACGACAACACGCGTGTAGCGGTGGCACACCGCGTGGATCATTGACGCTGTGCGGATTGTCAGCTGCAACCGCTAGGCAATCGGGGCAAGCGCCGTCTTCAACAAGGAGCTCCCACTGCCCTAATTCGTTAGCTCGGTAAGTGGCAAGTGAGTCCTGGGTCATCGCCCAAGCCGTGAGTGTGACGGCGACTGCGTGTGACCGCTCGCGATCACCGCAGCACTCACGTAAACGACGCTCCAGGCATTTCGAACCTGTCTGCAGATCGTCGGCCAGATTGCTAACGACCGATTCCTGTTGTGAGGGACTCAGGTCATCGATCGGCACCCCGGTAGCTCGCGCCGTCTCCGCCACGCCGACCACGCCCATCGAACGGACTCGCTCGCCGGCGCTCGGCCACCCTGGTTCCCATGCGCCCCAGTCGACCATTCGGGACAGAGGCTAGTCGAGGGTGGCACAACCAACAGTGACGACCGCTCACCCTTGACGACCGCCCCGGCAGGCGTTCATCTTGTCAAGTCGCAGGGTCAGCGCCTCCGTTCGACATCATCTCCGCCAGCGAGGCGCCGCGCATCACCGGTACTCGCTCACCTCGCGGCGAGCGCCGCTCCGAGGGCTTGAAAAGCCCCCGGCCAAATGCCGACGTCTCACGCTGAATGCCTTCAGCGCGATCGAGGGCTTGGTGCCCTACACATCAGGAGGCTCCCGCGGCCTGACAGCCGTAGGCTTCACGATGCCAAAGACCAGGGAGCAGCAATGGAGGACTCAGGGAGGCCGGACTTCGAGGAGCGGCTCACCGCATTTGCTTCACCGGCGTTCCCGTCGCTCCGCACTGGCCAGCGATTCATCCTGTCGAAGTATGCCAGCGACCACCTCGACACTCTCGATCTCGGGATCGAGATGCCAACCGGCGAGGGCAAAACCCTGCTCGCTCTGCTCATCGCCGATTGGGCTCTCGATCAAGGACGCTCTGTTGCCTACCTGACAGGCACTCGACACTTGGCCGAACAAGTCGAGGAGGAGGCCACCAAGCTGGGGCTTGATGTCGTCCGTTTCGCCGCCAAGGACTACGGCGGCGCCAAGCTGGACGATTACCACCAAGCTCACGCCGTCGGTGTCATGAACTACTGGGTGTACTTCAATAGCAAACCGGTACCCCAGCCCGCCGATCTCGTGATCTTCGATGACGCTCACCTAGCGGAGCAGCCGCTCAGCTCGCTTCAAACGCTGAGGATACCGGACAAGAAGGGTCCAGCACGCGAGCTGTACCGCGACATCTGCAACCTCGTCGTTGCCCACACCGACGCGTATTCAGGCCTGCGCGCGATGCACGATGGCACGGCGGCGCCGGGCACACCACCCGAGCTTTTGTCCTTCAGCGACTGGTCAGCGATCTCCACATCCGCTCGCGACGCGATCGAGCGCTCAGCTTACGTAGATGACAATGACGTCCGATGGGTGTGGCCGAAGGTTCGTGATCATCTCAGCCGCTGCGGCGTGCTGATCGGGTCGTCCGGCATTGAAATCAGGCCGTATCACCCTCCAACCGCGCTCAACTCCGGCTATAGCCAAGCCAAGCAACGCATCTACCTCTCCGCAACGCTCGGATCCATGGACGATCTTCAGCGTCGTGTCGGCGGCGCAAAGGTGGTACGCCTCGTACCCGATCAACCGCTGCCACCCGGCGCTACGGGAGAGCGCCGCTTCATTCTTAACGCCAGCCGTAGCCAGCCGCTTGACGACAGCGTGCTGAGCTGGGCGTTGGAACAGGTGGCAGCCGCGGGCGGCCGCGCAGCCTGGCTCTGCGCTAGTCACGCCGAGGCCGACTCGCTCCAAGATCTGCTCACGGCTACTGGACAAGCTGTCTTCCGGCTCCGTCCCGGCGACGATGACATGGTCGACGCCTGGAGTCGTGTCGCTGCCGGGAATCTGGTGACCGCCGGACGGTACGACGGCTTCGACCTCCTGGGTGATATTTGCAAGCTCGTCATCATCACCACGGTGCCCCAGGCCAGCAGCGAGTTCGAACGTTTCGTGGTCGCGTACCTCGGTGATGCCTCTTACATGCGCCACCGGGTCGGCCAGCGCGTCACTCAGGCGCTCGGCCGTGCCAATCGAACTGCCACCGACCGCTCGCTCTACCTTGGCCTCGACCCAACCTTCGCACAGGTCCTGGCTGACCCTGCGGTCCGGGCATCGATCCCGGAGGGGACGCGAGCCACAATTCGTGATGCTCTGGAGCTCTATGACGAGGGCTGGACGGCGAGCCGCCATGCGTGCGAGGAGTTCTGGACGGCGACTCCATCGGGCGTCACCGACGGTGAGTCCATAGCGGCAGCGCCGGCTCCGCCAACGCGGCGCGCACGACCCGGTCGCGCCACGGGCGGAAGCAGCGAAGTGGCGAGTGCCGACGCGGAGGTGTCAGCCGTCACCCACCTGTGGGTTGGTGACCAAACCGCTGCCGCCAACAGCGCCCGGGAGGCCGCCACCCTCCTCGCTGGTGCCGGGGAGACCGAACACGCTGCCTTCTGGCGCTATGTCGAGGCGCATGCACGTTTCGACCGAGGTCGGAGTGACGACCTCGTGGCCGCACGGTCGGCGCTGGAAGACGCCACTACGAGCGGACCGCGGACAACCTGGTTCCGGCGGTTGTCCAGAACCGACGACGACCTGGCGGGCCATCAACGAACAGGCGCAGACGACACAGACCGGCTATTCCTTGCGTGGGATGAATGGCGCCGGGAGGTGGGCGCTCGTCTCGACCTCGCCATGGGGGAAGGCAGGGCGCAACTCACGGGCGGCCACGATCAGCAATGTGAAGGTCTTATGGTCCTCGCACGACTGGCCGGAGCCATCGGAGAGCGACCGCCGAAGACCGAGCAAAGCGCGCCCGACTGCCGATGGACCTGGTCGACAACCCGAAGAGGTGAGCGCCGGGTGTGGGAGGTCAAGACCGGGCGCAGTGAGACCGTGGCGCGCAGCGACGTCAACCAGCTACTGGGACAGATCGAGGTCGAGACCAAGCGGGCCGCTAAGACTCGGGTGATCGGTTGCCTCCTGACGCCCGCCAACAGTGTTGGAGTTGACGCTGCCGAGGCGGCTCGGGACAAGATCGCGCTCGTGGAGCACGGCGCCGCGGTACGCCTGTACGACATTCTGGCTGACCGCCTCAGACACTATGCAGCTCTCTGTGGCGATGGCAGCGCCGAGGCTCGCGGTGATGCTCGAACGAAGGTCGAGGTGCTGCTACCTCCAGATCGGTGGCTTGAGAAGCTGCTCTCGCCGACACAGGGGCGAGTCATCGGCGTCAACGAGATCACTGACCTATTTCCGCCGCGCTAAGTAAACCTTGGACTCTCCCGGACCGACTCATCGACTCGTGCGGAGCAGCGTCCGCGGTTTACTTCGTGGTGGCCCGGAAGATTGCTGCGCTAAACCCCACGTCGAGGCATCTCCCCCTACGGCAGCGCACCCGCGCTCGAGACGACGGCGAGTTTCACGAGAGCATCGCCGTCGTAAGGTGCGTCGAAGTCTACTGGGCCGGGCCAGGTCCTGGTCCCGAGATACGCGTAAGTGGTGGGATCGAAGATCACCGCGCCCGCGTCTCCCTCAAAGGTCCATTCGATGCCGACCCCGGTACGTCCGATCGCGTCCGTCATAGAGGGAACGATCTGGAAGCCCGGCGTTTGTGCCATGAGCTTGAAAAGGGCTGCCTGTTGGGCCGGGAGCAGGTAACTCGACGCCATCAGCTCTGAGACTGTCTTCCCGATGACGTTGTTCTCCCATCCGGGCAGGCTGTCGTAGGACGGGTTGTTGGCGGTATCGACGAGTCCCACCTGATTCAAGTACGGGAGGATGGCATTCGGATCGGTCGGGAGGTCAGGGTAGTACCCGATAATTGGAGTACAGCCTGTGGCTTCGGCCTGGGCGATCGAGCACGATGGCCCGAGGTCGTTACCGCCCGAGGTGCCGGCATCAGGCGAAGCGGCGCCCGCCGTCCAGTGACTAAGCCCGCTGCTCGAACCGTCGGCCGAAAGCCAAGTATCGGTGATCGTTCCGTCTGGGTCTTCGGTTTCGCTGTAGACGAACTGACTGGAGAGCGGAGGGCTGGCCGTCTGATCCAACGCAGATGCGGCCGCCTTGTCTAGAAACTGGACTGCAGCAAGGTGGACGACCGGCGGACTGTCTGAGGAGCGATTCGGCGCAGAATTGCCCGGTACAACGACCACCGCCGTCAATCCCGCCGCGACTGCGGCCACAGCACCAGCCAACGCAACGCGGCCCCAGCGCCGTCGCTTGTGCGGATGTACCGCAGTAACCGCCGTCGAAGGGACGCTGCTCTCCAGCGTTTTCTCCACGTTCATTTCGTTCACGATCGCGTCAGCGAGCCGTTGACGAGCCCTATCAAGTTCGACCGAGGTGGGGAACGGAACCTCGGGTCGAATTGCCGCGATGACGTCGAGATCACTCATGGATCATTACCTCCTCGATAGTGGGCGCTGCGCTCGATTCATCGAGCACCAAGCGAAGTTGCGATCGCGCTCGATAGAGCCGTGAACGGACTGTGCCGACAGGGATGCCAAGTGCTCGGGCGACTTCCTCGTAGGTCAGCTCCTCCCACGCGATGAGGACGAGCACGTCACGGTCGCCGTCCGCGAGGCCGGCCAGCGCAGTTGCGAGATGGCCGCTGATCGAGCGGGCCGCAACGTCCGATGCGACCTGATCGGCGTGTCCCGGTGAGGGTGCCTGAGGGCCGACAGCCTGAATGATTCGGAACTGCCGCAGCTCGTCGCGCCGGTGGCTGCCGATGATGTTCGTCGCGATCCCGTACAGCCACGGCCGTGCATCACGGTATGCGAGGTCGTAGCGATGCCGACTAGCGAAGGCCGCCACAAACACCTCAGCGACAAGGTCGTCGACTGCGGAGTGGCCGACGCGTCTCGCGATGTACCGGTAGATGTGTGGCGCGTGTCGCTCAAAGAGGACGGCGAACTGCGGTGGCTCGGCCCAGGACATCTCGATGGCCGCGGCATCGTCGGCAGTATCCCCATGTGGGTCCGGCATTACTTCCTGTCCAGACTCATGCACTGCTCCCGATGGTCGCGCGGCCACGTACACCTCTTATTAGCGGGTGAGCCGATTTCAGTTCACGAGTGGCACAGAGCATTTACGGTTCGGCGGCTCCCGAGACGGCGCCGGCCGGAGCGCCACGACAGTGCCACCCGTCGCCTCTACCTGGACTTTCACCGGGGCAGGCTGCGGGGGAAGGATTGGCCGTGGCCCTCTCGTTCCTCTACCTGGAGTACTTACGGATGCTCCAGTTCCTCCGGCTGCGGCGGAACGATCGAGCCGACGTGGCCATCGAGGCGGTCACGCCCCGTCACGAGGTGTCGGTCCTTCGCCGTCAGGTGGAACGCCCGTCGCTATCTGACCGGGTCCGCATGAACCTCTATGGAACTCGGGCCGATTCAGTGCGTCGGCGGTGCCGGTCAACGAGAACTCGTCCAAACGATTTGAGCACAGTCCTCCACTACCCCACCGTGGTGCCTCGCTCATGAGATGTCTGGGTCCCTGTTCGGGCGCACCTCCTGCTTGGTTCACGTCCGACCAGCGCTCGAAGACACCGATGTCGGCGACAAAGCGGACCGAGTCGTCGGGGGCCCACCGGTGCCCTGCCTCCTGAAGGCAATCGTCGAGGAGCCGGGCTACGGCGTCGCTGTGCTCGATCGGGACATGAACGAGCAACTCGTCGTGGAGGCACAGCACGATCCGTGCGGCCAGGTGCGTGCCGCGGGCTCGCACCGTCACTGCCCAGAGCTTGAACAACTCGGCGGCCGCACCTTGTACGAGGGCATTACGGCCGTAGCGGCCCCTGGCTGCGGCCGCTCCACGAGCCTCGCGCGTCCCCACCTGGGCGCCATTTGCCGGTCCCAGGATGATCAACCTGCCCCCGTAGGTTCGAAGGTCGCGGCCGGCCTGGCCGGAGCGCGCAGCGTCGTCTAGGTACCTCATCGCCACGGGATAGGCGGCTTCGAGGCGGCGCAGCGCCTGCAGGCCGTGGCCGGTGGTCTGCCCGTACATCGCTCCGAGCATCGCAACCTTGGCGGTAGCTCGATCCACGGCGAGCTGGGCGGCCACAGGCGCGTACATGTCGTCCTCGAGCGTGGCCCGAGCCAGTTGCTCGTCCCGAGAGATCGCGGCAAGCACGCGCGGCTCGATCTGACCGAGATCGGCGCG
>Ga0187872_10002641_pt1 | contig 15493 bp, 9 predicted proteins | sample June2016WEW_16_4_FD_132973 | JGI IMG/M metagenome (GOLD analysis project Ga0187872, IMG submission 132973) | Peatland microbial communities from SPRUCE experiment site at the Marcell Experimental Forest, Minnesota, USA - June2016WEW_16_40 | ecosystem: Environmental > Terrestrial > Soil >...
ACGGCGTAGCTCCTCCTGGGCAGCCTCAAGGAGCTCGACGGGCGTGCACCCACACAACGGCTCCAGCCACAGGCGGCGCGCTGGATCGACGTGCCGGCTCGGAAAATCACGGGCTGCGGGGCAGGTGGGGTCGGCGAGAATCACCACGGGAAACTCAAGCCCCTTCGCTCGATGTACGGTCATCATCCGAACGCCCTCTGTACCTTGCTCGACGATCGGCGCGTCTTCGGCCTGGCCATCTTCTGCGTCCGCTTCCATGCGCTCCACGAATGCGCGAAATGAGGACGCGCCACGCTGCTCGAACCGGCGCGCCAAGTCGACAATGCGCAGGCAGTTCGCCAACGCCTGTTCGCCAGTCGGCCACATTGCAATACCTGCGTGAGCGCGAACCGCGTCCAGCAACATTAGTATCGTTTGGGCGATGGGCCGGCGATTGCGTCCTACGTGGAGGCGACCCAACAAAGCAAGGGCGTCCGCAACCTCTTGCGCAGCCGGCTCGAGCTTCGTTCGGTCAACCGAGTGCATCGGATGCAACCTGCGTATCTGCAACTCACCCTCGGCACTGAGAGTTTGCCGATAGACGAACAGAGCGTCGTCGCTGAAAGCGAATAAGGGTCCGCGGAGGGTCGCATAGACCCGCAATTCGTCATCCGGCCACTCAATCGCTGTAATGGCATTTCGCAGCGCGATGGTCTCCTCTCGATCATAAAAGGAGCGACCGCCTACAAGAACATGCGGGATGCGCCGTGCCTCCAATGCGCGAACATAAGGCCTAGTCACGTCGGCGGAAAAGTTCCTTAGGCGTCGAAACAGAATGCAGACGTGGCGTGGGGAAATAGCGATCGCGCTACCATTCTCCTCAATCGTCCAGTTACTCTTATTTATGAGCCAATCAATAAAGGTACCGGTGGCTTCAGGAAGAGATTCGTCGATTCGGAAGTTGACGATCGTTCCATAATCACCGTACGGCCGCGGAATAGGTAACGCGAGGATGGTCGGTCTTCCGGTGATTTCCGCTCGCCATTTCTCGAGTGCCACATACTTCCCATCCGTTGTCGTGCCATCCATAGCCGGGGCAAAGGCGGCGTTGACGAAGGATTGCAGGGACGGGGGGCTGCGGAAGCTTGTATTGAGGTACAGGGGTTCCGCTCCATGCGACAATAGCATCTGCCTGACTTGCAGATAGATCGCTATGTCGGCGCGTCGAAAGCGATAGATGGACTGTTTGGGGTCGCCGACCAGGAAGAGTTTTGCAGGAATGGGTGAGACGTTAAGCCAATTGCTTTCTTGCGGATTGTCAGCGGAAAGAAGTAGAAGAAGTTCGGCCTGGATCGGGTCGGTATCCTGAAACTCATCGACAAAGTAATGAGTGAAACGCCGCTGCAACTCTTCGCGCACAGCTCCGTTGTCGCGAATGAGATTGCGGGTCTTGATCAGCAAATCGAGGAAATCGAGACGGCCGCCACGCGTCTTCAGGTCCTCGTACGCGACTAATGCAGGTTGAAGTGCCTCCTGCAACAGCGGAGCAAGATCTGCATTGCTCTTGCGCAGGAAGGCGTCGAGGTCGGCCTTCGCGGAATCTCTGCGCGCGAGCGCATCATCGCGCGACATACTTCCGAAACTCGTCCTTTTTGCTCCTTTATAACTCCAGCTTCGGTAGCGAGCTAAGTCTCCAAGAGCAGCCTCGAGCCCGTCGTAGTCTCGGCCGCGTACCGTCTCTAGCCGGGCATTTTCATCGATGAAGCGTTTAATCTCGCACAGGTTTTGAGCCAGGCGGTCCTGCAGCCAAGAGGTTTTGGGACCGAGTTCACCTACCTCGGTCAAGTTACGGATCAATTCGTCGATCTCGCTCGTTCGGCTAAACGGATCACGACGCCAGGAGGTCGGAAAGTCGCGATGCTCGGCAATGTTCGCGGCTGCGGTTCGAAGTGCGTCGCGAGGTTTTTGCGACCGCGATCTTCGCCGAAGGATCCGACGCACGCCGTCGGGCGGATCCACAAGTGCGTTCTGGAACCAGGTGTCGAAGGCGCGGTCCATAAGGTCTGCCGCCTGGTCCTCGGCGGCGACCTCGAAAAGCGGATCAATCCCGGCTTCGACCGGACGCTCGCGCAGTAAATCGCCGCAGAATCCATGGATGGTGCTGATCCGGGCGAGCTCGAGGTGGGACAAGGCTTTCGCCAGCCGCGCAGATACCTCCGGAGTGACATTCACTGCGTTACGGGCGCGCTCGATCTCTGCGCGCAACCGCAACTTCATTTCACCGGCGGCTTTTTCTGTGAATGTGACCGCGACAATGCGATCAAGCGTGCTCACGCCCTCGCAAATTAAAGTAACAATCCGACCTACCAGCGCCGTGGTCTTACCGGTCCCGGCAGCTGCCTCGACGAACAACGTCGTCCCGAAATCCGTCAGGATTCGGCGCCTTGCCTCCGCATCGGCCAGTTTCGAGCCGGTCACGGCATGTCCCGCAGCTTGAGGAGGGGTTCAAGTTGCCGCCTCGGTTTCCGACGCGTTCGCATCTCCTCGTAGGGACCACAAACTGGTCGATAGTCACACCACGCACATTGCCGTTCGGCTGGCGCCGCCGGTAAAAACGGCTTGTCGAGTGCTTCTCCGATGATTTCCGCCACCTGCGTGATGGAACTTCGAGTCTGTCGATCTAAAGGCACGGCGATTTCGGAAAAGCCGCCTGCCGAAGTGCAAAAGTACAAACGTCCGCAATCAACTTTCAGCTCTCCGCGAAAGAGCTTTTCAGCGACCAGTGCATAAAGCGCTGGCTGCAAGGATTTTCCGCCCGCGATGATCTGCCCGTCTTCTCCGTCAGCCTTGCCGGTCTTGTGGTCCGTGATCCGAAGGTGCCCACTCGAGTGCTGTTCGACGAGGTCGATCGATCCGCGGAGCTGAATGCCACAATCGAGATCGACCGGGTTAGCGGTCGAATGCGGGTCGGCCTGCCGCCTTTCTGTACCGCTGCCAGCAAGTCCGAAGGAAAGCTCGAACCGCCACGGCACGTAACCAGAATCGTCTTCACTCGCGCGTCGAAGCCACTCGCGTAGATCTACCCGAATGGAATCGATGCCGTCGTCCCACACCCGATCGATCGCCGGCGCAAGATCTAAGTAGAATTGACGAGCGACTTCTCCAATGACCTCATCGAGCATGTTGTGCACACGCTCTAAATTCTGCCTGCTGACAGGCAACAAATTAGCTTTTTTCAGTCGCTCGAAGAGTTCGAACTGGATCTCGTGAATGAGAGATCCGCGCTGAAGAGGATCAAGCTCGTCGATCGCTTCAGGAACTTCGCGTGGTGCAAGCCGGTGGATAGCCTGAAGGAAAAACCTGTACGGACAGGCTGCGTAGTTTTGAAGCGCGGTCGGCGAATAGCTCCGCATGCTGAACGCGTGCTTCGCAATTGCACTCTGAGATGCCGTCGATGCGTTGATGAGACCATCGGCCGGCGTCCATTGCCGGCTCCATTTCTGCCAACGGGTTCGTAGCGCTCGACCTAAATATGAATTCGTCGTGAGCAGATACCGTGCTGTCCCCTTGGACTGGCTCGGGTCGGAGTTGAGAAAGCGAGCCAGCACGGCAAGATCGTATTCGGCGTGATCGATCGCTTCAACCGGATCGTCCGGGGCAGGCCAGCCGATCCGAGCGGGACTTTCTGCTTCGGCTCGACGGTCAAGCTCGGCAAAGTTAGGGAGCCGGCCCTCCGCCGCGCGTATCGTTTCCAACGCATAAAACGAGGGAACCCGCGGCCGTCCTTGCTGAAGATCTAAACGAGGATAGGACAGATAGAGGCGTCGCTCTGCGGCACCGACTGCGATACTGAGTGCGAGGCGTTCCTGCGCGAGGCGTTGCTCGTTTGTTGCCAGGCCTGCGTTCAACTCGGTTCGCAGGCTATCGAGTATTATTGGATCCTCCACGATCTTTCGGGGAAAGAGCCTCTCGGCGAGGCCAGGTACAAAGACAGCGTGGAACGACATCCCCCTGGCAGCGTCCACGGGCCCAACGAAAACTCCGCCGTATCGTTGAGCGGACGGTGGAACGCCGACCTGCAACAGAAGATCCGAAATCACATTCAAAACATCATTTAGCGTGACCGGTCCAACGTCCGCCATCGGTGAGAGTTCAGAGAGCACCGACAAGACCCGCTCGGGCTGGCGCAGAGTACGTGTCGCGAGCGCCCCTAGGTGATCGAGCCATTCGCCCCAGGTGGCGGATTTCGGCAATGCGTCTAGGCTTTCGATGAGTGGCAGAGCATAGGCCGCGAACGCCTCCAAGTCCTCGAGTGTCCGCCGAACCACAGCTCCCTTTGCCTCATTCTCATCTTCGACCTCGGCAAGTTGACTACGGAGTTCTTGCGCCAACCCGTTGATGCGATTTCGCCACCGTTCACGACCACCGATCACGGCGGCCTCCACAAGCAAACGCTCCCATCGGCGCGGGGCTCGTAACTGACCGGCGATAACTGGGTCTTTATCCGGATCACCGGAGACGGCAGGAATGCTCTGAAGCATAGTCTCTTGACCCAGAGCTTCCGCCACCGCACGCGGGATGAGATCTTGGTCGGGAGCCACCCAGCGCTCGCTTGCGGGCGCGGCCTCGGGCGGAGAGCCGTCAGGTTTCGCGTCGGGCACCTGGCTCAGCGAAAGGTATTCAGCAAACCGCCGCGCCGACAGATTTTCAGCGGCGCAGCAGAGCAGTGCGTGAAATGCACGACCCGCCGGATCTGGTAGAACAGCACCGCGCGCAAAATAAGCTGGCACACTCGCACGTCCGAACGCCTCTTCTAGGTGCGATCGGTATTCCTGCGGCGAACGCAGTAGAACCGCCATTCTATCGAAGGCAATTCCCTCGCGCGCAAGAGAAAGCACCCGGCGGACAATCTCAACACACTCACGGCTCTCTCCGGGAGCCGAGAAGATAACCACCTGGTCATCGAGCTGGGCCTGCGGAGCAGTCACCGCATCGTTGAAAATGTGACGCTGAAGCCGATGCAGGGATCCATTTTCTTTCTGCTTGAGCCCTGGCTGGGAAGCGCCGAGAGAATCGAGGTCAGTGATCTCCGGCGCTAGGTCGGACCGCAACCGTGCAAGCGTCACCGCGTCGCTAGTTGGCGCGGAGACGAGCATCTCTGGACTACGCGAGGAAAGAGCCCTCACAAGGGCAACGTCGGACGCTGTCGTCAGAGGCACGTCCAACAGCAATGTTGGAAGGCCCAACAACGGATGGCCGAAGTTGGGATCCGTTGCCACACTGGAGGCCAGACGGAGTACACCCGGCCAGTCGGTGAAACCGTGCTCCGCAAGCTCCCGCTCGTACGCCTGAAGCAAGGAACACAGGTCTGGCGCGAAATGCGCAAGGGCATCCACCTCTATCTGCTCGAGCCGCAATTCCCTAATGACATTCGCAATCGCCCGGCCGAATCCGGGTCCACTCGTAAGTTTTGTGTATCGGCCGAGCGCACCAAGCGCGGATAACTTATGAATAGCTCGGTTGGCGACCGCTTGAATGCCTAGCTCGCCCAGCGGGACCGTTCCTTGCGCAGTTAGAGCTGGTCGTGCGAGCGCGGATGTAAGCTGCCCGAAGGTCAGTCGGTGATAGCCAAATGAGGCGCCCTTCGTCTGCGCGACGCTGCGAGCGATTTCATTCGCCGCGCCAAGCGTTGCCCCGATTACTAGAACTTCTGCCGCGGGCGCACGAGCTTTGAGCCAGTCTGTGCCGTGCGCGATACGGGGATGATTGGCGGCGGATGTGACGACCGTAACGTCCATTTAGGAAGTCTACGAACTTGTCGTTCGAGGCACAACGTGTTAAAAAATGGCGAAAGGCGATGACGGTCCGCGTAACAATCCGCCCTATTGGCGGGTGCGGAAGCAGATGCAGCAAATAAATGTGGGGCATGACGCGGTCGCTCGAAAATCCGAGATGGCTCGTGGATTGAAACCATCCTTATTTTTGTAATAACCTTCAGCTGACGGGCGGTAGCTATTGGCCAGGCATAATTTGAAATCTGGAGCGAAGGTTCGCGCTCATGTTGCGGTTATTGAACTCACCACCCAAGGAGCTTTTTTGGTCAGCACCTTTGGCTGAAGATTCAGACTTCACACTGGAAGACCCGCTTGCGCTGGACTATCTGGCTCAACAAGTGGGTCTTTGGCTTTTCCGAGACCTAACAACTCGAACCAATAGAGCCCAATATTACCCGGTTGTACTATACGGTCTCCGCTTGGCGGATCGCGCAATCCGCGAGCTTAATCGTCATAGTGACGATGATACGAGAACGGAACTGTTCGAACGTTGGGAGCGTTTCTGGGCGCTGGCGACTGTCGAATATAGGGAAGGAGAGATTGATCGAGGCGATGTCGACGCCATGCGTGGTATCAGAGGGGCAAAACGGGAGTGGCTACGCCGCAAGGGGACTTGGGATCCTGACTTCGAGCTCATATCCCGTCAGAGCGAACTCGGCGGCCTCGGAGCTTATCTCAGTTCGCTCCGCAAATATGGTCTTGTCCATGACGGCACTCTCAAGGTCGCGAAGCCAGCTGAGGAAATCCTAGATGCATTTTGGGGCGAGACCGAAATACGTGACACGCAGGGCCGTTACGAGGAATGGGCTCTTTACGCTTTAAGCTCCAAAGCCATTGAGCGCAGTCACGGAAAAATTGAACTGTCCGCCATCGGAAGGCGCACGCGGTTATCAAGCATCCGCTCCCGAAAGAAACAACAGCAGCGAATTTGGAATGCTTTATTTCTAGATGCCCAAGATGGCACGACATTGCCGCTGGCTAAAGGAGTAATCGCGGCTGACCGCGAAGGCATTCACGAACCGGAACATTTACTTGAGGGATTAAAGACGAACCGCTGGGAAACACTTTCAGCGGAAATATCCCAAAAGGTTGGAATCGCATTAGCGTTTGGTCGCGTCGTACGTGTCCTTCTTTCGCGGTTCAATCGCGCTTACGACTACGTTGATCGTCACGGATCCATAGCTGATTTTGCAGCCGTGGCGCGCGTGGCCTTTCCTGAAGGTGAGATGCCCCAGTTGCGATCCGTTGCGGGCAAACTGTTAAAAGCGAAGGATGCTACCCGATTTAGCAAATTGCCGTTTCACGGGCGAGAATTCCTGACTCTCCTCAAACAACTCTCGGGGGCAAACTCCGCGGAATGCCTTCGACATCTCTTGTTGTTTCAGCGAGCTGTGCAGCGTTCGCGCCGGGGTGGTGGAGAATGGTTACGCGAAGAAAACAACAAGCTCGCAATGCGGGTGCCGGGATACAACGGGGCGCAAAACCCCGGAACGTTCCCAAACTTGAAGCTGGACGTGGTTCGAAGTTTGCTGAGAGATCTCGGTAAGGTTGGATGAAGATCGATTCCTTACAAGTGCTCGATCAACTTGCGATCGAGCACACCTGCATAGGAGCTGCATTTACATCTTACAGCTTTGATCCTTCGTTTTTTGAGAAGAACGTCCTGAGAGCCGTCTTGCGCCTTACGTCAGATCCTATTGAGCAACCCGATCGGTACCATGACGAAGCCACTAGGGCACTCCAGGCCACGCCTGTGGTGGTCATTGTAGATAATGGTATGCGACAAGCGGGACGCCGACTTCCATACGATCTATTAGACATAAACGATAGAGTGTTTCATCCGAAATCAGCTCTGCTTTTGTACGAGCAAAAGGCCCGGTTAATGGTGGGATCTGGAAATCTGACGTCTTCCGGATTTAGCGGCAATACCGAACTCTTCCTCGTGTTGGACTTAGCCTACGACGATCCGGCGGATGCTGCATTGCTTCGCGATTATGATGCTCATCTTCTTCGTATAGCTGAATTGACGCGACAGCGCGGTACTCAGCTGCGCCTATTTCGGGAAGAGGTCGAGCGGCAACTGAAGAACAATGTTGACGGCGCGGCAAATCCGTTTGTAGCTTTGCTAGATTCCCTAACGGGTCCGATCATGGAGCAGCTCGTCAAACTACTTCCTGACGATGCGAAGATCCAACGGGTTGGCATGCTTGCACCTTTCTACGAGCAAGATGACATGGGGGACTTGGACATCGATTCAGTGTTTGGCGTGTTGATGAAGCTCTCCTCGCCAAAAACGATCCTAGACATCGGCGTTAGGTGGGAAAACGCGCAGGTCGAACGGCACTCCGGCGGCGGCGTCACGTCAGTGAAAGACGGGCTTGATCGCCTGTGGGGCCGGATTGGCGCGGATAAAGAAGAACCCATTGTCGAATATGGCACCCCGACCGGCGTAGGACCGAGCACCGTTCTCTATATTGATAATCGTGGCGATAGGAGGCGCTTGCCTGCAGACGAGGTTCGGGAAGCCATCGAGGAAGGCTCGTTTTGGATGCTGCCCCGGCCTGAGGCTTACGCACCAGCAAAAGCGATCGCTGCTGCGCGTAACGCATTCGGCGATGTTAGGTTGTGGCTTCATCCCGCAACGCGGCTCTCAGAAGGCCATCCAATTAATCGACCGCTGCACGCCAAGTTACTTTCGATCGCCTATCGCAGCAAAAGTTCGGAGCAGACTTTGGTGCTTGTGGGCTCGGCCAATATGTCGCGTAGGGCGTTACTTCTGAAGGCCGACGCCGGAAAAGGCAACATTGAGCTCAGCATGGCGTTTCGACTTAGGGGAATTCACTCCCTTGTCGATTTTGTCCCGGAACTAGTTTATGCACCAGAATCCGTACTAGAGTTGAAGGAACGCAAATTTCCAGAGAACGAGCATAATTATGCGCTCGCTGTTAGCGAAGCCAAATACGACCCTAAGGCCTCTATACTCTCGGTGACGTGGGCCCCCGAAGCAGCGGAATTACCACCGTGGCAACTCACATACATTGACAAGCCGCTTGCAAATTCCAGTAAGGCGCCGACAACCGACCTGACGGTGCGTGATTTTGTACTGTACCCAGCCTCCGCCGAGATCATTCTCCACGTCGGAGGAAAGCCATACTCAATCCCGATTCTAGTGACGGATCTGGTATTTCTACCTGCTACGCCCGATGGCACTGCACTCGGCCTCCATGAATTGCTCATGTTTCTGTGTCGTCGGATCGGCGCGGAGCGCGCTATTGAGGTCGCCAAACGGCGAAGACGAATCAAAGAACCGAATTCCGAGGATGATGGGGCTGGCCTCGACATTTTCTTCGGAGAAGGATTTGGCCCAACGGACGTATTTCATGCGTGGTGGGCGGTAGCCGAGGATATTTGTGATCCGAATATATCGATATCGGCGTTTCGGTTGCGCCTCGAAGGCGCAATGGGGGCAGGCGAGGCCTGGAAGAGGCTGCTCGAAACTTCGGGGGAAAGCGGAGAGCTTTCGGCTACAGAAGTCTGGTTCTATGGCGCTGAGCTGTTGCGGTCGTTGGAAACGGAAGTAAATCTATCAGCAGTGATGGGCGCTACCGAGAAGACAAAGCTCCTGCAGCAGTTTAATCAGCGCATCCGCAAAGATCTGGCGACCATTCGTTTCTCCGGTGATGAAAGCACTTGGGTTCGTCGTATCCAATCTTTCTATGGGGTGACCATTCCGTGAAGGTTCACACGCGCGAATGGCTCCGCAGCTTTCTGAATCTTGGCGCGCGAGCGGCTCAGGAGAGCATTCCCCTCGCTGACATAGAACGCCAAGAGGATACTGTATTGCGTGCCGCCGAAATGCTCGAACAACGACCAGGTATCTTGCTTGCTGATGAAGTTGGCATGGGAAAAACGTACGAAGCCCTTGGGCTCGCCGCTATCGTACGCCACGCGCGACCGCGCAGCAGAATCGTCATTATTACGCCTGGACCAACCCTAAATGAGAAGTGGGCAAATGAATTGCACAGATTCAAAGCTATTTTTGATTTTGGTGATCGAGTCACGTCAGTACATCACCTTTGGGAGTTTATCGAAGCTGTGCGCAGGAAGCGTTCGCTAGTTGTTGCTCCGGTGACGATGTTCCAAAGCGGCCACGGCTCTGGCGAGCAAACGTACATGCTGTCGCTATACTTTCATTGGAAGGGCTTACATGGGCATACCGCAAACGCAATCATGAATCGATTTCGGGACGGCGAGTATGATCGTGTCGATGTCACAAAGGAGCGTTTTCTTGGAATGTTTGAACTCGAAGAGCTCGAGGCCCACCTAACGTACGCCTTTTGTCGCCCAAACGAGCGCGAGCCGCATAGACTCGATGATCTTTACCAGGAAAAAGGGTTCGAAGCGTTCACTTTGGAAAACAGTACAGCAGTTCGCAATGCGCTAAGCTATGCGCGTTATGTCTTAACGCAAAGATTGATTAAACCAATTGACCTCCTGATTGTCGATGAAGCCCATAAATTGAAAAATCCTTGGGCTATGCGCTCTCGGGCAATGCATCACGCATTCGATCGTCGCTTCGTCAAAGCAGCTTTCCTAACGGCAACGCCCTTTCAATTGGACGTGGACGAATTGAGGGAGATGTTCAAGCTTTTTGCTCGAGCAAACGACGCTTCGAAGGATCTTCTGGATCATATCGATGCATTGCTTGCGTCGATTCGCCAGTATCAAGATCTCTATGATGACTTCGAACAGACTTGGTCAGACTTAGACCCAATTGTCGCGGGCCAATTTGCCAAACTGTACGACAACGGTTCTGCTCTCTCTACCGGCGCAAATGATCCGTCGTTATCGATTGTCAAAACTCAGATCGATAAACTTATCGACTTAAAGAAGAAATCTATCGAGCCCGGTTTTCGTCAATGGATGATCCGAAGCCTTCGCGACGATAAGCGCATTTATCGTCAGTCTGAGCGAAGAGATATTACAGCCAGGGGCGCGACCGCGTTACCTTTCCTAATCTATGATCGTTTGATCGCCGAACTCTTTCGCCGAAAGAGACAGACATTTAAGCCCGCAGTCGAAATCAATATGGTGTCCTCATATTCGGCCGCGGACGAAGGCCAAATCATGGCAAATGACGGGGACAATATTCCAGCAGAGGCTTTGCCTTATTGGCGAGTCATCAAGAAGACTTTGGCAGAACTAATGGCCGACGTTCGGGAACATCCGAAGGTGCAAAACGTGACAACGGATGCCCTTGATGCCGCCGAGCGAGGTGAGAAAACGCTCATCTTTTGCTCCCGAGTTGCCACGTTAGCATTATTGCGCAGCGAGCTTGGTGAGCTTTGGGAACGGCGAATGCTCGAGAAATGGCGCTTGGTGTACCCAACAGCTGCGGCTGATTCGATCTTCGATTCGAGCGATAGTGACGTTGGGCGGCGCCGGGGACGGCATTCCCTTCTTCAGGCCCGCTTCAACCGTCCGCAGGACGTGCTCTTCTTGGCACTGCGGGAACCATACCTGCGTACCGCGGCACCTATCGCCAATTGGACTTTGCAACATCTTCCCGATGTTATCGGGGCGGCCAACGAACGGCTTCAAACGGTTCGCGTTGGTAAGACCGCGGCGGAACGGCTCGATTATCAAGTGGCGAAACGGTGCGTGGAACAGGCGGCCGTCGAATTATGGATTGCGGCAGAATGTGGAGGCGATACGAGGGACCAGACGATCCAGACAATGCGCCGGGCGGATTTCCTCCGGCTCGGTATGGATCTTCAAGAGGGGGAGCAAAAGAACGATTACTTCGGGGACGAACGTCCTTCGTGGACTATCTCTAAACGGGTCGCGCGACTCGTCATTGAGGCGGGGGGATCATTGTGCGAAAAGTTAAATGATGCACTCGGTCACATCGACCTGAAACGCCGTACTCGCATGGTTGAGCAGCTTGCCCGGTATCTAACCTATAAGCAAATGCCATTCATCGCGGAGCTGCTCGGCGCCGCGCAAATCAATGGCGTTTCCGTCGATCCCGTTGAATCCGACGCGCTACTCGCATTTGTTGACCGATTTTGGGACACGGATGCTGGCAAGCTTTGGGTGGAGCGACTTCGGTCATTCCTAATGTATTTCGGACAGCGTACCCCTGAGCAGCAAGACGACATCCTCAATGGTCCGATAAAGACCGGCGACTTCGTTCGTGATACGGCCGATCAAGATGCACGCGAACGCCTCGTCGAGGCGTTTAACACGCCTCTATATCCAATGGTCTTGGTTGCGAACGAGGTGATGCAGGAGGGGATGGATCTGCAAAAGTATTGTCGCAGAGTCATCCATCACGATTTGCTTTGGAATCCCGCTCAAATCGAGCAGCGAATTGGACGTGTCGACCGCCTTGGATCGCTGATTAGCCGGCTTCGTGCCCTGGATGCGGCCGCGAAGCTTGAGATTCTATATCCAGTCATTCGCCATACGATCGACGATCGCATGTACCGGACGGTTAAGACGCGAGAAAAATGGCTAGAGTTTCTGCTTGGAGCTCATCCCAATTTTTCCGAATATAGTTTTGACGACGAAGTGCCTCCCCCGTTGCCATTCAGGCTGGCCGATGCGCTCGCGATAGATCTTGGCCCTGAGCACGCTCGATAGGAATTAGATGATGATCTCGCTGGCCCTGGCCGCGCCTCATTGGAAAGCATGGCGATAAGGCGACAAAGGGCGTGTGAGGGCATCGGCTTTTTCTAAGTCGGTATTCTTCTTCAATCGAGCCCGACCGCGACCCTTGGTCTTCCACTCAAAGATCGCTAGCAAGTCCGTTCGCGTGTATTTTCCGTTGCGAATTTGGGTGCCTGCTCTGAGGGCTACGGCATCTTCTTGAAAATTATAGCGGTCCGCCAGCTCCGAAATCTGCGACGGGTCAAACGAAGGCTTAAATGGGGATTTTGTGAACATACCGTGGCGATTAGCATGCGACCAGTAATGGGAGATGACAGCATGACAGGCGCAACGATACTAACTGATCGTTTTGATCGAGCCCTGTTGTACGCCACACACGTGCATGGGGGCCAAGTGCGCAAAGGAACGTCCATTCCCTACATTGCTCATCTACTTGCCGTCGCTGCGACGGTGCTCGAGTATGACGGCTCTGAAGACATGGCTATTGCCGGCCTTCTACACGACGCTGTTGAGGATCAGGGTGGCGAACCGCGCCTCTCGGACATTCGTAACCGCTTCGGCGATCGAGTTGCGGATATCGTCCGCTCTTGCTCGGATACCGTTGCCAACTCGTCGGCTGGTCAACAAAAGGAGAACTGGCACACCCGCAAGACACGCTACGTTGAGCACCTCAATTTGGTCGATCAAGAAACTCTTCTGGTTTCCCTTTCCGATAAGATCCACAACGCTCGCTCGATTCTTCGCGACCTTCGTAAACCTGAAATCGGCGAAGCCGTTTGGGATCGATTTAAGAACTCCAGAAAAGACACGCTTTGGTATTATCGAGAGCTTGCGAAGTCATTCCAGAAGCGCCTGAAGGATCAGTCGGCCAAGATGCAGCTGGCAGATGAGCTAAGTGAAATTGTCGACGTTCTAGAGAGGACGTAATCGTTATTTAACGCCGGCTCTCCGTTTGTCAGATCGCGTTTCGCACCCCGTGCTCGCCCTTCTGATCGCCGACTTCTGCAACAAAATCGGCACTAAGTTGGGGCGACCTGACCGACTACGCGCTCCCTCCACGTGCTCTGCTCGATGTCGGGAGAGCTCGATCGAGCCATCACTCAAGAAGGCCGCGCAAGCGTAGTTGCGACTCGATGACGGACAGTTCGAGCTGCGCCCGCTCCAACCCTGCGCGTCCCCTGTTGGGATTGCTACTGCGGTCGTTGTCGATTCGGCGCTCCGCCGCCGCTACCCGGTCTCGTGCGCGCTCCAGGTCGGCAACGGTGTACTGCCGAGGCTCCGGTCGCGTGCGTTTCTTGCGCGGTCCCTTCGCCACCCTCCTCGCGAGGATGGCCGCCTTGAGTTGCTTCCCAGTCGCCATGTGCCATTCCGATTATCCCGGCGCATCCCGCCAATTAAACATATTCGGCGCGGCTTCGTGAGCCGAGTCGCGCTAATCTTGGGGGTGCATGGAGCAGCTGAGCCGACCACCGCTCGTCGTCGCCTTCGAGCTGAGCGAGAAGCGTAAGGCGATCGTTGCCGACGCTCTCGCCGGCGCAAGCGCTGTCGTATACCTCACCGAGCTCGATGAGGCGGCCCGCGCAGAAGCGCTGCGCAACACCGGCGTGCTCTTGACATTTAACACCTCCAAAGAACTGCGGTCCGGCGAGGCAGAGCTGTTGGCCGGCGCGCGGCTGATCCAGTTCATGATCGCTGGCGTGGACTTCATTCCGCTGGGCGATCTCCCGAAGGGTGTGCCAGTTGCAACCAACGGCGGCGGCTTTGCCGAGTCGATGGCTGAGCATGCGCTCGCCACGGCACTTGCCGCCGCCAAGCGCCTGATCTTGGAGCACGAAAACCTGAAACTTGGCCACTTCAATCAGTTCACGCGGAACCGCATGCTTGCGGGCGGGGTCTGCGGAATATTCGGCTTTGGCGGCATCGGAGCCGCGACCGCCCGGCTGATGCACTGCATCGGCATGCGAGTGCACGCCATCAACCGGCACGGCCGGACAGATGAGCCGGTGGAATGGATCGGAACGCCGGAGCGGTTGAATGAGCTCCTGGAGGTGGCTGACGTTCTGTTGATCAGTGCGCCGCTCACCCGTGCCACTTACGGCCTGATCGGCGCCACCGAGCTTCGCCGCATGAAGGACGATGCCATTCTCGTCAACGTGGCCCGTGGGGAGATCGTGCAGGAAAGACCGTTGTATGACCACTTGGTCAGGCACCCGCGCTTCACCGCCTGCATCGATGCCTAGTGGATTGAACCGGTACGCCACGGAGAATTCCGCATCGACCAACCGTTTCTCGACCTGCCGAACGTCATCGCCTCACCGCACAACTCGGCACAGGGTGGCGACGCGCAGGATATCAGCTTGCGCCGCGCAGTTGAGAACTGTCGCCGCGCCTTGACCGGCGCGGTGCCACTTCACGTCATCGGGTTCGATGAGCGGCTGATGTAGCGAAGATGACTTGAACACCTTAGCCGCGCCGCCCTAATTGGCGCACATGAGCGGATTCTGGTCTAAAGGCAACTCACGATATACAGTCGACTTCATCAGGGTCTCAGCCGTTCGACAGGGTAGACAACCATTTTCGGAGGAATTGGTGGAAACGAATGACGCCATGAGGCAAGACCGGCGCGGATTTCTCCAGGTAGCTGGGGTTGCCGCGGCAACTCTCACCTTGGGTGGTCTGCCCTCCGCAGCACGCACCGCGAGCGAGGCGACTGGAAAAATGAAGATCGAGAATGTCGGCTTGATGAGCCCCGGAGACATGGGCCAAGCAGTAGCGATGCAGATCAAAGCGAAGGGCTTGAATGTTTACACTGCGCTGGAGCAACGCAGCGAGCGCACCCGTGTGCTCGCGCGCGAGGGGGAATAACTGATGTCGGTACGGTTGCACGACTCGTTGCCGAATGCGATGTCGTGCTCTCGATCATGAATCCGGGTGCCGCAGTTGATTTCGCACGCGAAGCATCGGATGCCCTGCGCGCCAGCGGTCGCCAGACGCTGATTGTCGACTGC
>Ga0187872_10002644_pt1 | contig 15480 bp, 17 predicted proteins | sample June2016WEW_16_4_FD_132973 | JGI IMG/M metagenome (GOLD analysis project Ga0187872, IMG submission 132973) | Peatland microbial communities from SPRUCE experiment site at the Marcell Experimental Forest, Minnesota, USA - June2016WEW_16_40 | ecosystem: Environmental > Terrestrial > Soil >...
CGCGTCATCAGCATGACGGGCACCGCTTGGAGCCGCGGCGTCGCCTTGATGTGAGCGCAAAGGTCATAGCCGGGCAGGTCGTCGCCTTCGATTTCAGCAATCACGAGCGCGGGCGTGCGCGCATCCAGTACCTCGTGCGCCTCGCGGGCGCTGCTCACTGCGATCACTTCGTAGCCTTCGTTCGTGAGGTAGGTCTTTAGCGATTCGCGGAGCGCGCCGTCCGCATCGACCGCCAGGACCAATGGCTTGTTCGGGTCCGGGGTGGAAGCATAGGAAGCCCAGCCGGACTTCCCGGTCAGCGTGCGGCCGCTCGAATCGACCATGTCGTTGCGGACGCTCGTATCGAGCGCGATTGCAACGGCGCGCTTTCCGTCGGGCAATTCACTGATTCGCGCCACGCGACCCGTCTGCTCCGCCTGGATCGCCACAGGCGACTTGCTGTAGGGAAAGGTCACCGCGACTTCCATGCCGACGGCGAAGGAACCTTGCGGGCTGACGAACAGGATCCCGCTGCGGGAGACATCCAGCGTGGTCGAAATCTCGTCCGGTCCGCCATCGGTCGTGTTGATCCGGCGGACGCGCACCGGTGCGGAAATCAGGGCCCGGCGGCGGGTGCGGCGCTCCGCACGCGTCGAAGTGTCGGCGCCGATTGTCTCCGGCTTGGCCTGCGCGGGGATGATCTCGGCTTCCACAACCGCTTTGCGCGATTTTCTCGAACTCTTCGAAGCCGCTAGCAGATCGGCTGTAATATCCTCGGCCTGGCTTTCGCCGTAGGCCGACACATCGAATCGGTTGCTCATGTAAAAATGCCCTCCCTCAGGGTACGTCTTGCGAAGACCTAAAGTAGCTAATTCATGAGCCTCTGTGCACTAGAAGGGAAGTTACATTCGAGCAGTACTCTCGTGGCACCCGCTTTTGGTACCTCTGTACTATCGGACCGCGCGATCGTCTGAACTCAGAGGCCTCAACCACTTACGCAAGCCTCGGCATCCTACGGCGGCGGCCCTTCGACAGGCTCATGACAAGCAAGTTGCACTCCACAGGGAGTCCGATCCCGAGTTAGAGTCCAGCCCGCCGGAGCGGCCGTGTCGGACTGGCCTCATGCTCCTCCTATCGGCTGACCGAAGGCGGAGCCTTACTCGTCACTGCGGGGACGCACCGAGCGCCGAAAGGAGCCGGTGCGCTTCGCGAGAACCTGCTCGGCGATCCACACGTTCCCCGTTAGAATGTGGCATGACCGCTGAGGGATCTTATCGATTGTCTGTGCTGGATCTTTCGCCGGTGCCATCCGGCTCGTCCAGCAGGGAAGCGCTGTACAACACGCTCGATCTTGCGCGGCTTGCCGAGGATCTTGGCTATACCCGCTACTGGCTCGCCGAACACCACAACACGCCGCTGATCGCCAGCTCCGCGCCCGAAGTGATGATCGGCGCCGTGGCAGACGCGACCCAGCGGATCCGTGTTGGGTCGGGCGGCATGATGCTGCCCAACCACGCGCCGCTGCACGTGGCGGAGACGTTCCGCGTGCTCGAGGCGCTGCATCCGGGCCGCGTCGATCTGGGCCTCGGCCGTGCGCCTGGCACCGACCCGATTACCACGCTCGCCCTGCGCCGTTCGCGCGAGGCGATGAGCGCCGACGATTTCCCCGTGCGCCTCGAGGAACTGCTCGGATTCCTCGACGGCGAGTTCCCGGAAAATCATCCCTTCGAGCGCGTGCGCGCTATGCCGGACGACATCCCGACGCCCGAAATCTGGCTCCTCGGCACGAGCGACTTTTCGGCGCAGCTTGCGGCGATGCTCGGCCTTCGCTACGCCTACGCGCACCACATCGTGCCGGAAAGCGCCCTTACGTCGCTGCGGATCTACCACGAGAATTTTCGCCCCTCACGGCATCTGGCCGCGCCCGAATCGCTGCTCGCGATGTCCGTCCTCTGCGCGGAAACCGACGAGCGCGCCGCCGAACTCGCGCGCCCGATGGAGCTCACGCTGCTGCGTTTTCGTTCGGGAAAGATGGGGCGGTTTCCGAGTGTTGCCGAGGCGACTGATTATCCCTACACGTCCGAGGAGCGCTACGTCATCAGTATGAACCGCGGGCGGTTCTTCGCCGGCTCTCCGGCGCGCGTCCGCAAGCACATCACCGACCTCGCGGACAAAGCCGGCGTCCGCGAAATCATGATCACCACGATGACCCACGAACACACCGACCGTCGCCGCTCCTATGAATTGCTCGCGGAAGCCTTTTCGCTCGTCGGCGGGCGCGCTTCCTCTAGTTCAGCTGGCTCAACAGCTGGTTGAACTGGCAGCTCCAACAAGTTGGAACGGCGCTAGTCGTGGAGGACGACGCTGAGAAGGGAATTGTGAACCTTCAATCCACCGTTGTACTCAATGAAGCCTAATTTCCTGAACTTGTTCATAAAAAAATTGACTCGCGCGCGGGTCGTCCCGATCATTTCCGCCAGAGTCTCCTGGCTGATCGAGGGAAGTTCAGTCTGGGGTTCGCCTTGATTGCCATAGTGAGCGACCAACAAAAGCGCCCGGGCCAGCCGTTTCTCACTCGAGTTGAAGAGTTGATCCACCAAATCCGCTTCGACTTGAATGTTGCGTAAAAGCACCTGTCGCATGAAAAGGTCGGAAAACGCTTGCTGGCCGTGGATGGCGCGCGTCATTTCCCTCTGTCCAATTCTGAGCATGGTGCTGGGTCCGATCGCGGTCGCGGTCGCCATGCGCACGCTGACCCGCCAGGCATCCCTCGCCAAAGAAGCTGCCCGCGCCCAGAATGGCGATCACCGCTTCTTTGCCCCGGTCGGATATGACCGCCAGCTTCACCCCGCCTTTCTGAATGTAAAAGACAGTCTTAGCGGGGTCCCCTTGCGAGAAGATGCTCTGTCCCTTGCGGTACTCCACAACTGTGCGTGGCAAACCGACTTTGGTGAGAAGAGCCTGCAGATCGAAGGGCCTATTTTCTCGATGTAGCATGGGCGGCCTCCGGATCAAGAACTAGCGGGCAAATCGAGCAGGCGTTCGTGAAGACTTAAACCGTATGTATCTCCGCAGGTGCTTAGAATAATCGCTTTCCTCCTAAAATCGTTATCTCGCAAGGGGGAACTCCACGGAATCGGCTTTGCATGTAGTCGTCCTCTTCTTGGCCGCGCGCGGACACGGATTGCTTTCATGGCGATTATTTCGCCGCTACTTTGAACAAGGGCTCGTCAGGTTCATCCGAGCTCGCCGTTTCGCGCGACCCGATTTCTTTGAGCGTGTCGTCGAGGAAGTTCATGAATTCACTCGGCTGCATCGCCCGAGATCCCCAGCAGGATTGGCCGTTTTTGACGGCTGGCAACCACCAGCAACCGGCTTCCACCGGATAGGAATAGACTAAAGTCGTATTCGACCCGATAAACGAAGCTGCCAACGAATAGGTACTGCCGTCCCGCAATCTGAATTCGCTAAGCACCAGATCGAATCGCTGGTTGCTAACGAGCGCATTTACCTCCTTGCAAGACGACGCAAAGTAGACATCGCACGCCCACTTTTTCAGGCGTGTAGCCAGGAACGACACCCCCATTGGACTCGCGGCAATCAGTAGAACCCGAGTAGTGTTGACGCCCATTGTCCCCTCCAAGCTGTTTGCCAGCCTGCCTTCCGAAGAAAAGACCGTCTGTTCAATTTGGTACAGACCTATGCTTCTTACGACACTTTTTTGAGGGCTTGGCAAGTCCTGTCTGGCGGTCTTGCAGGGTGCCGCCCCTCAGGGAAAAGAATCCCGAAAGACCCATACGGGCACCTTAAACAGCCTCAGTTGGGGCGGGATAAGGACACGCACATCCGCTCTTTCCCCTCACTTTCTGTCGGCCTTACTGAATAGAGTGATTAGGGCCGCCGATGGCCGATGTGCCGTATGCGTCAACAGGTGGCTGCGAACTGTACCGTATTGAACATATGCCTTTGAATCACTGAAGTAGCGTTGCCATGGGATGGCAGGACAGTTCCGGGGGTCGGCAACCGAAGGGGGCTGGCTCTCGGAATCTGGCTCATCTTCCAAGTGGCGGCAATCTCGCGAAACCGACTCAAGCTAACTGAGCTGGTCCCTGTTCTGGATGGACCGGCAGGCAGAGGGCGGCCCTTGCGTGTTCTCTTCGCTCATAGTTGCGTTGCGGCTGTCGAGCACTGCGTGCGGGAGCTTGGCACCGCAAATTTCAAAGTCAGCGTAGATGTAGTCCTAACTTCCGCGCAGTTTGCCAAACGCCTGGGATCGAAGTTTTACGACGTTATTTTGGCCCAGTATCCCATAGCCAACTGGCAGGGAATTCAGCCACTCGTGCTCCTGCGCCGCATGAAGAAGTGTGTCCCTCTCATCTTCGTGGCCGACGAAATGCCGATGGAAACCGTGGCGGGACTCATGACGGACGGCGCTGCCGACTGCGTTCAAATGGATCACGTCGGTCACCTTCCGGTGGCCGTTCGGCGGGCGCTGAGTGAGAACGACATGCGCGAGGAGCGCGATCGCGCGCAGGAGAAGTTGCGCCATTCGGAAGCACAATACCGCGCCTTGGTGGGAAACCTGAGCTACGGGATATGCCGCTGCAGCTTGGAAGGCAGGTTTCTGGATGTGAATCAGGCGCTGGTCACGATGCTCGGCTTTGCATCAAAGGAGGAGCTGCTGGCAGTGGACCTTACAAGAGACATCCTCTGCAATCCCGGCAAGCGGGCGCAAATGTTGGGGCTCCCCGGCGAAGAAGGACAAGTCGATCCCATGGAAGTTGAATGGAAGCGGAAGGACGGTATGCCTTTCAAGGTCCGGCTCAGCGGACGGGAAGTCGGCAGCGAAGGCGGGATGGACGGTTACGAGGTCATCGTCGAGGACGTCACCAAACAGCGCGACTTGGAGGATCATCTCCGTCAGCAGGCGGCCAAGGATCCTCTGACCGGTCTGGCGAACTACCGCTATCTGGTGGACATCCTCGACACCGAGATTCGGCGATCCAAGCGCACGGGGCGGGAGTTCGCCCTGTTGTTACTTGACCTGGACGGATTGAAACAGATCAACGACCGCTACGGCCACGTGACTGGCAGCGAGGCCCTTTGCCGGCTAGCCGATGTTCTGTCCTTGGGTTGCCGCGCCATCGATACTGCGGCGCGTTTCGGTGGGGACGAATTTGCGCTCGTCTTGCCGGAGACAAGGGCCGAGGCGGCCAACCTGGTGGCCCGTCGCCTCCGCGAGAGCCTTGCGGATGACGGCAGGAAACCGAGCCTATCCGTCAGCATAGGGGTTGCCCTCTTTCCGGTCGATGGCGACAAACTCGATATCCTCCTCGGCGCAGCGGACACGGCGTTGTACGCGATGAAAGCCAAAGTGCACCGCGCCGCCAGGGGTACCTTAGAAGGGAATGCGACGCTCGGCGCTCTCCATCGCTCGCGAAAGGCTGGCGCGTGACACGGCCACACCTAGGGCTGGCGCGTTGTTCGCGCGTCCCGGCCAAAGCGGAACACAACGCCGATTCCGTCGAGGCCGAACGAACTCGCTAATCCCGCCTGGTCGTGGCTCGGAGGCGGACCAACAGAGCCTAACGGACCGAACTGTACGTTTTGCATGTGAAGCGTGCCCTCGATGCCGTCCAGCTGCAAGCGTCCTCTCCAGAACTGAACGACCATCAAGCGCGACTCCGTCACGAAGGGGGTCCTGATCACCTCTATCCGCGACCAGCTCTCCACGCTACGGCAGCCGTCGCAAGCATCTGCTCGACCAATACGATCGGGCTCGTATGCTGGAGTGAAAAAAACTGTGCCCTGCGCAACTGGTTTTCTCGGCGGCTGGTGCGCCGGAGAGACCGTTGACGGAAAGTGGATTGGTGACGCCCGAACCAACATCATTGTTGGTTCAGGACGAGCCTGCGCCAGAAACACCTGCGTCGTGAGCGTCTGCGCTTCTCCGGGCAAACAGCTACTTAGAAGCAGTCCGGCCACCAGAATGAGTTGATGCTGCATAATGCTTGCCCTAGTGTGGGTTTGCAACCGAGGCCATTACGCTAAAGCGCGTGCACTGATTTGCGGAATGGTACCGTTCCCACAGAGCACATCATAGGCGGGTCGAATATGGATATCTGTCCGATTGCGCACACACTTCGCAATCTTTATTCTGGTGCGCAGGGTGGATCTATTCGATTCGTTCCGACACGCGTCGAGCTGTTCCTTTTCGAACAGACTGAACATCGAGCGATTGCTATGGTGTTTCGTCAGTTGAAGAGCTCACTGCCTAGGCAGTGTAATTTCTCTTGGAGGTACGGAATGAAAACGCAAATCGTTCGTCTGGCTCTCGGCTCTGCTTTGGCCCTTGCGTTCACGCTGCCAATGGCCCATGTCGCCTTCGGCGACCCGACCGCGGATTGCCACAAGCGGCTCGAATCCGACCGCGCCAGGATCGATCGCGATGTTGCGAAGCACGGTGAAAATAGCCCGCAAGTGAACCGGGATGTTGCCCGCATGGACGGCGATCGCAATTGGTGCCGCGAGCACCATGCAGATTGGGATCACGATCGTTTTGATGTGGGCGTGTACTTCAAGCACTAATCCTGGTCCGCAGAATTCGTGTTGGCGGGCCACTACACAAAACAAGAACGCGTTGCCGCGACGCTCGAAGCAGCGTGGCAACGCGTTTTCGTTTTTTCCTGTGCCGCCATTGCGGTTTAGGGCAAAGCGAGAGGGGGCAAAATCTTCATTCCCGCGCATCTAACCTACAATTTCAACCTGGCATGAAGCTCGCCCCTCCATTCTCGTCGATCTCACGCAAAAAACACGTATGACCGGCTGGCGGCGTTCACTCGCAGCCTATACCGATCGGCGCGTCCTGCTGGTCCTCGCGCTCGGTTTCGCCAGCGGCCTGCCTCTGTTGCTCACGTACTCAACGCTTTCCGCATGGCTCGCCACTGTCGGCGTGAGACGCGCTGCGATCGGCGCCTTCGCCCTGGTTGGCACGCCCTACGCGCTAAAGTTCCTGTGGTCGCCGATCATCGACTGGCTGCCTCCGCCGCTTCCGCTGGGGAGAAGGCGCGGCTGGGGAATCACCATCCAGATCGCACTCATCGCCGCTCTGCTCGCCCTGGGCTCGTGCGACCCCAAGCGCCACCTCGGCGCCATGGCGGGGCTCGCGCTACTCGTCGCATTTCTCTCCGCCAGCCAGGACATCGTCATCGACGCGTGGCGTATCGAAATCCTCCCGCTCGATCTTCAGGGACCGGGCGCGGGGACGATCCAGACCGGCTACCGTCTCGGTATGTTGGCCTCCGGGGCGGGGGCGCTGGTGATTGCCGCCCGTGCCGGTTGGTTCGCCGCGTATGCAAGCATGGCGGCGCTGATGCTTGTGGGAATTCTGGTGTTCCTCTTAGGCCCGCAGCCTCGCGTTGCGGACGCTACTCTCGCCGCCGAGAAGATCTCGGGCGCTGGCGCCTGGGATGCGCTTCGACGTCGGCTCTTGACCGCGGTGATCGGGCCGTTCGTGGATTTCATGCGCCGCCCGATTTGGCCGGCCATCCTTCTTTTCGTCGTTGGCTACAAGCTGGGCGAGGGCATGGCGGCCGTGATGTCGACACCGCTTTACATTTCGCTGGGATTCTCGCTCGACGAAATCGCGGCGATCTCGAAGCTGCTTGGGGTAGTGGGCATCGTGGCGGGATCGCTCCTCGGTGGCCTGGTGACGGTTCGCTTCGGCATCGTGCGCTCCCTGATGCTGTGCGGCGTGCTGCAGGCGGCGGGCAATCTGTTCTACGTGCTGCAAGCCGTGGGCGGCCACCGGTTGGCCTATTTGGCGCTCTGCGTCACGGCGGAAAACGTGACGGGCGCGATGGCCGGAGTGGCGCTGGTGAGCTATCTTTCGAGCCTGTGCTCACCGGCGTTCACCGCAACTCAATATGCGCTGCTTTCTTCGGTCGCAGTGATTGGACGTACGCTCGTGGGGTCTTCGGGCGGACTCCTCGCCGAGAAATTCGGCTGGGTGCCGTTCTTCCTGCTCACCACCGTCGTCACGGCTCCGGCGCTGTTGCTGCTCGTTTGGATCGCGCGGCGTGAAGTTAGACGTCCCAATCAGCAATCGCCGCTGCCCGCTTTGACGAAGACCTGAATAACCCGCCGTTTCGCCTCGCCTTCACAACGTCGGCCCAAGTCCGACCTGTTTGCGGGTTTGTTGCTGTTGTCTGGCGAGTTCTTGGAACGTTTCCTGCCACTGCTGGTAAAGAGACTTGCTGCTTTCAAGCTGGCGTGAGAATTCCGTCCGAACACTGTCATTCGCGAAACGCAGTTGGCCATCCTTGACGACGATGTCTCGTGTATGTGTGTCCGCGTAACCGTATAGGGCAAGTGTGGCGGCGACATACTGCTGCTCTAGATCGAGCGCCTTTGCCTCTCGCGCTTCCTGTTCGTGAAGACCTGCGTCAAACGATCTTAGGTAGTCGGGGTCCACTTTCATCATCTTGCTGCGGAACTCGTTTGTGGTCCGCTCTTGTTGTTCGTGGTAGGCAAGATCAACCGAGTTTGATTTCTTTAATTGCTCCAAGCTTGAACGAATGATGTTCTCGCTGGCGAATGAGTTAGGAGAAAATAGTGGAGGCGAAACCGGTTTCATTTGTGCAGCCACGTGCTCGTAATCTCGGCTCTCTGCAATCCGGCGGCGCATAAGCTCTATGACAAGCGCTTTCCGTTCAGGGTGAATCTGATCTAAGGGGATGCTCGAAAGGGCGAGCTCAACATAATCGTTGCGCTCCGGGATTGAATATACGCCCGCCGTGGTCAGCAAGCCCGAAAGCAGCGCCAGTCCGACGGCGCTCGTTACGAATCCACGCGAAGTATCTTCTCCGAGGCGCTTGCGGCGAGAATAAAGCGTCATCAAGATTACGACGTTGAGAACTGCAAGAGAGACGAAGCCGTTTATGAGCGCAACCGTAGAAGTTGCCTCCCCAGCGTGATGCTCCCAGGTGACCATCGCTGGAACGGTTACATCGCTGGCGACGAGAAGTATCCAATCTAAAGTTTTTCGGGAAACTGAGGCCATAGCACACGATTATAGTATGCGTCGCCGCGTAGGTACACGTCTGGTAAATCGGGATTGCAACTAGATCGCCCTTTTAGGGGCGCGCCGCCTACTTCGACTGGGCTTTCGCCGCCCGGTTGAGGATCTGCTCGAGCCGGTCAAGCACCTGCATGGCGGTGAGGCACTGCGCCACGCTGGCGTTCGGCTCGCGCTTTTCCTTGATCGCGGCGAAGAACTCGCGGTCCTGAAGCTCGATGCCGTTCATCGACACATCCACGCGCGAGAGGTCGATTTTCTTGTCCTCGCCGTCCACCAGGTCGTCGTAGTAGGCCTGGAACGTGCCGTTGTCGCAGATGTAGCGGAAGCGCGTGCCCAGCGGCCCCTTGTTGTTGAACGAGAGCGACAGCGTGCAGATCGCTCCCGACGGTACTTTCATCACAATCCCCATGTCCATGGCGATCTTCAGTTCCGGGTGCATCGGGCCTTGCACGGCGTAACAGTCGGAAACCAGTTCGCCGGTCTGATACTGGAACAGGTCCACCGTGTGGCAGGAGTGGTGCCACAGCAGGTGATCGGTCCAGCTTCTCGGCTGTCCGGCCGCGTTCATGTTCGTGCGCCGGAAGAAATAGGTCTGCACGTTCATCTGCTGGACCTTCAGCTCGCCGGCCTTGATCTTCTTGTGGACGTACTGGTGGCTGGGATTGAACCGTCGCGTGTGCCCGCCCATGCAGACCACGCCGGTCTCCTTCTGCACCTTCACGAGCCGCTCGGAATCCGCCAGCGTGTCCGCGATGGGAATCTCGATGTGCACGTGTTTGCCGGCGCGCATGACCTGCTCGCCCTGCTTCGCGTGCATCCCCGTGGGCGTCGCGAGGATCATCGCTTCCAGGCCCGGCTGCTTCAGGCTCTCGCCGAGGTCGCCGGTCCAATGAGGAATCTTGAATCTCTTCGCCACTTCCGCGGTGGCCGCCTGGTTCCCGCCCGTTAGGGTGATCACTTCGATGCCCGGAATGGCGCCGAGCGCCTCCAGGTGCTTCACGCCAAAAGCGCCTTGTCCGGCAACGCCCACCTTCATGTTTTCGCCCTCACTTAATTTGGAATTTTGGACCAACAAACCTTACCACAATCCGGCCCGGACCGAGCCGAAGGTTGCCCTGGCAATGATCCTGGGGATGGCAGCATTGCGGGAACCGATCGTCATGGCTTCTCACACATCCCGATGAGAGCAGGCCACAATGATGGGTGCCGCCGGTTCGCGATGTCAACGGCCCGAACCGTCATCGACCAGGCTGCCAGTTGATTCTTTTCTTTTGGAGGTCAAACGTGTACAGCCAGAAATCCCAGTAGAACCCGCTCAGGCGGCGATCGGGGCGCGGAAGCGAACGAATGCCTCGCCCAGGTCCTCAACGATGAGTTTTCCCTTGCTGCTGCTTGGCGAACATCGCGGATTGCTCCAGGGCTTCCTGTGAGGCCTTATAGGCCTTGGCTGCGTATTCCATGGCCTGTTTGGAGTGTTCATGTCCTGTTAGGTGGTCTTCTTTGCCGTGGTGTGTGGCAGCAACGCGGTGAGCGTGCGCGGCAAGCTCGTGGAACTCTGCGGCCTTCTGGTGTGAATCGTCTGCCATGATTGCCTCCCTTACGATCCTTCCGTCTGCTGGCTGGCTCAGGCCGTCGTCGGCGCGCAGAAGCGATCGAAAGCCTGCATCAGATCCTGCGCGATGGAGTACGGGTCGCGGCTCTCGATGTCGCTCCGCTCCAGCATGAACGCCACTTTGCCGTCGCGCATCAACGCGATCGACGGGGAAGACGGGGCATATCCTGTGAAATAGCTCCGCGCCCGCTCCGTGGCTTCGCGATCCTGCCCGGCGAAGACCGTCACCAGAACTTCCGGCCGCGCGGGATGCGCGAGCGCCCGCGCAATCGCCGGACGCGCCCTGCCGGCCGCGCATCCGCAGACGGAGTTCACCACGACGAGCGCCGTTCGCTTCTCATTTTTCAGCGTGGCGTCCACTTCCGCCGGCGTGCGCAGTTCGCGAAAGCCAACATTCGTCAGCTCGTCTCGCATCGCCTGAACCGTTCCAATCGGAATCATCATCACTCCTTTGCCCCGCTATGCCTCGTTACGCAAGGTCACGCCGTTCCGCGGAACTTGCTCAACGCGGAGCGCTCGTCCGGATGCACGTCAAAAACGGTGAAAAGACGCGTGATCTGAATGATGCCGCGAACTCTCGTCGTGAGGTTCGTGAGTTTCAATTCGCCGCCGGCGTTCTGGGCTGCCGTATAGGCGGCAACCAGCTCGCCGAGCCCGCCGCTGTCGATATAGTCCACCTCGGAGAGGTTGAACAGGATCTTGCGCTTCCCGCCCGCGAGAAGCTCCTTGGTCATTTTCCGCAGGGCCGCGCTGCCTTCTCCAAGCGTAATCTGCCCGGTAAAATCCACCACCGCCACATCGCCTGCGTCTCGGCACGTTGCGAGCAGCTTCATAGAACCACTATACATCTGTTTGCGTTCTGGGACGCGCCTATCGATGCCGCGGAATTTTGCACCGGATAGTAGCTCCGGCAGGCCGGCTTGGATTCACTCCACGCCGAAACCACCGCGACTCAAAGCCTCCCGCGATTGCTTTTGCCTCCGCTCCCGCAATCTGGCATACTCTGCCGCTATGCAAGGAAATGCGAAGGTCATCGAAGAACTCAACAAGGCGCTGCGCGAAGAGCTGACCGCGATCAACCAGTATTTCGTCCACGCGGAGATGTGCGAGAACTGGGGCTACCACAAGCTGTCGGCATACATCAAGAAGCAGTCCATCGACGAGATGAAGCACGCCGAAGTCCTTATCGAGCGCATCCTGTTTCTCGACGGCAGCCCGAGCATGGAGCCGCTGAAGCTCTCGGTGGGCACGTCGGTGCGCCAGGCGCTCGAAAACGACCTGCAACTGGAACTTTCGGCGGTCAAGCAGTACAACCTCGCCGTCCAGATCGCGACCGAGCAGAAGGACAACGGCTCGCGCGACCTGCTCGTCGCCCTGCTCAAGGACGAAGAGAGCCACGTCGATTGGCTCGAAGCGCAAGCTCACCAGATCAAGGAACTCGGCTACGAGCGCTACCTCTCCCTCCAGATGGGCGAATTCAAGGAAGAGTCCTAGCGCCGCGCCTGCGCTTTTTCGCCCCTCCAAAGCCAACACGTCTCATGAGGCGACTACGCGCCTGACGCCGCGCCGCGTGTGGCCGCGTTCAGCAGAATCGTGGTGAGTTCTTCGGGCATGTCCAGCATGACGTCGTGGCCGCACGCCATGCTCAGCGTCTTCCAGCCTTTGGCCTTCGCGCGCTCGTAAAATTGCCGGAATGGCGAGTTGCCGTAGCCGGTCGCGAGAATGTAGGTGATGTCTTTCAGCGTGTCGCATCTTCCGCTCAGCCGCAACGGCTGCTGGAAAGTCGCGAGCGGCTGCACCGTGCACTGGCGGTCCATCCACTCGGCATCTTTCGCGTTGACGTTGAACGCCGCGGCAGTGATGGGCGGTACCTTCCATCCCTCGCCGTGGAGCCGCGTAAGCTCAAGGTGCGCGTTCCACTGCTCGGGCGGCAGCGTGCTGCTGAGGCTCTGGCCGTCCTCGGGAACGAACGCATCCAGATAAATCAGCGCGCCGATTCGCTCCGGGACGCGGTCCGCGACGCTGCGAACCACGCAGCCGGCGTACGAATGTCCGCACAGCACGATACTCGAAAGCTCCTCCCAGCGAATCAGGTTCATCACGTCGCGGATGTGCGTCTCGAGGTCAACCTGCGGCGAGAGAAGGTGCGAGCGCTCACCGACGCCGGTCAGCGTCGGCGTGAACACTTCGTGCCCTTGCGCTTCGAGCGCCTTGCGGACGCGCTTCCAGCACCAACTGCCGTGCCACGCACCGTGGACCAGGACGTACGTGCTCATCGACCACCTCGGCTGCGAATCGCGGCAATCATGCCACGGCCGCCCGCCTTCGGTGAAGGCTGTTTTGCGCCGCCGCGCCGTCCAGCTCGCATTTGCAGTAGAATCCCGCCATGCGGCCGAAGGCGTATAGGATCTTCCTTCGAGCGGGAACACCGTGGACATTCACTCTCACGTGGTCCGTCGGCTTCATGGCTTTTCTTTTCGCCTTGGCCTTCGTAACTACGCCTGATTCCTCAAGAATCGCCGCCGTCTACCCCATGTTGCTGCTCGGGTTGATGGCCTATGTTTTGGACAGGGGCACTCGGAGCTGGATACGGATCTCTGACGACGGCCGGGAGGCCATGGTCGTCCCGTCCTGGTTCAGTCGCAAGCTGCTCGGTCGCCGCAGAATCGTGGTAGCTCTCCCTGTGGGCTCCGAACTGCTTTTCTGCCGCAGGATTCGGTTTTGCATCATCGCCAGAACACCGGACGGCACCGAGCATCTCCTCTTGGAAGAGGAAGACGGCATGAGCCGCCGCCGGTGCGAGCAAATCGCGACAGACCTGAAGCAACGCTTCAACCTGGACGTTCGCCTGCTGAAGCAGACTGTCCCTGGCCGGGACCCGGAGACGGAGTGGACTCCACAGCTTGACAGGAATATTTCGAGAACCCTGTGGAGAAATCTCCGGATGTCGATCGGAATCGGGCTGGCGCCCTGGCTCGGAATCGTGGTGCGGATGCTCACGGCAAATCCAAGGACCATCGCCCTCGCCGGATTTCTTCTTTGGGCTTTGGGTGGCGCGTGGATTTGGTCCTCTACCGCTCACAGCAGACGCCCGCAGGACGCGGCATCGGCGGAGCGCTCGTGTTGTGGAGCTTTTTGTTCGTTCTAATCTTCGCCGCCACCACGCTTGCGACGAGCAGTTTCCTAAGCCGCTAGGCGCGTCCATCCGTTCCTCATCGTCCGCGGAGATGCGGCATAGGACACCAGCGGCTTTCGCAAGCGAGGCACTGCGAGGCGCGGCGGTTAAACTCATTGGTAACCCAATGAGCGAACCGAAGGCCGATAAACGCCGGAAGTATCCCCGGATCAAGGTACCCAAGGGGATGTTCGTCGGATGGAAGTCTCCCGGCCATCACACTGTCTCGCGCATGCAGGAACTGGGGCTGGGCGGCGTGTTTGTATACACCACGGAGCCGGAGACAAAGGGCTCCACCATCGAGTTACTCTTCGACGTACCCACCGGAGAGGTTCGCGCTCGCGCGATCGTGCGCCACGTAAAACCCAGTGTCGGCATGGGCCTGCAGTTTGTTCAGATGCAGCCGGAAGACCGGGCGAGGCTGAATCGGTATCTGATTTCGCAGCAAGCAACGCCAGTTGCGGCTCCCGACACGGAATCCGGCCGCTCGGCCGCGCAGCCTTCCGCTCGCACTCCCGGCCCAGCGCCCGCATCGGCAGCCGATGTCGCGCCTTCAACTCCAGCTTCCGCGCCCGCCGAAACCGCGCCTCCACCGGACGAACCCGCCTTCGAGCAGGAACTCAAGCGCCTGCTCGAACTCGCCGAAGACGGCACCTATTACCGGCTCCTTGGCGTCACCACGGACTGCACTGCCGGTCAGGTCAAGAAAAGCTTCTACTCCATTGCCCGGAAGTTTCATCCGGATCATCACATGGAGCAGCCCGAGCTTGTGAAAACCCTCCAGCATTTGATGGAGGTTGTCACCCGGGCCTACAAAACTCTTGGCGACGCGGAAAAGCGCGCCGCGTACGACAAGAAACTTGCCGCTTCGGGCGCCTTCAACCTCAATCGAGAAACAACCGAAGCGCGTGAGACGCTCCAGGAATGTTTCGCGCGCGCCACCGAATACCTTCGCGCTCGCAACTTCGTCGGCTCGGTCACGTGGCTTCGCAAGTGCGTCGAACTCGCTCCGGGGGACGCCAAGTACCGCGCGGCGCTGGCTCGCAGCCTCGGTACCGTCGAGCGCTATCGCAACGAGGCCATCCAGCATTTCGAGACGGCCGTTGAGCTCGATCCCTGGAATGTGAAAATCCATTTTCAGTACGCGGAGCTTTGCGAGGAGATGCAGCTCTTTACGCGCGCACGCGACCTCTACTCCAAAATCCTGGTGATCGACCCCACGCATGCCAAAGGTCTCGAGCGGCTCGCCGAGTTGGACTCACGCGGAAAAGACAAATCCTCCACCTTCTCCCGCATGTTTAGCCGGAAAGCCTGACGCCGCAACCCGCGCGGCAGCTCCTAACCCACGTGGGCCATCGGCGCGTCCCGCCGCGGTCCGAATCGAACCGGTCAAGCTTTCAATTGTCCGGTTTGCGCGCTAATCAGGAGTTTCGCACCTTTGATTTACGCCGCGTGTCGCGCCGTCCGCTTGCTCTCTTCGATCCACTGGTAAATGGCAAACGCGCTCCCACCGATCGAAATCACGATGAGCGCGATCATCACGTGGTCGAGCAACGGCGATTCGGCCTGCTTGATGATCCACCGCCCGTAGTGAATCGCAAGCGCGCCCTCGATCGCAAAGCGAACAAATCTTCC
>Ga0187872_10002645_pt1 | contig 15470 bp, 13 predicted proteins | sample June2016WEW_16_4_FD_132973 | JGI IMG/M metagenome (GOLD analysis project Ga0187872, IMG submission 132973) | Peatland microbial communities from SPRUCE experiment site at the Marcell Experimental Forest, Minnesota, USA - June2016WEW_16_40 | ecosystem: Environmental > Terrestrial > Soil >...
CCGGATACTTGAAAAAGAATTCAAACATCATTCGCACAACCGCGAGCCCCATCGCGGTCCCAAGCCCGCCTGTTAGTGCGTCATGCCGTACATGATGTAGTCGAGACCCACGCGAAAGGCCATGGAAGCAAAGCGCTCGGGGTATCGGGGATCGTCGGCCCATTCCCAGGCGTCGCCGAGATGCATGTTGTGGCAGATAGCGACCATGATGCGGCCCTTGTCGTCGCGAATCGCCCGCCACTTGGGCACGTATCCATCCTTCTCGTACGTCCTGCCCGTGACGACGTATTGTTCTCCCGGCACCTGGAATCGCGCGCCGATGTCGTACAGCACGTGAAAGATCTCGTCGTTGTCGTTCAAATCCTCGACGGGCCGGTCGGGAAACACCATGCGCATGCCGGCCATGAACCGGTCCCAATCGGCTGTCCCGTGGAAGTCGTCCACCATCAGGAATCCGCCCTTTAGGAGATACTCACGCAGGCGTTTGGCCTCGGCATCCGTAAACGTCCAGTTGGCCACTTGCACCGCGTAAACCCACGGGTAGTTGAAGATGTCGTCGCTATCGAGGTCCACGACCTGCTCGGTCGATCGCGCCTGAATTCGAGTGAGACGCTTCATGGCCATCAGGAATTGTCGGTCCGCCTTCGGGTAGTCCCGGGACCAGCTCGCGCCGTATCCATATCCGTAGCCGCCAAAACCGCTGTAGCTGTCAGTCCTGGAGGTGTACCGCAGCCGGGACCAATAGAATTCGGAACGTTCGTTGCTGCCGCCGCCATAGGAATCATAGGAATAGGAGGGGCTCTGCTGCCGGAACCACTGATACCCGCCCTCCTGAAAGGCAAGCACACCACTGGCCAGAACCAATGGAAGAACGAGAGTGGAAATGCGCCGAAGAGATCTCATAAGCTCGATCCCTCAGAATCTTCGAGCCTAACAGATTGGAATCCTCGTCTTCAACCTCAGCCCGCCACGGGTAGTGTCCTAATTTGACGAATCGTCATTGTCCGCAAGCTGTCATCCCGAACGCAGCCGCGCTTTTTTGCGGATGGCGGGTGCGCGGTGTTTGCGTCCCGGATGATTTCGCGGGAAGGGACCTGCTGTTTCTTCGACTCTCACCATGAGCATGCATCAACTTCCCGCTGAAACTAGGACACCACGCAGGCCTCGCTCCTCGGCATCGACGCCAGGGTAGCTCCCGTGAACTCGTTCGAGTTTGAAGGATCAAATCGTTTACTGGTGGTGGCAATTTTGGCCACTTTTTGGCTCCTTAAGTGGCCTTGAAAGGCAGGTTTTGCGCAATTCCGGCGGGGAGCCAGGCGCAGCCTCGGGTCCGCCAGCTCGTTTTGACTATGGTACAATATATGTTACCATCACAATGATGGTTGAGATCCGTGAATATCACGACCCTGGCGGTCGCAGCCCTTTTCGCGAGTGGTTCGACAAGTTGAACTCAGAGGCTGCGCGGAAGGTGACAACGGCTCTATACCGCGTCGGACTGGGGAACTTCTCGAACGCGAAAAGTGTTGGGGCCGGCGTTTACGAGTGCAGGATCAATTTCGGCCCCGGTTACCGAGTGTACTTTGGGAAAGATGGCGACCGGATTGTTATTCTGCTTGGTGGTGGAACAAAGCAACGCTAGCAGAACGACATCAGGCTTGCGCTCGAACGGTGGGAAGACTACAAGCGAAGGAAGAAACAGCAGAAGGAAGAGGAATGAAAAATGGCTTTGACGCGAGACTTTAGAGAAACGGTTCAAGCACGCGTAAAACGCGACCCTGCCTTTCGAGGGGGTCTTCTTAGTGAGGCTATCGAAAGCCTTCTCTCTGGCGAGGTGGCACTCGGCAAAGAGCTATTGCGTGACTACATCAATGCCACAGTCGGTTTTCCCAAGCTGGCCGCGCATACAAAAATCCACGTAAAGACTCTCCACCAGATGTTCGGCCCGAGTGGAAATCCCACCGCCAGAAATCTGTTTGAAATCGTTGCCTATTTGCAGCACGCGGAAGGCGTGCGCTTCGAGGTTCGGTCCGCGCGCAGCTCCTCGCGCACGAAGCGCGCCTTCCGCGCCCCGGACGGTTCTGCGGGGCGGCGGCGATCCTCCCAGAGAGCAAAACGTGCTGCTTCTGCTGCCTCGCCTTCGTAGCGGCCTGTCCTGAGCGGAGCCGAAGGGCCGCCTTTCGCGTTGTGTGCGTCCCGACGAGCAGATCCCTCGTCGGCCAGAAAGCGGCCTCAGTGCCCTTCCTACGTTAGGGCAAGCAGGTGCGCTTCGCGACGTCTGGAAGCTAGAACCTCAGAGTCGCCTTGCAGGCGGTCGGCGTGAGAAGCAGATTCAGGGCGTTGACGGCGCCGACGACAAAAATATTTGCGTGTAAAAGAGCGTCCAGAGCGCAGCCTTCCCCGTTGTCGACGGCGATTGCGAGGCCGCCGGATTCCTTCACCGCTCGCAGTAAGAGCCTGTCGTTATTGCCGTTCCCGAAAGCCGCGACATTCTTGAGTTCGAATCGTCGCGCGAAATCCCGCTTCTCGATGTCGTGTCTTCTCTGTTTCAGCATGTTTGGGACGGTGATCCCTTTGAGCTGTTGGTGCGCGGTTCCGTAGGAGTCGGCGGTAACGATTTCGAGGTTAACGAGCCTCAGCAGTTGGCGCAGACGCGGCTTTGCGCCGGGAACAAGTTTGCCATAGCAAGAGAGGGTCCCGGTGTAATCGCTGATGATTGTGTGAATCACCCGCCGTCCGAATACCGGGATGTCTATGAGGATTCCAGGTTTTTTCATGTCAGCTCCTCGTCAACCACGCGTCATGACTGAAAGCTTACACTTTGTTCTCCGCAGCGGCGCGTCGGTTGCCGCGGAGGGCGCGCTACGAATGCTAAAAGAGCACTGACCTTCTTCTGTACTGCGGGACAGTCCGGACCGCGCGGCCGTGTGCTAGCTTCGTTGGAGCTATGCGAACGAACATCACATCATCGAACAATCGACGACCCGACGAGGGTCGTCGTCCCGAGCGAGTCCGCCGCGGCGGACGAGCCGAGGGACCTCTCTGGTCGTGCTTTCCAATCGACCCCGGCGGCGGGGAACAATTCCCTCCAATTGGTCAACCCGCCCAGCCATGTCATCGATCATCCCCGGCCCGGGGGGAACGAAGGGCCGAAATACCATTTTCTAATCGCAAAATCCAAGAATTAGAATCCCATCTAACGCACAGAAAACAAACGATCGGGCCTCGTTCTAATCGCGACTTTTTCGTGGTCGCTCCGATTTCCGATTTTCGAATTTCCAATTTCGAATTTCGCTTCGCTAGCCTCCCTTCTACCCGTCACTGCTGCCGAGTAGAATCGTCCGCAATTCATTCAAAACAAAGAATCGGGGTGCCTGCTACCCGAAAATGGAACGGAGGAGCCTTCGACGCGCTGCCGCGTCGCATCGCCCACGTCACTCAGGGCAAGCTTGTATGTGTTGATCTAGCCGTGAGACGATTTCGCGTTTGCTGCCGCTGGAGTCTTTTCGGAGGAATCGTGAGGCGAAGGGAGTTCATGGAATTGGGAGGCGCGGGGCTGCTGTGGGCCGCCAGCGGCGCGCGCGCATCGGGACAGACGCAGAATCCGATGCCCATGCAGATGCCTTCGCCGAATCCCACTGCCAGCAAGCCGGAGGAAACGAGTCCCGCCGATTTCATGCTGCGAATCGCGCCGATTGCCCTAGAGCTTGCCCCGAGCCGCTTCATCAGCACCATCGGATACAACGGCGCTTCCCCCGGACCTGTCCTCCGCATGCGCGAAGGCAAGCCCGTCAGCATCGACGTAATAAACGACACGGACGCGTCGGAATTGGTCCACTGGCATGGCCTGTTCGTCCCGCCTGAAGTCGACGGCGCTGAAGAAGAGGGCACGCCGATGGTCCCGCCGGGAGGTCGCCATCGTTACCAGTTCACTCCGAGGCCCGCTGGCACGCGTTGGTACCATTCGCACGCGATGGCGGGCGCCGATTTGCATCGTGGGACGTACACCGGGCAATACGGTTTTCTGATGATCGATTCAGGAAATGATCCGGGGCAGTATGACAAGGAAGTCTTTCTGGCTCTGCGCGACTGGGAACCCTATTTCACCGACCAGATGGAAAACGAAGCGGCGGAAGGGGGCGGACTGGGCCCGCAACCCGAAAGACCGGCTGTGCTCGATACGCGCCCGAACGGCCTGGAAGTTGCGTCTCAACTGTTTTCAATCAACGACAAAGCTCTGGGCGCCGGCGAGCCCATTCGCGTTCGAGCCGGGCAACGCCTTCTCGTGCACGTGCTGAACGCGAGTGCGATCGAAAACCGTACGATCGCGCTGTCAGGCCATCAATTTCGCGTTGTCGCCATGGATGGCAACAAGGTCCCTTCACCGCAATCGGTCGATGTGCTCATGCTCGGCCCGGGCGAGCGCATTGATGCCTATATCGAGATGAACCAGCCCGGAGTCTGGGTCCTGGGCTCGACCGACGACGCCACACGCAATGCCGGGCTGGGCGTAATTGTCGAGTATGAGAACCAGCATCGCGAGCCGCAGTGGATCATGCCTTCGACACCTGTCTGGGATTACACTGTCTTCGGAACGAGCGCCTCGCCCACTCGTCCGACTCCGGAACACACGATCGACATGATCTTCGAAAAAATCCCGAGCGGCGCGGGCCAATTCAACATCTGGCATGTCAACGGCAAACCGTACCCTCATGACCGCGAATTCGTGCTGCAGGAAGGGGCGCGCTACCGTCTCGTTTTCCGCAACCGCACGGATGACGCGCATCCGGTGCACCTGCACCGTCACACTTTCGAGCTGGTTGACGTTAACGGAAAATCTACCGCGGGGCTGATGAAGGACACGGTCATCGTTCCGCTCTACGGCCGCGTCTCCGCTGACCTGACCGCCGATCAGCCGGGGCTGTCGCTGTTCCACTGCCACATCCAACAGCACATGGATTACGGTTTCAAGGCGCTATTCCGCTACGCCTAGCCAGCTGTCGCTGGTCTTTCTGGTGCGGCAAGTTACTGACGGATTGTTGGCGCCCGGCCAAGGACTTCACGGACCTTGCCGGCAAGATCGTCCGGACTGAACGGCTTTTCGATGAACTGCGTGCCGGGGTCGAGGACGCCAATGTTGACGGCGGCGTCTTCGGTGTAGGCCGACATGTAGAGAACTTTCATGTCTGACCGGAGTTCGGCCAGGCGCTCGACGAGTTCGCGTCCCTTCATTCCGGGCATGAGCACGTCCGTGAGCACGAGATCAATCGCCTCCCCGTGACGCTGCATGAGCTGGATGGCCTCGGTGGCGCGGCTGGCCTCGATCACGGTATAGCCCTTGATCTTGAGGAACTCGCGTGTCATGCGACGGACGGCATCATCGTCTTCCACCACAAGAATCGTTTCGGCGCCATGCACGGACGGACGAATCTTTTTCGGAACTTCCAACGGTTCGAGGGGAGCCTCCACACGCGGAAGATAGATCTCAACGACCGTGCCCTGCCCGACCTTGCTCGAGACCGTGACGCAGCCATCGCTCTGCCTGACAGTCCCGTAGACGCTTGCCAGGCCCAACCCGGTACCTTTGCTGATGTCCTTCGTAGTGAAGAAGGGCTCGAACACGTGCGACAGAGTGTCGCCGTCCATACCGTGTCCGGTATCGCGCACTGCGAGTTTCACATGCGGGCCGGCGCGAACCGCCAAGTGACGATGGACCCAACTCTCATCGAGATAGGCGTTCGTGGTCTGGATCGTCAATTCGCCACCATTCGGCATGGCGTCCCGGGCATTGAGGACGAGATTCATGATGACCTGTTCCATCTGAGCGGGGTCCGCCTTCACGCGGCCCAACCCGGAACCGAGATCGAGAACGAGATTGATGTCGTCACCGAGCACCGGCGGCAGGAGCTCCTGAACCTGGGCGACGAGAGCGTTGAGATCCAGCACACGCAACTGAAGCACCTGCTTGCGGCTGAAGGCCAAGAGGCGCCGCGTGAGGGATGAAGCCCGATCGGTGGTTTTCAAAATCTCGCCCAGGGCGCGGTGCAGCGGACCATCGGAACCAGGTCTCCGCAGCAAAAGGGCGGCATGGCCGCGGATCACCATGAGCAAGTTGTTGAAGTCATGCGCTACGCCACCGGCCAGCCGGCCGACGGCCTCCATCTTCTGCGCCTGACGCAACGCTTCCTCGGCTTGCGCGCGGCCCGCGATTTCCTTTTCCAGCTCCTTGTTCGCGGCGGCAAGCTCCCTGGCGTGGAGCCGCGCGGTTTCCGCGAGATAAACGATGAAGGCGAGCAGTGCCGCCATCAGGATGCCGCCGACAAACACGAAATCCGGGAGGGGCGAAAGCGCATCGGAAAGCGTTCCGGCCCTCGGCCACACGCGCACGCGCCAAGTCAACTGCTGAATGCGGGTGTCCGCCATCTGCGCCCAAGAGGCATCCCGCGGCGCGAGGTCCGCTCCCTGGCTGTAGACTTTCTCGCCGCCATCGTAGACGGCCACCCAGTAGTCCTGCCCAGCGCCCTGGAGAATCGAGGAGAGCAGATTCTGATACTGAAACACGCCGAGGAGAAAACCGTCGAGTCTTCGATTCGCGTACACGGGTACGCACACCAAGAAACCGCGGCCCCCCTGCCGCAAGTCGATCGGGCGCGTCACCTGCGCGCTTCCACTGGCTTTGGCAGCCCGTAGTACGGCACTCCGGCGCTCGTCGGCGGCGAGGTCCGCGCCCAGGTCGGCTTCACTTTGCTTCTGGGGCGTTACCCAGCGCACGTGGAACGTAGGGTCCACCCACTCGACGGCCTGATAAGCTGGGTAGCCGCTCATGACGAGACCGACGTCGGCTTCCATGCCCGCGTCATCCGGCCGGCCGCGAGCCTTCCAGCGCTCCGCCAGGTGCTCGAGCGGAAGAATTCGCGCTTTCAGTTCGGCCTCGATCTCGAGCTTGACGAACGAGGCCTGTTCATTTGTCGCCGCCTGAATTTCCGCACGCCGGTGCGAAATCAATAATTGCCAGAAGGTGAGAGCAGACACAAAAGCAATGAGGAAAAAGAAAGCCGGCAACAACAGCCGGTCGGTGGCTTTCCAGAACATCTTGGCCGTCGTGTGATACGCCAATTTCATCTACATGGATCGGTCAAAGATGAATTCAAATGAGCGCATCTCAGCCTGAACCCCCTCAGAAGTACTAGCAACTTGGTTACCGGACTCCCATATCGGATGGATGGCGCCTGTATCTCCTTACTTTGCTGGCGGGTAGCGCGACCGGCTAGTTTCGGCACTCGTGCGGAAGCTCTCCAACCGCAGGCGGCGTCCACGATTGTGAACATCCGGTCTCTGGCGCAGGTCATTTTTGTGAACCCAAACGATTACCAACCTCTCAGCCGCAGCGCGATTTACTGGGCCTTCTTGTCGCCCTCATGGTCGCGGAGTAGCGTTGTCATGTCTTTTTGGGCAAGGCCATTTTGCTTTTCCACCCGGATCGAATCATGATGCTTCTGGGGTCCGCCCCGAGGATTGTTGCGAACGGGGGACGACCTACTTGTAATCGGCAAAGCCCAGCCTAGAAGACCGAAGGATCGTGTGCGAGGTCCACCTTCCGAGGTCTGCCATTTGAACTCTGAGTTCGAACCGTAAGTTGGGACGCCCTAGCGCTCTTCTTTGAGTTGTACCGACCGTGTGTTGCCAGCAATCGGCGGGGGGCAAGATGACCGAAACCTTGAAGCACTGGGAAGCACAGTTGGTCGAGGGGAAATTCCACCTGCAACAATACCTGGGTGGCTCCGACCATAGCTCCGTGTTCCTCAAGGAGCGCGGAGAGCGCGAACCTCGGCAGGCCGCCATTAAACTCATTCCCGCGGATCCACGGTCTGCGGAACTCCAACTTTCGCGGTGGCAGCTGGCCGCGAATCTGTTTCACCCAAACTTGATCCGCCTGTTTGAGATGGGACGCTGCCATGTGGGCAACCAAGAGAAGCTCTACGTCGTGATGGAGTACGCCGCAGAAAACCTGTCGCAAGTTCTTCTCGACCGGCCGCTAACATCTGCGGAGACCCGAGACATGCTCCGTCCCGCTCTCGAGGTCCTCGCATACCTCCATGGCAGGAACCTCGTCCACGGGCACATAAAACCCGGAAACATTATGGCCATCGATGATCGGCTAAAGATTTCGAGCGATGGAATCTGCGGAGTCAGCGCGTTAAGCGCCGATCGAGGTCAGCCCGACGTTTACGACGCGCCCGAGACTGTCGGCGCGGGAAAATCCCCGGCCGGAGATGTTTGGTCGCTCGGCGTTACGCTGGTCGAGGTGCTGACGCAGCACCTCCCGCGTTGGGAGCGCACAGATCAAGAGGAACCAATCCTGCCGGAGACACTTCCGACGCCGTTTGTCGATATCGTGCGCCATTGTCTGCGTCGAGATCCTCGGCTTCGGTGCACAGTCGCGGATATCGCGGCTCTCTTGCAGCCGCCCTCATCGGTACGGCCGACAAGGGTGAGTGCTAAGCCGGGGAAGGCGCTCGGGAAGTGGCGGTACATTGTTTCGGCGATTGCAGCGGTCGTGGCGGTCGCCGTCCTACTAGCAGCGCCGAGACTCGTACACAAACGTCCAGAGACCGGGCGGACCTCATCCGTCGCGTCCGAACAACCGACACCGAAGCGGAAACGAGAGAAATCTCAAACGGGACAGCCCGCAGGGAAAATCACGGATCGGCAAGTGCCTTCGGATGGCGGCGCATCAGCTGCTCCTATCCGCCCGACAGGGGCAACGAATACCCACGCGGGCAGCGTTGTTCGAGGCGAGGTCGCTCATCAAGTCCTGCCCGATATGCCCCAAGAGGCGCGAGACAGCATTCGGGGAACGGTTAGAGTCAGCATAAGAGTCCAGGTAGATTCGTCAGGTAGTGTGGTGGGGACGAGTCTCGATTCCCCGGGGCCGAGCAAGTATTTTGCGAACCTCGCTGCGGACGCCTCGCGACGCTGGAAATTTGCTCCGCCGAGGGTTGATGGTCAGAACGCTCCGAGTGAGTGGACCTTGCGATTCGAATTCACGCAGACCGAAACCAAAGTCACTCCAGTTCAAACTGCTCCGTAGCCGAGGACCGCGACCGACCCGCGGCTTGCATGGCGCTGCGTTTGTGGGAGCGGCGCTTCTAACTAAGTGCTTGCCACGCCCCGGGTGGCCAAGATGATTTGAACTTGACACGGCAGGACGGCAGATGTAGGTGTGGGTGAACATTGAGGGTGAGGACCCCGTTAATCACGGACTGGTGGACTCAATGAAGAGCGCCACGTTCGCCGCAGTCGCGGCTGGAGCCGTCTGGCTCATGGCCGCAGTGCCCACCCTGGCTCATCATTCATTCGCCGCTGAATTCGACCTTGAAAAGCCGGTTACCTTGCACGGGACCGCCGTCAAATGGGAAATGATTAACCCTCACGGCTACATCACACTGGATGTGAAGAACGATGATGGAAGCGTGACACGCTGGAGCGTCGAAATGGGGGCTCCCAGCACATTGTATCGGAATGGATGGCGGAAGGACTCGGTCAAAGCGGGCGACGAACTCACGATCAGCGGATTCAGAGCCCGGGACGGATCGAACACGATGTTCGGATCCCAAGCGAAGCTCGCGGATGGACGGCGAGTGTTGGGCGGGGCTCCGAGACCTGCTCCAGAAACGCAGCCGCAAGATTCTTTACCGCCCGACAAGCAGCCGAATCAATAGCGAGAGGCGACTTTGCGGAAATGGCCGATCAGCTCAGCCGTCCTGGCCTTTGTGTTGTTCCCTATTCGGCTGGCCATCGGTCAAACCTCCGGGACATCCGCTTCAGCGACAACGGATGCGAAGGCCGCCGGCATACCGCGGCTCGCCGATGGCCATCCGGACCTTCAGGGCCTATGGCACAACGACAGCGGATATCAGGCCGCCATGAAGAACATACGGGGCGCCACCAACCTAGCCGTTGCTTTAGGAGACTTCCACGGCGCCGGCTTTCCCCTGCCGTTGCCCTATCTGCCGATCGCGGAAAAAGTGAAGGACTATCGGAACCTCCACGATCCCTACCATGATCCCGAAGCACACTGCCACGTCCCTGGAGTACCGCGAGAAATCGAACAACCAACCTCGCTTTTTCCCTTCCAGATCATTCAGGACGAAAAGAATGTGGTTCTTTTATTTGAATACACGCACGACGTCCGCATCATCCCTGAGGACGGTAGCTCCCACCCAAAGCACTATTGGACGTGGGATGGGGATTCGCGCGGCCACTGGGAGGGAGACACGTTTGTGGTGGACGTGGCAAATTTCAACGGCAGAACGTGGCTCGATATGGAAGCAAATTTCGTCGACGAAAACGAGCACGTCGTCGAGCGATACACTATGGTCGATCCCAACGCAATCGAGTACTCAGCCACGGTTGAAGATCCTACGGTGTTTACCAGGCCGTGGACGTTACATCTGACTCTGAAGAGAAATCCCGCGAAGGAGCAGATCGTTTACTACGATTGCCACGAAGGCGAACGAGATGTGCAGCACTACACTCGTTCGGAGGGTAACAAGGGCAATAAACATGAGTAGGCATCGTATCCTCGTGTTGATGACGACAGTGGTCGTTGCGGCGTGCGTCAGTTTTGCGGCGCGCGGCGCAGCCAGCAGCAATGAAGGCAAAGAAACGGACTTGTATTCCCCGTCGCGGCTTGCCGATGGGACGCCGGATTTCAGAGGGATATGGCAGGCGCGAACCACGGCGTACGTGAATATCGAGGGCCATCCTGCGGAAAAGGGACTCGCCGCGGCCAAGAGCATCATTGTCGACCCACCGGAAGGAAAGATTCCTTACCTAGCAGACGCTCTGAAGCAAAGAGCCGGGAACTATGAGAACCGTACGAGCGCCGATCCCGCTTCCAATTGCTTCCAAGCCGGCGTGCCTCGGGCAACGTATCTGCCGACGCCTTTTCAAATCGTCCAAAGCGTAGGCAACTTGGCGATCGTCTACACGGACAATCACGCCTATCGTATCGTGTTGCCATCGGGGATTCCGCACGATGATGGCATCGACTTTTTCATGGGGGATTCGCGAGGGCATTGGGAAGGGAATACACTTGTCATCGACGTGACCGATCTGGGAGATCAAACCTGGCTGGACGCAGCAGGGAATTATCACAGCGACCAGTTGCACGTGGTGGAGCGCTACACGCTGCTCGGTCCTGACACGATGAAGTACGAGGCCACGATGGAAGACCCCATGGTTTACGCCAAACCGTGGAGCGTCCGCTTACTTCTCTATCGCGACAAAAGACCGGGCGCCAGGATCATCGAAGACGAATGCCTCGAAGGCGCAGATGGTCTATGGCATCACATCTCGCCTTTCGACGCCAAAGCAGTCATCCACCACGATTACAAGGCCGAGCTTGAAGCAGCTCAAAAGAATCCATAGCCGTCTGGCCGCGGCAATGCGCGTGTCCATATGCGTCGAGATCTTTGTGGTTGCGAGAATGCTGACATCGAATTCTTTCAACGCACGCCCTTGTGCTGCGCAAGAATTCCGTCGAGCTTTCATCTGATATAGCATCGATACTTATTTCTGCCCCTCCCTGTCCCGGGAAACCGCGAAACGCGTTTGGCTCGTATAACAGATCAAGCGGTGGGACATTGCTGTAAGCTATTGAGTCTGTGGTCGGACAGAGTTTTGGCGAGTGATAATCAAACTCAGATGCGCATTCTGATCGTCGAAGACGAAGAAAAAATGGCCACGGCTTTGCGGACGGGGCTCGAAGCAGACCAATTTTCCGTGAGCGTCGCGCACACGGGAGAAGAAGGATTCTTTCTTGCTTCGACCGAAACGTACGATCTGGTCATCCTCGATTTGATGCTGCCTCGCCGTGACGGCATGGAAGTATTGGCGGCCTTGCGGCAGAAAGGCGTGTCCGTGCCCGTGCTGATACTCACCTCGAAAGACACGGTCAGGGACCGAGTGCGGGGTTTAGATGCGGGCGCTGACGACTACCTCGTGAAGCCTTTCGCGTTTTCGGAACTTCTTGCGCGCATCCGGGCGCTTTTGAGGCGGGGCAAGCCGGAATTAGGAGACAGATTAAGACTTGCAGATCTCGAAATGGATGCCTCCGGGCGGAAGATTTTTCGAGATGGGAAAGAACTGACGCTCACGGCGCGCGAATTCGACCTACTTGAGTATCTGCTGCGGCAGCAGGGTCGAGTCGTCTCGCGGGAGATGCTGGCGCGCGACGTTTGGCAGGAAACCGCGCGCTATACGCCACTCGACAACGTCATCGACGTTCACATCGCACACCTTCGGCGAAAATTGGACGAGCCATTCAGGAAGAAACTCCTGCATACGGTCCGCGGTGTGGGCTTTGTGTTGCGTGAGGAAACTCCATGATGTCGCTTCGTCCCAAGCGCGTCAGAACGCGGCTCACGCTCTTGTACGTCGGAATGCTTGCCGGAGTGCTTGCAGTGTATTTTGCGGGTGTATCACTGCTGCTGTTCTGGCAAATGAGCGGTATTTTGAAACGGCTTGCCGCCGAAGACCTGGAGACGATCAAGGGCTTGCTGTATTTGCAAGGCGACGATCAAGTTGGTGTGCGCGAAGACTATCACCACCATACGGATTGGAAGCAGGTCCAGGAACGGCTGCTGGAGATACTTGGACCGGATGGGTCCATCCTCTATCGGAATGAAAGGCTAGGCAGCCGGACCATTGGCGGAGCACCCTTCGCGGGCGAGGGCGAACACGGATACTCCGGGCGCTCCGCAAGAATGTCCGACGGAACGCCGATCATTCTGATCAGCCGGAAATATGACTTGCAGGGTCGAACCATCCTGATTCGAGTCGGGTACAGCCAGAACCTGATATGGAACCAGTTGAAGGAAACACTCCTCGTTTTGCTTCTGGCTTCGCCTGTGGTGCTCGCCGGCACTGCTTACGCAGGTTACAAAATGGTGGGCCGCACGCTCAGTCCCGTCAGCAAGATGGCGCATCGGGCCGAGCAAATCAATTCGGAGCACTTGAACGAACGGCTGCCCATTGAGAACCCAGAGGACGAACTCGGACATCTCGCGCGAGTTTTCAATGCGATGCTATCCCGAATCGAACAGTCTTTCGAACAGTTGCAGCGATTCACAGCCGACGCCTCGCACGAGTTGCGCACACCGCTTGCGGCTATCCGGAGCATCGGTGAAGTGAGACTGCAAGAAGATGCAAAGCCAGAAGAATACCGAGACACGATTGGAAGCATGCTTGAGGAGGTCAACAGGCTCAGCGCGATTGTGGAGAGCCTGCTTACGCTGTCGCGGGCCGATGCGGGTCAGATCAGGATGCAAGTGTCAGTTTTCCCCCTCAAGGCTCTGGTGCGAGAAGCGGCCGCCCTTTTGGAGGTTCTCATCGAAGACAAGCGTCTGACATTCACACTTGCGGGCGACGAAACGGTGGGCGCGCAGGCGGACCGCCTCTACATACGACAGGCAGTGATCAACATTCTGCATAACGCCGTGAAATTTACGCCCCCCGGCGGGTCGATTTCCGCACACGTCGAATGCAAGAGTGATTCTCGAGTCGAACTTTCAGTCAGCGATAGCGGCCCAGGGATTTCGGCCGAGCATTCGGCGAAAGTGTTCGAGCGCTTTTATCGCGTGGACGAGGCCCGAACGGGCGACGACATGGGCGCGGGCCTGGGACTCTCCGTTGCCAAGTGGGCTGTGGAAGCCAACAATGGCGAAATCGGGATGATCAATCTTCCTGGTGCAGGGGCAAGATTTTGGATCCGTCTCCCGGCCGTGGGGTGTCCTTCCAACCACGAGATGCGACATTAGGGTCCAACGGACACGCACCCCTGCGCCCGGTTTGAAAACCCAAAGACGCAGCTTTAGCATTCGTAAGACAAAGATTTAGCTATATTTGTGTGACTCATACCTGTAGTCACGTCTCTTAATCAAATCTTCAGGATGTCTTCAGTGGTGCCCCTCCAGAAGACGCCTTACCGTGGAACTGGTGGCGCTGGATACACGGAGCGAGGCCTTGAACTCCAATCATCAACCAATCGCTGACCTGGAAGGGGCTTCGGTCATCACCTGAAAGTAAAGAACACGGGAGCTTGCACTGTGACGGCCGGCGTCGCCGACCATGCTAAGGATACCGGATGGGACATTCATCGGTTTCGTGCCATCGATACATATTTTGAGGTGCACTAGTCACTTGTGGGAGTTGGTCGTATGACGATGAGAGCACTAAAGCCCGCCCAGTTGGAGCAGTTTCGCCGACTGAGCACTTGTTTGGTTGCCAGCGCGATTGAAACTTTCCGCGTGCGGCTTCCAAACACGGGCTTCGCCGATTCGAGCATTCGGTGCATTTTCGAAGACCAGCCGGCGACGGCTGGATACGCCGCGACTGCTCGCATGCGAGGTTCCAATCCAAGGATGGAGGCAGGTAAGTCCTACGACTATTACGACCGGACTGATTGGTGGAACAACATCCTTTCGATCCCGGCGCCCCGAGTGGTTGTGATCGAGGATGTGGACAATCCTCCGGGACTGGGAGCATTCGTCGGGGAAGTCCACGCGAACATTCTCCTCGCTTTGGGCTGCGTCGGGATCGTGACGAACGGCGCGGTGCGGGACCTTCCCGATATTCGGCCGACGGAATTTCAGATGTTTGCTGGGAACGTGTCGGTCTCACATGCGTACTCCCACGTCTTCGATTTCGGCGGGGCAGTCGAGGTGGGAGGCCTGAAAGTTCAGCCGGGCGATCTGATTCACGGTGACTGCCATGGAGTTCAAACGATCCCGCTCGAAATTGCTGACAAAGTTCCCGCCGCGGCGCGTGAAATCCGGCAGCGGCGGCAGGATCTCGTAGGGCTGCGCCGCTCGGCAGGCTTCACGATCGAAAAACTTCGCCAGGCCATTCGTGACACAGTCTTGGATCACCAAATACCGAAATGATACCCCAGCCAACTGGCATCCAACCTAGGTGAGCGCATGAGATCGAGCCACATATTCCGGCGGAGAGAGTATGCCCGAGCACTGCCGGCGCTCCTTCTTACAGCAGGGCTTCTTGCAGGTTGTGGTTCGACCGGCAAGGCCGCGAGCGCGCCGCGCGTCGCTGTGGTTCAGGTGACGAGGCGAAATCTTTCGAGCACGCTCGAAATCGCCTCCGAGTTCCAGCCTTATCAGGAAGTCAACGTCTATGCGAAAGTCTCCGGCTACATCCAAAAGCTCGACGTGAACTGGGGCACTCACGTCGCACAGGGACAGCTCCTCGCGGTCCTGGAAATCCCGGAACTCCAGCAGCAACTTCAACAGGACGAGGCGGGCGTCAAGAAGAGCGAGCAAGACTTGGCCCGTGCCAGCGAGGAACTGAACCGCGCGCAGTCGGCTTACACGGTCGCGCACCTTACATACTCGCGACTGGCGGACGTGCAGAAATCGCGGCCGGAACTGGTGGCGCAGGAAGAAATCGACGTCGCG
>Ga0187872_10002646_pt1 | contig 15469 bp, 23 predicted proteins | sample June2016WEW_16_4_FD_132973 | JGI IMG/M metagenome (GOLD analysis project Ga0187872, IMG submission 132973) | Peatland microbial communities from SPRUCE experiment site at the Marcell Experimental Forest, Minnesota, USA - June2016WEW_16_40 | ecosystem: Environmental > Terrestrial > Soil >...
CTGATGCCGATCGAAGATATTTTCTCGATCTCGGGACGCGGCACGGTTGTCACGGGCCGCATCGAGCGGGGCAAGGTGAAGGTGGGCGAGGAAGTGGAGATCGTCGGTTTCCGCGAGACCCGCAAGACGGTAGTGACGGGCGTGGAGATGTTCAAGAAGCAGCTGGACGAAGGCATGGCGGGCGACAACGCCGGGCTGCTCCTGCGCGGCATTGGCAAGGACGAAGTGGAGCGCGGCATGGTGCTGGCCAAGCCGGGATCGATCACGCCGCACACCAAGTTCAAGGCCGAAGTTTACATTCTGACGAAGGAAGAAGGCGGGCGGCACACGCCGTTTTTCAAGGGCTACCGGCCGCAGTTCTACTTGCGGACGACGGACGTGACGGGCGTGGCGGAACTTCCGTCGGGCACGGAGATGGTGATGCCCGGGGACAACGTGAGCCTGGTGATCGAACTGATCACGCCGGTGGCCATGGAAAAAGGTTTGCGCTTCGCGATTCGCGAAGGCGGCCACACGGTGGGCGCCGGCACCATCGCCGAGATTATTCAGTAGGTTGTGTAGGGACGGCCGCCCTCGGCCGTCCGGGCGGACCGAAGCTCCGCGGCTTGGAGAGGGGACATACGCTGCATGCCTACGAAGCCGGAATGGCAAGCGATTGAGGCAGTCGGCTTGTGGGTCTTAAGGTTTCTGCCCGTTGGTTTGATTTCCGGGTTCGCGCCGAAGCTGTGGCGAACACGGAAAGGCAAGAGTCCGAAGAAACCATAGCCCCGCAGGGGCGGCCATAGGTGGCAACGAGACCAGCCCCGCAGGGGCGGCATATGTTAGCCCAGGGCGTAAGCCCTGGGTAGGCAAGAGTAAAGAGGAACGAGTCCCGTAGGGACGACAGAAACTAACGACAACGCGGATTGCAGCATTCCGCCAGATCTTTCCTTCCGGAAAGCCGGGAGGGGTTAGAGAGATGAAACAGTGATTGGAAAAGAAAGAATTCGCATCCGGTTGAAAGCCTACGACTACCGCATTCTGGATCAGTCGACGGGCGAGATCGTGGAGACCGCGCGGCGCACCGGCGCGCAGATTGCGGGACCGATTCCGCTGCCCACGATGAAGAACAAATACTGCGTGCTGCGTTCGCCGCACGTGGACAAGAAATCGCGGGAGCAGTTTGAGATCCGCACCCACAAGCGCCTGCTCGACATTCTCGAGCCGACGCAGCAGACGGTCGACGCGCTGATGAAGCTCGACCTGCCCGCCGGCGTGGATGTGGAGATCAAGGCGTTCGGGAAAGAGCATAAATAGTTCGTGTGGGGACGGCCGCCCTCGGCCGTCCGGCGGAGCGAAGCTCCGCAGCGTTCGCGGGCGAGGGCGCCCGCGCCACATTTCCAGCCAATAGCCGCCGTGAACAACGGCGAGCCAAGCTGGCGGAGAGATGAAGAAATGGCAACCAAGATAACAGGCATCCTGGGCAAAAAGGTCGGCATGACGCAACTGTTCGACTCGAAGGGCGATGTTCGCCCGGTCACAGTGCTGCAGGCTGGTCCCTGCGTGGTGACGCAGAACAAGTCGACCGCGAAGGACGGTTACGCGGCGGCCCAGATTGGCCTGGTCGAGTTTGTGAAGGAGTCGCGGCTGTCGAAGCCGGAGCGCGGGCACCTGGCGAAGAACAATCTTCCGCCGGTGAAGTTTCTGCGCGAAGTTCCGCTCGAAGTCGAGGGCGAGGCGGATGGAGCCGTAAAAGTCGGCGACCGCGTGCTGGTCGAGATTTTCGATGGCGAGAAGTTCGTCGACATCGTGGGAGTGAGCAAGGGCAAGGGGTTTCAGGGCGTGGTGAAGCGGCATCATTTCGGCGGCGGCCCCAAGTCGCACGGTTCGATGTTTCAGATCACCGGTTCGATCGGATCGTCGGCCTTCCCTTCCCGCGTGTTCAAAGGCATGCGCATGTCGGGTCACATGGGTCACCAGCAAGTGACGATGCGCAACCTGCGCGTGCTCGGCGTTGATAAGGACGAGAACCTGCTGGTGGTCGAGGGCAGCGTGCCCGGACCGCAGGGCGGATATATCGTGATCACCAAGGCGAAGAAACCGCCCAGAGAGCGCCGCGGATTCGCCGGTGCGGCGACGGTTGACCCGCTGAAGGCGGCGAAGAGGGCGGCGAAGAAAGCATAGCGAGTCGCGAGCTGCGAGTCCTGAGTCGCGAGGCATTGCTCAGGACGCGGGACTCAGGACTCAGGACTAGGACAATGGCAACGATTGACATTCACAACTTGAGCGGCGAGAAGGTCGGGACGCTCGATCTGGCCGACGAAATTTTCGGCGCGGTCAACGAAGACCTGCTCTGGGAGGCGGTCAAGCATTACCGCGCCAGCCAGCGCGCCGGAACCCACAAAACCAAAGCGCGGTGGGAAGTTTCCGGCTCGGGCAAGAAGCTGTGGAAGCAGAAGGGCACGGGCCGCGCCCGCATCGGCTCCATCCGGTCGCCCTTGTGGCGGCACGGCGGCACGGTGCACGGTCCGCAGCCCCGCTCCTACGACTACACCTTCCCGCGCAAGAAACTGCTGGGCGCGCTGCGTTCGGCGCTGGCGGCGAAGCTGGCCGACGGCAAGATCATCGTGGTGAACGCGTTCGACGTGAAAGAACCGAAGACCAAGGAATTTCGCAAGGCCCTCGACGCGCTGAAGGTGAACTCGACCGTCCTGATTGTCGAAACACCGAAGCACGAGAACCGCAACCTGGAGCTGAGCGCGCGCAACATTGACGGGCTCGAACTGCTGCGGGGCAATGAAGTGCATCCCTATCACCTGCTGCGCTACGACCGCGTGATTTTCTCGCAGCCGGCGATCGAGAAGCTGCAAGTGTCGCTGCAGAATTCGGTGTCGAAGCGGCAGCACAAGCCGAAAGAAGGCGAAAGTGCGAAGAAGGCCGCGAGCGCTCCGCGTCGGCGCACCAAGCATGAAAAAGCGGCGGAGGTGGCCTAGGGCAAATATGAAATCCGCATACCAGATCATTCGCCGTCCGGTGATTACCGAAAAGGGCCTGGCCATCAAGGAGAACCAGAACACGCTGGTCTTCCAGGTGGCGCCGAAGGCGACCAAGACGGAAATCAAGGAAGCGGTGCAGACGATTTTCAAGGTGAAGGTGCATTCGGTGCGCACGGCCACCTATCCGGGAAAAGAGCGGCGGCGGGGAAAGTTCGCGGGCTACCGTCCGGATTGGAAGAAGGCATACGTGCGTTTGCGATCCGGCGAAAAAATGCCGGAGTACGCGCAGAATTTGTAGAACGGCCGTTCGCCGTTCGTCGTCGGCCGTTGGCCGGCGCGAACCGATGCAGCGGCAGGAAAAACTAAGAGCTGGAAGCGAGTAGCTAAGAGCTGACTTTTATGGCAATCAAGACTTACCGACCGACGACGCAGACGCTGCGGTTTCGCACGACGCTGGTCAACGACGACATCACGACGACTCAGCCCTACAAGCCGCTGCTCGAGCCCAAGCAGCGCACCGGCGGGCGCCGCAACTCGGGCGACATCACCCTCTGGCACCGTGGTGGCGGGCACAAGCGCAAGCTGCGCATCATTGATTTCAAGCGCGACAAGGCCGGCATTCCCGCGACCGTGGCGACCATCGAGTATGATCCCAACCGCTCGGCGCGCATTGCGCTGCTGGCCTACGCCGACGGCGAGAAGCGCTACATCCTGCAGCCCGAGGGGCTGAAGGTGGGACAGAAAATATTGAGCGGCCCGGATGCCGACATCCTGGTGGGCAATGCGCTGCCCTTGCGCAACATTCCACCCGGCACCATGATCCACAATCTCGAACTCAAGCCGGGCAAAGGCGGGCAAATGGTGCGGTCGGCGGGCGGAGCGGCGCAGCTGGTCGCAAAGGAAGAAGAGTACGCGCTGGTGAAGCTGCCTTCGGGCGAGACGCGCAAGATTTCACAGGATTGCATGGCGACGATCGGACAGGTCGGCAATCTCGACCACGAGAACGTGACCATCGGCAAGGCCGGAAAAACGCGCTGGCTGGGACGGCGTCCGGTGAACCGCGGCGTTTCGATGAACCCGGTGGACCATCCGCACGGCGGCGGCGAAGGCAAGACCTCGGGAGGTCGCCATCCGGTGACGCCCTGGGGCCAGCCGACGCGCGGCTACAAGACGCGCAACAACAAGCGCACGGATAAGTTCATCGTGAGCCGTAGATCGAAGTGACCGCGTTTAGCGGGCGTATGAGCCCGCGGCGGTCATCCTGAGCGTTCTTGGCGAAGGATCTGACGCGAGGAAAGCAGGTTCCTCGCTGCGCTCGGAATGACAAGGATTGAGGGGACGATAGCTGTTAGCTGAAGGCTGACGGCTGAAAGCTGAGAGCTGACTTTATGGCACGTTCAACCAAGAAAGGCGCGTTCGTGGATGCTTACCTTCTGGCGAGGGTGGAAGCCATGAATTCGCGCAACGAAAAAAAGGTGCTGCGCACGTGGTCGCGGCGTTCGACCGTGGTGCCCGAGATGGTAGGACACACGATCGCGGTGCACAACGGCAAAAAGTTCATCCCGGTGTACGTCACCGAAAACATGGTGGGCCATAAGCTCGGCGAGTTCAGCTTTACGCGCCAGTTCAAGGGGCACTCCATGAGGGCGGCGACGGAAGTGGCGGCGAAACCGGCCGGCATCCCGGGTGGTCCGGGAGCGATCGTTCCGTCCGCGCCGGCGGCTCCGGCAGCGCCCGCGGCGCCGAAGGCGTAAATGAAGCTTCTAGCTACTAGCTTCTAGCTACTAGCTGAAGCTCACCGGTTTTGAGGAAAGATGAAGTTTCTAGCTTCTAGTTTAGCTAGGAGCTAGGAGCTAGGAGCTAGCAGCTAATATGGAATTTCGAGCTGAAACCCGTTACCTGCGCGTCTCGCCACAGAAGGCGCGCCTGGTGCTGGATTTGATCAAAGGGCGACGCGTGGAAGATGCCCGCAACACGCTCCTGTTCACCAAGAAGCGCGTGGCGGCGCACGTGGGCAAGCTGCTGCAATCGGCGCTCGACAACGCGAACTTCCTTGCCACCGAGAAGGGACTCGACGTCGAGATTGACAACCTGTACGTGAAGAGCGCCGTGGCCAACGACGGGCCGCGCATGAAGCGCATCCGCCCGGCGCCGCAGGGTCGGGCGTACCACTATCAGCGGCGCATCTCGCACATCGAACTGGTGCTGGCCGAGCGCGGGAAGAACGGCGAATCGGTGGCGACGGTCGTGGGCGAGGAGGCTGCTCCGGCTCCCGCCAAGGCGAAGCGGCGCGCTCCGGCGGTAAAGGCGGGGAAGAAGAAGGCGGCCGCAAAGTGACCGCGTCTTAAGGGCGGGAGCCCGCAGCGGTCATCCTGAGCGTTCTTTGCGAAGGATCTGAGAGTACGAAGATTTTAGGAGAAGCAATGGGACAAAAAGTCCATCCGTATGGTTTTCGGCTCGGCTACACCAAGCCGTGGAAATCGCGCTGGTTCGTCGAACGCGACTACGACAAGCTGCTCCACGAAGACGTCAAGCTGAAGAATGAGCTGAAGGACAAGCTCAAGTCGGCGGGCGTGAGCGCCATCGAAATCGAGCGGCCGGGCAACAAGCTGCGCATCATCATCAAGACGGCGCGGCCGGGGATCATCATCGGGCGCAAGGGCGCGGAAATCGACAAGCTCAAGGGCGAACTGCAGAAGCGGACCGCGCGCGAGGTGTTCGTCGACATCCAGGAAGTGCACAAACCCGAGCTCGATGCCCAGCTGGTTTCGGAATCGATCGCGCTGCAGTTGGAGAAGCGAGTCGGCTTCCGCCGCGCCATGCGTAAGGCGGTGGACTCGGCGCTGCGCTTCGGCTGCAAGGGGATTAAGGTCCGCGTAAGCGGACGGCTGAACGGCAACGAAATCGCGCGCTCGGAGTGGTATCTGCAGGGACGGCTGCCGTTGCATACGCTGCGCGCCGACATTGATTACGGCTTCAGCGAAGCGCGCACCACTTACGGCGTGATCGGCGTGAAGTGCTGGGTGTACAAGGGCGAAATCCTGCAGCAGAAAAAGCGCGAAGCGCAGCCGGCAGTAGGCGGATTTTAGGGTGGGGCCAAAAGCAGGCTCCTCACCGGCATAGAACGCCGGTTCGGAATGACAAAGGTTTAGCTGGGGGCTAGAAGCTAAGAGCTGACTTTATGTTGATGCCAAAGAAAGTGAAGTACCGCAAGCAGCAGCGCGGCCGCATGACGGGCAAGGCCTGGCGCGGCGGGGAGCTGGCTTTCGGCGACTACGGGCTGAAGGTGCTCGAGCCGGGATGGATCACCGACCGGCAGATCGAGGCCAGCCGTGTGGCTATGACCCGCTTCATCAAACGCGGCGGCAAGATCTGGATCCGGTTGTTTCCCGACAAGCCGGTCACCAAGAAGCCGGCCGAAACCCGTATGGGCAAAGGCAAGGGCGCGCCTGATCACTGGGTCGCAGTCGTGCGTCCGGGAAAGATTTTGTTTGAGATGGAAGGCGTGACGCCGGTTGACGCGGCCGAAGCGCTGCGGCTGGCTTCGCACAAGCTGCCGCTGCGCACGACCATGGTCAAGCGCGAAGTCACGCACTAGGAATTTGCCTTTGACTGGCAACTGGCAACTGGAAACTGACTTATGAAAGTGGACAAAATCAGAAACCTGACCGACGCGGAACTGCAGCACCAGGAGCGCGATTTGGCCGACCAGCTCTTCAAGCTGAAGTTTCAGCTGAACATGGGGCAGACCGAAAGCCTGAAGAAAATTCGCGGCCTGCGCAAGGATATCGCCCGCGTCAAGACGATCCTCGGCGAGCGTGAGCGCTCGGCCGCGGGTGAGAAGAAATAACGGAGAAACGATCATGGCGGACGCCAAAACATCAACCAAGGCAGCCGAGCGGGTGCAGGGCCGCCGCAAGCAGGTGGTGGGAGAAGTGGTCTCCAGCCGCATGCACAAAACCATCGTGGTGCAGGTGACGCGCAAGAAATCGCATCCCTTCTACGGGCGCGTGATTGCGCGGCAGAAAAAGTTCTACGCCCACGACGAGAAAAACCAGGCGCGGGTGGGCGATGTGGTGCGGCTCGAGGAGACCCGTCCGCTGTCCAAACTGAAGCGCTGGAAACTGAAAGATATTGTGCGCAAGGCAGCGCTGCTGCCGGAAGCCGCGGTCGAACCGGCGAGCAATTAGGCGTAACGGGACCAGAGGGAGACTGCCATGGCTGTGATGATGAGAACGATGCTGGAGGTCGCCGACAATTCCGGGGCCCGCAAGCTGCAGATGATTCTGCCGCTGGGCGGCTCGACCGGGTTGAATGCCGGGCTGGGCGACGTGATCACGGCTGCGGTGAAGGAGTCCGCACCCGAGGGCCAGGTGCAGAAGGGCAAAGTCGTGAAGGCGGTCATCGTACGCACCCGCAAGGAACACCGGCGGCGCGACGGAACCTACATTCGCTTCGACCAGAACGCGGCGGTGCTGATCAACGAAGCGGGCGAGCCAGTGGGAACGCGCGTGTTCGGCCCAGTGGCGCGTGAACTGCGCGAGAAGAAATTTTTGAAGATCGTGAGTCTGGCGCCGGAAGTGATTTAGAAGCAGGTTTCAAGGTTTCAGAGTTTCAAGGTTTCAAGGTGCTTTGAATCGCTGGAATCTTGGGGCTTGATGGTTTGACGTTGAAACGTTGAAACTTTGACACCTTGAAACTTTGACTTATGCAAACCGTAAGCACTGCACATAAACGAGTGGATATCCGGCGGAACGACACCGTGAAAGTGATCACCGGCCGGGATAAAGGCAAAGAAGGACGCGTGCTGCGCGTGTTTCCCAACGACGCCAAGATTCTGGTCGAGCACGTGATGATGGTGAAGAAGCACGTGCGCCCGAATCCGCAGCGCAACATCAAGGGTGGAATCGCGGAGCAGGAAAGCCGCATCGCGATCTCCAATGTGCAACTGGTCTGCCCGACTTGCGGCCCGGTCCGCATCGGGCACGAGATGCACGGAGACCGCAAGGTGCGCGTCTGCAAGAAGTGCGGAACGACGCTGGATAAATGATTTGGAAATTGAGTGATTGAGTAATTGTGTAATTGGGGGAACCAAAGGCAGTCGGGTTTGAAATTACACAATTACCAAATTTAACAATTACTCAATTGCAAGGAAGTTGGCGATGGCAAAAGACAAAAAAGGACAAAAAGAAGCGGCGCAGGAGCAGAAGGCTCCCGAGCAGGCGCGGCACAGCGCGAAAGAGCGTCCGCGGCTGCGCGCGAGATTCGAAAAGGAAGTGGCTCCGGCTCTGCTGAAGGAACTGGAACTGAAAAACGTGATGGCGGTTCCGCGCCTGCACAAGATCGTCGTGAACGTGGGTGTGGGCGAAGCCACGCAAAACGCGAAAGTGCTCGATCCGGCGGTGAACGAGTTGAGCCAGATCACGGGACAGAAGCCGGTCATCACGCGCGCCAAGAAATCGATCGCCGCCTTCAAAGTCCGCGCCGGGCAGTCCATCGGCGCCATGGTGACCTTGCGCGGCGACCGCATGTACGAGTTCTTCGACCGGCTGGTGAACATCGTGCTGCCGCGCGTGCGCGACTTCCGCGGAGTTTCCACCAAGTCGTTCGACGGCCGCGGCAATTACACGCTCGGCCTGCACGACCAGTTGATTTTCCCGGAGATCTCCTACGAGAAAGTCGACAAGCTGAAGGGCATGAACGTCACCATCGTGACCACAGCCGCGAACGATAATCAGGCGCGCACGCTGCTGAAACACCTGGGCATGCCGTTTAGAGCATAGGTTTCAAGGTTTCAGAGTCTCAAAGTTTCAAGGTTTGGCTAAGAGCTAAAAGCTAGGAGCTAGTTTGGCAACTACAGCAAAACGAGTCAAAGACGGCGTTGGGTTGCATCAACGCACGGAAGATATAAAGAAACCGGATAAGGCGTGTCCTGTCTGTCGAGGCAAGGGTACGGTCGACGGCAAGGCGTGCACTTGCAAGAACGGGAGGATCTTTACCACGCGCCGGCATCACCGCTGCAACCTGTGCGGACGCCCGCGCGGTTTCCTGCGCAAGTTCGGCATATGCCGGCTGTGCTTCCGCCAGCTGGCGCTGCGCGGGGAGATCCCCGGGGTTTCGAAGTCGTCCTGGTAACGGCGTGGTTGGCCGTTGGTCGTTCGTCGTTGGCAAAAGCCAGCGGCTATAACAAAACTGGCCAACGACCAACGACTGAAGTTCAAGCCGTCGCAGGTTCTCCGCCGGACGCGGAGCGAACGGGCGGCTCAAGGAGAAGCAAAACAATGACGTTGACCGATCCGGTCGCAGACATGCTGACGCGGGTGCGCAATGCGCTCCAGGCGCGGCACCAGAAAGTGGATATCCCGGCTTCGCGGCTCAAACTGGAGATCGCCCGCATCCTGAAAGAAGAGGGCTACATCTCCAACTACAAGGCCACCGAGGAAGAGGGGCATAAAGTTATCCGGATTTACCTCAAGTATGGCGCCAACAACGAGGCGGCCATCTCGAAGGTGGAGCGCGTGTCGCGCCCCGGCTGCCGCGTCTACGTGCGCCGCAGCGAGATTCCGCGTGTGCTGGGCGGCTTGGGGATCAACATCCTCACCACCCCGCGCGGGGTGATGACCGGCCGCCAGGCGAAAAAGGAAGGCGTGGGCGGCGAGTTGCTGTGCCAGATCTACTAAAGGCAGCTGTCAGCCATCAGCCGTCAGCCTGCAGATGCGACGGTACTGCCAAAGGAAAACTGATGGCTGAACGCTGAAGGCTGAGAGCTGATCTTATGTCACGAATTGGAAAAAAGCCGATCGCGATTCCCAAGGGGGTCACGGTCAGAATTGAAGGCAACACGGTCGCGGTGCAGGGGCCGAAAGGCAAGCTGGACACAGCTCTGCCGGCGGGCATCAAGGTCGAGCAGAGGGACGGCCACATCGTCGCCATCCGCGAGAACGATTCGCAGTCGGCGCTTCACGGGCTGGCACGCGCCCTGGTCAACAACGCCGTTGAAGGCGTGACCAAGGGCTGGGTGCGCGAACTGGAGATCGTCGGCATCGGCTATCGCGCCGAGCTGAAGGGCAAGACGACGCTTGTGTTCAGCCTGGGCTACTCGCATCCCATCGAATATCCGTTGCCGAGCGGCGTGGATGCGGTCGTCGATCCTAAGCAGACCCGCATCACGCTGACCGGAATTGACCGGCAGAAGGTCGGGCAGGTGGCGGCGGAAATGCGCGCCCTGCGTCCGCCCGATCCGTACAAGAACAAGGGCGTGCGCTATGCCGGCGAACGCCTGAAGAAGAAAGTTGGAAAGACCGGAGCGAAATGATCGCGTTTGGCGGGCGTCTGAGCCCGCCGCGATCATCCCGAGCGAAGCGAGGGATCTCGGGCGAAGCCCGGCGGTCAAGAAGGAAGCGAAGCAAATGCTGACGAAGATTACCAAGAACCAGAAGCGCGGTCACGTGCACGAGCGCATCCGCAAGAAGCTGCAGGGAACGGCGCAGCGTCCACGGCTCAACGTGTACCGCTCGCTGAATCACATTTACGCGCAGGTGATCGACGACATGTCCGGCCAGACGCTGGTTTCGGCCAGCACGGCCGAGGGCAAGATAGAAGACCGTCGCACCGGCGGCAACGTCGCCGCAGCAAAATCGGTCGGCAAGACGATCGCCGAGCGCGCCAAGGCCAAGGGTGTGACCAAGGTCGTATTCGACCGCGGCGGCTACATTTATCACGGGCGGGTGAAGGCTCTGGCCGACGCCGCCCGGGAAGCGGGATTGCAATTCTAATTGAGTAATTTGGTAATTGAGTAATTTGAAAACAATCTGCGACTCGGCTGCTGTCTTCAAATTACTCAATTGCTAAATTGCTCAATTACGAAATGGGTTTACTAATGCCAACAGTGATCAAGAAACTCGATGCAGGCGCGTTCCAACTGAAAGATCAGGTGGTCGCCATCAATCGCGTCACCAAAGTCGTCAAGGGCGGCAAGAATCTTTCCTTCGCCGCGCTGGTGGTGGTGGGCGATCCTTCGGCAGCCGTGGTCGGCTACGGTTCCGGCAAGGCGAAAGAAGTTCCCCAGGCCATCCGCAAGGGGATTGAGGCCGCCAAGAAGAACTTAGTGAAGGTCAACTTGACCCAGACCACGATTCCGCACCTCGTGCTGGGACGCTACGGTTCGGGCCGCGTGCTGCTCAAACCCGCGCCGGAAGGCACGGGCGTCATCGCGGGCGGAGCGGTGCGTGCGGTCATGACTTCGGTAGGCGTGCAGAACGTGCTGACCAAGTCGATCGGCACCACCAACCCGCACAACGTGATCAAGGCGACGTTCGACGCGTTAAAGCACTTGAAGAACCGGCAGAGTGTGGCGACGCTGCGCGGCAAGACGGTGGAAGAACTGTAAAGACAGTGGCCAGTGGTCAGTTGTCAGTGGCCAGCATGAGTGACAAGACAATTTCGGGTACTGGCCACTGATCACTGGCCACTGAACACTGAGGTTTTGAAGCAATGACAAAGAAGACAGATTCGGGCGCCGGAAAGATCCACCTGAAGTGGGTTCGCTCCGCCATTTGCGCCCCCTCGAAACAGAAGCTGGTGATTAAGGGGCTGGGATTCACCCGGCTGAACCAGGTCATCGAGCGGCCAGATACGGCGGCCATCCGCGGCATGGTGGCCAAGGTCCCGCACCTGGTGGAGATCGTACAGTAAAGTTTCAATGTTTCGAATGTTTCAAGGTTTCAAAGACTCCTTGAAACTCTGAAACGTTGAAACTTTGAAACCTGGGTTTACTTATGAATTTATCCAACATTCGCGCCCCGAAGAAGGCGACCGAAAACCGCAAGCGTGTGGGCCGTGGCATGGGTTCTGGCATGGGCAAGACGTCCACCCGCGGGCACAAGGGCCAGCGCTCGCGCAGCGGTTCGCGCATGATCCGCGGCTTTGAAGGCGGCCAGATGCCGCTGCACCGCCGCATGCCCAAGCGCGGCTTCACCAACATTTTCCGCAAGGAATACAACATCGTCAGCCTGGAACGCCTGGCTGCTTTGGGCGAGACGACCATCACGCCCGAGGTGCTGCGCAAGGCCGGCGTGATCAAAGCCAAGCTCCCGGTCAAGATTCTGGGTGATGGCGAACTGACCGCGGCGCTCACCGTGAGCGCGCACAAGTTCTCCAAGTCGGCGCAGGAAAAAATCACCAAGGCGGGCGGCAAGGTTGAGGTCTTGCAGTAATGTTTGAAAAACTGGCGAACATTTTCCGCATTCCGGACCTGCGCAGGCGCGTCCTGTTCACCCTGGGGCTGCTGTTTGTGTACCGCATTGGCGGACACATTCCCACGCCCGGCGTGAATGCCGACAAGCTGGCGCAGTTCTTCGAGCAGAACCGCGGCAGCTTCCTCGGGTTTGTGGACTTGTTTTCCGGCGGGCAGTTGCGCCGTCTCACGATTTTCGCCCTGGGCATCATGCCCTACATTACCGCGTCCATCATTCTGCAGCTGCTGACGGTGGTCTACGAGCCGCTGGCCAAATTGCAGAAAGAGGGCGAGCTCGGGCGCAAGAAAATCACCCAGTGGACGCGCTACATCACCGTCATCCTGAGCGCAGTGCAATCGTTCGGCATCGCCGTCGGCCTCGAGAAGACCGGCGACTTCGTCCTCAACCCCGGCTGGGGATTTCGCCTGATGACCATGCTGACCCTGACCACGGGCAGCGCTTTCATCATGTGGCTGGGCGAGCAGATTACCGAGCGCGGCATCGGCAACGGCATGTCGCTGCTGATCTTTGCCGGCATCGTGGTGGGCTTGCCGCGCGGCGTGGTCGATCTGGTCGACAAGGCGAGAAACGCCGCCTGGGGTGCCCTGACTCCGGTGCTGATGGCCTTCCTGTTCGTTTTCATGATTGCCGTCGTCGCGTTCATCGTGTATGTCGAACGCAGCGAGCGGCGAATCCCGGTGCAATACGCCAAGCGGGTGGTCGGGCGCAAGGTGATGGGCGGACAATCCACCCATCTGCCCCTGCGCGTCAACGCCGGCGGCGTGATGCCCGTCATCTTCGCATCTTCAATTCTGACTTTGCCGCAGACCGTCTTTTACACCTGGCGCGAGCACCGTTACATCGGGGATGTGATTCGCATGCTGGCATGGGGCGAGCCGCTCTATACCTTGCTCTATGCCCTGGGCATCATTTTCTTCGCCTATTTTTACGTGTCCATCGTGTTCAATCCCAGTGAAGTTGCCGACAACATGCGGAAATACGGTGGCTTCGTGCCTGGAATTCGGCCCGGGCGCCGCACCGCCGACTTCATCAACGAAGTCTTGACCCGCATTACGCTGGTGGGCGCGCTGTACCTGATCGTGATCTCGTTTATTCCGGAATGGATGATCACCGGCATTCACCTGAACCACCTGCCGTGGTGGATGGGAGGATCGATCTTCGAGCGGCTGCCGGTCTGGGTGACCAGCGGCCTGGGCGTGAACTTCTATTTTGGCGGGACTTCGCTGCTGATCGTCGTGGGCGTAGCTATGGATACGGTGACGCAAATCGAAGCGCAACTGATCATGCGTCACTACGATGGGTTTACGCCGCGCAGCGGCCGCATTCGCGGCCGGCGCGCCTGGTGATTGGCGGATCGTGTTTCGGGAATGGTTTTTGGGAAGGGCACGGCTTTAGCCGTGCCGACCGGCGCCCGCATTTGGGGCGGCTTTAGCCGCTGAGGGAAGCCGCAACGGCGCGCGGAAGCCGCTCCTGAAGCGCGCGCGGGAAGGTTTGTGGGGGTTGCTGCACCTCGGCTGATTTTCTGGGGCGCCGGGGACACTTGATCGGGAGGCTTTGGCCAGCCGATGGCGCAGGAAACCTCGCGTGATGTTGGTCCCGTGGTGCTGCTGGGGCCGCCGGGCGCCGGAAAAGGCACCCAGGCCAAGCGCATCATGGAACGCTATGACATTCCCCAGGTGTCAACCGGAGACCTGCTGCGGGAAAACGCGGCGCAGGGAACCAACCTCGGGCTGGCTGCCAAGGCAATCATGGCCCGAGGAGAGTTGGTCCCCGACGATGTGGTTTGCGGTATGGTCCGGGAGCGGCTGTCGCGGCCCGACTGTAAACGCGGCTACATTCTGGACGGGTTTCCCCGGACTGCGGCGCAGGCCGGGTGGCTCGATGCGCTGCTCGACGACAAGCTCTTTGACAATTCGCGTCCCACCCGGGCCTGGCCAATTGTGATCTGCCTGGACGTGGACTATAATCAGCTATTGCTCCGGCTCACTGGACGCCGTTCTTGTCCCACCTGTGGACGGATCTACAACGTCCACTTCCAGCCGCCCCGCGTGGATGAACTCTGCGACCTTGACGGGACGAAGCTGGTGACCCGCAATGATGACCGGTTGGAAGTCATTCAGCCACGACTCACGGCCTATCAGGAGCAGACTTGTCCCGTGGCTGAGTATTACCGGCGAACCGGGCGTTTGATCACAGTCAACGGCGACCGGCCGATGGACGAGATTACGGCGGAGGTCTACCGGATATTGGAAGATCACCACGCGTGACCATGAAGCATGGCGATTGTCTGCAAATCGGCGAGTGAGATTGAGAAGATGCGGCGCAGCGGTCGCATCGTCCGCCAGGTGCTCGATCATGTCCGCGTGCTGGCGGTGCCGGGTGCCACGACCATGGACCTGGAGCGCGCCGCCGAGAAAACGATCAAGGAACTCGGGGCCAAGCCGGCGTTCAAGGGCTATTACGATTATCCCTGCGTGTTGTGCACGTCGGTGAACGAGGAGATTGTGCACGGCATCCCGTCGGAAAAACGGGTGCTCAACGAAGGTGACATCGTTTCGATTGACTGCGGTGTCGTGCTCGACGGTTATTATGGCGACGCCGCCGTCACCGTCCCCGTGGGCAAAGCGGTGAAGCCGGAAGTGCAGAAGTTGCTGGACGTGACCGAAGCGTCGCTCTACCGCGGCATCGAACAAGCGCGCATCGGCAACTCGGTGGGCGATGTGGGAGCGGCGGTGCAGGAACATGTGGAAGCGGCCGGGTTCAGCGTAGTGCGCGAGTTTGTCGGGCACGGCATCGGAACGCGCCTGCACGAGGAGCCGCAGGTTCCGAACTTCGGCAATCGCGGACACGGCGCCAAGTTGCGCGAAGGCATGGTGCTCGCCATCGAGCCTATGGTCAATTCGGGCGGCCCGGAAGCGAAGGTGCTCGGTGACAAGTGGACCGCGGTCACGGTGGATGGCAGTTTCAGCGCCCACTTCGAGCATTGCGTGGCTGTGACCAGGGATGGGCCGGTGATTTTGACGCAGTAGAAAGCTTCTAGCTGCTAGCCCCTAGCTTCTGGCTGGTCGGGGCTATCGTGTTAGCTAGAAGCTAGTAGCTAGAAGCTAGGAGCTAATGAGCAAAGAAGACGCGATTGAAGTTGAGGCGTTTGCGCGGCGTCTGAGCCGCGCGCCGAAATCCCGAGCGCTTTTTGCGAGGGATCTCTAAAGTTCAGCAAGCAAGGAGTGCATGAGCAAA
>Ga0187872_10002647_pt1 | contig 15462 bp, 11 predicted proteins | sample June2016WEW_16_4_FD_132973 | JGI IMG/M metagenome (GOLD analysis project Ga0187872, IMG submission 132973) | Peatland microbial communities from SPRUCE experiment site at the Marcell Experimental Forest, Minnesota, USA - June2016WEW_16_40 | ecosystem: Environmental > Terrestrial > Soil >...
CGATGGGATTGCCACCGGCTCCAGCATGCGCGCGGCGATCGATGCATTGCGGCAGATGAAGCCGGCGCGGCTCGTGGTTGAGGTTCCAGTCGCGCCCCTCTCGACCTGCCACCGGCTCAGAAGTGTGGTAGACGATCTTGTTTGCGTGGACATGCCGGAGGCGTTTTACGCGATCGGCCAGTTCTACGGAGATTTCTCGCAGGTTACAGATGAAGAAGTGACGGACTTAATTCATCGGGCCGCGCAGCACCTCGCTCAAAAGAGCGCGTAGGTAGAAGGATCACTCTGCGCAGAGAGGAGTTTGCTCATGATCCCGGGCCGGAAAACCAGGAAAGACAGCATTGAAACCGAAGTGTCGATCGATGCGGGAAAAGTGAACCTGGAGGGAACTCTGGCGCTCCCTAAGAGCGCGACTGGGCTTGTCCTTTTCGCACACGGCAGCGGCAGCAGCCGCCACAGCCCCCGAAATCGATATGTGGCGGGCGTCCTCCAGGCGCAAGGAATAGCGACCTTGCTTTTCGATCTTTTGACCCACGAAGAGGAATCCGTCGATCAATACACGGCGGAGCTTCGCTTCGACATCGGGTTGCTCGCAGAACGCCTGATCGGTGCGACTCGATGGGTGACGGGCCGTCCCGATATGAAGGGCGTCAAGCTCGGCTACTTGGGAGCGAGCACCGGCGCAGGTGCAGCGCTCGTAGCAGCCGCCCAACTTCCGGACGCGATCGCGGCGGTCGTGTCTCGCGGAGGCCGGCCGGATCTCGCGGAAGACGCATTGCGTTCTGTCCGCGCTGCCACTCTGCTGATCGTGGGAGGGGATGACGAGCCCGTAATCGGCATGAATCGAGAAGCTCTGGCGAAGCTCCGTTGCCCCGAGAAGAAGCTGGTCATCATTCCCGGCGCAACGCATCTGTTCGAAGAGCCGGGGAAATTGGAAGAGGTCGCGCGAGTGGCCGCGGACTGGTTCACTCGCTATCTCGCGACTCCGGAGAAATCTCAGGCGCACATGTCTGCCCGGTAGCGTTGCGACGAAGCTTGCCTAACCCTTGATCACTCCCATGGGCCGCAGCCGCGCGACTTTGCGCGCGAGGCCGGCGTTGTGCACCACTTCAATGACCGCATCGATGTCTTTGTACGCTTCAGGGATCTCTTCCAACATTCCGGCGCGGCTTCCGGCTCGGACGATGATTCCCTGGTCTTCGAGTTTCTGCACCTCCGTCTTGGCGTTACGGCCTTTTTTCGCCGCGGTTCGGGACATTGCCCGGCCGGCTCCGTGGCAAACGGAACCGAACGTCTCCTCCATGGCGCCGGGCGCACCGACCAGCACGTAGCTTGCCGTGCCCATGGAACCGGGGATCAGCACGGGCTGGCCGATGTCGCAGTAGGCGGCCGGCAAATCCGGTGCATCAGCCGCAAAGGATCGCGTCGCCCCCTTGCGGTGAACGAGCACTTCGCATTCTTTGCCCTCGAACCGATGCCGCTCGCGCTTCGCCATATTGTGTGCCACGTCATAGACCACGTGGAGCCGCACCGTTTGCCCAAGTACCTCGCTGAACGCCTTGCGTGTGAAATGCGTGATGGCCTGACGGTTTGCCCACGCAAAGTTTGCAGCGCCCGCCATGGCCGCCAGGTAGTCCTCGGCCTCCGGTGTGTGCAGGGGGACGCAAGCGAGTTGGCGATCGGGAACGGAGATTCCGTGCCGTGGCATCGCTTCGCCCATCACCTTGACGAAGTCGGTGCAGACCTGGTGGCCGAGCCCGCGCGAACCGCAATGAATGAGGACGACGATCTCGTTCACCCTCAAGCCGAATCGTTCGGCTGCCCTGGGTTCGAAGATTTTTTCGACGTAGTCGATCTCGAGGAAGTGATTGCCGCTGCCGAGCGTGCCGAGCTGCGGCCTGCCTCGCTGCTTCGCGTGTCTTGAGACTTTCTCGGGATCGGCTTCCCGGATCGCGCCCGATGCTTCGCAGAATTCGAGATCCTCAGGTTCGCCGTAACTGTGCTCCACCGTCCAGGCGGCGCCGCGCTCCAGCACCTCGTCGAGTTCCAGTACACTGCAAGGCACCTGACCCTCCGAACCGCTCCCCGAGGGAATCTCGAGAAACAGCCGATTGACCAGATCGCGCAGGCGCGACGTCACCTCTTCCTTCTGAAGCGATGTCGTGAGCAACCGGACTCCGCAGTTGATATCGAAGCCGACTCCGCCCGGGGAGACAACGCCCTGCTCGCAGTCCATCGCCGCCACGCCGCCAATCGGGAAACCGTAGCCTTCGTGCATGTCGGGCATTCCGAGCGAGCGACCGACGATTCCGGGCAGGCACGCCACGTTCATGGCCTGCTCGATGGAGAGATCAGCGAGCATCGGTTCCAGAAGACGCTCATCCGCGTAGATAAGCGCGTCCGTGCGCATGCCGGGCTTCGTGCCGCGCGGCACGAGCCACCGATATTCGTCCAGTTTTCGCAGTTGGCTCTTCTCGATTCCCACTAACTTTATCCCTCGTGCGGTCCTGTAGTTTTGCGTCCCCAGCCGACAACCATTTCTATTCCACTTGCGGTTCCGGCTCGGTGACGTGAGTCACATCCCCCGAATGGCAATGGTCCTATGCTTCGAGTTGATCGGCAATTTTTCGAGCAAAGCCCTGGAGGCTCTCATGGAGTTGATGAACGTCATCAAGCAGCGGCGGGCCGTTCGAGAGTATACGGATCGCCAAATCGACCGATCGACAGTCGAGAAGCTGATCGGTACGGCTATCCTCGCGCCGAGCGCGATGAACCTGCAGCCGTGGGCATTCGCCGTGTTGCTGGGCCGGGAACGCGTGGAGGATTTCGCGAGGCGTGCCAAGGTTTGGCTGCTTGCGAATTTCTCACAAACCCCTTTGTCGCAAACTTCAGAGGGTGCACGCTTGCGCCAAATGCTTGGAGATCCAGATTATATGCTCTTTCATCATGCCCCTGCGCTCGTGACTGTTCTGGCGAAGTCTTCGGACTCTCAATCCTCGGAGGACTGTTGCCTCGCAGCCGAAATCTTGATGCTGGCAGCTCGTGACGAGGGGCTTGGGACCTGCTGGATCGGTCTCGCGCGCCCGTGGCTCGACTTGCCTGCTACGAAGCGCGAACTCGGATTGCCGGAGAGTTACCACGTTGTCGCTCCCATTGTGTTTGGCTATCCGAAGGCATGGCCGGAGTCGCATGGAAGAAATCCCGCGGAAATCTATTGGCTTGGATGAGGCGCGCGCCCAACCTCAAGGATTCACGCTAAGCGACGGCGGCTTGGGCTTCTTCGAGAGTGGGGAAGATGCGGAAGAACTGAGTGACGTGCGTCATTTCGAGCAGCGCCTTCACTTGCGGATTCATCCCGGCGAACGCCAGCTTGCGATGAGTCTTCTGTAGCGCCACGCAGGCGCCAACGAGCGCGCCCAATCCCGCGGAATCCATGAACGGGACACCGCTGAAGTCGATAATCAGCGCAGAGGAGCCTTGTTCGCGCACCGCCGCCTGAAACGCGAAGAGCGTCTTGATGGTAAGCGGGCCTTTGAGGCCAAGGACCTTCTCATCGTGGGGTCCTACGGACGTAATAATCTCAAGTTTATCGTCTGCCATGGTGCTGGATTGTACCCAAAGGTCCGGCGCCCCCAATATTAAAATTTGGTTACACCGCCGCCCCGCTGATGTCGATCGGCAGTCGCAACGTCACGAGGCAGGACCTTGCTCGGGAGGACGATAGCGAACCAGAAGCAATGTAATGTCGTCTGCCTGGCTGGCACCACGAGTAAAGCTCTCGATGGCCTCGAGAGCGATCTTCTGGAGATGGTCTAGAGTGGCCTCATGTTTGCCTGTGTAAAGCTCGCGAAGCCGGGCAACGCCGAACATTTCTTGCGCGGTGTCCATGGCTTCGCTCACTCCGTCGCTGAAGAGCGCCAGAGTGTCACCCGCCTCGAGTTGTATGCGCGCCGAGGCGTAATCCATTTCAGGCAGCAGACCCACCGGGCAGCATCCCTCGGTGAAAGGCTCGGCTACCTCACCCCGGCGAAGGAGCAGCGGCGAGGGGTGTCCGGCGTTGATGAATTCGAGCTTGCCCGTCCGATCGAGAATCCCGAAAAACACGGTCGCGTAGCGGCCCACGTCGGTGTGTTCGCAGAGGAATCTGTTGAGGTGGCGGAACACTGGAACAGGATCGGCGCCCATCGCCAGGCTTGAAAGAGCGCCCTGGAGCATGGTCGTCACGAGGGCGGCGCCCAGTCCTTTGCCGGAAACGTCGGCGATCAGGAAGGCCGTGCGGTCTTCGCCCACCGGGAAGACGTCGAAGTAATCGCCCCCAACCGAAAGACACGACAGGTTGATCCCCGCGACCGCGAGGTGGGGAAAATCGCGCAAACCGCGCGGCAGCAGAGCCTGCTGGATGTCGCGGGCGATATTGAGTTCTTGTTCGTAACGCTGGCGCTGGCGTTCGCGCTCGAGCATGCGCGCATTGTCCAAAATGCCGGCGGCCTGGACCCCAAGGGCGTCAAGAATCTGGCGCTCCACTTTGGAGAAAGCGGCGCGCCGGCGGGAATCGAGATACAACACGCCGAGGAGATCCCCTCGCTTGATGGCCATGGATTCCGCGGAGTTCGTGCGAGGCATGGCGTATAACGGGATGACAACCACCGCACGGAGCTGCTGTGCCACGATGCTCTGCGCAGCCTGAAGGCCGGCATCGCCCTCAGCAACGTCCTGCGTGATAACGCTCGAGTGCTGTTCGAGGGCCATGCGCAGAGCCGTCTGGCTGGGGCCGAAGGTTTCCGCCGGCAAACGTACCTGACCTTTGCCGCGGGCGAGGCGGGGGCGGAGCGTTCCGGAGGCGTCCGGCTCGAGCAAAAGCCCGCGGTCCGCGTCGGTCACCGAGATCGCGTGGTCCAGCACCGTGGCGAGCACGGAATCCAGGGGGAGCCGGGAATGGAGGAGCATGCTCGCTTCGAGCAGAAGGCTGAGCTTGCTTAGGCTGCCTCCCCCGGCCGCCGTGGGGTCGGCGTCAGGCATCTTTCCGATCAGAGTAAACATGTCGGGAATCGCCGATCCGTTTGCCGAGGAGCGAAAGGTGATCTCGTATGAATCGGCGAGGCCGAACGTGATGACGTCGCCGTTCTCGAGCGGGCGACTATCGATTTTCTCGCCGTTGACGAAGATGCCGAGGCGCTGGCCGCGGTCTTCGAGGTAGTAGCGCCCGCCCTCCGCGACGATTGCCGCGCACTGCCGCGAGATGCGGCGGTCGTTCAGTTGGAGGTGGTTCCCGGTGTCGCCTCCGCGTCCAATCAGGAAAGGCGATTCCGTGATGCGCACACTGCTGCGCGAATGATCGGGAGCAACAACCTCAAGGCCGGCTTCGCCGCTGGGTGCAACGTCAGGCACGGCGTGGATTGTAACACGCAGGCAGCGCCGGAACGACGTGCCTTCGGAGTCGCAGGTGGACCAGTCTCCGCCCAGCGAATCGCTCCTGTGGAAATCCGGCGTATACTTGTGGGTCTGCGGCAAGTTCTCTCCGACCGATTCGATTGTGTGCGTCGCGCCGTGATTGCACGACACTATCCTAAGTATGTGAAAACTTTTTCACTGCTCAGATTTTGTTGCGAAGCCCAATACGAATGTGATATGAAAGTACGCGAGTTAGATAGGTCTAAACAGCCGGTGGACTGGCATCAGGCGTGCAGGGATTATGTGTTCGCTTGGAGGTGTGCTCTTGAAACTTCTTAAGGTTCTCGGAGCTGTGGGCCTGACCCTCTTTGCGGTGGGCGTGGTTCGCGCCGACAGCACTGGCGGTGATTCGAGGATTGTGTTGGGCGGCGGTCCTGGAGGCAGCCCGTCGTGCTCTTCATTCCAGGCGAGCGCAGACTCATCGGGTGTCATTGCGAATGGCGATTGCATTGTGACCGGCACGACGGCGACTGTAGTGGCATTCGCCACTCCCGCGGCAGACGTGCTAGGTGGCGCCCTGACGTGCTCCTCAAACTTGACGAACATTGGCTGGAATCCGAGTGGGACCAGTCAGGTTACGATAGGCGGCATCCTGGTGGACGAGTGCTTATTTACCGCACCTTCGTCCGTTAGCGATGCGACAATTGACTATCTGAAATACGTTATTCATGACCCGTACAGGGGGCATAACGACGGTGACTGCGATCTCGATGATTTTGTGCTGGGCATTCCGGTAGGCTGCGACATCACCTCCAACACTGTTTCAGGAGCTACCGGTACCGACCTCTTCGCGGCAGACGCCGTGTTTGACGTGGCGCCGACCACTGCGGATTTTGTGACGTTTACACCAGAGCCGGGCTCGCTGGCCCTCTTGATGCTTGGGCTGGTGACGTTGCCGTTCCTCCGCCGCAAGGTAACGCAGTAATCCAGCTCCAATCTTAGTTTCTCGACGGGCCGGTTTCCGAACCGGCCCGCTTCCTTTTCCGGAGCCGCTTTCGCTCCTCCATTCGCCTCTACTTGGCCTTGCTGAACTCTTTGATCAGCGCCTGAAAGTCCGGCCGGCTCGACAGGTTCGCAAAGTCCGGACTCGATTCCATGTCCTTAACCGGGTAGCCAGCACTCAGAGCCTCGCGGAGCGTGCGAACAGCATCCGAGGGCTTGTTAGCGAGCGACTCCACGGTCGCCTGAGTAAAAATGAGCTCGACGTCCTTCTTGTCGATGGCGCGGGCCCTCCGGATGAACTCCATGCCCCGGTCCGGGTCGCCCTTCTTGGCGAAGTACAACGCGAGGTCGCCCAGGTCGTCCGTGTTTTGCGGGTTCACCTGCAATTCCTGGAAAGCGAGTGCGATCGCCTTCTCGTAGGTCTCTTTGGCTTTCTCCGTCTGCCCGGAGTAACGGTACGCATCCGCCAGATTGCCGACGCACGCTTCTTGGTTTGGCCCCAGCGCAACCGATTTTTCCAGCGCATCGATCGCTTGGGGATACTGCTTCAGGACCGTATAGACGTTCCCTAGGTTGCAGTAGGCAAGCCATGTCGGTGAGAGCTCGATCGACTTCTGGAATGCCGGAATGCTGTCCTGGTACCGACCCATGCGTTCGTACAGGCTGGCAACGTTGTTCCAGCCGGTCACATTATCCGGTTCCAACTCCGTAACCCGTTTGAATTCCTCGAGCGCTTTGTCGTTATCACCGAGTGAGAAGTAAGCGCGCCCGAGTTCATTGTGAAGCACCCAATAGTATGGATTGACCTCGATTCCTTTCTTAAACGAGGCAACGGCTTCTTCCTGCTGGCCGCCCTGCGCGTACACAGTTCCCAGGCGCAGATAGCCTGAATCCGAGTTCGGCGCAAGCTGAAGGCCGCGTTTCAACTCGGCGATAGCCTGGGAGGTCTGGCCTGTCTGTTGATAGGCACTGCCGAGAGAGAAGTGCACTTCGGGAAGATTGTCCTTCAACTGTTCGGCTCTTTGCGCGGCGCCTACGGCCTTCTGGGCCCAGAACGAATCCTTTTTCTCCTGGTACATGAACAGCGACGCGTCCGCCATACCGGTGTACGCCAGAGCGAACCCGGGATCCCTCTGAACGGCCTGCTGGAAGTAATCGAGCGCAGATTGTGCAGCCTTCGACCGGTCGGGGCCTTTCATGGCCTGTCGGCCGCGTAGATATAGATCGTACGCGTCGACATTGTCGGTAGGCCGCTGCGAAGCGCGCGCCATCTCCTCGTCGGAAGGCTTCACGGCGAGGGCGCTCACAAGCTGGGTCGCAATCTGATCTTCAATCGACAGCACGTCCTTGGGGACGCCCGTGAACTGCTGGCTCCACAGTTTGGTTCCGCCCGCCACGTCGTGGAGATTCACGATAATCGCCATTTTGTCGGCGCTGCCCTGAATCAAGCCGTCCACGATAAGATTGACGCCGAGACTTCGGGCGGTTTTCTCGAGCGAGTCTTTGTCCGAGACCTTGGCGACGTCGCTATCGGAGGCGAGGCGCAGGTCTTTAAGTTGAAACAGCTTCGCCGAGAGCGCCTCATTCAGCCCCTCCGCGACGTATCCGAGTGACTGCTCATCTCCCAACACCTTGAACGGCAGCACCGCCACGAACTTCCCCGCATCCAGGGAAGGTACGCCGGAAACACGCGAGCCGCCCGTCTTCGGCCCTCCGCCGCCCAGGATCAGATGGCGAACGGGAGGGATCGCAAACGCCAGAGCCACGAGGGCAGCGACTCCCGCCACCACCCAGGTCCACCGGCGTTCGGCGAATTGTGGGATCGGAATCTGAATCGTGCGGCTGAGTGAAGAAGGTGGCGCTTTGGAGCCCCGCAGGTCGACCAGAATCTCGTCCGCAGTCTGGTAGCGAGCTTCGGATTCCCTTTCAAGGCAGCGCATCACCACTCGGTCGAACCAAGCCGGAAGCGACGGGTTTTGCAGCTTGGGATTCTTCGGCTTGGTCCGGAGACGCTCGTACATCACCTTGAACGTCGTGTCGCCGGAGAAGGGCAGCGTGCCCGTCGCCATCTCGTAGAGAATCAGTCCGTAGGAGTAAAGATCGCTGCGCTGGTCCGCCGGTTTGCCTTCGGCCTGCTCGGGAGACATGTAAAGAGGCGTCCCAAGGAAAACGCCGGTGCGGGTCATCCCCACCGCGTCTTCTTCGAACGACTTCGCAAGCCCGAAGTCCGATACGTAGAGATGGTCGTCCTTGTTCACGAGGATGTTCTGCGGCTTGAGGTCGCGATGGACCACGCCTTCGGCGTGGGCCGCCGCCAGCGCGTCCGCGAGTTGCTCGGCGAAACTCAGCATGCGCTCGAACGGCATCTGCGGGTTGTCGCGAATAATCCGGGCTAGATCCTGACCTTCGACATAGGCCATCGTGATGAACTTGGTATCGCCCACCTCGCCCATGTCGTGAATGCGGAGAATGTTTTTGTGGGAGACCTTGCTCGCGAGCAGCAACTCCTGTTTGAAACGCTTCAGGGCGTCCGCTTCGGCCATCATGCCTTGTCGGACGACTTTTAAGGCTACAACGCGATCGAGGTCCTTGTCATACGCCTTGTAGACGCGGCCCATCGCGCCTTGCCCCAGAACGGAAACGATTCGATAGCGTGTGCCAAAGTCGCTGCCGGCTGAAAGCGCCGTCGAATCCGTCACCTGGACGGTTTCCGTGCTCACGCCCATCTGGCTGCCGCAGTGAGAGCAAGATTCGGCGTAGTCGGGATTGGCGGTACTACAATGCGGGCAGTTCATTGCAGTAGCAGGAACCGCAAGCGCCGAGAACGCTTGGGGTAAGCGAATTATCGGGCATAGCCCGAAACCCCGCAACTACATTGTGCTTGTCGGCGCAACAGGATTGAAGATTACGACCCTGCGGCCGACCACGCGAGCCGGCCGCAGGATTTGCCTTTCGGAGGGGGCGCTATCGGCTCGCCTGCAACACCCATTCGGACGTTGTTTCGAGGAACTGGAAGCCGTATCGCTGCCACGGCGCCCCGCGTGCCTCGCAACGCACAGCCTTCGCGCGGCCTGCAAAGCGCTCGCCGTCGCCCACGACGAAAACTTCCGCCACGCCACCCTGGTTCAGGGTCGCGGTGCAACCTGCGAGGAATCCGCCTGGGCTCAGATTCTCGGTAACCGTTGATATTTCGAAAGACTTTCCCGTGGAATCTTTTCCGCGCAGTTTCAGGACCACGCGCATCTTCACGCGCACATGCGCCCGCCGCTCGGGCTGATTCGTCTGCAATGCCTCAGCGAGCTTTTTCTTGAGCTCCTTGTAATCGACCGGTTTTTCAAAGAATGCCGATGCTCCCAGGCCCTCGCAGTGCTGCTTGTATTTCGCGGCGGACTCGCCCGTGATGACGAAAATCGGTATCCGCGACGTGTAACTCAGCGTATGCAGCGTGTGGCAGAGCTCGAATCCGGAGAGCCGCGGCATCATCAGGTCGAGCAAAATTGCCGCGGGCTTGTGTTCCAGCGCGAGCCCGAGAGCTTCCTCGGGGTCCTCCGTTTCGAGGATTTCGTAGGTATCGCTCAGCCGCATCTTGTGAAGATTCCGCATGTCCGCATCATCATCTACAACCAGAATTTTTGCCATTTTCTAGGTTCCTCAGTTTGGTCTTCGTCGATCCAAGCTACTGCTGCTGGAGCCCCGAAGCATCAGCCTGCTCGCGGCAATGAGCCGCGCTAGGAGACTGGCGCCACGCTGGCGACGTCCAGGGCCTCCCGAATTTTGCGCGCCAGACTCTCCCGTGTGAAAGGCTTCTGAAGGAACAGGCTGCCCGGCTCGAGAATGTCCTTCTCGCCCACCCTTTGCCCCGTGTAACCGGACATGAAAACGATCTTCATGTCGGGGCGCTTCTGCTTCATCTGATCGGCCAAGACGCGGCCGCTGATTCCGGGCATCACGACGTCCGTCAGCAGCAGATGGATATTGCCCAAGGTCTGTTCGCTGATCCGGAGGGCCTCGCTTCCATCGCACGCTTCGAGAACATGGTAGCCGTACTGTTCGAGAAGGTGGCGCGCCAAAGCACGCAGGGTATCCTCGTCCTCGACCAGCAAGATCGTCTCTGTACCGCGAAGTTGCGCAGGCTGCTCTGTTCCGTGCGTCTCCACTTCGGCGGCCTGATCCACGCGCGGCAGATAGATGCTGAACGTGGCGCCATTTCCCGGACTGCTCGTTAAGTCGATGTACCCGCCGCTCTGCTTCACGACGCCGTACACCATCGAAAGTCCCAACCCCGTTCCCTTGTTCTTTTCTTTCGTTGTGAAGAACGGTTCGAAGATTCGCTGCTGCGTCGCCGAGTCCATTCCGATGCCGTTGTCGCTGACGGTCAGCAGGATGTACGCACCCGGCACGACCGGATAGGCGTAGCGGCGCGCAAAAGCCTGATCGATCTCGAAATTGGATGTTTCGATCACCAGTCTTCCGCCTTCCGGCATCGCGTCCCGCGCGTTCACGACCAGGTTCATAATGACCTGCTCAATTTGTCCCTGGTCCGCCTGGATCTTCCCGAGGTTCGGGTCGAGACTGGCGAGGAGTTCGATGTCTTCGCCGATCAGGCGCCGGAGCATCTTCTCGAGATCGGAGACCACCGCGTTGAGGAGCAGGACTTTTCGCTCCATCACTTGCTGCCGGCTGAACGCGAGCAGTTGGCGCGTCAGCGACGACGCCCGGTTGCCGGCCTTCAATATCTGATCGACGGGCGCGCGCATGGGATCGGTCTCGGAGATGCGTTCCTGCAAAATCTCGGCATATCCGATGATCACGCCCAGAAGGTTGTTGAAGTCGTGGGCCACGCCCCCGGACAGGCGGCCGATCGCGTCCATCTTCTGCGATTGTCGAAGCTGGTCTTCGAGGCGCCGGCGTTCACCGATGTCGCGGTTCACGATGACGATGTTTTCGACCTCTCCTTTCGTATTTACCACCGGGCTGGCCGTCGATTCCAGATATACCCAGCTTCCGTCCTTGTGGCGTATCCGGTATTCGATCCTGCGCCCCACGCCGGAGCGCCGCGCTTCCGCTGCTGCGTCGACCACCATCTGGAGGTCGTCCGGGTGCACTTGATCGAAGGACGAAGTGGCCTCGAGCTCGTTGGGATCGTAGCCCAGGATTCTTTGGTAAGACGGGCTGTTGTAGACGCGTTTTCCGTTTGTATCGACGACGGCAATCATATCGATCACATTCTCGCTGATCAGTTGAAAGAACTCCTCGCGTTCCAACAACCGCCGGCGCATTCGCTGAATTTGTAGCTGCTGATAGATCACATACAGATCGAACACGAACACTAGGCCGACGAGGCCGCGAACCGCGACCCAGAGATCGGTTTTTTCGATCTCCGCGGGGCCGGAATGGAGCGCGCCCAGGGCAAACGAGGCCAGGCCAGCGGTCAGGAGCAGGGTCACAGCGATAGCCGCCCACGAGAGTGACCACTCCCGGCGCTCGATCTGGCGCATGCGGACGGCCTTCGGGGGTGTGGCTTTGGAGCGCGCGCTCATCGGAGCGCCCGAGGTAAGAGACAAGTCATTACCCTCTCATCGTAGATGATATCGACCCCGCCCAAACTATTTTCAATTGGTTTGTAGCTAAGTGAGTAAATCCGTGCCGAATTGGAACAACTGTCCGTTCGTACAGGTTGCGAGGGAGCAGCTCAGAGAGCGGGACCTTTGGGACGAGAGGCCGCGAAGGGAGCGCGGCCGGGTGGTCCCGGCCGGCTCGCCCGCGCTTCGAATGGCTATTGTTTGTCGAAGACGTCCGTCGTGTCGAAGTTACCCATCGAGGTTTCTACATGGGAAACCTCCGTGAGGGTTTTCCCGTCGGCACTGATCGTGTACGTCTCCTTGATCTTGACGTCGCTGCCCTGGAAGCTGCTCTTTGCTTCGACGACGAGTGCGTTCCCCTCCCAGTGTGCGACACCCTTCACTTCCGCGCCGCCCATCCCGGGCCAGGTGGATTCCGTCCCATCGGTGGTGAGGGATTCCGTGTATGCCACATCACCCATCATTCCGCCCTTTTGATCCAGCGCGATCTTGATGGAAGGCTCGCTGTGCTGAATCGTGTCGACCTGGCTGGCCGGCGGAGGCATTTGGCCGAGATTGCTCTTCCCGGCGTTCAGCTTCCAAGTTCCGCTCAGGTCCGGAGTCGATGATCCCGTGTGAATCATCGCTGCGGCACCGGGCGTGGCTGCCATCGAGGATGCAGCCGCGGGGTCCGCTCTGTCGTACACGAACTTCCGGTCGCCGTTCATGGTTGCCGAGCTGATGTGCGAGGTCATCGTGAGCGTTGCTCCATCGACCGAGAACGTCAGCTTGTCCGTCAGTTCCGAACCCTGCATGGGCACGGTTTCCGTGACGACGACGGAATTTCCATCCCATCCGCACTGGATTTTGCTGAGCGTGAGTCCCGGGGCCAAACGCGCTTTCGGGTCATCGGGTGCGAAAGATACTTCCTTGCCGTCGATCGTGCATGCGCGCGTGTAGCTCTGCGAGCCGCGCGCCGTTACGCTGGTGACGTGCTGCTGAAAATCCGTGCCGTTGATTTCGATGACGTCGGTCTCGCTCTGCGGGGGAGGGAATTGGCCAAAGCTGCTGCTGGCGACATTCAGTTTCCAGGTGCCGTTGAGTTTCGAGCCCTGCTGGGCCAGAGCCGGCAGCGCGAATAGCGCCGCGGCGAATGAAATCACGAAAAATTTTCGATTCATGAACAACCTCCTGCGTCCTTATACATGCGTCAGAGGCCGGTTGTTTCAACAACCGGCAGCGGCGGGGATTATACACCTTGTTCGCGACGGAGGGTTCAGGCGCCGATGTGCTGGCGGAGAATGCCCAGCATGCGGCGCAGAGGCTCGGCCGCGCCCCATAGCAACTGGTCGCCGACCGTGAATGCGCCAAGGAACTGCGGCCCCATCTTGAGCTTGTGCAGGCGGCCGATCGGGACGTTGAGAGTGCCGGAAACGGCCGTTGGGGTAAGGCAGCGCACCGTCGATTCCTTGTTGTTTGGAACCACGCGCACCCAGGGATTCCCGCCCGCGAGGATGGCTTCGATGTCGCTGAGGGAAACATCTTTCGTTAGCTTGATGCACAGCCCCGCGCTGTGGCAGCGCATCGTGCCGACGCGCACGCAGATGCCGTCGACGGGGACAGGAGGATCGAGGCCCAGGATCTTGTTGGTCTCGGCCATGCCCTTCCATTCTTCCTTGGTTTGGCCGCCGGACATTTCGCCCGCGATCCACGGGATCAGGCTACCCGCCAGCGGCACGCCGAACCACTTTGTCGGGAGGCTTGGCGCTCGCTGCGCCTGGATCACCATGCGGTCGACCTCGAGGGCGCGCTCGGATGGATGCGCGCGGGTCGGCTCGGTGAGGCGCTCCATCTGCTTGACCAACTCGAGCACGTAAGCGGCTCCTGCGCCGGACGCGGCCTGATACGTCATGGTCGTCATCCATTCGATCAGGCCCGCTTTGAAAAGCCCGTTCACGGCCATCAGCATCAGGCTGGTCGTGCAGTTGCCGCCGGCGAAAGCGCGCAGGCCCCGCCGCAGGCCATCCTGAATCACGTCCGCGTTCACCGGATCGAGAATGATGACCGTGTCGTCGGCCATACGCAGCGTCGAAGACGCGTCGATCCAGTAGCCCTTCCAGCCGCTTTGGCGCAGCGGCGCGTAAACCTCTTTCGTGTAATCGTCGACGTGGCAACTGATCAAGATGTCGCACGCGGCAAGTTCGCGCAGATCCTTCGCGTCCTTGAGCGCGCCGCCGTTGGCTTCTTTCGGGGCCGTGCCGCCGGCGTTGGAGGTCGAAAAGAAGAGGGGCTCGATGCCCGTGAAGTCGTTCTCCTCCCGCATCCTTTGCAGGAGAACGCTTCCGACCATCCCTCGCCAGCCTATGATTCCGACCCGCAACATCGCTTCTGTTCCTCCGAATCAACAGTCAAAATGGGGTCCAAGGACCCCCAGTTTCATTTGCGGGTAGAAAGCACCCCCGCTCTTTATTTCCAATCACTTATGTCGAATTCTACTCGATAGCCACTTGCGGGTAGAATCGAGCAATTTGCCGGCCGCAGAAGGCAGCCACTCTGCTCGGCCGGCCCCTTCCATCGCCCTCGTTCATTCTCCCTCAAAGCTCCGACTTTTAGGCTGGCACAATGCGGCGGGAATTTCAAATGGTTGTTCGCGTAAGGAGTCCGTTTGCGCCGGAACGATGATGTGCCTCTTCACGTTGTTTGCCGAGTGCATTGGCTCTCCGACCAATCCACGCGAAGAGAGGGGCGAGGACCCTGTAACAGTCTGGCTACGCCGGTGATCCCTATTTTACTTGACAACGTAGTTGGCAAGTAGTACTTGGTCACCAGATCCAGCGGGGCTGGCTCGCGCATCGTGAACAAGGGGGGTCTATTCATGACAAATGCGGTGAAGATGATGAAGTCTGCCTCGACATGCGTGCTGAGCGTGCTTTTGTTCATTGGTGTAGTGTGCGTGAATCGCGTCGCGGCCCAAGTCGAGACAGCGACCATCTCAGGCACGGCAACGGACAGTTCAGGCGCGGCGCTGGTCGGCGCAACCGTCCAGGCTCGGAACGTGGGTACGAATGTCGCCCAGTCCACGGTTTCCGATGCCGCGGGCCGCTACAGAATCCCCGATCTGCCCATCGGACAATACGAAGTGCAGGCTTCGATCTCGGGCTTCCAGACTGTGGTCCACAAAGGCATCACGCTTACGGTCGGCGCCAACCTCGTCGTCGATTTTTCGCTGCCCGTGGGGCAAGTAGCGCAAACGGTAACCGTGGAGAGCGAGATCTCGCGCGTCGAAACTCAAACCGCCGCCGTCTCGTCTCTCGTGACTTCCCAGCAGATGAGCCAGTTGCCCCTGAATGGCAGGAACTTCGAGCAGCTTCTCTCGCTCGCGCCCGGTGTTCAGTCGATAAACCAGAGCTATTATACAGGCGGCGGCGGCGGCGGACTATCTTCGGGCTTCTACGGGCCGGGGAACACCTACTCGGTTGCTGGATCAAGGCCCGTTGGACAAGTGTTC
>Ga0187872_10002653_pt1 | contig 15429 bp, 13 predicted proteins | sample June2016WEW_16_4_FD_132973 | JGI IMG/M metagenome (GOLD analysis project Ga0187872, IMG submission 132973) | Peatland microbial communities from SPRUCE experiment site at the Marcell Experimental Forest, Minnesota, USA - June2016WEW_16_40 | ecosystem: Environmental > Terrestrial > Soil >...
AATCGTACCGAAAGGCTCGCCATTCAATTCCAGCGGGTAGCTCACGTCGTAAACCTCGGCTGGGCTGAAGACCAGATGCATCTGTTCGCGGAAGCGCGCATTTACGACTTGCTGGAAGTCGGGACGCGGTGGAAGGATCTTGCCCACCATTCCGGCATTGGTATGGAGCAACGCCTTGCCATTCACGTCCACGATGGACACGTCGTAAATAAACCTCCAGTCGCCGGGATCGGATTGGAGCAGGTTGTTGAGGGCAACGTCGGTTTGCACGTAATCCGCCAGCGCGCGGCGCACCGCGGCAGAGTTGCTGGTATCGATGGATGTACTGCTGAAGTCGGGTACCGCGTTCGATGCGGCGTAGGCCAACTGATGCGTCAGGCTGGTTGCAGTATCTTTCGCATTGGAAATACGCAGGCGCAGAATTTGAGAGATGTACAAGATCGAGAACGCGGTAACCATCGTCGTCACCATGAGGGTGATGACCAGCACGATGATGGTTTTTCGTCGCAGCATGAAAAGGAAACGAAGTAGCTCGTTCAAGAACCATGCGGGGAAGTCTTAGCCACTGGGTACTTCCTCCTTGCCGGGGACTGCCTCCGGGGCGGCGCTGCCGTATTCCTTCAATTTATTATGAAGAGTTTTCAGGCTGATGCCGAGAATCTCCGCGGCTCGTGTCTTGTTGTTGCTAGTAGCCTCCAGAGTCTTCAGAATCAGCATCTTCTCGGCTTCTTCCACCGTCGTCCCTACGCCCAGGCGTACCGCATCGGGATCGTTGGCCGCGGTGCGCAGCGGAGCTTGTCCAAAACCCGGGGGCAAATGCTTGGTCTCGATCACGCCGGCGTCGCAGACAATGACCGCGCGCTCAATCGTGTTGCGCAACTCCCTCACGTTGCCTGGCCATGAATATTGATTGAACTGGTTCAGTACGGCTTCGCTCACGGCGGCAACTTTGCGGGAGTGCTTGGCGCTCATCTCGGCGAGCAAAAGGTCCACCAGGCTGGAAATATCCTCTTTATGCTCGCGCAAAGGAGGCATATGGATATTGAACACGTTAAGACGATAATAGAGATCGCTGCGCAACTCCCCCCGCGCTACCGCCTCGTCAGGCACCTTATTGGTGGCCGCGAGCACCCGCACATCCACTGAAGTTTCCACCTTGCTGCCGAGACGCCGCAGTTTTCGATCTTCCAGAACGCGCAGCAGTTTGGCCTGCGTTCCGACCGGCATTTCGCCTATTTCATCCAGCAGCAGCGTTCCGCCCTCCGCCAGTTCGAAGCAGCCGGTGCGGCGTTCCAGCGCCCCCGTGAATGCGCCTTTTTCGTGGCCGAAGATCTCACTTTCCATCAAAGTCTCGGGGATCGCGGCGCAATTAATGGCAACGAAAGGCCGATCCTTCCGCGGGCTGAGTTCATGGATCGTACGCGCCACCAGCTCTTTTCCCGTACCGCTGGCGCCAGTGATTAACACCGAGGCTGTGCTGGGAGCGACCATCTCGATGAGCCGGAAGATTTCCTGCATCTTGCGCGAGGCGCCGTTCAGACGCCCCAGCGATCCCACGTCCCGCAGCCTGCGTCGTGTAGCCTCAAGTTCGGCGCGCGTTCCCAGCAGGGCTGAGGCGTTCCCCAGAATCGTCCGCAGCCGGTTGGTGTCGATAGGCTTGGTAATGTAATCGTAAGCCCCCATACGCATGGCTTGCACGGCGCTGTCGATGGTCCCCTGGGCCGTCACTAAGATGACGGCGATCGTCGTGGCCTGTTCGGCAAGGTGCCCCAGCAGTTCGAGTCCTCCCATGCGCGGCATTTTGAGATCGGTGATGACAATCGACGGGGACCATTGCGACGCCTTATCCAAACCTTCCGCACCATCCCGCGCCGTCTCTACTCGAAATCCCCAGGAAGACACCAGTTCGGCCAGCCCAGATCGTTCGTTCTCTTCGTCTTCGACAATCAATATTTTCTCGTGGCTCATGGATGCTCGTGTTCTGCTCGCTCCGTCAGCTGCGTAGATCCAATCGCGAGCTGACCCGCAATCCGACCGAACCCTCACGATACGCGGCCAGCTTCCCGCCCGGCAAGGTCTCGATAGGCATCTGTCCGCCACAAACTGGCCGTCAGGAATTTCAATTTGAGACGAAACCGCTCTGCACGGTTGCCTCGGTGGGCAGCACTACGAGTCTATACTTTCGCTTTAAGCAACAGTGCGATAGAATTTTGCGTTTCAAACAATGGTCTCGTCTTCCCACGATCTTGCTAGATTGTTTTTTTTCCCATAGACGTCTCGTTGCCTCACTCAGCGGGCGACGAACACATTTCGGAGGATTTCATGATACTTAACAGCCCCACACGTGGTTGTCGCCTGTTTGTAGCCTGCCTCTCAGCTCTGATCACAGTGGTTTTGATTTCCGGGTCCGGTTTTGCTCAAAGTGATTCCAACCCGAAGTGGGACGCGTTCATCGGCTATCAGTATCTGCAAGCGGACGGCGACAACGTCCCAGTTGCAGGCAGCAATCCCAATAGTCCTGGGTCTTATGCCTTTCCAGAAATGCCCAAGGGAATTGGCGGCGCTCTGACTTTCAACTTCAATCCGCATTGGGGTCTTGAGACCGACTTCGGATACAGCCGGAACACCGGCCAGGCCGCTTCGGAATGGACGGCGTCCGCTGGGCCACGGTTTATGGTTCGCACCGATTCATTCAATTTCTTCGTTCATGCTATGCCCGGCTTCAATCGGGTCAGTTACGACGCTGGAGTCGTCACGCACAACGGTATTGGTGCGATTCTAGGCGGCGGGATGGATATTCCGATCTCGAAGATGTTTTCCTGGCGACTGTTTGAAGCCGACTACGTCTGGGCGAGGCACAACTTTTCGAATCTGGCTGGGCCGGAATCTCCGTCCCTGCGGCGTCCTACGTTCGAAGGCGCGAGACTACGCACAGGTATCGTGTTCAATTTTGCTGGCGCAGAGGCAGTAGCTCCGACCGCCGCCTGTTCGGTGCAACCGGCTGAAGTGCTCGTAGGCGAACCGATCACGGCCACGGTCACGCCCAGCAACTTCAATCCCAAGCACACCGTGACCTACAGTTGGAGCGGTAATGGCGGGCAGGTAACTGGAAAAGATACTACCGCCAGCATCGACACCACCAATGTCGTCCCCGGGTCGTATGCGGTCACGGCGCATGTGACCGACCCAAAAGCTAAGAACAACAACGTAGCGAGTTGCTCGGCGAACTATACGGTGAAGCCGCTGCCGCCGAAGAATCCTCCAACCATGTCGTTGTCGGCCAGCCCGACGAGTCTCGTAGCCGGTGGAGCGGTCAACCTATCGGCCTCCTGCAACAGCCCCGACAACGTCCCCGTTTCCGTTGCCAACTGGACTTCCTCCGCCGGCACAGTTTCGGGCACCGGCAACGCGGCGACTCTTAGCACTGCTGGAGTTCCCCCAGGTTCATTAACCGTTAGCGCGACCTGCACCGACTCGCGTGGTCTCAGCCAACAAGCTTCGACGCAAATCACAATCGAAAACCCCCCGCCGCCCCCGGTTGACGTACAACTGGAAGCGCGGCTTGCACTGCACAGCGTCTACTTCCCGACGGCTCGACCCACGGTGATCGACCCGACCGGCGGTCTGCTGCCGGGACAACAGAGAATCCTGTTGGCCTTGGCGACGGACTTCACGAGATACCTTGAGTCCAAACCCGACGCCCACCTGATCCTGGAAGGTCACGCCGATTCGCGCGGCTCCGACGAACTTAACCAGGCGCTCACCGAGCGTCGGGTGGGTAGCGTCAAGAACTTCCTTGTCCAGCACGGTGTTCCCCAGTCCGCCATCGAAACTCTGGCTTTTGGCAAGCAGCGCAACTTGACGACGGACGAAGTCAGGAGTTCGATTGAACAAAATCCTGACCTTACGACTGAGGAGCGGAAGCGTGCTCTGGCCAGAATCACGGTCGTCAGGATGGCTAGCAACCGCCGAGTCGATGTCACCCTCAAGTCTGCCGGCCAGACTGAAAAGTCAGTCCGGCAATTCCCCTTCAACGCAGCCGATGCTCTGAGTCTGATCGGCGGCCGTGAAAGTGAGAAGAAGACCGCCAAGCCTGCGCCGAGGAAGAAACCCGTGAAGAAACCATAACCCGAGTGTTGGGCAAACGTATGCGGAGGGCAGCTTATTGCCCTCCGTTTCTTTTTCGGAGGCTGCAATTGACTCTCGATTGGCGCGGGAAATGTGGGAACAAACTCCCCAGCCGGCAGAATCTACACTCCCCCCTCGAAAGTGCTATCGCCAAGTCGTTGATTTAATGAGATCGTGTCTGGTATTCGGGTTGCCACTTCCTTATCGCTGAAGCGCGGACGAGGATAATTCTGATGAGCCGGTTCCGAGGACGCCGGGGTCTGACGATTGGGACGACATTGCTGGCCCTCCTGTGGGCGGTTGGCTGTGCACCGCCGGGGGGGCTGCAAAGCGGCGACAGCACCCCTCAAGCGGACCAGAATCCAGTACCTTTTCATGATGGGAATGCAAGACCATCCCGTCGGGGCGATTCGTCGACGGCTCAGGACAAAGGCCCGCAGGCTGAAACAGATCTTCCTTTCCAGGATTCTCAAAATCTGCCCGCCGGTACGCTACTCACGGTTCGACTGAAGAATCCTATATCCGTCGAGGACCCGGACGCCAATGGCACCTTTGAGGCTGTCGTCGATCAACCTGTCGTAATCGAAGGCAGCAAACTGCTTCCGCTCGGCGCCGCGGTTTCAGGACGCGTGGAGTCCGCCCGGGCCTCCAATCTCAAGCGCAATCGCGGATATCTCCGCCTCACCCTGGAGTCGATCCACCTAGCAGGATTGGATGTGCCGGTTCAAACCTCCAGCCTTTTCGTGCGGGGGAACGCTGGCCTAACCCAAGAGGCTTCCACTCCGGTCATTCAGCTCGAAAAAGGGCGTCGGCTGGTCTTTCGTCTGACGGAGCCAGTGTATGTTGCCGTCAGCCAGCGGGCGCCAGCGAGCCACTAACCCGACACATCGGCTTCCCCGCCGCATTCTGGCAGAGTTTTCCACAAAAAAATTTCCCGTTTTAGTGACATCTGCCCTTAGCAGGCACAGAGCCCATTCTCTATAGTGGGCTCGAAATGGGATTTGATCTGCACCTAGCCCCAACCGCAAATTCCCATTCTAGGAAAACCAAGGTCTCAGGTGACGGAATTACAGGTTCCTTCCGGGAATCATTCCGCGCAAAGTAGGTTTATGAGCACTGCCGCTGAGTTCGCAGGGACACTCCAAGATGCAAAAACGGAACTATATCCTCTTTTCGAGTACGCGCCTATCGGCCTGGCGCAATGCCAGCGTCAGGGTAACATCACCGCGTTGAATCCGGCGCTGGAACAGATGCTCGGTGGCAGGTCCAGGATACCGCCCTCTCTCTGTTTTGCCGATCTCATCCACCCGCAAGAGCGCGCCGAAGGCCAACGCCTTTTTCGCGAATTGTTTGAGCGGCAACATGACAGCTTTCAGATTGACTCGCAGATGACCGGCGCAAATCGCCGGCCAGTGCGGTGGACCGCCTGGCTTGTACCCGGAACGAACGGGAAGTCCGACTATGCGTTGGCCCTGGCAGAGGACGCTCCTCATGACCAAGAGGCCGCGCAACGTCTCCGGCAAGCCGAGAAGTTGGAAGCCGTGGGCCGTTTGGCCGGAGCGGTGGCTCACGACTTCAACAATCTTCTCACCGGAATTCTGTTGTACTGCGATCTGCTCATGGCCCATCTTGAGCCATGCCATCGGGTGCGAAAGTATGCTGAAGAAATCCGGAATGCCGGCATGCAGGCCACTGGCTTGGTGCGGCAGTTGCTCGCGGTGGCCCGACCCACGAATTCCGAGCCCCGCCTGCTTTCCCTCAACGAGATCGTCGAAGGCATGCGCAACCTGCTGGTGCGCCTGATCGGGGAAAACATCGATCTGCAATTCCACCTCGATCCCAATCTTGGTTTGGTCAAGATGGACCCCACGCAATCTCAGCAGATTCTGCTCAACCTGGTACTCAATGCGCGGGATGCGATGCCCGGCGGAGGCCAGATCACCGTTGAAACCAGCAACTGCAAAGTGCAGGTGCTCACGGAGCCAGGTCTCACGGAACCAGAGCTCACTGAACCACGTCTTGCGGCCAGCCGCCCAACCTCGCTCCCCTGCGCGCTTTTCGTGGTCGCGGACAACGGGAGCGGCATGGATGCTGCTACCCGCGGGCATCTGTTCGAAGCTTTTTTCACCACCAAAACGGGCAAGGGCACAGGGCTCGGATTGGCGACGGTCTACGACATCGTGACCACAAGCGGCGGCCTGATCCACGTGGACAGCGCGCCGGCGTGCGGCACGCGTGTGTCCGTGCTTCTGCCGCTTGTTCCCAAAGCAGTTCTAGATTCCCAGAGCGCCCACGATTTTCCGTCCGAAAAGAACCAGGAAGCACTCATACTCAAAGGACAAAAAGAGGAATGAACGCTATGACGTCAGCAGCTCTAAGTCCGATTATCGCTGCACCGCAAATCGAACCCGCCAATTTTCTTAACCTTCTCATTGTGGACGATGAACGATCAATCCGCGAGGTCTGTCGCGAAGTAGCGCAGTCGCTGGGGTTCTCCGCCCACGTGGCCGATTGCGCCGAGCAAGGCGTACCGGTTGCTTGACACTCAGCCCTTCGACGCCGTACTGCTCGATCTGCGCCTGCCTGGCGCCGGCGGCCTGGATGCGCTGCGCCGCATTAAGGAACGCCGTCCTGAGGCGGTCGTTATCGTTGTGACCGGCTACGGCACCGTGCAGTCCGCAGTGCAGGCCATGAAGAATGGCGCCTACGACTACGTGACCAAACCCTTCAGCGTCGACGAACTGAAGATTGCTGCTCGAGCGCGTGGCCAGCCACTTGAAGCTGAAGTCCGAAAACCGCCTGCTGCGCGAGAAGGTGAAGTCCAAGCAGGGATTCGGCGGCATCGTCGGCCGTGCGCCCGAAATGGAAAAGCTCTATCGCATCATTGCCAAGGCAGCGAACAGCGTTCATCCCGTATTAATCCTGGGCGAAAGTGGCACCGGCAAGGAAATGGTCGCGCGCTCCATTCACTATTCCGGTCCATTCCGCGACAAGCCATTCATTCCGGTGGACTGCGGATCGCTGGTTCCCACCCTGATCGAGAGCGAACTGTTCGGCTACGTGAAAGGTGCCTTCACGGGTGCCAACCAGTCCAAAGATGGACTTTTGGCCATGGCCGAAGGTGGAACCATATTTCTCGACGAAGTCGGAGAACTTCCCGTCGATCTGCAAGCCAAAATGCTGCGGGCCATCCAGGAAAAAGAAATTCGCCCCGTCGGCAGCACGCGCAGGGTGCCCATCAATGTGCGCATCCTCGCCGCCACCAATCGCGACTTGGAACAAGCCGTCATGCAAGGCGAGTTTCGGCGCGATCTCTACTTTCGTCTCAACGTCCTCAGCCTGCGGATCCCCGCGCTGCGCGAGCGGCGCCAAGATATTCCCCTGCTGATCGCTTTTTTCCTGGAGCGCACGGTGCGAACTTCCGGAAAGGAAAAAATACTCAGCGACGAAGCCATGAAGGCCATGCTGGCCTATGACTGGCCCGGTAACGTCCGCGAACTGGAAAATTGTCTCGAACGGGCTTACGCCTTCACCAGTGGTCCGCTGATCCACACCACAGATCTGCCTCGCGAGGTTGCCAATCTGCCTCTGCCCGAAGCGTCCAACGAAAATGGAAACGGCAACGGCAACGGGCACGGCAAGATCATTCCCATGGCAGAACTTGAGAAGCAAACGATCTTGAGCGCCATCACAGAACTCAACGGCGACAAGCTGCAAGCCGCGCGCCTGTTGGGCATCGGAAAAACGACCCTCTACCGCAAGCTCAAGGATTACGCTGCCCACGAATTTCAATCCTGAGCCCGATTTTGAACTTGCGACTGGAACGCGAGTACCGCAACGGGAAGCCGTTCTGCCGCCGACATCGCTAAGCGCCGCATTTTCAGCGCGCTGCCTGTGGCGGCAGACGTGCTATTGAAAGAGCATGATTCTACTCATCACTTCGTCAGCTAGCGGGCCCCCAGTGCGCCGACGCCCTAGGTGCCGCCACCGGCCTGGAAACGCACTGGGCCCATACCCTGCAGGAGGCCGCCCCCCGCCTGCGCGAACAGACCTACTCCGCCGCCGTCATCGACCAGTTCCTGCTCGAAACCGAACCCGCCGAAAGTGATCAGATGATCGACCACCTAGGCACCGCTTTCCCCGTCTACCTCAACTTCGCGGTCACCGGAATGGAACGTCTGGTCCGCGAAGTGCGCTCGGCCCTGCATCGCCGCAAACGCGAGGAAACTGCAGCGCGTCGCGCGGTCGAAGACCAGATGCGCAGCGACATGCGTGAAACTCTTACCGCCATGCTCCTTTCCTGTGAACTTGCGATGTCAGTACCTGACGTCCCAGACCCGGCGGTGGAAAAGATTCGAGCCATCGATAACCTCGCCCGCGAACTCCGCTTCCGCCTGGAGATGAACTGACAATTGGATGCTCGCAGAGTGGTTCGCTTCCGCCGGCAAGACTCATGTGGGGACAGCCGCCTCGGCCGTCCCGCCAGGGCGCAGCCCGGCGGAACCTGTGGCACCGCTGTTGCCACGGAAACGCTCTCGGGGTGGACCTCCAAGCTTTTCCCCGCAGAACCTTGCAGCCCCGCACCCGTAAAATCCCTTCCCGTCCTGCCCAATTCGCACTAGAATGGACCCGCCTGGATGGCGGAATCCCGTGTCCCTCGCGGTATTCCGCAATTTTCCTCCGGAGGTTCTGTGCACGTCCTTGTCACCACCGACTCGCTCTCGGGTTCATGGACCTACACTCGCGAACTCGTGACCGGCCTGGTCACGCGCGGTGTGCGAGTCACACTGGTCAGCTTCGGCGAGATTCCGCTTCCCGACCAGACCTCCTGGATGGATCACCTGCACGGCCTCGATTACCGTCCAACGGCCTTCCATCTCGAGTGGATGCAAGAAGCGGAAAAAGATCTGCCAGAATCGTCTGCCTTTCTCGCCGCCCTGGTTCGCGAACTGCGGCCCGACGTTCTCCATCTCAACCAGTTTTGCTATGGGGACCTGCCCGTAGATGTACCGCGCGTCGTGATGGCCCACGGCGATTTGATCACCAGGACGCACGCTGTCCACAATCGCGCCCCGCGGCCTGAGGGGTCGCTGACGTGGTATCGCAACACGGTCCTCAACGGCCTGGCCGGCGCGGATGCGGTCGTGGCCCCTTCGGCCTGGATGCTCGATCGCATCTCCGCTTGTTACATGCGGCCGCAACGAGTAGAAGTGATCTACCCGGGACGCAATCCCATTTTCTTCAATCCCTACGTGAATAAAGACGATTGCGTGCTGGCCGTCGGTCGCCTGGTGGACGCCAGCAAGCAGGTCTTTCTCCTCACCCAGCAGCCGTATTCTGTCCCCGTCTGCATTGTAGGCGCTGAACATACTGTCCCTATGCCGCGCATCCCGATCCGTGCCGATGTGAAAGTTGACACCGATCAAACGACGGTCGCCATTCGTGGCCCCCAGACCGAAGCGCAGTTGCGCGCACTCTATAGCCGCGCCTCGATTTACGCCGCTACCGCTCGTTATGAACCTCTGGGCATCGCGGCTCTCGAAGCCGCATTTTCGCGATGCGCCATCGTGGCCAATGACATTCCAAGCTTCCGTGAGATCTGGGGAGACGCGGCCCTCTACTTCCGCACCAACGACGCTAGCAGCCTTGCAGACAATATTCGACAACTCAACTCAGACCGCCCCATGCGCCGCGCCTACGCCGAACTGGCCTACACCCGCGCCCGCGAGCGTTTTACCACCAAGCGCATGATCGACGACTGCCTGCAGCTTTACCGCAGTCTAAGCTCCGTACGGGTCGAAGCGGCCTAGGGTTCCAAACTGCTCTGGAATTCTGGAAGCCTGCGATTGTCCGTCGCTACGCCAAGACAATGAACCTCGGTTGATGATATCTTTTTAGCCTTACTAGAAACCCGTAAGGTTCGGAGGATTAAGCTTATGGCTCAGATCAAGATCACAGTTCGTCCTAACGGCCCCTACCGCGTAGAGGCCCCCGAGGGTTCGATAGAACTCGTCGATGTCAACGGCAACCAGTTCGATCTCACCGGCAAACCCGCATTTTCGCTCTGCCGCTGTGGCGGATCGGTCAACAAGCCCTTCTGCGACGGAACTCACAGCCGCATCGGATTCCAAGGTGCTGAGTTAGCCGTGAAAAAGGTGGACAGCGGCTCGACTTCCTAACAGAGCAGGGTCGCAAGAGACATTTCAGGAGAACACGGCGTTTATCTGCGGAGGAGATCGTGCACGATTCACGGGACCGGGATCTGGGAATACATCGCAAGATCACGCGCCGGGACTTCCTCAACGGCGTGGCGATGACGGCAGGCGCGGCCATGATGCCGTGGGATCTTTTCGCCGAGCAGTCCGCTAGTCCTGAAAAGTCTCCCAACTACTACCCCCCCGCACTCGCCGGCATGCGGGGTAGCCATTCCGGTTCATTCGAAGTAGCTCACAGCCTGCGCGACAGCACATTCTGGGATTCGGTGGGCAAGCCCGAAGACACCGGCGAATCCTACGACCTCATCATCGTCGGCGGCGGCATCAGCGGCCTCTCTGCCGCGCATTTCTACCGCAAGGCAAGCGGCGGCAAGGCCCGCATCCTTATCCTCGAGAACCACGATGACTTCGGCGGACACGCCAAGCGCAATGAGTTCCGTGTGAATAACGCGTTTCGCCTCGGCTTCGGCGGGACATTTTCCATCGAAAGTCCCGCTCCTTATAGCGCAGTCGCCAAGGGCGTGCTTGCGGAGCTGGGTATCGATGTTTCTTCCTACCCCAAGTACTTCGACAAGAAACTGTATCCCTCGGCCGGACTGCACCCCAGGATTTTCTTCGACAAAGAAACCTTCGGCGTCGACAAACTCGTAATCAATCCTAGCCCGCATGGCGGAGGCGAGAGCGAAGAGGAGGCTCCCGAGTCGCCAGAAAGGCTGAAGCGATTTCTCGCTGAATCTCCGCTTGCCGATCCAGCCAAGAGCGACCTGCAGCGCCTCTATCAGGAACCGAAGGATTATCTCCCCGGCTTAACCTCAGACCAAAAGAAAGCGAAACTGGCGCGCATGAGTTACGCCAGGTATCTGAGAGACGTCGTCGGCGTCCATGAAGAGATCATCAAGCTGTTGCAGGCGCTCCCGCACCCGCTCTTCGGGGTAGGCATCGACGCGGTCGCAGCACAAGACGCGTGGGGACTGGGCTTGCCCGGCCTCGATGGCCTGAAATTGGATCCGTCGCCTGGAAAAGGCATGAACCGCGACGCCATTCCCAATGAAGAGGCGGAAAAATACTTCTTCCATTTTCCCGACGGCAATGCCACCATCGCGCGCCTGCTGGTCCGTAAACTGATTCCCGATGCGATCCCGGGCAATTCTTCATCGGATGTTGTCCTCGCCAAAGCGAACTACGCAAAACTCGACGATGCAGGTTCTCCCGTACGCATTCGCCTGAACAGCACGGCCGTTCGCGTGGGGCACCTGGGGGATGCGTCTAGCGCGAGGGAAGTGGAAGTCACCTACGCTCGCGGCGGCAAGGTCTACACGGCCAAGGCGAAAAGCTCGATCCTCGCCTGCTGGCACGTCGTGATCCCATACATCTGTGAAGAACTTCCCGAAAAGCAGAAGGAAGCCCTGGCCTCCGCGCAGAAAGTCCCCCTGCTTTACACTAACGTAGCCATTCGCAACTGGACATCGTTTCAGAAGCTCGGCGCCAGTTCCGTCTACGCGCCCGGCATGTATCACACCGGGGTGAACCTCGATTTACCCGTGAGCATCGGTGGATATGAGTGTGCCCGCAAGCCGGAGAAGCCCATCGTCGTTCACATGATGAAAGCGGCGTGCCACCCTGGCCGTCCCGCGCGCGAGCAGCACAGCATGGGCCGCATGGAACTTTACACCACCACCTTCGAAACCATGGAGCGCAACATTCGCGATCAGTTGGCGCGGACGCTCGGCCCCGGCGGCTTCGATCCCGCCCGCGACATCGCCGCCATTACCGTCAACCGCTGGCCTCACGGCTACGCCTACGAATACAACTCGTTGTTCGACTCGTTCTGGCTGGAAGGCGGTGAGACTCCCTGCGAAGTCGCGCGCAAGCCCTACGGCCGGATCGCCATTGCCAACGCCGATGCCGGCGCCTATGCCTACACAGATGAAGCCATCAATCAGGCGCATCGGGCTGTAGGGGAGATCACAAAGAACTAACAGCTCGGATTCCGGTCTGCGGCCGCAGTCGACTCGGCGACTAATCTCGCTGTCCACTCTCCAACTGCGTCGCTTTGTTTCGCGCGTCTTGCGCTTGCTGTGTCATGCCTTTGGCTTGGTATGCTTCCGCCAGGGCATTCTCTAATTCCGCATCGTCGCCGTTCTCATCCTTCTCTTTCGAATAGGAAGCGATGGCATCGTCATATTCCTTCAGTTGGGCCTGCGAAACACCCATCCGGTAGTACACGCCGCGAGCTTTCGGTTCGAGACGCAACGCCGTTTTGTACTCGTTGAGGGCCGCCTCATGATTGCCCTGTTCCGCGAGCGCCACTCCCAAGGCGGCATGGGCCGGCGCATTGTCCGGCTCCTGCGCCACCACCTTGGTAAATTCTTCCTGCGCCTCTTTGGGTTGCTCTTGCCGCAGATCGACCGCCCCCAGCTCCAAGCGAGCCTTCGTGTTCTGGGGTTGCAGTTCGAGGACACGCTTCAATTCGCTCTCCCCTTCGGGAAATTGTCCCTTGGCGAAGTAGGCGTGCGCCAGCGTGTAATGAGCCGACACATCCTGCGGGCTCTGCTGTACCCTCTTTTGAAGCTCGCCGATCATCCGATCGACATTCTTTTGCGCGTCTATCGCAGAGCCGAAGTGTATTCCAGAACCGCGCCACCGATGTATCCCCAACCCGCTACCGCCCACGATCAAAACCGTGAATAGCAGAATGCCCACCCGCCGAAGTGGCTGATCGTGTTGCGGCGCGACGCGGGCAATCAAAGCGCCGACGATCAGTCCGCTGACCAGCCCACCGGCGTGGCAAGCGTTGTCGATGCCCGGGACTAAGCTTCCGAACAGGACGTTAAAGCCGACGAAGAAGAGAAGACTTCGCAGCGTCCCGCCGATCGCGACGCTCGGCAGGGAGAACTCCCCAAGATAGAACGACGAGATCAGCGCCCCGGCCAAGCCGAAGATCGCGCCCGACGCCCCCACGCTTAATACCCCAGGATTCCATCCCACGCTCGCCAACCCCGCCGCAATGCCCGTGATCAGATAGATGGCAGCATAGGTCCAGCGCCCGTAAAGTGATTCGCACAGCGCTCCCAGGTCCCACAGGCACCACATGTTGAATGCGATGTGCATCAGGCCGCCGTGAAGAAACATGTAGGTCAGCAGCCGCCACCACTGGCCGGACAAAGTAAACGGCCCAAAGTTGGCGCCAAAACGCACCATCACCTGTCCAGAAAAGTCCATGATGGAACCGCTGGCGAGCGCCATCGCGAGAAAGACCGCTATATTAGCGCCAAACAAAATGTGAGTAAGACTGATGCTGGATTCGTGACGGACCCAGGGGACAGCCATAACCGGCTGCGGCGCGTCGTCGTCGAGTTCGCCGCGCTGCGCCGCCTCGTGCTGCACACACCACCGACAAATCTTCTTCCCAAACATCAGCGGAGGCAGCTGTCGCCCACATCGAATGCAGTTCGCCATGTCTATCTACAAAGACTATCAGGAGTGGTTTGGATTGTGGGACGCCAGCGGGCCAGAGCCCACGGTGGAAGAGCGGCGCTTCAGCGCCACGTTGGACCTCGCATAGGAATGGGCTTTAGCCCCTGAGGGCTGCAAGTCAATGAATCGTCTTCGTCTTCCGCGACATGTAATCCATCAGCAGGTACTGCCCCAGCGTATAGGGCGTGGTGAAGTAGGCCTTGCCGCGGCACATCTCGGTGACTTTCTGCACGAATTGCACCAACCCATAATCGGACGCCAGCATGAACGTATTGATGAGCACGCCCGCCCGTTTGCACTTCGAGACCTCTTCCAGCGTCTGGCTCACCACCAGCGGATCCAGTCCGAAGGCATTCTTGTAGATGCGCCCGTCTTCCAGCGTGAGCGCCGACGGCTTGCCGTCGGTGATCATGACAATCTGCTTCATGTCTTTTCTCTGCCGCTGCAATATCCTCTGTGCTAGCCGCAGCCCCTCCCGCGTGTTGGTGTAATAAGGGCCCACCTTCACCCGCGCCATTTGCGACAGTGGCACCTCCTCCGCGGAATCATGGAACAGCACCAGCGAAAGCGAGTCCCCCGGATACTGCGTGCGGATCAAATGCGAGAGCGCCATCGCGACTTTTTTCGCCGGAGTAAAGCGGTCCTCGCCGTAGAGAATCATCGAGTGCGAACAATCGAGCATCAACACGGTCGCGCACGACGATTGGTACTCACACTGATGAACTTGCAGATCGGAATATTCAATGTTGAGCGGCAGAGTGAGCCCCTCGCGCTGAATCGCACTCGACAGCGTGGCCGTGATGTCGAGGTTCAGCGTGTCGCCGAATTCGTAGGTCTTTGCCGACCCGCTGGTTTCGATCCCGGTCGCCAGGTCGCGCGTATCATGCCGTCCAAAGCTCGACTTACCCAGCGACCCCAGCAAGTTGCGCAGCGACTTAAATCCGAGGAAGTCGAGACTCTTGTCGGTGATTTCAAATTTCGCCTGCTGTGCTTCTCCGGTCTGCCCGCCAACGCTGGATTTCCGTGTCGGATCGTGCGGCTGGTCGATCGAGATGTAATCCTCCTGCTGCATCCGCTCGATAAGCTTCTCGATCAGTTCGTCGAGTTGCCCCTCCATCTGCATCTGCTCGATCTGCTCTCGCAGGTTCTCGTCGAACATCTCGCCATTGAGCAGCGCCTGTTCGATGGCCCGCTTGAGTTCGTCGAGCGTCTGCTCGCCCTCCGGTAGTTCGTACCACATGGATTCCTGAAACCCGCTCTGCAGCAGGTAGTCCGAAAGCGCGCCGAGCAGATCCTCCATGCTCATCTCGCTCGCAGGGTCAGGCACGTATTTGGAGTAGCGAATGCGTTTCATAAAACAGTGTCTAGTGGCCAGTGTTCAGTGGTTAGTAAAATTCAGGGCCAGGGTGCCTTTACTAACCACTAGCCGCTGACCACTCTTCAATTAAACTGTCTTCTCTGCCGATACGGCCTCTCGTCCGGTTCAAACGACTTCTCCCGCGCCGGTTCCGGCTTCTTCTCTCCGGCCTTGAACACGCGCTCCTCGCTGCGTCCGATGCGCTTATGCGCATGCAGCCCTTCGAGGATGAATTCTGCCGCCGACACTTGC
>Ga0187872_10002654_pt1 | contig 15428 bp, 9 predicted proteins | sample June2016WEW_16_4_FD_132973 | JGI IMG/M metagenome (GOLD analysis project Ga0187872, IMG submission 132973) | Peatland microbial communities from SPRUCE experiment site at the Marcell Experimental Forest, Minnesota, USA - June2016WEW_16_40 | ecosystem: Environmental > Terrestrial > Soil >...
CCGGTAAAGACGAACCCCCGCCCGTCGTCGGATCATCCGACTCAAAGCGTCTTGGTTCCAATTCCCACAGGGCAGTGATAGTAGCGGTGATGGTAACAGAGATTTGGAAAACTGGGAAGGAGGGGGCCCCCCGTCAACTTCTGAGAGGATGCGCCGTTACGCCGGCTCCGCGTGATCCGAAATTCCCTTGATCTTGCTTAAGTCTTCGAGCTAACATCGATTTCTGACGCTTGCGCCGGAGGCGGTGTCTGGGCAACAAAATCCGCACCTGGCCTATCGACCCTCCGCAAAACGGGCCGGGATGCATCGAGCCGACCTGACATCATTGAGCCAGTACGTCCGAAACGAGGCGGTTATTAGTCTGCAGCCGGAGATTGATGATCTTGTACCATCGGAGGCCTCGCTGCGGCACTCCGTTTTCGACCCGGCGTGTGCATCTTCATTCCCGAAAGTCTTGCGCCGCCGCCTCGACGATTTCTTTTCCGACGGAAACATTTCTCCCAAAGCCGACCGCACCATGTGGGTCAAAATCGCGGTGGGGCTGGCAGTGCTGGCGGGCAGCTGGATTGCTCTTTACACGCTCAAGCCGGATTCATGGAAGTTCGTCGGCCTCTACCTTTTAAATGCCATCGCACAGACGTTCCTTTTGCTGAACATCGCGCACGACAGCAACCACAACGCCATCTCGTCGGTACGGACCGTAAACAAAGCCCTGAACTATGTTTTCGATGTTTGCGGAATCAGCTCCTACATGTGGCGCATCCTCCATCATCGAGGTCACCACTCCTGCATCAATCTCCACGGGGAAGACGATGCGCTCACAGGACGCCGCATCCTTCGGTTTACGCCCCACGAACCCCGGATGCCCATACAGCGATTCCAGCACATCTATGCGCTCTTGCTTTACGCGCTATTCTCTCTCGATTACGTGTTTCTGAGGGACTTTGAGTGCTTTTTTTTCCCCTCCCACGACTATCTGAAAAGCACGAAGCATCCCATGCGAGAATACGTCACCCTTTTTGCAGGGAAAGCATTCTACGTCACCTACATGCTCGTCTTGCCAGTCGTGGTGCTGGGAAAATCGCCTCTGCTGGTCGCTTTGGCTTTCCTGCTTGCCCATTTGATCATCGGCTTGAGCGTAGCCCTCGTATTCCAGACCACACACTCCGTCGACAGCACTTACTTTCCCTCAGACCGCAGCGAGTTTGACAACGGGATCTATCACATCTTCGCGACAACGGCCGACTACGCGACCACGAACCCGCTCGTCGGTTGGCTTGCTGGCGGGCTCAACCACCACATAGTCCATCATCTGTGCCCTTTTGTGTGCCACACTCACTATGCTCCGCTGACCCGTATTGTGAAGGAGACCGCCGAAGAGTATGGCATTCCCTATCGGCAACATCCCACCATGAGCCGGGCGATCAAACATCATCTGCTACTCTTGAAGCAATTGGGAAACCAGGATCAATTTTCGAGTACCTAAATTTATACAGATGACCAGGCGATCCATTCCGGCAGACCACGCAGGATTTCCCGCAGTTGTTCGCACGCGCAGGGATGAGGATAGCGAGGCGTGACCTTGGCGCAGAGCGTTCCCGCCGTCTCCCGATTCCGCTCCTTCCTGGATTCGCGCGCCATGGCCCACAATCCGGTACAGGTGCTCTCGAAGTACACCGCGCTCCACGGCGACACCTTCCGATTCTATTTTGGCGGCGTCAAGGAGGCCATTGTCACCACCAATCCCGTCGTCATTCAGCACGTGCTGAAGACGAACGCGGAGAACTACCGCAAGTCCGAGATTCAAGTGAAGCGCATGGGCCATTTCCTGGGCAAAGGTCTTCTCACCACTGAGGGGGAGGCTTGGCGCACGCAACGGCGCCTCATCCAGACGGGTTTTGAGCGAAAGCAGCTCGAAGAGATCTCCTCGATCATGCAGGACTCCCTCGCCGACTCGCTGCAGGACTTCGACAGACATGCCCGGCTAGGCCCGGTCGATATTTACCCTCACTTGATGAAGATTACCTTCGCGATGGTAGGCAGATCTCTGTTTGGCGCCCGATTGAAAGACGAAGACATCGAACTCATCAGCCTGGCCATCTCGACCGTCCAGGAATTTATGGTTCGCCAAACCATTCAGCCCTATCTGAATCCCTGGTTTGCCGTCTCGGGCGAACTGCGCAGACACGAGGAAATGCGAAGCCGCGCCTTCGGCGTTTTGCTCGACTACCTCCGGCGGCGACGCGGGGAGGGCCCGGGCCACGATCTACTGCAGATCCTGATGGATGCTCGCTACAGCGACGGCCATGGCATGAGCGATGAGTTGGTCCTCAGCGAGAGCATGCAACTGCTGGTCGCCGGCCATGAAACGTCGTCGAATGCTCTGTCGTGGCTCCTCTACCTGCTAAGCTCGCGTCCGGATTGTGTCGACAGGATACGGCAGGAGTTCGATTCTGTGCTGGGCGAAAGGTCTCTGAGCTACCTGGACGTTCCCAAGTTCGAGTTTACGAACCAGGTGATACTGGAGGCGCTGCGCCTTTATCCGCCGTTTTGGATGGTCGACCGAATGGCTATCGCGGACGATCGCGCAGGGGATCTCGCGATACCCCGCGGGTCCACCATCGTTGTGTTTATTTATGGCGTGCACCATTCGCCGCAGTACTGGGAGAACCCGGAGAGTTTCGACCAGGAACGGTTCGCCAAGGGGAAGGAAAAGCTTCACACGCCCTTCACCCATTTGCCCTTCGGAGCCGGGCCTCGGGGCTGTATCGGCGGCAACTACGCCATGCTGCAGATCCTCATGATCCTGAGTGTTCTGCTCCGAAAATACGATTTCTGTCTGGTTCCGGGCCAGACAATCCAAGCGCGCCCGATGGTCATCTTGCGACCGGAACACGGAATCCGCATGACCTTCGCTGAGGCAATCCCACGCGGCGCCGGCAGACTGTCCGACTGTTTACACTGATCAAACCTTGCGAGCTAACCGGGAGGGATCTGATGCCGGCTTACCGCGATTAGTAACGGGATGTCGGCTTGTGATCGTCGAATGTTCGCTTCCGGACTCGTTGCAAATCGGACTGCTCGTCGTGGCTCCAGAGAAAAAGGGCGGGTGGATGACAGCCGCTGCCAGGGTAGTCCGTTCTCTGCAGTCCGGTTAGTCGAGTAGGAATCGCGAAAAACGGGCCGATCGGTCATCGGCGCAGGAACCCTAACAATCTGCCGCCAGAACGACCGTCGGTTGACTTCCGGTTACGGCAGCATTATCGTGTCGCAGCAAGGTGGATTGACGCCCTCTGGGGGTGGGTGTGGGCCCAGAACTCTCCAAGCAGGTTTCCGAGTTGCTCGCGAGCTGGAACAACGGCGATGCCAAAGCCAGGGAAGCCCTCATGCCCCTGGTTTACGACGAACTGCGCAAACTAGCTGCCTCTCACCTGCGACGCGAGCGCAACGATCATACGCTGCAGCCGACTGCACTGGTTCACGAAGTTTATTTGCGCCTGGCTGAACAGAAGAACGTCCAGTGGCAGGACAAGAGCCACTTTTTTGGGGTCACGGCGAATCTGATGCGGCGCATTCTGGTGGATCACGCGCGCGCCCACCTGGCTGACAAGCGCGGCAGCGGGCTGCCCAAAGTGTCATTGAATGAAGCGATCGCCATGTCGCGGGAGCGTCCGGCGGAACTGCTGGCTCTGGATGAAAGTCTCACGCAGCTGGCTGCCACGGACCCGCAACAGAGCCGGATCGTCGAGTTGCGCGTTTTTGCCGGCCTCACCATCGAGCAAACGGCCGAGGTCCTTGGGATTTCTCCCGCCACCGTCAAGCGCGACTGGAATCTGGCCAAGGCGTGGCTGCTGCGGGAAATTGAGAAGGCAGAGCCGTCGTGAACCCTGAGAAATGGGCGCAGATCAAGGAACTTTTCGGTTCTGCGCTGGAGCAGCAACCCGGCGACCGAAGCGCATTTCTCAGGAACGCCTGCGGGCAAGACGCAGAGCTGCGTTCCGAAATCGAATCGTTGCTCGCTTCTTTCGACTCCAACCAAAGCCTGGGAGCAGATGCTCCGCCTGCGGGCGCCGCGACCAGCGCCGCTGCGGCTGCCGGACAGAACATCGGCCACTATCGCGTAATCCGCGAAATTGGTTCGGGCGGGATGGGCGCGGTGTACCTGGCGGTGCGCGCCGACGACGAGTACAACAAGCGCGTCGCGATCAAACTGGTGCAGGCGGGCATTGATACGCAGGAGATTCTGAACCGCTTTCGTCATGAGCGGCAGATTCTGGCGGCGCTCGACCATCCCAACATTGCGAAGCTGCTCGATGGTGGAACCACGGCGCGGGGATTGCCCTACTTCGTCATGGACTACGTCGAGGGCACGCGCATCGACGAATATTCCGATACGCAGAAACTCTCCGTTCGCGAACGCCTGTGCCTTTTCCGCGACGTCTGCTCGGCGGTGCAATACGTCCATCAGAACCTGGTGGTGCACCGGGACCTGAAGCCGGGAAACATCCTGGTCACAGCCGAAGGCGTGCCTAAGCTGCTCGATTTCGGCATTGCCAAGCTGATGAAGCCCGAATTATTCACGAACGCGCTCGACGCGACGCGAGTCGAGTTCCGGCTGATGACGCCGGGATACGCGAGCCCGGAACAGGTTCGCGGCGAACCAATCACCACGGCCAGCGACGTGTATTCGTTGGGGGTGATTCTTTATGAGCTGCTGACTTCGATGCGGCCATATCAGGTGAAGACGGATTCTCCGGCGGAAATTCTGCGGGCGGTGTGCGATCAGGAGCCCTCCCGGCCGAGCACAGCCATCATGCGGGCAGGGAAAGTTGATGCTGACAACAGGAAATCAACCCCCGAGGGCCGGGCGCTGATGCGCGGCACGGTTCCAGAAAAACTCAGACGCCAGCTGCGCGGTGATCTCGACACCATCGTGCTGAAGGCGCTGCGCAAGGAGCCGTCGCGACGTTACGTTTCTGCCGAGCAGCTGTCGGAGGATTTGCGCCGTCATCTCGAGGGGCTTCCCGTTACTGCGCACAGCGACAGCTGGAGCTATCGCAGCCGCAAGTTTGTGGGGCGCCACAAAGCTGGAGTCGCAGCAGCTGTTTTGATTGCGATTTCTCTGGTGGCTGGAGTTCTCGCGACCGCCTGGCAAGCCCGCGTTGCCCGCAGAGAGCGGGCCAGAGCTGAACAACAGTTCAATGATGTTCGCAAGCTGACCACTTCTCTGCTCTTCGAGTTTCACAGCGCGATTCAGGATCTTCCGGGAGCGACTCCGGCGCGCAAGCTCATGGTGCAGCGGGCGCTGGAATATCTGAACAAGCTGGCCCAGCAGGCTCGTGGCGATCCCGGCCTCCAGCGCGATTTGGCCGAAGCCTACCTGAAGGTCGGCGACGTGCAGGGGAATCCGTATATTCCGAACCTCGGCGATGCGCGCGGCGCGACCGAGAGCTATAACCAGGCACTTCAAATCAGCCAGACCCTCACCCAAGCCGACGCAAAGGACTGGGCGGCCCGCGAGTATCTGGCGCGAAGTTATAAATCGCTTGGCGAAGTATTGCCGGTGCTCGGCCAGCCTACGGAGGGACTTGCCGATCTGCGACAAGCCTGCAGTTCTTTCGAAGCGCTGACTGCCGCGAAGCCAGACCGCGCCGAGCTTCGCCAAGAGTTGGCCGGTTGTTACCAGTCTCTCGGCGACCTCGAAGGCCACAGCGGCCGCGCGAATCTCAGCGATCCGGCAGCTGCGCTCGAGAGCTATCGCAAGTCACTTGGTCTTTATCAGGCGCTGCTCCAGAGCGACCCGGGAAACAAATTAGCCCGCCGGGGCGTTGCCGTCCTTCAAATCCGCGCCGGCGACTTGCTGGCGCGTGATGATCTGAAGGCTGCGATGAGCAACTATCGCGCCGCCCTGCCGGTGGTACAGGACCTTGCCGCCTCCGATCCGACGAACGCGGAGGCACGCCGGCTTCTGGCAACCGCGTATCAGAAGATTGGGAGCGTACTCGAGGATCTGGGCGATCTCAAGGGAGCGCTCAAGAACTATGACAGCGCGGCGGCGACGAGAGAAGACTTGATGCGCGCCGATCCCAGCAACGCGCTCGCCAGCATGAGCACCGTGGTCTCGCTGCGTTATCTCGGAGACCTGCTCTACAGGATGAACGACCGGGCGGGGGCGCTGGCGAAGTATCAACGCGCGGTGGAGATACTCGACCGGCTCTCGGCGGCGGAGCCGGACAACGTCATGGTGCAGGGACGCGACTCGGTCATGCGTATCTTCGTCGGCCAGACGATGGCGGAAATGGGAAGGATCGCAGAAGCGCGCATGGTGACGGCGCGCGGCCTCGCCATCGCGAAGGAGCTGGGCAAACGGGAAGACGCCACTCCCGATGAGCTCAGCGAATACGCCGAGAGCTTTCTGACTTGTGAACCCGCCGACTTGCGCGAGCCGGCAACCGCATTGCGCTTCGCAAAAGCATCGGTGGACAAGTCGGGAGGCAGCGACGCCGAGAATCTTGGCATCCTGGCGGATGCATATTTCCAGAATCACGATCCCGCGCATGCCGCCGAAACCGAGCAGAAGGCGCTCAGTGCGCTGCCTCCTGCAGGCCCGCAGGATGCGCCATCACCCGTGCGTCAGAGGCTGGAAAGAAATCTGGCGAAGTTCAAAACCGCACAAAAGCAATCCGCCAAGCCGTGATCCGGAGTGACCGCGGAAGCGAAAGGCGCGGAGACCTCTGGTCTCCGCGCCTTGGGAATTTTCCGCACTCGTCTACCGCAGTTCAGCTCCAACTCGATTACTGATTGTTCGACATCGGGCGCCAGCCGCTGCTGTAGTCGGGCGGCGTATCGGTGTTCGTTCCCTGGATCGCGCCATCCGGGCGAGTCCAGTACTGGTTGTAGTCGTTCGAGACGGTGTGGCTCGTGCCGGTGACGTTGTCCGTAACGGTGGTGATGCCCAATCTGGTGTCGCTGTCGCGCTGCATGACCTTATCCATGACCTTGTTGCGGGCTTCCCATCCCGACATGACGTCGATCTGATTGGACTGCGCCTGCTGGCGGGCGTTCTGGGCGATCACAGCGCTCATCTGATGCTGTGCGCGGGTCACGGCGCCGGTGACGTCGCGGGTGGTTTGCGCCTGCCGCGCTTCCCACTGCGGATCGATCTGGAAGCTGCCGGCCATGGTGTTGAGAACGTTGCGAGCCTCAGCCGCTTCCGAGGGATCAGCCAGGAAGCCGGTCAACTCCATCACGAACCACATTCCGACGCCTTGTCCAGTGGCTGATCCAGCCAGCACGGTCGACGCGCGGACATAGCCAGCCTGCGCGCCGCACTGGAAATCGGTTTCGCCGACCCAGGCCTGAGCCTCTGCGCCCTGAGTTCTGCCGAAGTTTACAGCCGCCGCGTTCAGCTGGCGGGTAGCGTCCTGCAGAGTGCCGCCGCCCGTGATCTGCGGCGTGCGGCACAGCTGGGAGCCGACATAGTCGCGGGAGAACTGCGCGCCTGACTCATAGCGAGCCATAAGGACGGGCCCACCCCACGAGGCGCGCGTCGTCTGACCTTCGCGTATCCGAGCGAACGCCGTCAGCCGGTTCGGCACTTCGCGTGGGATCAGGTTGGGGTCGCCGTAAAAGATCTGGATTCTGCGGTCGGGCGAGATGGCGAAAACGACCGGGTGCGGATCGATCGCCGAGCTCCGCACCAGGCCGCCCTGAACCTTCCATCCCTGGGGAACGTTCATCGTGAAGGCTCCCTCACGGGGATCACGCCACGGCGTGAAGGCTAGCCCGGACTGGGACTGCGCTGAAACTGTCTCATAACCCGCATACTGGCTTGATCCCTGTCCGGCGTTCTGTACTGGGATTACATTGCCGTTCGCGGTCGTGTAGTAGCCCTGCGCCTGGGGAGCGGCGGCGTGGGCAGCGGGCGTACCCTGAGACGAATTCCCGAAGCCATACCCGCTGGATTGCTGGCCGCCATTCGCAGAGCCCGACACGAACGCATTCTTGAACGAACCTCCGAGCTGGCCGAATGAGCTGCCAACCTGGCCGGAGCCCTGCTCAATGTTCGATTTCGCCGCCGCGATGGCTCGTCCGGCTGCCTCGCCGACCGTCTTCATCCATGATCTCTTCGCCGGTGCGGGCGCGGGCGCCGCTTCTGCATCGGCGGCCTGGTTGACGCTCGCCGGCGCGCTCTGGACGCTCGCGGCTGCGGTCGTGCCCTTCTTGCCCATGGCGGTGATCATGGCGCGCAACACGTTGGGAGTGATGCCATCCTGTTTCAGCTTCAAAAGCGCCGGCACCGAGATGTCGAAACTGGCGTCCTGAGCCTGGATCGCCGAAATGATGGTTTCTTCTCCAAGGCCGGCCTTCGACAAGGTCACGACGTCGTCGTTCGAGAGGCTGGCGGAAGCTTGGGCTGGAAGGGTGGTCATCAGGAGGCTGGTCAACAGAACTGCCGAAATCATCATTTTTCGAAGCATGGTGTCACTCCTCTTGAATCGAATCTCGCTGTTCACCTATACATCGCGGAAACCAGAGGATGGATTGGCTCACCGACACTGAAAATATTTTGGGGAGAAGACGGCGGAGGCAGGCTGACGCGAGTAACCTATTCATTTCATTGGGATTAGCTGTGGTTTCGCAGGAAGCGACTCGACCCCGGAAGCACGCCTATATAATAAAGACCCACCCGCGCCCGCACGATTGCCCGAGCATCCCGATTCTTTGCGGGCCTCAAAATGGCCGAGAAATTTCTTGTGAGGGGTGAGCTTTTCCTCGGGCGAATTCCGCGATGTTGAATGCGAGTCAAAGAAGTCCATTGCTCCACCGGCATGAACTCTTTGGCTTGCCACACTCGCACGCAGAGGAGCATCGCCATGAAAAACCACCGCTCGATCCATCCCCGGGTCATTTTCCTGATGACGATTCTGTTGCTTGTCGCGGCAGCGCCGCAACCAGCACTGACACAGTCTCTGCCTAAGCGCGCCCTGCTCACGCAGGCCATTGACGAAGAAGCGCGGGTGACGCTGAAGGGCAACACCTATCCTGAAGCAAATGCAAAGAATGATCGCGGTCCAGTTCCGGCTGATTTCCCGATGGAGCACATGATGCTCCAATTGCGCCGTCCTCCCGAACTGGAGAAAGTGCTGGAGAAATTCATCGACCAGCTCCATGACCAAAAGTCGCCCAAGTTCCATCAATGGATCAAGGCTCAGGAGTTCGGCGAAAAGTATGGTCTGGCTGAGGCCGACCTCGACACCCTCACCCGCTGGCTTACGTCCCACGGCTTCACTGTGAACCTGGTGTATCAGAACGGCATGGTCATTGACTTCTCAGGGACGGCGCACCAGGTGAGCGAGGCATTCCACACGGAAATTCATCGCCTGGAAGCAAAGGGCGAAAAGCACTACGCGAACATGAGCGATCCGGAGATTCCGGCGGCGCTCGCGCCCGCCGTCGTCGGGGTGGTCTCGCTGCACGACTTCCGTCCGCAACCGCTGAACCAGCCTCGCGTCAGCCCGAACTACACCTCGGCTTCTGCCGGCTACCTGCTCGTGCCTGCTGATCTGGCCACCATCTACAACCTGAATCCTCTGTTTTCGCTGGGCTACACCGGTCAGGGCCAGACGATAGTCGTGGTGGAACCCACGGATGCTTATAGCCACGCGGACTGGGAGAGTTTCCGTTCCGCGTTTGGTCTGTCCGGCTATACCTCAGGCTCGTTTACCACAATCCATCCGCCCAGCGCCGGCACGAATAACTGCACCGATCCCGGCGCCATCCCCAAGGTACAAAATGAGGCGTCCTTGGACGCGGAATGGGCGAGCGCGGCCGCTCCCAGTGCAGCCATCGCGCTGGCTTCTTGTAGTGAGGGCACCACCACGTATGGCCGGTTCATCGCCCTGCAGAACCTGCTCAGCGCGCCGGGCACGCCGCCCGCCATTGTCAGCATGAGCTATGGCCTGGCTGAGACCAAGCTGGGCGCCGCAGCCAACGCGGCGATCTATTCGACCTATCAGCAGGCTGTGACTGCGGGCGTTTCCATTTTTGTCGCCACTGGCGACGCAGCCGCCGTCAACAACGACCGCTTCCAACCGGTGGCGACACATGGGATCAACATAAATGGATTCGCCACCACGCCGTACAATGTCGCGGTCGGCGGCACCGATTTCGGCGATGTGTACCTAAACGAGGTCTCCAAGTATTGGAGCACGACGAACGGACCTACCTACGGCTCCGCACTTTCTTATATTCCGGAGACGCCCTGGAACGATTCCTGCGGGAACACGCTGCTGGCCGAGTTCGTCCTCTTTGCCACGACCTACGGCGAATTCGGATTCTGCAGCAGCGCAGGGGCGGCCGAGTTGGGGTTTCTGAATGTCTCCGGCGGCGCCGGCGGCCCCAGCGGTTGCGCTGGGGGAGCACCCAGCACACCTGGTGTTGTTAGCGGCACCTGCGTGGGGTATGCCAAGCCGTCATGGCAGTCCGTCGTGGGCAATCCCAGCGACGGCGTGCGTGACATTCCCGACGTCTCCCTGTTCTCGTCCGACGGAGCTTGGGGGCACGCCTATCTGTATTGCATGTCTGACATCGCAAATGGTGGCAGTCCTTGTACTGGTACACCTGACACCTGGCTAAGCGGGGGCGGAACGTCGTTCGCCGCACCCATTATGGCCGGCATTCAGGCGCTGGCCAACCAGGTCACTGGCGCCCGTTGGGGCAATCCGAATCCCGTGTACTACTACCTCGCCAGATCTGAATATGGTACGTCGGGCAATTCGAGCTGCAACTCCAGCCTGGGGAATGGCGTCGACAAAAGCTGCATGTTTCACGACATCACCATTGGCGACATCGCCGTGCCCTGCCAGGGCACGGTCGACTGCTATATGCCCTCCGGCACGGTCGGAGTTCTTTCCACTTCTGACACCTCCTACCAGCCCGCCTTTGCAACCAATGTCGGCTGGGATTTCAGCACTGGAATCGGCAGCGTGAACGCCTACAACCTGGTGGCGGGGATCTACAACAACACGTACTTTCAACTGGCAGTCACGACCGCAGGCTCTGGCAGCGGATCTGTGAGCAGCAGTCCGGTGGGCATCACGTGCCCCGGCACCTGCTCCAACTATTTCAAAATCGCCAGCAAAGTGGCGTTGACGGCTACTGCCGCTTCCGGTTCGACGTTTGCCGGATGGAGCGGCGCTTGCACCGGCACCGGGACCTGCACGGTGACGTTGAATGCGAACCTTAAAGTAACCGCAACGTTTAACCTGCCTGTCGGCAATCCCGTCGTCAATCTGTCTGCGACTAGCCTGACTTTCGCCGGACAATTGATCGGCACCACAAGCGCGTCGAAGTCTGTGACCGTTACCAACACAGGCAAAGGGCCGCTCACGCTGAATTGGCTGGGGGTCAGTGGAAACTTTGGCGGAACGGACAACTGCCCCGTCGCCCCGTCGACTCTGGCTCCGAACGCCAGTTGCACGATCCATCCGAACTTTACTCCTACAGTCAGCGGCAGCATTCCGGGGGAAATCACGATCTCCGACAACGCCCCCGGAGCGCCGCACCTGATCAACTTGACCGGCACAGGGCTGACCGCGATTTCGATTTCGCCGTCGACCCTCGCATTCGGCACCGTCACGGCAGGCACGACCAGCGCCGCCAAGACGGTGACCGTAACCAACAACCTGACCACTGCACTGACGACCAGCTTTGTCGCGAGCGGCGACTACACCGCAGTGGGCAACGGCACGAATCCCTGCGGAAGCACTCTGGCCGCGGGCGCGAAGTGCACGATGAACGTCACCTTCTCTCCCAAGTCAAACGGCAACATCGACGGAGCAGTTACCATCACCTACAACTCAAGCTTGAGTCCGCAGAACGTCCAGCTCTCCGGGACCGGTTCGGGCGCAGCTGCGCCACCCCTCAGCTTTTCTCCCACGACGATGGCTTTCACCGAGCTGATCGGCACGACCAGCGCCAGCAAGACTCTGACCGTGACCAACACCAGCGCCGCCGCCGTGGACATTTCGAGCATCTCGGCGAGCGGCAATTTCAAAGCCGTGGGTGGCAGCACAACGCCCTGCGCCGGGTCGCTGGCGGCGGGCGCAAAGTGCACGCTCGCGGTGACCTTCAGCCCGAGCATCAGCGGGGTGGTCAACGGAGCAGTCGTGATCGCCGACGGAACCAGCGCCAGCCCGCAGACTTACGACGTAACGGGCACAGGAGTTCCGCCCTTGACCGCTTCCGCCGGCAGCCTGACCTTTGCAGCGCAAGCCGTCGGCACGACAAGCGGTGCCCAAACCATAACGTTGACCAATCATCTGAGCACGACCCTCAACACGATCATCGCCGCGAGCGGCCAGTACGCAGTCGCCGCCACCGGCACCAGCCCTTGCGGCAGCACCCTCGCCGCCGGAGCGAAGTGCACGTTCAATGTGACGTTTACTCCTGCTGTGTCAGGAACCATCGATGGGCTTGTAACTGTCGGTTATGGCGAAACCCCAGGCCCGCTGGAGGTGAGGCTGACCGGCACGGGACAGTAACGAACAATACAACAGAGCAGAAAATGAAAAACTATAAGCTCACCGTGCTCGGTGAATCGCAACTCTGAAACCAGGCCCGCCCTTCAACGGCGGGCCGTTTTCTATAGAGTTGAGGCACTTGGCCTCACCGGACTCGTTCAAGATTTTTCTTGCTGTCGGGGCGCGCACGCTGCGCGAACTGGCCCGGCTTCATCTGCTGCGACGGGCGTACCAAGAATAGGAACGGCGAGCCAAGGTCAAGTCCGGACTTGCGAAACGTTCGGTTTGTGATCGCTGCGCGTTCGCCCCATCGAGTTCTGAAAGTCGGACTCCTCATTAGCCCTTCAGAGAAAAAGCTGCCAAAGGCTGCGTGAGCAGGCCGAGTAGTCCGCTCTCTGCCGTCCGATTTGATTGGAAATTATCGCGAATACGGGCGTTATTCGCGTATTTCGATGGAAGAACAGCAGATATGCTCTGCTGTCCAGACTACGTGGCGGAGCAGACAGTCTGGCGCTAACCATTCTCCGGCCAAATTCCCTGCTAACAGGGAAAAATACAGGGAATTTGCGAGTTTTGGCGCCTCGAAATCGCACTCCTGTTCTCCAACTTGCACATTCTGCTGGGGAAAATGCTGCGAAGGGTAAGAACGGAACAGGGAATTGACAGGGTGGTATCAGGGAACTCGATTCCCTACGGCATTCCAGAACAGGGAATCTACTTAGACTTGCCCCCAGCTGTTGTCCCGCCTCAGTTGGAAATGGAGAAAGCGTTCGTCCGTTAAGATAGCGGAGCGAACGTATGAGAAAAGAGCGCAAGCACTACACTGCTGAGGAGAAGGTGGCGATTCTACGACGCCATCTTTTAGACAAGGTCCCGGTTTCCGATCTGTGTGAAGAACTGGGACTGCGGCCGACGGTGTTCTACCGCTGGCAAAAGGAGTTCTTCGAGAACGGAGCGGCCGCCTTCCAGGCGACGGAACGTCCTCGCCGCCAGGCGGAGGAGAAACAGAAACGGATTGAGTTCTTGGAGAAGAAGGTGCAGACCAAGGACGAGGTCCTGGCCGAGCTGATGGCGGAGCATATCGCGCTAAAAAAAAGCCTTGGGGAACTCTGACCGAGACCTGGGTGCCGCACGATGTGCGGGATCAGGTGGTCGATTTCGTCCGACGCTGGTCGGAGAAGACCGAGATCAGCGTCGGCCGATTCATTCCTTGGCTGGGGGTCACGGTGAGCAAGTTCTACAACTGGCGGCAGCGCTATGGACGAGTGAATGAGCACAACGGTTGGGTACCCCGAGATTTCTGGCTGGAGCCGTGGGAAAAGGAAGCCATCATCGACTTCCACCTGAAGAATCCGTTGGAGGGCTACCGTCGGCTAACGTTCATGATGCTGGATGCAGACGTGGTAGCGGTCAGTCCGGCGAGCGTATGGCGTGTGCTGAAACAAGCGGGACTACTGTCGCGCTGGAAAGGTAAGTCGTCGCGCAAGGGGACCGGCTTCGAACAGCCGCTGCAGCCGCACCAGCACTGGCATGTCGACGTTTCCTATATCAACCTGTCGGGCACGTTCTATTACTTATGCAGAGTGCTGGATGGATGCAGTCGTTTTCTGGTGCATTGGGATCTGCGGGAATCGATGAAGGAAGCGGACATCGAGATGATTCTGGAACGAGCCAAGGAGAAGTACCCGGACGCTAAGCCGCGGATCATCTCCGACAACGGACCGCAGTTCATCGCGCGGGACTTCAAGGAGTTCATTCGTATCTCGGGGATGACGCACGTGCGCACCTCGCCGTTTTACCCGCAGTCGAACGGGAAGATCGAACGCTGGCATAAGTCGCTCAAACGGGAGTGCATCCGGCCCCTGACCCCGTTGACGCTGGACGATGCGCGCCGCTTGATTCAAATCTACGTGGATCACTACAACACGGTGCGACTGCACAGCGCGATCGGCTATGTGGCACCGCAGGACAGGCTCGCCGGACGCCAGGCCGAGATCCACGCGGCTCGCGATCGCAAGCTAGAAGAAGCTCGTAGGCAGCGGCAACTTCGCCGGCAGCAGACGACGTTTGCACACTCTTCCACCTCAGCTACAATGACTTCGCCGGGTGAAACGGAAGCAGGCACTGCAGGGATGCAACCATGCTGAGGGATAACCTGGCGGGGCTCATCGAGCCGATGCTCAGCAGCGCGGGAGCCAATCCTCTCGCGCTCTGCACTGTGAGGAAAAAGCCATCGGACGATAGACCCCCATGCCTTGAAAATCCCCGCCCCGAAGGGGCGGAATCTACACTAACGGAGAACGCCCGTTCTCCATTTCACGCTGAGCCAAGACAGTGTGGTGATTGCTCTCCTTTAGGGATGGGACCCCACGGCGCGCCACTTTGCGGTGAGCTCATTATCTGACAGAGCTTTCATGTAGACGCCGCCCACTACGCTCCGCGCTTGAAAGCCAGTTTGCTTCCCGGTTTTGGTGTCATACCAGTCGGTCAGAGGCACGCGGTTGGGTGTCTCGTTGATCCACCGATAGATGGGATCGATGAGCGCGTTGAACTGTTCTGGGTTTGATGCGAGCGTGGCGGTCCAGACCGACCAGTCAAGTTTTGTATAGTCAACGCGGATGTCGAGCGGGAGGCCGTAACGATTGATTTTCCCCACGTAAAATGCAACCTCGGTCTCGCGAACAGTCTTAGGGAACAAGTTGTATCCAAGGACTTGATCCCACACCAGATTGTATTTCTGGCTCCATGTTCTCCATCGAACTATCGAATGTTTTTCGATTGCTTTCGATTGCTTTCCTATAGTATCGTATCGATGTCCTTTCAGGACATGTGAATTGCGGGGTTGTTCCTTGCGCAACAGCCCATCTTCGATCAACACGAAACAGTCTTCCACCGAGCGTCAAG
>Ga0187872_10002658_pt1 | contig 15400 bp, 13 predicted proteins | sample June2016WEW_16_4_FD_132973 | JGI IMG/M metagenome (GOLD analysis project Ga0187872, IMG submission 132973) | Peatland microbial communities from SPRUCE experiment site at the Marcell Experimental Forest, Minnesota, USA - June2016WEW_16_40 | ecosystem: Environmental > Terrestrial > Soil >...
GCCCCGCTATCTGGCCGACCAGCTCGACCGCAGCCTGCGGAATCTGGGCGTCGAGTGCGTGGACGTCTTTTACCTGCACAATCCCGAAACTCAATTGAGCGAAATCGCCCCCGGCCAGTTTCGCGACCGGATCCGCGAAGCATTCGTGTTTCTCGAGTCCGCTGTGGCCGCGAAAAAGATCGGCGTCTACGGCCTGGCCACGTGGAACGCGTTCCGCGAAGATGCAAAGGCGCCGGGCTATCTTTCGCTCGCCGAGATGGTGGAAATCGCCCGCGAAGCCGGCGGCCAGGACCACCATTTTCGCGTCGTGCAGTTGCCGATGAATCTGGCGATGCCGGAGGCGCTCCTGCGCCCGAACCAAGTGGTGGAAGGGAAGACGATGGCGATGGTGCAGGCGGCGCGCGCCCTGGGAATTACCCTGGTGACCAGCGCGGTCCTGTTGCAAGGCCAGCTGACGCGGAATTTGCCGCCTTACATCGGCGCGGCCTTGGGGTTGAAGAACAACTCCGCGCTGGCGCTGCAGTTTGCGCGGTCCGTGCCCGGAGTCACCACGGCGCTGGTGGGCATGAGCCGCATCGAGCACGTTCGCGCGAACCTCGAAGTCGTCGGCGTCGAGCCCGCCCCCCGCGATCAGTTCCTGAAACTCTTCGAGCCCCGAACGTGATCGGCGATTCAGAGCGGACGTTGCTCGTCGAGCCAAGAGCCGATGGCGGCGCCGACCTGGTCGAGATGTCCGGTGAAGAAATGGTCGGCGTGTTCGATGATGATGAGCCGCTTCGGCTCCGGCAGGCTTGCGAAGAGCGCCTCGATGTTCGCGCGGGAACCGAATTGGTCGTTTCCCCCCTGAATGAAAAGCTTCGGTTTCGGGCATGCCCGCAGGTAGCTCGCATCGACGTTGTCGACCGGCAAGCCGAGACCGATCAGTTTCGTGACGCGCGCGTCCTCGCATCCGACTCGCAAGCCCACCCACGATCCGAAGCTGAACCCCGCCACCAGAACCGGCTTTCCGGGAAACTCCGCCGCCAGGTAATCGATCGCCACGCGGACGTCCTCCTGCTCGCCGATCCCGCGATCGTGCTCGCCTTCGCTCTGCTCCGTGCCGCGGAAATTGAACCGCAGCACGGATGCGCCCCGTTGATGCAGCGCTTTCGCGGCTTGATAGACGACCTTATTGTGCATCGTGCCTCCGTACAGCGGATGTGGGTGGCACACTACGGCGACGAAGTTCGGATCGGGAACCGGCGCGGTCCAGAGCGTGGCCTCAAGACGGCCCGCGCGTCCTTCGAGGAAAAAGCTGCGATGGAAGATTTCCGCCATGAGGGTTCAGAATTGAGAGTGTGACGGGCGTCCTGGGAATCTCGAATGGCTTCGTTTCACGAACTCGCCCGCCGCAGAAGTCTCGCCGTCTCACCGTCGAGGTTTCTTCCCGCGCTTATCCACTGCACCGCGACGGATGCCAGGACTTGCCTGGCGTCGGCTCCCGAGTTCGCGACGGGAGCCGCACCCGGCGCGTCCTTGAGGACTTCGACGCGGAGAACGCGGCCGATGATCTCTCCCGCCTTGGCCCATTCGCCCCAGGGAATCTGCGCGAGGACGGTTTCCCCGGCGGTGTAGGTGTGCAGGGTCTCAAATCGCACGCCACTGCGCGAAACATCCTGAGTCATCGACTCTTCTGGCCAGGGAGTTCCGGATGGGCGCACGAAGATCGGCAGAGCGAAGTGAACGCGAGGAGAGTTTCTCCGCTCTTGCCCGGCGGGCGGAGGCGATTCCCGCGGCAAATCGAGGTGCAGGCCCACATAGAAGCCTCCATCCGCGCCTGCTTGGACGCGCGCGATGCGCGCCGGGGTCTCCGTCTGAACGAAAGCGGCTGCTGCGGCATCGAAGGGGAACGCGACCCACACGCGCGCTCGCGGGTCGCAAGCTTCGTTGCGGCGGACCAGAAGCCCCTCGCGCGATGAGTCGATCGTCTGCGTGACTTCGAGCCGCATCCCGAGCGGCCCCAGCCAGCGAATCCGCGCGGGAAGCCCGAGGCGCGCGCGGGGGTGTTTGCGCAGCTCAACCGGTGTCGCGGAACTCTGCATGGCGCTACATCCTAGCCGCAGCGCCTGGCGAGGTCAAACGTTCCCATCATCGGAAGGGCCGGAAAGCAACATGGATGGGTCCCATCGGTGAAAACCCATTGCGCGGTGTCGGGAGGGGTGGTACTTTGGCGCCAGCCCGGAGGCCCAGGAGGGCTCATGGAAAACGGTGTGGAGCGGCGCGCAGCCCGGCGTTTTTCGATGATGCTTCCCCTGAAGGTCCGGTTCTCAACGGCGGGCGACGTGATCGAGAAGTCGGGCGAGACTCGCGACGTCAGCTTCCGCGGCCTCTACTTCCTGATTGAGGCGAGCCTCGAGACCGGCAGCGCGATCGAATTTGTCCTTACGCTACCGCAGCAAATCACGCTCGCGGGCGACGTTCACATCCGCTGCTACGCGCGCGTCCTCCGCGTCGAGCCGCACAATGGCCGCCGTGGCGTGGCCGCGCGGATCGAGCGCTACGAATTCCTTCCCGCCTCGGCCTGACACGTTTTGCCCAGCGGCGTCGCGCCCTGCAGATTTTCCTTCTCTTATTTTTTCCGCTGAAGCAAGATTTGTAGTTGGAGATTTCGCATGGCGCGCCACACCCTTCTGATCGACGCCGATGACACGCTCTGGGAAAACAACATCTTCTTCGAGAAGACGATCGACGATTTCGTCACCCAGCTCGAGCACCTCGGCTACACGCGCGAATACATCCGCCACATCCTGAATGAGACCGAGCGCCGCAACATTCGGCAGCACGGCTACGGCGTGCGCAGCTTCCGGCGTTCGCTCGAGGAGACGTACCTGAAGCTTGCGGGGAATTCGGCGCGCCGCGAGATCGTCAAGGAGATCGAGCGCATGGCCAGCGAGCTCGAAAACACGCCGCCGCACATCCTGGACGGCGTTCCCGAGACACTGGCCTATCTCGCGAAGCACCACCGCTTGATCCTGTTGACCAAGGGCGAGCCCGCCGAGCAGGCCGCCAAGGTCGAGCGCTCCGGCCTTCAGTCGTATTTCGACGCCATTGAAATCGTGCTCGAAAAGGAGTCGGCGACGTACGAGCGCGCGATCGACCAGTTCAGGATCGTGAAATCGCACGGCTGGATGGTGGGCAACAGCCCGCGTAGCGATATCAATCCGGCCCTGCAATCGGGCCTCAACGCTGTCTTCATTCCCCATTCCGCCACCTGGGAGCTTGAAAAGTCGGAGCTCGAAAGCGGCACGGGCAGACTGCTGATTCTCGCGGCATTCCGCGAACTGCGCTCCCACTTCTGACTCCGCCCTGAATTCACGAGCCAAATTGTCCTTCGCGTGGGGCTCTCCACGCCTTCCCGCCGCTCTCTTCCGCGAATAAAATTATGATGTTCGTGAAGACTGGAGGCGACCTTGGAATTCGACTATCGCTGCGAGTTCGCCGATTTCGGAGACATCGTCTACCTGAACGCGGCGTATCAGGGACCGCTTCCACTCGCCGCCGTGCGCGCGGCGCATGAAGCCCTCGAGTGGAAGATGCGGCCGTACCGGATACCCGACCGCATCCACTTCGACCTGCCCGATCGCATTCGCGCGAAAACCGCCCAGCTCATCGGCGCCCAGCCGGATGAAATCGCCGTCACCACCGGCGCCAGCGCCGGCATGGCGTGCGTCGCGGCGGGCATCGAATGGAAGCCCGGCGACGAGGTCCTGGTCGGCCGCGGCGAATTCCCATCCCACCTTTCGACTTGGCTCACGTACGAGCGCGCGGGAAAGCTGCGGATACGCGTTGTTTCGCCCTGCGGGCGCTTCGTCACCGCGGACGATTACGTGGAGCACATCGGCCCGCGGACGCGAATTGTCTCGGCAAGCCTCGTGCGGTTTGACGACGGCGCCCGGCTCGACGCGTCGCGCGTCGCGGAGGCATGTCATGCAGCCGGAGCTTTTCTCTTGCTCGACCTGGCCCAGTGCGCGGGCGCCATGCCCATAGCGATCCGCGAGCTTGGCGCGGATTTCGCGGTGTGCAGCGGATACAAATGGCTGCTCGGTCCTTACGGCACCGGTTTTTTCTGGGCTGCCCCCGAAGTAGGCGAGCGATTGGAGATTGGCCCGCTCTATTTCATGGCGCTCGAGGGCGCGCGAAATTTCCAAATGCTGCCGTTAGGAAATCCGCGCACCGTCCCCGGTGCGCGCCGCTGGGATTCGGCGGAGACGGCGAACTTCACGAACCTCGCGGCGCTCGATGCGTCGCTCGACCTGATCCTGCGAGCCGGTGTGGATTCGATCGCCCGGCACAACGACGCGCTCGTCGGCGAGATCATCAAACGGCTGCCGGAATCCTGCGTTCTTGCGTCTCCGCCTGAACCCGAGCGGCGTGGACCCTACGTCTGCATTTCCTCGCGCAGCGCGGACGAGACGACGGCGATTTTCGAGAAGCTACGCGCGGCTCAGATCTTCGTCAGCCTTCGTGAAAACGCGATCCGCATCGCACCCTACCTCTACAACACGCCGGAGCATGTCTCGCGCCTGATCGGCGTCCTATCGGCTGGAAAGAGCTAGTAGTCCCGCGGATTTTGGTAGAGGAACGGAATGTGGACGACCGCTTCCAGGTCCACCGGGACCCCCGCTCGCGCCCCGGGGCGGAACTTCCACTTCGCCAGCGCGGCGATGGCGTTCCGGTCGAGCTGCGGCTCGAGTCCCCGCACGATTTGAATGCTGTCCACCGAGCCATCCTTGCGGATGATCGCGTAGAGCACGACTTCACCGTGGACGTGCTCCTTGATCATCTCCGGAGGGTACTCCGGATCGGCCTTCGCGATGGGTTCGGGCCCCGAGAGTTGCCCCTTCGGCCTGAAGGGAGGATGGGTATCCTCGTCGAGCTGCGCGAAATTCAGAATCCAGCTCCCCGAGGCGCTGGTCAGGTTTGGGAGGTTGACGTGAAGCGTGTACACCTCTTTGCCCGACAGGATTTTTTCCGGCGGCAGGCTCGGATCGAATGCCGCGATCTCAGCGGCGGTTTTCGGAGCGCTGGCCCCGCGCTCGAGAGGCGCCATCGGTTTGAGGTTCAATCGCCCTGGACGAATTCCCGCTGTCGCACCTCCTCCGCCGCCAACGCCGTTGCTTCCCCCGCTGATGCTGATTGCGGCGGGAAGCGATCCCGCGCCGCCTACCGCGGACGCACCGGCAAGATTCCCGGCGCTGTTAGCTCCAGTCGATGAACCAGCCGCGCCTGCCGCGGCCCCCATGGCCGACGCTCCGCCGCCTTCACTCGCACCCGACGAGCCGTGCTCCGCTCCGCCCGGAGCGCCCGGCTTCGTTCCCGCCGGCCCCATTGAGATGCGCGCCGCTAGATTTCCCTCCGGCACGTTCACTTCCGGTGCGGGTGGTCCGGGCGTTGCCGAAAGCGCGATCAGCCGACGCAGATTGGCGTCGCTCTCGGAAGATGCCCCGATCTCCGGGGCTGCGGTGGGATTCGCTTGCGTTGGGCGCTCGCGTGCCGCCGGCGCAGACATAGGGTTCAGGGGGATTTGGGGACGCGCGATCGCCACGGGAGAAGAAGCGATGTTCAGCGGGCCCGTATTCTTTTCGGCGTTCGCCACTTCCGGCACGGCAACGTCGCGGACTGTCTTGCGCTGGATGACCGGCGCCGCGGCGGTCGGCGAAACCGGAATCTGGAGCTTGGGCGGTGCTTTCTCCGTCCACTGCACGATGTTCGGGAGCTGCGGCACGACCTTCGGCGGCGTCGGCGGCGCATCAGGCTCGATCAACGTCTGGCGCGGGTGAGTCACGCGCACGGGTATCGAAAGAATCGTCTGCCGCGGATGATAGGCGTCGGCGCCGCGCTCGGGCGGAAGCTGGCTCGCATCATCCGGTTTCTTCGGCGGAGGGCTTGGCTTTGCCGCGGCAGAGGGCAGCAAAATGCGCGGCAGATCCTGCGGATCGTACAGCGTGTATTCAATCTGGACCGGCGCGAGAGTCGCCCTCACCGCCGGCAGAAAGCCCCAGATCGGCGACGTCAAAAGCCAGATCGCGAGCGCGTGCCACAGGCACGACGCCAGAAACGCGCGGCCCGGCAACTTGCCGCGAATCCAATCGACGCGCAGCACGCGGTCGGGCGGCAGCTCGCTGTCCCTCAATGGCCGGGGTCCGGCAAAGAAATCCCATACGCTGGTGCGGAACTCTTTCGCGGGCGATTCCCAATCGATTCCCAGGTCAAGCCTCGGCAAGCGCGAATATGGAGGAAGCTCCTCGATGGAGCCCTTTAGGGGATGGGGATCGCCTTGCAGAAAAGGATGCATGGCTTCGGTCATTATACTCGATGGAATCAGATGCGCTGGAGTCACGCAGCGGCTGCAAGACAATAAAAACTCAGCGACGCGTCACCCTGCTCGACTACGCGTGTGCGCTCGAGCCGGTTGAATCGCTCGGGCAGTTCCGTCTTGGAGGAATGCTCGACGATCAGGAGGCCCTGGGGCGCGAGCAGATGCGACTCGTCGAGAAATTCGAGAGTGAGGAGGTGTTCTTCCTCGTTGTCGTACGGCGGATCGAGAAAGATAAAGTCCGCCATCCGGCGCCGCGCGGCGAGTTTCTCAAGCCCTTTCAGAGCCGGCACGGTCAGCACCTCGGCTGTACCCTGTGCGCCGAGCGCCGTAAGATTCTCCCGAATTAGCCGCGCACTCGCCGCGTGCTCTTCCACAAAGACCACCTCGCGCGCGCCCCGGCTGATCGCTTCGATTCCGACGGCTCCCGTGCCGGCATACAGATCGACGAAGAGCGAATCCTCTACCGCCGGACCAAGGATATTGAACAGGGTCTCGCGCAGGCGGTCGCTCGTCGGCCGCATGCGCAGCTTCCCGGGACCCTTCAATCGCCGGCTGCGAAATTTCCCTGCAATCACGCGCACAGTCTTATCCCGCCCGGTTAGCCGACGGACGCCAGTTGATATCGCGCCTGCCACGCCGGACTGATCGATTCCAGCTGCTTGACGATTTCTTCCGCGCGCGCCGGATTCTCCGCTAGAGCGAAAGCCTCGCGTCGCGCGAGTTCCAGGATTTCGTGATCGCGGAGCGGCTGCGCGAACGAAAACGCCGCGTCGCCGTGCTGCCGCGTGCCGAAAAATTCTCCCGGCCCGCGCTGCTTCAGATCGCGCTCGGCGATTTCGAATCCGTTCGACGTTGCCACCATCGTCTCGATGCGCTCCCGCGCCTCTCCTGTGATGGTCTTCGGCGCGACGAGGATGCAATACGACTTTTCTTTTCCCCGCCCGATCCGCCCGCGAAGCTGGTGAAGCTGCGCCAGCCCAAAGCGGTCCGCGTGCTCGATCACCATCACCGTTGCGTTCGGCACGTCCACGCCGACTTCGATCACCGTGGTCGCCACAAGGACGTTCAGTTCGCCGCGGCGGAACTGCTCCATCACGGCTTCCTTCTCCTCGTTCTTCAGGCGGCCGTGCAGCAGGCCGGCTCGCAGCTTCGGGAAGACGTTCTTCGCGAGCCGCTCGTACTCGGCTGTCGCGGCTTTGAGTTCCTGCTTCGATTCCTCGATCACCGGATACAGCACATATGCCTGCCGGCCGCGCGCGATTTCACGGCGCAGGAACTCCCACACGCCGGGCAGTTGCGCCTCTGCGGTCCATCGCGTCTCGATCGGCGTGCGCCCCGGCGGCATTTCGTCGATGACGGAGAGATCGAGATCGCCGTAAAGCGTCAGCGCGAGCGATCGCGGAATAGGGGTCGCCGTCATCACGAGCACGTGGGGCGAAGTTCCTTTCTCGATCAACCGCTTCCGCTGGAGCACTCCGAAGCGGTGCTGCTCGTCCACGATCACGAGGCCAAGCTTGTGAAATTTCACCGGGTCTTCGATCAGCGCGTGCGTGCCAACAACGAGCTTCGTCGCACCGCTCTCGATGTGTTCGAGCGCTTCCTGCCGCTCGGCCCGTTTGCGCCCACTCACGACCAGCTCGACGCCGTATTCGGCCGGCGCGAAAATCCGGCGCGCCGATAGAAAATGCTGCGCCGCCAGGATCTCGGTCGGCGCCATCAGGGCCACCTGATAGCCGTTCTCGATTACGATCGTCGCGGCTTCGAGCGCCACGATCGTCTTGCCGCTGCCGACGTCGCCTTCGAGCAGCCGGTGCATCGGGTACGGCCTCTCGAGATCGGCGGCGATTTCCGCGAGCACGCGCTTCTGCGCGGCCGTCGGCTTGAACGGCAAAATGCGCTTCAGCGCCTCCCGCACTCTCTCCTCGCGGACGCGCATCGCGATCCCGCGCCGGCGATGGTCGCTCTGGCGGCGTAGCGCCAGCGCGATCTGGTAATAGAAAAACCCCTCGAAGATCAGCCGCACCTGCGCCGGACTCCGGAAGCTGTTCAGCAACTCGACGCTCTCGTCCTTGGGCGGAAAATGAACGTTCAGCAGCGCCTCGCGCCGCGCTGGGAAGCGGAAGCGCTGGCGAATTTCTTCAGGGAGCGGATCGGGAATGCTTCCCTCGAAATTGAGCAGCACGTTGTAGATAATCCGCCGCAGCATGCGCGAGCTGATCCCGCCGATGGCTTCGTAGATCGGCACGATGCGTCCGACCTCGGTCGAGTCCGAGGGCGCGTTGTCGCCGCTCAGCAGCTCGATCTGTGGATTCACCATTTCGAGGCGCCCCGGGCGGTACGGATCGACGTCCGCCTTTCCGTGCAGCACGAGCCGCTGTCCTTCTTTCAGCCGCCCTTCGAGATATGCGCCGTGAAAAAATCGCGCGTGCAGCGAACCCGATCCATCGCGCACGGTCACGTGAAAGACGGGCCCGCGTCCGCGCCTGAAGCGAACCGTACTCCCTCCGCCGTTCGCAACCTCCGCGAGAATCGTCTGCACCTGTCCGGGAACGATCTCCGCGATCGGCGTGAAGCGGATGCGGTCCTCGTAGCGAAACGGCAGATATCCCAGCAGATCGCCCACGGTCGCGATGCCGCGCTCCTCGAGCGCTGCCGCCCGCTGCGGGCCCACGCCTCGCAGGTACTTCACCGGATTGGTCAGGCTGACGGGCATCGGTGTGCGAACGGCAACTCCGCGCGTGCTCGACATTTATATCATCGCTTCGCTTGCGATATAGTCTCACCAGTCGCGCACAGACAGTTCGGGGGGAAGCGCACCAATATGAATACCCAGCCGCACAGGATTCTCTTGCTCGCCGCCCTCATTGCCATCGGCACGTTTCTTAGTCCGGCGGTTCTTGCTCAGTCGTCAGTTCCGGCCACGCCTGCTGCCTCGCCCGCGCCAACCGATCAACTCGCGAACCGCTGCTCGCCGGACCTCAAGCCGTCAGCGGGAAACGCGCCCGCCTGGGCCGGCTGGGGCGCGAATGCGGCGAACTGGCGCTACCAAATCGCGAGGCAGGCCGGCATCGCTGCGGCGGACGTGCCGCACCTCAAGCTCAAGTGGGCCTTCGGGATTCCCAACGTCAGGACGGTGCGTTCTCAGCCGGCGATCTATGCCGGGCGCGTCTACGTTGGCGGGATGGACGGCACGGTATATTCGCTCGATGCATCGAGTGGGTGCACCTTTTGGGCGACTACCGGGAAGCCCGTGCGCTCCGGCCTCGTGATCGGCAAAGCGGGTTCAGCGGAGGCCGTCTTCTACGGCGACGCGTCGGGCGGCGTAGACGCGCTCGATGCGGTCTCGGGAAAATTCCTCTGGCGCACGCAAGCCGACGATCACCCTGCCGCTACGATCACTGGCACGCCAAGCTATCTCGATGGACGTCTCTACGTCCCGGTCTCTTCGGGTGAAGAGCAGGCCCGCAGGCGGCCCGATTATGACTGCTGCACTTTCCGCGGCAGCGTTGTCGCCATCGAAGCGGCGACCGGCAAAGTTCTCTGGCAGACCTACATGGCAGCCGAGAAACCCGCGCCCCACGGTACGACGAAAGAGGGACGAACGATTTTCGCGCCCTCCGGCATGGCGATCTGGTCCTCCCCCACCATCGATGTTGCCAAGGGGAGAATCTACGTCGGCACGGGAGACAACTATTCCGAGCCGGGCACCGAAACGAGCGACGCCGTCGTTGCGCTCGATCTCAAGACCGGCAAACTGCTGTGGTCGACGCAATTTGCTAAGGAAGATATCTACAAAATCGAATGCGGCACTCCACCGGCCGCGAATTGCGGCGAACCCACGGTTCCCGAATTCGACCTCGGCGCATCGCCGGTCCTCGTGCTGCTGCCACGCGGGAAACGCGTGCTGCTCCTCGGCCAGAAGTCCGGAATGGTGTACGGCGTCAATCCTGATGCGCGCGGCAAACTGCTCTGGCACCAGCGCGCGGGCGCCGGCGGTCTGCTCGGAGGAGTTCAATGGGGCATGGCCACGGACGGCAGCAGCGCCTACGTGGCCGTATCGGACCTCGCTTTTCAGGGGCGGGCACCGGATCCCACCAAGGGCGGCGGGATATCCGCCTATCGAGTTGCGGATGGCCGGTTGCTTTGGAAAACGCCTCCGCCGGGCTGCGGCGACCGCCGCCCGTGCAGTCCCGCACAATCTCAAGCCGTGACCGCGATCCCCGGCGCCGTTTTCTCCGGCTCCATCGATGGGCATCTGCGCGCCTACGCCACTCAGGACGGCAAGATCATCTGGGACTTCGACACGGCCCGCTCGTTTGACGCCGTCAACGGAGTGCCCGCGAAGGGCGGCTCGCTCGACGTTGGTGGCCCGGTCGTTGCGGGCGGGATGATGTTCGTGGTTTCCGGCTATCCGGGCTTCGGCGCCATGCCCGGCAACGTGCTCCTGGCGTTCGCCCCCAGGTGACGATCGCCTATCGCTGCGACTTCTCGAGCAGTTCCTTCAGATACTGCTGCCACACGGCAGCATACGTGTGCGTGCCGTGGCCATGCGTCTGCTCGGACGCCGGAATCAGAATGAACCGGCCGTTCTTCACCCGTTTGATCTCGCGCTCGGCGATTCCCAGCTCCGGTGGATTGATGAAGTCATCCGCGGAATTCACCCAGATCACCGGCGCGATGATTTTTTCGAGCTGGGGCGAAGGATCGTAGTTCCGCGAAGCGTCAAGGGCGTAGAGCAAATCGTTTGCGTCAAACGTCTGCGCATTTCGCTTCCGGTAATCTTCGAGGTATTGGTCCGCCGCATCGCGCGTCGGATAATTTTTCTGAATCTGGAGCGGCGCGCTCCCCGCAATTAACAGCATGTCCGTCGCGATCTCGAAGGCCACGCGCGGCTCGCTCGTGTATTCGCCGTTTTTCCATTCGGGATCGTTGCGGATGCCGTCGATCACCATCTTTCGCCAGATGCGGTTGCGCCCTGCGACCGCCACGGTTTGGCACGCCAGAGGCATCACCGCATCCATGTAATCGGGATACGTCTCGGCCCATACCCACGAGTGCATGCACCCCATCGAAGTGCCCATTACCAGCCTCAGGTGATCGACGCCCAGACCCTTCTGCACCAGCTCGTGCTGCGCTGCGACCATGTCGTCGTAGTCGTATTGCGGGAAATGCGCGTGCAAGCCGTCGCTCGGTTTGCTCGATTTGCCGTGGCCGATGCCGTCGGGAAGAATGATGAAGTAGCGGCTTGCATCGAGAAGCTGCCCCGGCCCGAATAGCACGCCGGCAAACATCGGCGCCAGGAGACTGTGGCCGCTGCCCCCGGTGCCGTGCATGATCAGCACGGCGTTTGTCGTGTGTCCGCTGGCGTCGCGCGCCGGGTTGCCGAGTGTTGTGTAGTGCAGCCGCAGTTCCGCCATCGTCTCGCCGGACTTGAAATGAAAATCGTGGAGGATAAAGTCGCCTTCTTGCGTTGCAAGGATTGCAGCGCCTTGCGCTGACGCTTGCGCCACGACGAATCCCGCAAGGCAGGAGAGCGCGATGAGAAAGAGCCCGGGAACCAGCGCTCGGTTTTTCACGTCTCACCCCCAGGCGCGAGACTGTAGCATGGGTCTCGATTTTGTTGTTGCTTGGTTTCGTCGCAAGATCGTTGTTTCGGCCAACGGAGGCCCGTATAATCGCACCCGTCGAGTCGGAACTCGAAGTGGAAGCGGTTGATGGCATCGTGATCGAAAAGGGGGCTCTATGAAGCGCCGCGATTTTCTGTGGTCGGCTGGCGTTGTCTCGGCCGGACTCGCGTTCCCGAAGTATTTATTTGCGGAAGATGCCAACTCGGGCAGTTGGCGCACATTTGAAGTGACCACGCGCGTGGAGGTCCTGAAACCTTCTGGCGTTACCCGCATCTGGGTGCCTGCCGCGCTCCTCACCACGACCCCGTTCCAGAAGACGCGCTCGAATAAGTTCACCGCGGATGGCGGAACCGCGAAGATTGTCAAGGGCAAGCCCGAAGATGGGCTCGGTATCATCGCGGCGGAGTTTCCTGCCGGCGCGCCCCCGGTGCTGATCGTTACAAGCGAAGTCGAGACGAAGAATATTTCGGTCGATCTCTCCGCGCCCGGCAAGAGGCAGAAAGCGAAGCGCGCCGACCTCGACTATTTCCGCCGCTCAACGGCTCTTCTGCCGACCGACGGCATCGTGAAGCAGACCGCGGATGAAATCACCGCTGGCAAGACCAGGGACGTCGAGAAAGCCCGCGCCATCTACGAATGGATTGTCGAGAACACCGTTCGCAATCCCAAGACGCGAGGCTGCGGCCTCGGCGATATTCGTTTCATGCTCGAAACGAAAGACCTCAGCGGAAAGTGCGCGGATCTCAACGCGCTCTACGTTGGATTGGCGCGCGCTGCTGGCCTTCCCGCGCGCGACGCCTACGGAATCCGCGTGGCCAAGTCGGAACTGGGTTACAAAAGCCTCGGAGCCTCATCGGACAACATCACCAAGGCGCAGCATTGCCGTGCCGAGGTGTACTTGCAGGACTACGGCTGGGTTCCTGTCGATCCTGCGGATGTGCGCAAGGTCTGCCTCGAGGAACCGCCCGGAAATCGCCCGCTCGATGACGACATGGTGAAGAAGGCGCGCGCGCGGCTATTCGGTTCCTGGGAAATGAACTGGATGGCCTACAACTTCGCGCACGATGTCTCGCTGCCGGGCTCGAGCGGCAAGCCGGTCCCATTTCTCATGTACCCGCAGGCGGAAACGGACACCGGCCGGATCGACAGTCTCGATGCTGCCGCCTTCAAATACGAGATCACGACGAAAGAGATCACGTCCGCGAACGGCTGACCGAAGCGGTCGGTTATGCGGTAGTGCTTATCTCCAATTTTCGTGGCTGAACACAGTGGATCTTCGGGAATCCTCTCACTCATTCATGGCACAACGACTTTTGGGTGTGACTCTGCGACGATGGCTCGAATACTTCGTTGCCATCCTCATTGGCAACGCGATCTACTACTTCTCGCTGGTCCCGCACCTTCCTGATCGCCTGCGCCATCAGGGCTTTCAAGTGGATTGGGGCATGGCCTTGGACTTCATTGTTTGCGTGGCCGTCTACGGCCTGATCCGGCTCGGTTCGAGTCTCTAAACTCCCTCTCGTTCGCGCCCGGACAATTTGGCCGGAACAACCCCCTCGCCTTGGACGTATCAAGAGTTGTGCTCCAAAACCCTCGGCGCGAGACTTTCTGACGGAGGGCATGGCCTTGGCCGAACCGTCCGATAGTGCCAAAATGGCCTCACCGGGTGCTAACCAAGGACCCATAGGGCCGTCTATACCCCTGGGACCCGGAGAAAGGCTTGAAGCCGGGGCAGATACGGGCGGCCGGACAGCAACGAATGAGCCGGTCGCAGCAAAATCCAGCTCAGCGGCGGATACGATGGGGATGAGCGTCGCACTCGAAGGAGATGCGCGCCAGGCAGCGGCGGTGAAGCTCGCGGAGGAGCAGGCACTCGTCCGGAAGGCCCAGGCGGGCGACCGCCTGGCTTTTGAGGAGCTCGTCCGTCGTTATGACCGTGATGTCCTCCGCTTGGCGCTGAATCTGGTCCGTCGCCCCGAGGACGCGCGCGATATTTACCAGGAAGGTTTTCTGCGGGCCTACCGCAACCTGCACCGCTTCCGGTTCGAGTGCAGCTTCTACACGTGGCTCTACAGGATCGTGACCAATGTCGCTCTCGATCATTTGCGCCGCCGGACCAGCCACCGCGAGGAGCAGGCGCCGGTCCCGCAGGAAGCCGAGAGCGGGACGCGCGACTTCTTCGATCGCCAGCCGGAACCGAGCGCGGCGGCGAATCCCGAAAAGCAACTGCTCGGTCACGAGCTGGGCCGGCACATCGAGCAGGCGATGAAGCGCCTTTCGCCTCGCGAGCGCGTGGTTTTCGAGATGAAGCACTACCAGGGCCTCCGGCTTCGCGCGATTGGCGATCTGCTTGGCACGTCGGAAGAGACGGTTAAGAATTCGCTGTTCCGGGCGACGCGAAAATTGCGAGCGAGCCTGGACGGAGTTCGGTAGGCGGAATTCAGGAAGAGGATTCGGGAAAAATGCGGGACTTCGATTCCAACTCGAGCGCGGATACGAGCGGCGCGAACGACTCTTGCGCTGAATGGCAGCCGCTGCTGATGCTCTACGCGGCCGGTGGCGAACTTGAACCCGCCGAACAGGAACGCCTGTCCGCTCACCTCGCGCAGTGTGCCGCGTGCTCTCAATCGCTTGAACGCGAAAGGGAACTCCTCGCGCTTCTCGCCGTTAATCGCATCGAGCCCAACGCCGCGCTGCTCGGAAGCTGCCGCGAAAACCTTGCCGACGCGCTCGACCGCGAGGAAGAGGGCGGCTGGCTGCATCGCACGTTCGGCGTGCTGCTCCCTGCAAACTGGCTCGCGCCCCGGCCTGCCTGGAGCGCTGCGGTGCTCCTGATCATCGGCTTCAGCGTGGGAATCTTGGGGCCGCGCTTGCTCCGCCATCAGGCAACGCCCGCGCCGCCTCAGACTCCCGGCTCCGAAGTTGCCACTACGATCGGAACCAATTCCGACGCAACCGCCCCGGACGCAGGCGCGCTCGCGAATTTCGCGCCGTCGTCGCTCGACCTGCGAACTGCGGATGTGGCCGGCATCAACGTGCTCTCTTCCGGCGGAGGCGAGCCTCCGCGCGTCGAATTGCAGCTCCGGTCGCAGCAGCCGGTCACGTTGCGGGGCACGGTCGATGACGGCGACGTGAAGTCCGTTCTTCTCGGCGTCTTGGGCAGCGGCGAGCGCTTCTGCCCGGACGTGCGGCTCGATGCCGTCGATCTGCTGCGCGCGTGCAACAGCGATCCCGAGGTCCGCGCCGCGCTCTGCCACACGGTTCACACCGACCGGAACGCCGCCGTGCGCATGAAAGCGCTCGAGGCGCTCGACGGAACGGGATCCCAGGACCTTGTTCGCCAGACGCTGCTCGACGCGCTGGTCGATGACGACAATCCCGGAGTTCGCGTCGAAGCCGTCAACGAGTTGCGCGA
>Ga0187872_10002659_pt1 | contig 15400 bp, 26 predicted proteins | sample June2016WEW_16_4_FD_132973 | JGI IMG/M metagenome (GOLD analysis project Ga0187872, IMG submission 132973) | Peatland microbial communities from SPRUCE experiment site at the Marcell Experimental Forest, Minnesota, USA - June2016WEW_16_40 | ecosystem: Environmental > Terrestrial > Soil >...
CCGCAAAGGATTTAAGCTATATCGATTGAGGGCTAGATGAGCGACGAAGTACTTCTCTCAGCAAAAACATGGAGAAAAAATAACGCAAGTAAAGTAGCAGCCTATAATAGGAAGTGGCGACTCGCCAATCCCAACAAGGTTGCAGCATGGCGGGAAGCCAACCGCGACAAAATGAATGCACAGCGGCGAGCTGTTTGGGCAAAGAACCGCGAACGAGGAATGTTGAAGAATGCACAGTATCGTTCAAAAGCGCACGGCTGGGCATTTGATTTATCCTTATCCGATATTTGTATTCCTGCTTTCTGTCCCGCGTTAGGGATTCCTATTTTTAGAAACGCTCCGCTGCATTCGCCGAACGCTCCCACGTTGGACAGAATGGATGCTACCAAGGGCTATACAAAAGCCAATGTTCGTATCATATCGTGGAAGGCAAACCGTCTAAAGAATAACGCGACTTTGCAAGAACTGCGCGGCTTAGTGCACTACATGGAGACACAATGACAGACGTTGTCCACTTGCCGCCCATTGTTCTCAGCCCGCCCATGAACATCACTGTGATTCGCAGTGTTGAACAACTCCCTGAGTTGGTCGCATTCCTGACTGCGAATCCTGAGTTCGGTTGGGACGTTGAGACTACGCCGCTCAAAGACTTCTACCATCGCCGCTGCCGCACAATGCAGTTTGGCAATCGGACGAAGCAATACCTCATCGACCTTCTCGACATCGTCGGCGGGGATACGGCTGCGCTTCGTGATAGTCAAGGCGCGTATGGAAGGCATCTCGATCCGCGACTAAAACAAGTTGCGGATGCTATTCGTCCTTTCGTTTGTGAGCGGGAACACCTGAAGATTGGCGTCAATCTCGGATTCGAATATATGACGCATTACTGGGGCTTCGGTCTCCGCACTCAGGGCTTCTTCGACTGCATGATGGTTGAGAAAGCAATCTGGGCTGGCGCGCACTCGCTGAAAGATTATCCGTTCTTCAGCATGGGCGCAATGGTGGGACGATATTTCAAACGTAACGTCGAGAAGGAACTTCAGAAGTCGTTCAATCTTACCGACCCGCTGACCGAAGACCAGCTTGTGTACGCGTGTCTGGATACTCGGTTGCCGCTGCTCATCAAGCAGGCGCAGGATTTTATTATCAAGGGCTATAGCCGCCAGTCGATACCGAAGTGGATTACCTGCCCGTCCTATCTGTGCGGCGACAATCTGGAGACCATCTGCCGCATCGAGAATAACGCCATCGGCGCGTTTCAGGACATGTCGGTCCATGGCGATTGCATCGACATTCCGCGCTGGACGAAAAAGATTGAGACGCGGAAGATCGATTTAATTGGCTCGCTCGCTGAATGCGATGCGCAGTTCATTCCATACGTCGGTAAGAAGACAGGCGTCGCGTATACAGAAAAACAAATTCTGGATGCGGAATACGCATGGAAGTCCATCAAGCTGCCTAAAGCAATCGGCAAAGCAGTAGACGACGAAGGTAAAAGTTATCCGACATATACGCCCGAAGCCCAACTGATAGTTGATACACGTGAAGAGTTGAAGAAGAATCACGCAGACATGAAAAAAGCGTGTACCTCTCGTGGCAAGTTGGCAGGTTCTTGCCAAGGTGAAGCGCTCATTAACTACAACTCCCCGACACAACTCAAAAAAGTATTTACACAGGTGGACGGGCTGGCGAGACTGAAATCGACCGACGCCGATACGCTGGAGAAGTACGAGCACATCCCCATCTGCAAAGCAATGTCGGTATATCGCAAAATTGCCAAAGAGATTTCGACATACGGCATGACGTGGGTGGAGGAGTGGAAAGATGAAGTCCCGAACAATAAAACTAACGATGAAACGGGATGGATCAACCCGCATGACCACCGACTCCATCCGCAATATAACCAGTACGATGCTGAAACTGGAAGAAGTACCTCCAGCGGTCCTAATGGTCAAAATCTCCCGCACGACCCTGAAACGCGTGCGTGCTTTATTGCCGGACCGCCCGACGAGTTCATTGCGAATCTCAAAGTCACCAAGTGCTGCGGAAAGCGGGCGTATCCGCGCGGCGACATGTATCAGTGCAAGGCATGCAAAGCTCTCGTCTCTGCTGACCAAGTAGTTCCTGAAGAATATGTCCTGCTCACCATCGACATGTCGGGTGCGGAACTCCGCATCATCGCCGAGGCCGCGAACGAGCAGATTTGGATCGACGCCTTCAATAAGGGTCAAGACGTTCACTCGATTTGCTGCGAACTGGTTGACTCCGACATGTGGAAGGCGCTGACTTGTATAACAGGCGAAAAGATTATCAACAAAAAAGGTAAGGAAGTCATCCTGCCCGAGTGCGCATATTTCAAATTGAATGCTGAAGGCATGGCACAGAAATTCAAGTGCGAATGTCCGAAGCATAACACAAAGCGCAATGACTTCAAGCCTGTGAACTTTGGTATCGCTTATGGTCTCGGTCCCAACGCACTGTCTGTGCAGATTAAGAAAGACCCCGCCGAGTGTAAAGCAATTCTGAAGTCGCACAAAGCAGCCCTCCCCGTTCTTTGGATGTACATCGACTTGTCAGGAAAGCGCGCCGTAGACCGCATGAAGGCATTCGATCTCTTCGGTCGCCGCGAGTTGTTCCGCGAACCGACGTATGAAGACGCGGTCAAGTATGTGGCTGACCCAGCGCACCTAAACGAAGACGGCGAAAAGCCGACGATTAAATCGGCACTAAAGGCGCTGTACGGAAACATCGAGCGCGCAGGAAAGAACATGCCGATACAAAGCGGAAATGCCACAATTGCGAAAATTGCTCTTGGTTCGGGTAGCGATAAGCACGGAAAAGAATTTCTCTGGCACCTGCTCTCAAAATATGGCGCGCGCTTGATAAAATTTATACATGACGAATTTGTAATTCGTTGTTGCAAAAGTAACGCAACCGAAGTAGCTCTTGTTGTACAAGACGCCATACGTAGAGCGGCGGCAGAGCGGATGTCTCGTGTCACCATGGAAAGTGAGTACCATATTGAAAAATTTTGGTGTAAATAAATGTGAATGTGGTTGCGGATTGTTGGCACCGTTGGATAAGCGCGGCAAAGTTCAAAGATTCCGTCTTGGACATAACGTGCGTGGCCCAAATTTAGTGGGAAGAACATTTGGATTTACCGTAGTGCTTCGCGAAGGCGCGCGAGTCGGTAAATCAAAAGCATGGATATGCCGTTGCAAGTGCGGAGTAGAGTACATAGTTCGCGCCACAAATTTATTGCAAGGAAGGCATAAAGGCTGCCGAACCTGCACAAACGGTAATCTGGGCGCGCCATTCGCATATCTCTACAGACAATTGCTTGCGCAATGCCGAAATCATGAAGTAAGTCTTACGTACGAAGACTACCTCGAATTTACAAAGCAAAGCCAATGCCATTATTGTGAAGAGAATATTATATGGCGCCCTCACGGAGACCAAAAATCGGGATATAAATTAGACCGAAAAGATAACAATTTAGGCTATACAAAAAATAATTGCGTAGTTTGTTGCCCACGCTGCAACTGGGCGAAGAGTGACCATTTCACTTATGACGAGTGGTTGCAGATTGGGAGACTTATTGCCACATGGAGAAAACAATGATTACCCAAGTCTCCGACAAAGAGTGGAAGAGCCAATGGCTGAAATTCGTTGATCTCGGCAAGACCGAGGGCGGTGTTACTCACAGATACAGTGTCCGTAACTTTGAGAATGTTCCTTTGGGAACGGTCCTTTGGCGCGCGGGATGGCGCAAGTACATTTTTCGCACCCTTGCTGTCGGCATAGATTTTGATACTTCATGCTTGACAACCATCGCCGAGTTCTGTACACTGAGAACAGATGAACGGAAGGCCGACTGGAAGCCGCAAGGCAGATTCGGAAAACCGTAATCTTGGTGGAGGCACGAAGCTGTGCCCTGATTACGCGGATGCTGCGCTCGAAAGGGCGCAGGGTGAGTTCCAAGCCAAACAGGAACCCGGAGATATTCTGGGAGAACCAGCCGAACTCTTTGGCAACATCCGCGAGTTTGCGCAGATAAGGAACGACCTCCCGTGGATTAGCGGGCTGCGCAATAAGTACGCATGGTATGAAGTTGCAGGTTCCGACGTTGGACCGGGTTAGCATATACCCGCAGGTCCACCAAATATGCCGAAGGTCGCCGAGGTGAAAGTCCTCGGTCTTAGATATGACGTACGCTTCGGCTATCGACGTGTAATCTATGTAGCTCAGTAAGAGCGTCGGCGTATTTGATGGGCCTGAACAGATTCGACAGCGGCGATGAATTGGCAATGGACTGTGCCGGATGGCTTCAATCCGTAAAGAGAGCAAAACCACAAATGCTACGACTGAAAAGCCGAAGGCGTTTGCTGCCGCAGCGTAAGCTACGGTAGCGCGGGTCTCGGGAGCGTCCTTGGAACAGAATCGCTCCCAAACATTAGGAGGACATATGGAAAATCCAGAAACGCCAATTATGCAGACCGACGCCGTCGCATCTGCGCTCGAAGTTCTACGCAATCTTGTAATTGCCCTGAGAAAGCATCATCACCTCAATAGCAATGCGGAGGCACGGGCAATTATTCGACAAGCGCTGATGGAGCTATAACTATGGCGATTTTTGTAACGTCCGACGAACATTACGGACATCGCAACATTCTGAAGTTTTGCAAGCGCCCTTTCGCCGACATCTTTGAGATGCGCGAGGCGCTTATCGCTGCGCACAATGCGAAGGTAACTAAGGGCGACCTCACCTACCATCTTGGCGATATGTTTTGGCGGACGACATCAATAGCAGAAGCTCTTCTTATTCTTTCTCTATTGAATGGCCAGCATGCACTCGTTTGGGGCAATCATGACGAGGTGATCGAGGCGAGCGCAGAAATCCGAGCCAAGTTCACCAAAATTGGCGATGTGCTTGTACTCAACGGGTCGGAACTCAATCCCAAAACCGTTCTGTGCCACTATGCAATGCGTGTCTGGCGCGGATCGCACAATGGGACGTGGCAACTATACGGACATAGCCATGCGGCTCTGCCCGAGGCGAACACATTGTCATTCGATGTGGGCGTAGATACTCGTCCAGACTTCGCCCCGTGGAGCATGCAAGAAATCGCCGACAAGATGAAGGCTAAGAAAGCCGCTGGCGCGAAAGACTTGATGTCTGCCGTGATTGAGGCCGAGCCGTGGAATAAGGACGAGAACGCAGAGGCAGCGTATCCAATTTTACCAATGCCTTGTATTCCGCCAGCAGTTTGGGATGCAATCAGAGAGTGCGAGAGCATAATCAATCACGACGACTATGATAGTAATGGAAGGTGCGTAGACTAATGGCTTTCTTCAAAGCTAGCACGGTCAGCGTCAGTCAGGCATTCGTTTTGTATATGGCACGCAAATCTAACGGTAACGTCGTGATCCAGATGCACACCGTGGGAAATAACCCCGATGTCGCGGATTCTGCGCGCATGTACTGCGAGAAGTGTCATGCGGAGCATAAGATGGAAATCATTGACGTATGCACTGAAAAAGCCCTGATAGAGCATTGTAAATGGGCTGAAGAGCACAAGCACGTTCTCGCGCCCGCCCCTGTGCAGTTCATAAAGCCCTCCATAAACATCGTTCCGCCCGAGGGCAGAAAGTTGAAAATCGTCGTATGAACAACGTCAACCCAAATGAGAAGGGTCGCCCGCCGCACCCGAATATGCCCTCCCCCAACGTCTACGAGCCCGAGAGTTTGAGGCGCGCGCGCGAGGCCGCGACCATGACAGATGAGCAGGCGCGCCGTGAGCAGCGCAAGAACAAAGGACAAACAGTTCGATGATTCATCCATTGGAATATTTGCAAGAAATTCGAAGGCTTCGAACAGAAAACGACTTATTGACGCGCGCATTGTGCATGCCACGAGAGCCTATCCTGCTTTCTTTTATCTTGGGGCTTTACCATTCAAAAGTCTTACTGCGGTGGGGCTCCCAACGTTCCGATTGAGTGGTCGTGGCAACTCGCCCTGAGGTGGACGGGGCGCGGCTGGTGGCACGACCGATGCTTTTATGGAAAGAGGCACGTCTATTCGCCCGATATTCGCCCCGCTTGACATAGGTCTCGAATCGTGAGATCATTAGGAATGCGAATTCTGACCATTGGACTTTTGTTTTTGAGCACGGCTTTGTGGGCGCAACCTGACTCTACAAAGATCGTGGCATTAAGCAAAGCGATTGCGAAGGCCGAGGGTTTTGGTATCCCGCACGCGATACCGACGCGCACACACAATCCCGGTGACTTTCGCACCACTCGCTTCATACCTCGCTATCTAGGGCAGGTCGGAATCAACGCCCACGGGTATGTGATATTCAAGAACGATGCGGCAGGGTGGGCAGCGCTTCAAGATTACATTCTCAAAATTGCCGAGGGTCGGTCTCGACATTACTCGGCGGACATGACGCTGGCACAGCTATCAAATACCTATGCACGACGATGGCAACCGTGGCTGCGTATCGCGACGAAAGAATTAGGTGTGAGCCCGAAGACACGACTGAGTGACTTGCTAGGAGGAACTATGAGTAACGAACAACCAACCGATGCGCACCCGACCGACAATCCCGACATCTGGGAAAATCAGGACGGCTTCTTCTTTTCGGACGAGACTGAACTATTGAATGGTCCCTATCCGACGAAGCAGGATGCCATCATCAATTTGAATGCATACGCGGACTGGCTGACTAATGGCCCGAAAGCGGTCAACACGACAGCGAACCTGCCGCAGTCAACTGTGAAGTATTACGGAGGATAAATGCAGCAACCCAGAGAAGCAATTTGGAAGTTTCCGCTCAGGCGGGAACTAGGCGGTGCGATTCAGCGTATACAATCGCCGTACATCATCCATGTGCTCTGCATCCAATGGCAGGGCAACGAACCTGTCATGTGGGCGCGCGTGATGCCTGATGCGGCCAAGCGACCGTTTGTCATCGTGAGTTATGGAACGGGCGACATCTTTACGACACAGACCAGCGCATATCTCGGCACGGTGCAAGCACCTGATGGCGATGCGATTCACTATTTCTCGGGATGTGATTCACTATTTCTCAACAACCAGTTAGATTGAATTTATGGGAGGTAATCTCTGATGCTCACAACTTTAATTCTCGCAGGATTTTCACTCATCGCTTTGCTATCGTGGGTACAAGTGCTGCTGAAGGCAAACTCAGACTCAGACGGTGGAAGTATCGCCCTCGGCATCTTAACATTCTTGTTGCTCTTTGCTTTTACAATGGTCTCGGTGTCTCGGTGACAGGGGCGGGCGGGAACGGTCAGCAAGAAATTCTCGACGTATTACGTGCGCTTGTTAAAGCCTGCGGCCATGAGAGTGCTGGAGCTAATCGATGCGCTTTTCAAACAGCGGGCTGCACCTGCGGGCAAACAGAGCGGCTTCGAGTTGCGTACGGGAATGCGACAAGACTTTTGCGGGAAGAGGAAACATTTCGAGAAATCGTGCGCGAAACATTTCGAGACTTTCGAGACGAGTAAGCATGTGGATTAAAATTCCTGAGAGGTCCGTCGAAGACAATTTCTTCCCATTTATTGAAACAGTAGATGGAATGCGAATCGCTATCCAGTTGAGCAATGAACTTCCGCACCCGCACCCGGCTCCTGATCCTGAAGGTCTCGTCTATGGCTGGTCTTCATATCGTCCTTTGCGCACGGCGGGTGCTTATGACTGGTGGTAAGATTTCTCAGCTTCGATTCTCGCCCGCACCTCGCCCTCGATACAACCGATTCCGTACATTGCTGCATTCACAACAGTGCGCGCAGCGCGCAGAGAGAGCCCTCTTTGCATCAGTTTATTCATTCGTTCGTGCCATTCGTCACTCCAACAACCCGTGCCAATCTGCTTCATGGCGGACAGGCCACTTCTGCTGCGTCAGCATCATAAATATCTCCGCGTCCCGCACCTCAGACAAAATCGGCACTTTACGACCCAAGAATCGTTGAAATAAATGTTTGCAAACGAATGCGCGAAGAGGCATTTCACGTATTGCCACAGGGTCACTTGCATGGTTTGGTCGCCTCCTCTAACGTCGTGTGCTCTTCTGAGCATTTACGGCAGAGAACAACCTCTTCACGGTTTTCTGACTTCCAGTACAGGCGAGTTCCGCAGATTAGTGGAGAGCCCACCACGGTATATCCGAAGTTTCCTTCGATGAGGCGTCCGCAACTCATGACGTCACTAACCATAGGCCGAAGATAGTCAATGCAATGATGCCTTCGAAGATAAGCGCCATGTAGCCGTCAGGCGAGATTAATGCAGCGCGGACGATTGCGGCCTGTGCCGCGCCAGCCATCGAACCGAGAATCGTGTACCCGAGAATCTTTTTCATGTCTCTTTTCATGTCTCTCCTAGTTTATGGAGGGCACGCGGGGAGTCGAGCCCCTTTCTACAGGTATCACAGACCTGCGCCCAAACCCTTGGGTACGCGCCCGTAGTTAGTATAGCATTACTGCTTAATCCATGCAAGGTCGTTATCGGGCGTGGCAGAGAAGACACCATCTGGCCGAAAAAAGACCTGCTCTGTTTCGTTGGACTTCAACATGCGGCTACCTTCCGCACAAGTGGATGCGAAAAAACCTTCAGGCATTTTGTTCATTGTTCCTTTCGGATTAGTGCAACGCGGAACTTCACAATTCGTGACCGTATTCGTAACCGTGCGTGATCTTCGCGAGTCGGATGGTCTTCAAGTGCAAGCTTACATTCGCTCCGCGTAAGTCGGCAGGTCGTCCAGAGCACGTACCATCCGATATTTCGATAGAGCACTTCTGCGACCCAGACATGATGGGCGCGACTTTTCATTATTTTCCCTCCAGAAGCCAGAGTCCTACACAGATGACCCAGATGTACCATGGGATTGAAAGTCCAATGAGCCAAAGCCCTATGAACACGATGAGTAAGAATATCATTTCACCCTTTCGACACAGAGCACGATGCGGCCAGCAGTTAGGTCATGCACTATCTGAAGTACGCGGAAATAGTCTTGGTCCACTTTCACCGTCTCACCGACACGAGGAACTGCGTCAGCGCTGAAGGAGTAGTTATGGAATTGCCGAGAAGCGTCTGGATATTCAAGACAGAGGTTAATCATATTTTGATAACCTTGTGAACTCGACGAGTATCCTGCGAAGTTCCTCGCAAATTTTGAAAGCGTCTGATTGTTTGTCAATAGGAGAGGTCAGCATGTATCGGTCTTTGGGATCGGTCGGACTGACAATGAAAACCGCCCACCAGTCACCTTCGAGTCTGAGTGTTTGAAATGGGTTAATCATACACGTCTCCGTTCTCGATAATCTTCATGTCTTCGTACGGAGCGGCGTACGCGTCATAGAACTGATTGCCTATGCGTCGTAGCGGAATTACGAAGATGTAAGACTTGAGTCCTTCCCACCCGCGACGAGTAAGTTCACGGCGCGCGCAGTCGAGAGCGCCCATGACATCGTTGATGCCTTGGTAATTCTGATGCGCCTCGAAATAGTTAACGCAAAGGTTGTAAATGTACGAAGTGGTCACATCAGAAGGATCACGCATCAAAATCTTCGCGGTTATGAGATAGTTCAGATCACCCGGCGACATTGATGAATACAACAGGAGAGCCTTCGTGAGTTCGAGCCTTCGTGCAGCTTTGATGTATGGCATAGTCCTCCTATACGATCCTATACGATCCTGATGATAGTGCGACGACCGAAGCAATCCTTCGATCCATCTTCGATGGAGAAGCCGAGCACAGCTTGGTCACCATCATAGAGCCATGCGTTTCGATACACCGCGTCAGGGAACATGAAGCCATCCCCGGTCGCAGAGTTCTTGGTAATCCGACCATCCGGCCAGAGAGTTTCGATTTGAAAACGTGGTTTGCTCATACCTCAGCATATCAAAGCCGTAGTAGCATGTCAAGCGGGAAACAGAGCCGAAGGTGAGTAAGCAAAAGACGGGCGGCTTCCGTGCCGCCATGCATTCGGTGGATGTACTCGACCGCGTGTTCGATAGTTATCCGTCCATTGCGAATTCGGTCGTCCCAGAATGGTTCTGTCGTCATTTGAGTCATGATGGAGATTAGCATGGCGCAGAGGGTCACCGCAAGCAAAATCGGCCAGCAGAGACGACGGCTACGCAGAGAAACGGCAGTAGGTGAAGGATGGAACCAATACAGGGTTCCTGTATCTAGGTCGGTAAGCTGGCGGGACTGAGAAGGCTCATACCACCCTATACCATACCTTGTGGTATTGGGGTGGTTGACACCCTATGTAGTTGTATACATTCATTCTCAGCAAAGGCATCCCTTTTGGCGTGGCCTCGCGTCAGCGGTGAGAGGGTGAGCCGGGAGACCCTAGGGCGACGTGGGTCGCCACCACCCGCCCTTGACACCCTATTTTCAGGGACTTACGAGCAACTACGGCACCTCGGTGGGAGAACAAACAACGATTGGGCCATAGACTAGCACGTTTGTGGTATTGTGTCCCGTATCCCATTGATTCTAAAAGTATTGCATTGCGTTTTGTGTCCCATTATGGTATTTTGGGACATGGTTCGCCGTGTATTCGCCCTGAGTGTCGCTGTATCAGCAAGCCTGACCAAACGGGATACGGGAACAATAGGCGAACGTATTTAATACGCTGGGAGTGCGCTGAGTGCGCTGAGTGCGCTGAATACGGGATACGCTTATTGTTCGGTAGCGTACGGGGATACGCCACAATGGTGTACGAACAATGGGCGCAAGCTAGCGCAAGCTCTTCGTTGTCTCTTCTCTCCGTCCTCCTTAACTCGCTCCTGTCTGGCCGCGAATGAAAAGCGTACGAAGTGCGCGGAGCATTACGCTTTGTATTCGCCCTAGACTATTGTGCTAAGGCATGGTACAATTGAGCCATGGACAAAACTACGTTATGCCAGTCGCAGGCCGGACCGCGATACCAGAGCGCGGATTACGCAAGCAAGGCAGAGCGCACGAGATGAAACGACGCAAGCGGAAAACGATATGAATGTACGATTGTGCTTCGATGGCCGCAAGTGGTACGTCATCATTCGAGATGATGATGGCCGCGAATGGCGCTACGGTTGGATGATGAGCCTACCTGATGGCCGCGATTGAAACTGAGTACCGCGTCACGATAACAGAGCATGATGGCCGCCCGTGGTGCGCTGGCACGTATACAGGCCGCATAGCAGCGTGGCGGCGTGTCCGCCTCGCTGTGCGGTCTCTTGTGTCACTCGACTGGCCAGTCTTTATTAGTGTGCACGAAATACGCGAAACTGGCGAGGTGCTGGTCTATCGTGGCGACCTGCGCGACATCGGCCAAGCAGGACAGGTGAGAGAATAAAAATGCAGCAACCATTCTATGTTTACAGTCTGAATGACCCTCGTGATGGCCGTGTGCGCTATATCGGCAGCACGGCGCAAGAGCCAGCAGCGCGATTGAGGCGGCACATCGGCCACCGTCACGGTAATCATCCGGTAGTTGTATGGTTGCGCAGCCTGAAAGCGGTTGGCGTACGTCCGACCTTGCAAGTCATCCTCGTTTGTGACAAACTTGACCGCTATCATTATGAATATAAAGCAATTATGCTGTATCTAACACGCGGTGCATTGCTCACCAACGTCAGCAAAGTAATAGATAAGTCTATGATAATGCAGGCATTAGAAGATACTAGAGGGCATCGCGCAAACGCTGCGAAATTGTTGGGAATCTCTAGCCGCACCGTCTACCGCATGTTGCACTGTGACTGACGAATGGGACAGGCATGGGCACTCGTTGATAATAAAGCAAGTTAAAGTCCTTTGTTTTGTATAAGTGCCCACGCATGTCCCATCAAAGTGAACATTTGTCCCATTCGTCAGTCACAGAACTTTTGCAAACGTTGCAATTAAAGGGTTGACAGTTTGGGTGGCCGATTGCTATAGTAAGGGTGTTACACGGGCATCACCTCTAAAGTCCGACCGAGTACATGGACATGGTGAGACGGAAGTGACAAACGGGCAAGCTACCCGCGCATACGCCGCGACAAGATAGAGACGAGCGGACAGCGCAGTAAAGGCGAAGCGCAACTGGACAAACCAGAAGTGAGCACCCAAAACAGCCTATCATTAGGATGGCTGCACTTGTGAGCATGCCGTATCGCTCCTGCCGTGCACCTCTCGAAACTTAGGACAGCAGAACCGGGACACGTGAACCAATTCATCTCACGGGCGATAGTTGAAACAGCCAACCATGCAACGCCAATTCCCTTATTCAGGTCCGTTATTCAGGTCCGCCGAAAGTAGGCGGCACAAGTCACGGCACAAGTAAGAAGAGCACAGCATGGAAAAGCCAAGTAGACGGGCCAATGAGCTAGACTAAGAAAAGCTGACTTGCGCCCTAGCACGGTGCCGATGACGCAACGTCATCAAGTCGAATCCAAGTCACACAATTTTTAGGGCCGATTAACCGTATGCCGTATTTTGCAGAGTCGCAACCGAGATGCGTATAAGTACAATGCTGTGGCCACAGCAAAGGAAATAGCGCACACTGTAAGGTGTAAGGCCATGATCTCAAAGTACGGCATACCGCTAATCGGCCCACAGCAGAATTCCGAAGGATGCGCGGATACACGATATGCAATGGACTAAAAGCACCGTTTGGGCGTCCCGCTTGCATCTTTATTTATCCATCCTAGGAATTGCTACTGCTAGATTTTCCGTGCGGACTGACATCACCACCTGAGATGAAAATCGCAGAGGTGCCAGATTGGGCGGTCTCCTAACACTGTCCCATTACCGCACGGTTTACTTAGATGGCCGATTAAAGGGCGGGCACCAAACGTCAAGACTCTAACGAGCATGAGCGTATCGGCCATCTAAGTAAACCGACTTTCCCGAGTGCATCGCACGTAAATGCGGTGCGCTCCTCCGTTTTTAGATTCACTGAGTAAAATCCCGAAACGAGGACAATACCATGAACAAGAAAAACTTCATCGCACTCGCTGATACAATCCGTGAGCAAAATAATCACAGTTTTGCGCCGTTTGGAGAAGAACAAATTGGCGCGCTGGCGGACTTCTGCCAGTCGCAGAATCCGCAGTTCAACCGCGAGCGCTGGCTTGGATACATCGCAGGCAGCAACGGCAAGAACGGCGGTGCACGCTAATGGAAAACTCCTCTAAGCATTACATACTCAATCCAAACTATAGGCCGCGAAAATACAGCGCTGGCCAGTGGGGATGGTTTGATTCACTGTGCTTCGGTCTAGCCGCTGGAATTCTAATCTCAATCTTCGTGAGGTGATTATGAAAGTCAAAGTCGGGCAAGTTCTCGTATACCATCCCAATCTTCTTGACCGCACAGATGGCCGCACAAGTTTGAAGTCGGGCGACGTGGTCAAAGTCATTAACGTGCACGGCTGCCCTAAAGCGAACACGATGGGTCACTGCTATGTAGGTGAGGCTTATAGCGGCGCATTCATCGGGCTTGTGAGCACAAATAGCCTGCACACACGCGAAGAGTACAAAGCGTACCTCCGAGAGAAGATTGCAGCAATAGAAGCCCGTTAACATTCCCTCCCCATCTGGCCGCGTGTAAATGCCTACGTGTAAACTCTCGCAAGAGCGGATGAAGCCAAGGGCAGATTGAAGCGCGGCCAGAGCCCTCCCCACATTTTATAGGAGCAATCACCATGACAACTGTCAAGTTTACAGCACAGCAGACAATCGAAATTCGCAGCAATGGCCGCACCGTCGAATTGCCTATTCTCAATTTCTGTGAGATTGATGGCGACCTAATGGACGTGGCGGCACGGGCGCAGGAGCAACCGGGCGTCGAGATTCCTGTACCGTCGAAGTCGTTTGCACGCGGCCAGCGTCCGCGCAATTCAGTCGTATACGGGGTATCCCAATGAGAGAAACAATCAAAGGCTTCGTCGCAGTCGCTTGGCTCTGGGTTATCATCGGCGCGTGCGTCACGTTTGACAGCGTGTTGCACGGCGTACGGCGGACATTATAGCGGAGGGCGTATGTTGACACTCGAAACACTCAAGCAAGAATACCGTGATGAACTGGTACGATTCGACTCATGGAAGGACGGCAAGCCGGGAGACTTTGCTCGCCTCTCATACGGCGACCTAAAAGACTTCAAGGGCGAACCGCAAGCAAACGACTTCATTATGCCCAAGTTGTGCACGGGCTCTGACTACGCTGGGGACAGTGTCACCGTCGCCAACCATCGCGCATTCCTTGCGCTGTTTGGCACGATTGCTGGCGTGTTCGATGTCTACGGTGGGTATTCAACGTACGCGGTCGCTATTCGCCTTGATGCAGTGACAGAGGACATGTTAGAAGTCTTTGCCGCATTGCAGGATTATCCGCTCATTAATGAAGAGACGCATAGCGAAGTCGAAATGGAAGCGGAAGATGCATCTTGGGAGTGCTACGCCCGTGACGACTTCCGCAAGCTGGCCGCTACAAAGTTTCCCGCGTTGGATATTGAAGAGATATCGGCGGATGAACTTTACCGCATCTTCCGTGAATTATCCGACCGCAGCAATACGTATTGGCAGAACGAGACGGGCAACTCTGCATACATTGACCTCGACCGCGTCATTGAATGCGCAAAGACCAATGACTTTCTACCGCCAGTCAAGGACGGCAGCACCCAGCCCGCCCTTGACTTCACGAGCGGCCAATGAAACTCAACATCAAACTCATTCAATCGAACCTGCGACGATTCAAGCGGCAGGATAAAAGGGAGAAATCATGTACACATCCGAAGACTTCAAGAGCAAAAAAGCGCTGAAAGCGCAATTCAAAGAAGCTGTCCGCGTTATCCCTATCCGAGAAATGGAAAACGGCGACCTCGGCGTCGTCGTAGGTTGCAACGTTGAATTTCTTGACCTTGCCGGAGAAATTATTTTCTGCAACGTAGCAGGCTGGCACAGTCTAACCGAGAGCCGATATTGGCCGTCCGAATACATGCTGCTAAAAGAGAAGCGCAGCGCATATGTCCCCGCTCTTATGGTGCGCCTTTTGTCGAAGGGCGACACACTCATTATGTCTGAGGAGGACTGATGGAACTGTCAAAGGAATACCTACACACGAAAGCTGTACAGGAAAAACGCGATGGGGCGCGCCTTCGCACATGCCCGACCCCCGCGCCGATATTGCAGGTAGATACACCGCGTACTGCTCTAGCTACAAACCCTAATCCCGCCACACAGCCTACGAAGACTTTGAAGTCTGTCACCATTGAGGGCAGCTTCCCAGAACTCAAAGGTGCGCGAATGTATCAGTCGGGACGTGGGAAGGGCAGCAACATAAAAGCAGCGGCAGCGGCAGCAATGCGCGACCTCTTGAAGTCGAAGGGGCTCAAGGCGCAGCGCTTCA
>Ga0187872_10002666_pt1 | contig 15347 bp, 11 predicted proteins | sample June2016WEW_16_4_FD_132973 | JGI IMG/M metagenome (GOLD analysis project Ga0187872, IMG submission 132973) | Peatland microbial communities from SPRUCE experiment site at the Marcell Experimental Forest, Minnesota, USA - June2016WEW_16_40 | ecosystem: Environmental > Terrestrial > Soil >...
CCAGGCCGCGCCGGGATCGGCGGGGTGGGTGATGACCGCCATCGGCCCCAGCAGCCAGCCGCCCGTGAGCGCGGGGATGCCGTGCCCCGAGCAGACGCTGCTGATTAGCGCTGCCAGGTCGATCACGCAGGTCCCCGCGGCGAGGAGCGCCACGAGCGGCAGCGCGACGCGGGCCCAGAGCGGCTCCCCAGGATGTCCGGCGGGGGACCTCGTGGTCTGTCCCCAGGCGCCCGGGCGTGGCTGGCTACTCATGCTGAGACCTCCTGCGGGCTGGCCAGGACGAAGCCGCGGACCTGGGGGTCGGGCCAGGCGATGTGGCGCTCGTCCACCTGGCCCAGGCCGATGAAGTTGGCCTCCGAGACCCAGTACCCGGAGATGCCTGAGGATGCGGCGGGGTCGGGGTCGACGGCGACCACCACGGCGACATGGCCGTCGGTGGCGTCGTAGCTGCCGCCGGGCCAGTACACGACCACCTCGCCGACCGCCGGCACGCCCCCCTGGGCGGCGAGCTGCACGCTCCCGGCCGGCATCCTGCTTTCGGCGCTACTGATCCAGCTGTCCGAGCCCGGGCCGTCGGCGTCGCCGCCCACCCCGTACTCCGAGATGGCCCACGAGTTGTACGCGGCCCACCAGGTGCACTGGCCGAAGGGGAACGAGTCGGGATACCCGCCGGAGGGAACCCAGGGGAAGACCGGGGTGGCGGGCTCCGGGCAGACAGTTCCGATCGGCCCGCTGCAGGCGGCGGAACCGACCGGCGCTGCGCCCCCGGAGAGCCAGGCCGCGTAGGCCGAGTAGCGGACCAGGAGCACCGACTGAACCCAGGCGGTGGTCGCCGTGGCGGCCCCGGAGTCGGAGGGGGTGGGCAGGCCCGTGACGGCGACGAGGTAGAAGGAGGTGAGGGCAGTCCCCAGCTGGTCGGGGCCGGCGCTGGGGGTGGCCCCCATCTCGCTGAGCAGGTACGCGGCCACGTCCACCTCGGCCGTCGGGTCGAGCATCCCGGCCGGCTCGCCGTCCAGCGGGCAGCCCCCCTCTCCGCCGTCCGACGGCAGGCTCTCGCCCCGCGGCCAGGTCTGCCCGCCCAGCGTTAGCGGATCCCCGTCGGCGTCGCTGGCGGTGGCGTCCATGTCCACGTCGGCGGGCGGGCCGGAGTCGGTGAAGGCGCTCTCGGCCATGCCCATGACCCCGAAGTCCTCGCCCGCCTGCCCCTCCTCCCCCGCCCCGATCGGCTCGCACTGGGCGGTGAAGGCGGACTGCTGGGCACTGACGGCGAGCAGCAGCGCCAGGTTGGTGTCGTACGTCTGAGCGGCATCTTCGAAGACGGTCAGCAGGTCAGGGGCCGGCACCGGCTGGCCGTCCAGGAGGTCTGCCGGCGGCGCGACCGGGTCGTTGCCGAGGTCGTCGGCGTCCAGGTACCCCTCCCAGTCCGCGGCGGCTGTCGTGAGCAGGTACGCGGTGGGTACCTCGGGCGGTGAGCCCTGGTACGCGCCTGCCTCCAGACCCCAGTCGCCGGCGTTGAGCTCCGAGCCCTGGTCGATGTCGGAGGGGGCCTGGGAGGGGTCGGTCGGATACCCGCCCGCCCACGACCCGGCATAGGGGGGCAGGTGGTTGGCGGCGACGTAGCGCGCGTAGGCCTGGTTGAGGTTGCCCCCCGAGCTGGTGAGGTCGTCGGCCAGATCCGCCGCGGTGGCCAGATACTGGTCAGAGGGGTCGGTCGGGTTGAGCGTCACGCCCGGGTCTGCCTGTGCATAACCTGTGACCATCTCTGTGGGAAGAAGTGCGGTGGCCCCGACGTTGCCGCCGACCCCCCCGGCGGGTCCCCCGCTGTCGCCGTTGGCGGTGCTGTCGGTGTCGATGTACGAGGTGGCAACCTGGCTGGGGTTGCCGGAGCCCAGGGCGTCGGACGCCGCGAGGAGCAGCGCGATGGCGTCGTCCTCGCTCATCGGCGCCGCCGAGCCCGCCTCCTCCGACACCGGCGGGGGGACCGGGTCCTTGGCCGCCGCGGCGATCTGGTCGAGGGCCTGCTCCGCCGTGGCGGCCTCCTGGGCGACGGTGCCCACCCCGTCGGGGGCGGTTGCGCTGTCCCCGCTCTGGGCCACCTGGGTGGCCTCGCTGAGCAGCTGGTCGTACGGGCCGTCGTCGCCAGACCGGAGATCGCCGAGCAGCTCCGTGTATGCCGCTGGCGGCTGGAAGAGGCCGGGCGCCGATGCCTGCGCGTCTGCCTCGGTGGGTCCGACCGGGCAGTCCGCCCGGCTGGAGAGATCGTCGGCGAGGTGGCCCCAGTCCCCGTCGGCGACGTCGACGGCCTGGAGGTCGGCGACGGTGGCGTAGCCCGCCGGGTAGCACCAGACCGGCTGCTCCGCGATGTCTTGGGTGGTGATGCTCTGCGGCTGGGCGACTAGCCACTGCCCGTCGTAGCCGCCGATATCGAGGTCGCGGATGTACGCGGCCGTGATCGCCGCCTGGTCGGCGGCACTCGCTCTGGTCGTCGGATCGGGGCAGTCGGCGCCGGACGGGGCGACGCCGTCGACAGCCTGCTCGTACATCTCATCGAGCGACATGGTGTTGGGGGGAAGGAAGGTGATGTCATCGCTGGTGGCCTGGACGAGGCCGCCGGTTGCGGCATTGAGGAAGGCGTTGATGACGAACAGCGACTCCGCGTACGAGCTGATCTGCGCCTCCGGGTCGTTGTTGCCGCCGATCTCCCCGATGAACTCCAGGTTGGCGAGCGATGTGGGGTCCTGGAGTACCTCGGCCCAGGTGTCGTAGGCGTCGGTGCAGGAGGGGTAGCTGGGGTACCAGAGGTCCTCGGGGGAGTAGTCGTGGAAGCCCGCCGCCTGGGTCTGGGCGGAGACCTGGTAGCCCTGGATGAGCTCGCTCACGAGCTGATACGCCATGTAGGCGACGCCGACCCACCCGGCGACCTTCAACCCCAGGCCGGCGGCGCTCCCCACCACCTTCAGCGCGCCGGCGATCGCCCCTGTCTTCTCGGCTGCCTCTGCCGCTTCCTCGACGGCGTCGGCTACGGTGGAGTCCCGGGCGTCGGCGCTGTCGTCGGCCAGCTCGTCCGCGGTGCACGAGCTGCCGCAGTCGGCCTCGCCGGCCTCCAGGTCGGCGTCGGACTCCGGGGTGTCGAGCCCGGGGACCCCGGGGTTGGGTGCGGCTCCCGGGTCACCGCCCCCCTCGGCCTCGACGATCTCCGAGTCCAGCTCCGCGCCCGCCTCGGACTCGTCGACGGCCGATGCATCAGGTGATGTGTCGCCGTCGAGCGCCGCATTGGTGCCCTGGACCGCCGCCTGAACCGAGTTCCAGGCCAGCTTGGCATGGTCCATCAGCCACGTGGCGGGCGCCTTCAGGGTGCTCTGCAGCCAGGCGGTGATCGCGGTCTTGGTGTCGGTGAACCAGTCGGCGGCCGCCTGGCAGGGCTCGACGTCGCTGCAGAGCTTCGCGGCCAGCTGCTTGGGGTTGCAGACCTCGAGGTCGAGCAGGTCCTGGCACATGGCCTGGGCCATGGAGTACGGAGAGTGGCAGAGGTCCTGCTCGCCGAGGTCCTCGACGGTGGTGGCGCCCGGGCCGCCCCTGGCCAGGATGGTGTCGGCGACCAGTTGGAAGGCGTGGCACTCGATCTTCTCGCCGATGTCGCGGGCGATCCCGTACGCGCCGACCAGGAATCCCGCGAACATGCTGAAGACAACCAGAGCGATGCCGGCGATGCCGCCGATCCGCGAGCCGCGCCGGCGCCGGATAGGGGCACTCATCGCTTCCCCTCGCGCATCCTCTGGTCGCTGTCGACCAGGGCCCGTTCATGCGGCCCCACCCGGTGCTCGACCAGGTGCGAGCGCCTCCCCACCCGCCACAGCGCGGTCCCCCGGGGAAGGGCGGAGATGAGCCGGGCCTCGGTGTCGTTGAGGTCGAGCAGCCCCCGGGTGTTCTCCACCTCGGCGGGGGCCTGGCCGTAGATGACAACGGTCTCTGTGTCGGCCAGGAGCCCTCGGGCCATCCGCACCTGAGCCGAGTTGGCGTCACCCGCGGCGCTGAGGTCGGCGAGGCGGTGGAGTACCGCGAGGTACTGCACCCCATAGCTACGGGCCAGCTTGTACGAGCCCCGCAGCCAGCTCGCCGTCTCCGGGTTGCTGAGCACCGCCCAGGCCTCGTCGAGGACCACGATCCGCTTGGTCTGGTCGTCCTGGGTCAGGACCGCCTGGAACCAGGCGCCCACGCAGGCCATGAGGATGGGCAGCGCCGCCGTTCCGTACACCGCCGAGAGGTCGAAGCTCACGAGCGGCGCCTGCAGGTCGATGTCCCCCGAGGTCTCGGAGTCGAACATCCCGCGGAGATCGCCGTCGACCAAGCGGCGCAGCTCGAGGGCGACGCTCCGCGACGAGGTGCGCAGCTCATCGGCGGTGAGGTGCAGGTCACCCGCCGCCCGCTCGGAGGGGGAGAGCAGCGCGTCCACGACTGCCGGCAGGGTGGGTGCCTGCCAGGGGACGCGGGGGGTGGCGGCCTGGACGGCCAGGTCGATGGCCACCCGCTCCTCGGGGGTGAGCGGACGGGAGAGTGACGCGCCGCAGATGGCGGCGATCACCCGGACCCTCTCCTGGAGGCGGGTCTGGGGGTCGGCGAGCTGGCCCAGGTCGAGCGGGTTGAGCCGCACCCCTTCATCGCCCGCGTCTGGTCGCAGCGCCACCGGCGTCACTCCGGCGGCGGCGCAGAGCGGCCCGTTCTCGCCCTTGGGGTCGAGCATCAGGGCCTGGCGGCCGAAGACGAGCTGGCGCCAGACGTAGGTCTTGACCAGGGCTGACTTGCCGCGGCCGATCTCGCCGATCACCAGCATGTTGGGGTTGGTGATCAGCCCGGCCGCGTACAGCTCCCAGGGGTCGTACACGAAGGAGCCGCCGTACACGTCGCGGCCGATGTAGACGCCGCGGGTCCCGCCGTCTGTTCCGTTGGCGATACCCGGATAGATGGACTGCAGGTGGCGGGTGGTGGCCCGATGCAGAGTGCCGCCGTGGAGGCGCGGCGAGAGGAGCGGGGGCATCACCAGATCCCCCGGGCGAGGGGCAGGGTGGCGGCGAATCCCAGGTCGTGCTCGCCATCCATGCGGCGGATGTCCAGGCACGACGCGCGGGCCTGCTCCTCGACGTGGCCGCAGGCCGTCTCCAGCTCACCGACCGACTCCGCGCTCACGGTGATGTGGCCGCAGAAGCGGAACTCGGCATGGCCGTCGGCGAACTCGTTCTCCCGCCTCTCGACGGTCTCCGACTGGCGGTGCACGTCCACGGAGGTGCGAAAGCCGTGACGGCGGCGCAGCTGCTCGTCGGCCAGGTGCTGGGTGCGGGCCGTCTCCAGGTCGCGCCGGGCCGACACCGGGTCGACCGGCTGCATGGACACCGACACCCGGGCCGTTGCTCCGGCCTGGAGCACCAGGGGGATGAGGTAGTCGAGTGACACCGGGCGGCGCGGCCACTCGCTGATCCAGTACGAGACGTGGAGAGCGGCGTCGGTCTCGTACCAGCGCCAGCCGCGCCTGGCGTAGAGCGGGCCGGCACCCGAGGGGTCCACTCCCTCCGACGCAGAGTCGCGCCGTGCGGCGAGACGAAGCTGGGAGACCGTCGCCGGGTTCCAGCTCTCGCGCAGTGTCTGGGCCAGAAGCCGCGGCGGCAGCGCGCCCTCGACACGGATGTCGGCGCGCTCCATCTGGAGCTGGAGGCGCTGGAGCTGGCGGGCGAGGACAGCCCCAGCGCCTTGATCTCCGCCCCCCGCCTGGCGGATGGCGCGGCGGCCCCGGGCGAGGCTGAGCTGGACCGCGACGTGGACGTCCTGGGCCTGGGTGACCGGGGCCGCGTCGTCGACCAGGGCGAGGTACGAGCGAAGCACAGGGCTGCGCAGGTCGACGGTGTGCCGCTCGGCAACGTGACGGGCGATGGCGTCGGGGTCGGCGATGGTGCTGCGGATCACGACCTGGAGGGCGCTCACCGGGGTCCCGTGGTGGGCGAGCGCTGCCTGGGCCACGCCCCAGGCGGCCATGCGCCGCGCCTTCTCACTGGAGTCGAGGAGCGCGAAGGAGGAGCCGCGCACGCGCAGCATCGCGGTCCAGGTGCCGAGCTGGGTGTCCCGCACCACGCCGAGCTCGCCCCGCGGGACCGGGACGGCCAGCACGGTGCAGTGGCGCAGCATCGGCGGGAAACTGGGCTGGCCCGGGATGACGAGCGGCTCGCCGGCGGGACCAACGGAAACGCGCTGGCCGCGCGAGGGCTGGCTCGAGCGCCAGGTGGCCGGATGGCCGGCGAGGTGGCGCATGACCACGGGCACCCACTCGTCGACCCCTCGCCCGCCCACGGGCATGAGCGCTGCGGCGCCACTCAGGACGGCGAGCGCCAGCACGGCGAGGATGGCGAGCGGGCTTGCCTGGCTGGCGGTGATGGCGCCGAGGGCCAGCAGCACCCCGCAGAGCAGGATGCCGATCTGTCCTGCGCGCAGCCCGAGGATCAGCCCGCGCTGGTCCCTGGGACCGAAGACGACTCGGGGCTCGGGCTCCTGGCTCATGTGGCGGGGCTCGGCAAGAGATCAGCTGCAGTCGTGGCGCCGCCGGGGAACGGTCCCCCAGGGGTCTTGGTGGGCTCCGGGTCGGGGCCGGCCATGGAGGGACCGGGGGAGAGGTGGGCAGCGGGCGCTGGGGCTGCCGGCCCGGCGGCGGGGCCTGACGTCCCTTCCGCCGGTGCTGGGGTCGACGGCCCCGAGCCGCCGGTTGCCGAGCCGCCGGCGTCCCCGTCGCTCCCTGCCCCAGCGACCCGAAGATCGTCCAAGCCAGAGGGTCCGCCCGCGCCACCGCCCGGAGAGGGCGCCGCGCCCTGCCCCGCCCGGTCGCCGCGAGCGATCAACGAGTTGGTGCCGTCGCTGGCGGACTGCAGGCCGCTGCCCACGACGCCGTGGGCGGCCCCGGCCACCCGGGGCCCCCACTGCTGGCCGAAGCGCGAGGCCCCGCCGGCAAGTCCGGCCACGACGCTCATCTCCAGGAAGGGCAGCAGCCGGAAGACAGCGAAGGGGGCGAGTCCAGCGAGCAGGAAGATGATCGTGCCGGTGAGCAGGTTCGGCAGCCCGGACGGCGTCGTGGCCGCCGACAGGGCCCCTGCGCCGATGGAGAGAACGAAGACCAGCACGAACTTGCTGATCGCGAGTACGAAGATGGTTTCGGCGCCGCGCTTGAGCGCGCTGTGGCTGCCCGCCCACAGCGAGGCGAGCGCGATCAGCGGGATGAACGCGACGACGATGTAGAGAGCGGCACTCCGGGCCAGCAGCTCGAGGTATCCGAGCAGGGTGGCGAGGATGAGGATCAGGCTGGCGATGACGGTCAGGAAGTCGTAGCCGGTGTTGGAGTTCTGCAGGCTGGTGGTCCATGTCTGCAGGCTGTTGAGGCTCCCCGACGTCACCCACCCGGAGGCGACATCGGTGAGGGTGAGCAGCTCGCCGACCATCCACACCGCGATGGCAGTGAGGAAGATGGCAACCGGCAGCCGCAGGGCGACGAGCCGCACCATCCCGCCGACGTCGCCGCGGATCACCCCGGAGAGCAGCGATCCGGTCACCACGAGTAGCGCCAGCCAGGCGGCGATCACCACCGCGCCCGGGTTGCCCGAGCTGCCTCCGCCCCAGTACACGCTCTGAAACCAGGAGGCGGTGAGGTCGGGGCTGGTGTCGTCCTTTTCCAGCGCCCCCAGCAGGTCGGTGGTGGCCTTGACGGCGGCGTCGGTGATCCACGAGGCGAGCCCGTCGAGGGCCTCGTCGATGAGCCCGTGGCTTCCGGACGAGGAGGGCGAGGTCGACGACCCGTCAGGGGACGGGGTCGCGGCGGCTGTGGGGCTGGCTGAGGCAATCGCGCTGGGGGCGGGCGACGACGTGGGGGCCGCCGCTGGCGCCGGCGCGGGAGTCGGTGGTCCGGCACTCACGGGGACGGCCATGGCCAGCGCGCCACCAGCGCCAGCGAGCAGGAGTGCAGCCACCGCAGCGACGCGGCGCCGCCAGCGGCCGCGCTGTCTGCGTGGGGAGAGGGGGCGGAGGGGCAGCACCCCGTCCACGAGAGACCCTCAGCCTCCGACCTGGGTGCCGAGGGTGTACAGCCACTGGATGAGGGCCGGCGCCGCGCCGATGAGGGCCGCGCCGACCACGGCACCGATGACCCCGACCTTGGCCTTGCCGGCGTAGTACGGGTTGCCCTGGTGGCTGCTGAATGCCCACACCGCGGCCCCCACGACCAGGGCCGCGAGGCAGGCGACGAGCGCGGCCCAGCGGATGCCGCCGATGATCACCATGATCTGGTCGGCCCCGGGGAGGCCGCTTGGGTCGGGCGGGGTGGAGACGAAACCACTGGGGTCGGGGGTCGCAGAGGGCATCGGGAGCTGCCTCCGTGGGCGGTTGACGACGCCGCCCAGGCAAGCAGCGGGCGCGTACGAATCGCGTACGAATCGCGTCCGGACCGACCAGGAGGTCGGCGCGTACGCGCCAGACGCTGCGTACGCGATCAGCCCGCTGTGACGCGATCGCGCGTACAGGCGCGATGGTTCGGCGCGTCTGCGCGTACAGGGCCGATTCTCACGCCGCGCTCGCCCGTACAGCCGCGTACGCAGCGTTCGTGGATTCTCAGCGAACTGTTACAAGTGTCAGTAGCTGACGGATGATCACCGCGCCGGCTGGCGGTCGGCCGGGGGAGTTAGATTCCGTCCGTCGATACCAGGCGCCCGTCCCTCAGCCGGACCATGCTCTCGCAGCGTCCTGAGATCGCCAGATCATGGGTTGCAATGAGCAGCGTGAAGCCGCTTTCCTGGCGCAGCTGGAGGAGAAGGTCCATGACCACGCTCCCGTTGGCCGAGTCCAAGTTGCCCGTGGGCTCGTCGGCGAGCACGATGCCCGGCCGGTTGATCAGCGCGCGGGCGATCGCCACCCGCTGCTGTTCCCCGCCAGAGAGGTGGGAGGGGAGGTCGTTGCCCCGCCCTTCCAGGCCCACCGCTTCGAGCAGCTCGCGGGCCCGAGCGGTCCTGTCGAAGTCGACCCGGTAGGGCATCACCGGCGCCAGCACGTTGTCCAGAGCGGTGAGCGCGGGGAGCAGGTGGAAGCGCTGGAAGACGAAGCCGACCCCGCGCCGGAAGCTGGCCCGATCGCCGTCTCCGAGCGCGGTGATCTCGCGGTTGCCGACCTGGATGGCGCCCCGGTCGGGCCGATCCATGGCCCCGATCACGTGGAGCAGGGTCGACTTGCCCGACCCCGAAGCGCCGCTGACGGCGACCATCTCGCCGGCCGCCAGCTCCAGGCTGACGTCGTCCAGGGCAGTGACCGCGGCTCCCACACCGGTACGGTAGGTCTTGCTGACCCCAGTCAGGGTCACCGCCAACCCGGCACCCCCAGATTCCCCGGCAGTCTCGACGTCAGCTTCGGCCATCTTCGTCTTCGCGTCTCACTCCTCGGCGACGGCTGCCGCGATCGGCTGTCCGGAGGCAGCGGTGACCACCGCCCCGGAAGCGGCGAGCGTGAGCATCGTCCCGCCGGCGACAGCCACGGCCGCGGCGGCGAGCAGGGCCAGCGGGGAGCCGCCCAGAGCGGCGGTGATGCCCATCCCGGCGAGCCCTCCCACCAGGCTGCCCAGAAGGCCGATCGCGGTGCCCTCGTAGAGGGCGACCCTGGCCAGATGGCCACGCTGCCAGCCGGTGGCCGCCAGGGCGGCGAACTCGGGCCTGCGCTCGCGCAGGTTGAGGTAGAGGACGTCGGCCACCGAGGCCGCGCCGAGGATCACCGCGAGGCCAGCCGAGAGGTAGTCGACGCCGCGGACCTCGCCGCTCACGAAGTTGCCCAGCAGGCTGCCGGTGACCTGCTGGCTGAAGGCCAGCTGAATGCCCAGCAGGACGGTGAGCGCGGCCACACCGACACCCAGAGCGACCCCTGCGAGGACTGCACGAGCCGGTCGGCGGCGGAGGTTGGACAGCGCCAAACCCAGCAGCCGGCGCACCGGGCGCGCTCGGCGGCGCGGCGGGCTCGCTACGGGCTGGACGGCGTCCATGGGCTCACCCCGGGTGGCCAGCCAGGCCGGGATCAGACCGGCGGCTCCGGCCAGGGCCACCGCCACGGGGGTGATCAGGAGGACCCGCCACAGCGGGAGCTGGAGGTGGAGGCCGGCGATGACAGCTGCGGAGATCCCGGTGCCTGCCAGTCCGGCCGCGGCACCGAGTAACAGGAGCTCGCCGAGGATCAGCCGGAACACGGCATGGCGGGGCCAGCCCATACATCGGAGCACCCCGATCTCTCTTCGTCGGGTGCGCACTGCGGCGATGCTTCCATTGGCAAGAAAGAGCGCGGTGACCAGGAGGATCAAGACGAAAAGGGCGACTGACTTCTGGTCGAGAGCGGAGACGATCACCAGAGCCACCGCCTTCTTGACCCAGTTCTCGTCGAGCATCAACGAAGGCCGGCCGTACTTCCCTGCCGGCAGGGCGATGGTCTCGGTGGTCGGGGACGAGCCGGCGGTGATGTCGACCTGGAGGCCGGTGGCCTTCTGGATCGCCGCGGCCACCGCGGCGACCTCGGCCAGCTCTTGCGTCACCGTCCCGTGGAGCCCGCCGACCCTCACCCGGACACTGCTGATTGGGGCACTCCAGTCCCCGTCCGGAAATCCGGCCTTGAAGGCGGAGAGCGAGTTCAGGTTGGTGAGCATGAGCGGCGGCTCTTGGAGGTACCCGGCGACGTTGGCGTCGGGCAGTAGTGGCTGGTCGCTGAGGGCCTGGCGGCTGGCAGCGTTGGCGCCGGTCGCGGTGGGCGGGTAGTACGTCTCCAACGGCACTGCCGCGAGGGGATTGAATCCGGGCAGCTTCGATGGGTCGAACTCCCCGACTGACACCAGCGCCGGGGCCAGCGTGGTCGTCCCCTGGTACGGGGCTATGTTCTCCTCGAGCTTGCGAAAGCCGACGTCCTCGTTGTCGAGGGGTACGGTGTAGAACCCTCCGCCATAGGTCTCCGACCACACCGAGTCCGGGTTGGTCACTGGCAGCGGTGAGAGCACACCGCCGGAGAGCTCCCGGTATTGGACCGGATCGCTCGTGTAGTACTCGCCGACACCGACCCCGACCGTCCCGAGCTCGTTGAGGAGGTCACCGTATTCGGCGCTCGAGGTGAGCGTGGTGTGCATGACCGGGGTCGCCGGCTCCGCCGCGAGCGCGGTCGCGAGCTGGGCCGGCGTCAGGCCACCGCGAACCAGGTTGACTGCCGCTCCGGGAAGCCGGCTGACGCTGATGGTGTCCTGGTCGTCGTCGTAGGGGTCGGTGGTGGCCAGCACGGGCACCTCTGTGTAGGGGGCGAGGTTGTCCTGGGGTGGTCCGGTCGTCGTCGTCGGGGCGTCCGCTGCGGTGAGATACCGTCCCTGAACGACCGCACTCCCCAGCCCCACCAGCTGCTGCTCCACCTGCGGGTCGATGGCGGCCAGGAGGAAGGGGAAGGTGATCCAGACGACGGCTCCGACGTGTCCGGACGGAAGCGCTGACAGGTGCCCAAATCCGTTCCCTTCCGAGTAGCAGAACGCGACCCCCGTCTGGTTGTACGCGAACGGCGAGGGGGCAGGTGGTGACTCCGTGTTCTCTTGGCAGACCGTGACCGTGCCCCCGCCGGGGAGGGTCTCCGTGTCCCCGATGGTCAGTCCGGGGCCCACTTGGAACGACTGACCAGATTGGATCTGGCTCTTCAGTGGGTCGGGGGTCACGTAGACGTATCCCACCGATAGTTCTGGAAAGCGGGTGAGGCCGCGGTCGGAGACCCGCGTGTCCGTAACAGTCAGCACTTGCGGAGTGGTGCCGTCCAACGCCGCGGTCACGTCCACCACAATCGGCACCGTCTCGAGGACGTAGCCGATCATCGCGATAGGCGCGGCGATCTCCACGCCCGGTATCTTCTTGATGGCCTGGTACTGGGCCATGGTGATGCCGCCGAAGATCCCGGACAGATAGTTGTCCTCGACCAGTCCCTGACTCTTCTCAACGGCGGTCTCCGAGCCCTCAGGGCGGACGAGGATGTCGTAGGCCGCACGGAGGTTCTTCTGGACGGTTCCGGTGACCTGAGCCGTCTGGGTGTTGCTGGCGGCCGTCAGCAAGGAAAAGCTCACCGCTGCCGCGAGGATACCCGCGATCATTGCCGCCGCTCGCCCCGGACGGTGTCGCGTCTGCTGGAGGATCAGCTGCCACATGGAGGTCTGGCTCAGTCCGGAGACCATCGGCCCCGACCGGTCGGGAGTAGAGGATCAGCCACCGTCGCCCGCCGATGGGGCTGCGGTCTGCACGAAGCCGGGAGGAATCGGCGGCTTCAGTTGAGCGAGATTGGCCGCTGTCGGTGGCACGTACGAGTAGCTGGCCTCCGTCACCCCGCGCTGCTGATCCGAGGGGCTCCCGACGATGAAGTAGGCGACCTCGGTGATGGGCAGATACGTCCGCTGGTTCACCCAGAGGTCGATCGTGGTCCACGAAGACAGAACCCAGCGGAACTCGATCGCGGGCTGTCCCTGGATGCTCTGACGGGTCAGCTCCGCCCCCTCAGCGGACTGCAGTTGCTGCTGCAGCGAGCCTCCTGCCTCCGCGGTGACCACGACTGGGCCGCCTGGAGGCTGCACGATCGTCTGATCTCGTTGATCTGACCACGTGCTGGTCGAGTACTCGACGTCGATGACCTCACCGGTGGTCCGAACACCATCGATGAGCGGGCTGTACGAGGCGGGCCCCATCGGCACCGTGTACGTCATCTCGACATCCCGCAATGGAGCTCCGTCCGCCTGCAGGGTCAGAATCCGCGACTGAACGGTCTGTCCGAGGCGAGGCTGAGCGGGAGAGGTCCAGGTCTCCTCGGTGGTCGACCCACTCCCTGCTACCGTCGTCGTCTCCTGGACCTGGAGGATGTCAGGTGCCGCCTGCTGCATGGCGGTCAGGACAGCAGCTTGATCCGTGGAGGCGGGAAGCGACTCCAGGCCCGACGCCTGGCCGGTCGCCTCCGTCGCTCGGGGCACAGTGTCAGTGGTCCCCGGATGGGCGGAAGAGCTGGTGATGATCGCAGCCACCGCTACTGCCGCTGCGGTCGCCAGAGCGGCGGCGAAACGCGGACGGCTGACCCCGTACCGGCGTCTCGAAGATGGTGCGATCAGTGACGGCGGGAAGGGCGCCGTCGTGCTGTTCGGCAGCTGGAGCACCTTGCCGAACCCGCTGGCCGACGGGACGGTCCCGATCTCGCGCGAGATCGCCGCCTCCAGCGCCCGCCGAGCAGTCGCACGGGCCGCCGCGCTGGGCACCGCCACCCCCTCCCGAAAACGCACGAGCTCTTCAGGATCGCTCACAACAGCGACTCCTCGAGGTGTGCCGGCCAGCCTGCCGGCTGGGCGCGCGGGACCTCGCTGGGCGGAACGTCGCCCAGGCCTGCGCGGTCCAGCGCGCTGCGGAGGCGGCGCCTGGCCCGGAGCAGCCGAGAGTCGACGGTGCCAACCGGGATACCGAGCGCGACGGCGATCTCCGCGTCGGACAGACCCACCCACGCGTGGAGCAGCAGCACGTCCCGCTGCCCATCGCTGAGAGTGGCCAGAGCCTGGGCGATGCACCGCAGCTCGGCGGCGCGCTCGACTCGGACGGTGGGGTCCGGAACCCAGGCCTCGCTATCCCTCAGCCGACCCAGGGCCGTCAGCAACCGCCGCTCCGCCCGCCAGTGACTGCGGATCAGGTTGGTGGCGATCCCATAGAGCCAAGGGCGGGCGCTGGCAACCTCCAGCCGGAATGCGCGGCGCCGCTCGAACGCGAGCGTGAAGACCTGCATGGCGAGGTCATCGGCCGGCAGCTCCCCCAGCCGGCGGGCGATGTAGCGATAGACCGGACCGAAATGCCGCTCGAAGATGAGCGCGAAGCACTCGGGCTCGGTAACCGACCTGGCAACGACCTCGGCATCCGTCACCTCGTTCGGGACGGGGAACAGCGCGGGGTGGGTGCGAGCAGTCACTACCACAAGTTGTCCGTTGGCGACTGATTCCTTCCCGATCATAGGTCGCCCAACCGCAGAGCGCTTCAGGCATATGCATGAGGTCAGATGCCGCTGTCGCTTCAGACGCATCCTCGCGCCTCGTTTCGGTCATCAGACGCGAAATCGCGGTAAGTGCACCCTCGCCTGGCCCAGTGTTGGGGAATGGCACTTGAGCGCCATCCGGCCCAGTGAGGGTGAGAGCCACCCGCGCCTGGCCCTTCTACAGCACATAAGATTGGGGCACGTGCAGGGTGAGCGCGGCATGCGCACGCACCTGTCCGGCGGCGGTGGCTTTTCGTATTGGTCCTTCAACTCCGGTCAGTAGCAGCATCGCGAATCTGGAGGGCGATATGTACATAGTCCTGTGGGCTCTTCCGACGGTCGTGCTCGTGGCCGCGATCGCCCTGGCTGTGTTGCTGGTGCGCTACTTGGTGAGACTGGGACAGCGCCGTTTGCCGTGAAGCGCGGCGGAATCCAGATCCTGAAGGCCTTCGCCGTTGGCAGGTGACAACGGTTGCAGGCAGCCGGCTGACCGAGGACCCTACGCTCGCCACGGGGGCCGGCATGGACCCTGAGCAGCCCCCCAGCGTTGGAGGAGCATGGGATATCGCCGGGCCTTGGGCCTCTTGTCCGTCGCCATGACCCTAACTGCGTGCGGGGCAGCGGAACGGTCTCCTTCCCCCGACTTGACTTCCCACCCCACCGAGACCACGCAGCAGCCCTCCTCAACTCCTGGCCTCATCGCGGTTACCGGCCCCTCCAACTGCTCGGCGGCCGCGTCCGGGAATATCACCGGGTACTACGAGTTGACGGTCGCAGACAACGGCAACGACTACGCAATACGTCCCTGCCAGGTCGTCTTCGTGCAGCTGTTCCATGCCCAGCCTGACGGCTGTCACTGGACGACCGTCGAGTCAATGGACCAGGGAGTCCTGGGCATGCTCGCCATTCCGCTACCGGGGCCACCAGTCGGTGGAACGCTCGAAGTGTACGAGGCGTTAGGATCTGGCCAGGCCACGCTGGAGTCGACCCTGGTGTGTGCCGGTGGCCAAGTCTCCAGCCGCTGGTCCGTGGCCGCTGCGGTTGGCAGCTTGGAAGCGCCGTCCGGTTAGCAGGGTACGGGCTCAAGAGCCGCGAGACCGCCCGTCAAGTCGGCTGGCTGCCACCTCAAGGGTGTGCTCCGCCGTCCAGCGGGGAGGGCTAGAGTGTACGGATTCCAAGATGAGGCGACAGAAGCGGCTCATCGGGGCCTCATCTTTCTAGCACCGTGGACCAGAGCTGCGGGGGTCAGGCCGCGGTTGTGGATGCCGGTGTGGGCGCGCTCGAAG
>Ga0187872_10002681_pt1 | contig 15301 bp, 14 predicted proteins | sample June2016WEW_16_4_FD_132973 | JGI IMG/M metagenome (GOLD analysis project Ga0187872, IMG submission 132973) | Peatland microbial communities from SPRUCE experiment site at the Marcell Experimental Forest, Minnesota, USA - June2016WEW_16_40 | ecosystem: Environmental > Terrestrial > Soil >...
GCGCTAGCCACTGTGCCCTCCGCCCTCCCCATTCCGCGCTCCGTACGCTCCCCCTCCTCTCCCGCTCCTTGCCCTATCCACATACCCCTTGCACAAGGGGAACCCCCTTTCCACGCGCTTCCGTAGCCGCCAACGTCCGTCGGCGCTCCTGCTTGGCCTGCCACCGCCGCAAATCCCACCGCCGTGAGCTTTGGCGCGGCAGTTAGCGCCACGGATAGACCCGAATTTCACGCAGTACAGGCCTCTTCAACGAACGCCCCGCGGCGCGAAGGGAAGCGTTGTCTCCTTCGCCTGGCAACTGTTGCTCTCATACCAGTTTACGGAGACAATCGGTATTTTCCCCTCTCCCGGCCTGCGGCCATTGCGCCACCAGGGTGCCACGTTCATCCAGCGCCGCCGTTGCCAGTCGCAGCCCCTCGTAGTGCCAGTCGCCCGAGAATTGACCTGCGCGGACATAAGAAGCGAGGTGCGGAGGATGGCGGGAAAGGCGGGAAACGCTTGTTGCTGTCCGTGGATTATGCCATGCTCCGGCCATGAAAACGGCCAAAAGCCGATTCGAGCAGGTCTATGAAAGCAACCGTGGAGAGGTGGGGTTATGACGAAAACCGCAGAAAGAACCGTGGTTCGCTCCATCCACCGGAAGCGCGAGCAAATCGCCACGCTGCGCGAGGAACTGGAGGACTTGAACGATTATCTTGACCTGACCGAAGCCCGCGTGCGCGACGAAGGCAAACCGCGCCTCACCCACGCTGAAGTCAAAAAACGCTACGGCATCAAATGACACCCTCCAGCGATACCGACCTCAGCGGACATAAGAAACGAGGTGTCGGCTCCCAGCTTTGCAATTGACAGCAGGCTTGGCCCCTTATAGGCTTACGCGAGTGAGTATGATGTTGAATTCCCAGTTGGGCGGCCAATATCCGCTTAATGGGGATTGCCTCTTGAATCGGAAGGGTGCTGAGCCGTGCACGTAGGTGAATTATGCGAACCAAGCCACTTGCCTCGTTTACTTTGATTGAGCTACTGGTGGTCATTGCCATCATTGCCATTCTGGCCGCGCTGCTGCTGCCCGCCCTGTCACGCGCGAGGGAGAAATCGCTGCGCACACTCTGCTCCAGCAACCTCCGGCAGTGGGGTGTTGCCATGACGGCCTACGCCGGCGATAACAACAATTACTTTCCCGACAACCGGGATGGCGGGCAGGTGAGTTGGTGCGGGCTCACGGTCCAGAGCTTCTGGGCCAGCTACCTGATTTCTATGCAGCAATATACCCAGCCAAAGGACCTCTACCACGTTCTGTTCTGCCCCACGCAACAGTGGCACCGTTACGCCGGTGTCGGCTACAACCCTCTTTTCAACCCGCAAATGCTGGTTGGCTTCTTTTATCTTCCTTATCGCGATCCGAACTTCTACATGAACGGCGGCTGGGGGTACGACTACGACTTTGCCGGGTTGCAAGGGTGGGTCGTGAAGCAGAAGTTCGGCGGGGAGTTCGTCAAAGCCCCCATTGCCATGGATATAAAGCAAGCGACTGGGAGCGCTCCAGCGCCGGGGACGACGGGCAACGTGCAGTGGTTTAACCTAGATCCGTTCATGCCATTTTCCAGCCATACTCAATCCAGCGGGGAGCCCTCTGGCGGGAATTTCCTGTTCGAGGATGGCCGGGTTTTGTGGTACAAGTCCAGGGTGGTGAATGCGGCCTTAACCGGGCAAAATTGGGTCTTCTTCTACGATATTGACCTCGAATGAAAGCCGCGGCCTTTCACGCATCGAAGAAGCCGCAAATCTCGCGGCTTTGAGCCTGCACTGGCGGTGTCTCCGTAAAAGTCCCGGAAAAGATCAGTTAAGGTTGAGAGGGCGGTGAATTGGGTGGAGGATTAACCCTGAGAGCACGCAAGATAGACATTGAGTCTGCCAGTGCCGGTTGCTACGTCATGGCGCGGGGCAAACAGCGGCGGGATGTCTGCCGCGACGGGCGTGAGCGCAAGCTGTGGCCGGCAGGGCTGGGCGAAGCGTGTGAGCAGACCGGCTGCGCTACGTTTGCGGTGGAGGAACGGCCAGTTTGAGGCCGTGAGGCATGAAAGGGTTGAAGTCAGATTGGTTGACTGTGGCAATTTCCGCTTGCGCCAGCATCGCAGTAGCGGCGATGAGACAGTCGAATCGGGAACCGCGGCGGCGACCGGTCCTGTTGAAAAGCTCGGCGGCCAAAACCGCCTCCGGGCGTCCGAATGGCACGATGCGTGATTGGAGCACGGCCTCAGCGCGGGTAACCTCCAGAGAACTGACCGGGCCGTTGAGGAACTCCATCCAGGCAATGGCGGCGGTGGCGAGGGGTTGCCCGGCGGCCAGCCAGCCGTCAACATCGAGAGCTTGAGGAGAACCCTTGACCAGAAGACCAATCAGGTAATTGGTGTCCAGGTGAATCATGCCGGCCGGCGAGCTTCTGTGGCCAGCCGCTCGTCATGCACTTCATTGAGGTATTGCTGAGCCTGGCCAGATGTCAGGCGAGCTTCCGCCTGCAGGCGACGCAGGGCTTCGCGCGGCGACAGACATTCATTCGAGGATGGAGGCTCTGACGCAGGCACAGGCCGCAGTTCCACAACCGCGTCTCCTTTCCGGATGCGGATGTCCTCCCCCGCGATTGCACGTTCCAACCATCGCCCCAAGCCGGTCACCGCTTCTTCGAGACTCAACGTTCTCATGTGCCTAAACTTACGCGAGTGGAAAAGCCGAGGCAAGTTACTTTCCCACTACTGTATCGCGGGAATAGACTGCAACGCTACGTTGGCGGCGGCGGCGGCTTCGCGCTCTCTTTCGGGAGGGCGAAGCAGGGTTCGAGCGCGCCGCAAGTGCTGCATTCCAGGCAGCGGATGCAGCCGGAGACGTTGACCTTCTGGTCCACCTTCACGCCCATCGGACAGCGGCTGCGGCAGAGGTTGCACTCGACGCACTCGCGGGGATTGAACCGGAGGTGGAACAGGCTGAAGCGGTTGAACAGCGCCAGCAGCCCGCCCAACGGACAGAAGATGCGGCACCACGGACGGTTGACGAAGAGCGCTGAAGCGAAGAAAGCGACCAGGATCAGCGTTTTGAACCAGCTCATCGGCCAGCCGTTGCCTGCATTAACACTTTGGACCGAGACCGGCAGGCCGGCTTCCAGCGCGCCCGCGGGACAAAGCCGGCAGATGGAAATGACCTGGTCGCCGTAAGGAATGCCTTTGTAACCAAGGATCAGCGGCAGAAGAATCACGAGGCCCAGCAGCACGACGTAGCGGGTGTAGCCGACCCAGGCCGGCAGGGCCACCTTGCGGATGGGAATCTTGCCCAGCCAATCCTGCAGGAACCCAAACGGACAGGCCCAGCCGCAGGCGAGCGACCCGCTCACCGCGCCGACGAACAGCAGCAGGCCGAGCAGCAGGTAAGGCACTTCCAGCGCGACGGGCATTAGTGCGGCGTAATTGGCCGCGACACCGATCGGGCAGGCGAACGAGGACAGCGGGCACGAATAGCAGTGGAAAACACAGCTTGGAATACCGTGCAGCCACTGGCCCACTGGCGCCAGCCAGACCCCGAGGAATCCCGTTTGCACCCAGGGGCGCAGCCGCGACAGCTTCCGGCCAAGCTCAGTTGGCGGGCGCTGCTTGCACTCTGGCACAGAGCATTCCATAGCTAACTCAGACTTTGGACTTCAGACTTTAGACTCCAGACTCCAGACTATGTCTCGGTTTGGCCGCGCCATGCGACCGGAATGTCATTTCACTCAGGTAGGACAAGGGGTCTTCGCCGCGGTATCCACCCGAACTTTCCAGGTCGGGGCCTCGGTATTGCGGTTTTGTCTGGCCCAGCGTTCGAGCGCCTCGGGATCATTCCCTCTCGGTGGTGGCGGCGGCGCAATCTGATCGGGGTATTGCAGGCCATCGAAGGAAAAGGCTTTGACCAACTCCGTTTCCCAGGCGGTGCCGCCATCCACCGTATCCACACCGGTCAGATGCCGCGCACCGCAGAACGTCAGGATGATTCCGATCAAGGCGGCAATGAAGCCCGGCCAGAAGTCATGGCGCTCGAGGTCGCGCAGCGCGGGGTTGACGGGGGGCTGGGGGACGCGCTGCATGGTCAGGCCCGGGAGAGTCCGAATTGGCGGAGGCGGATGGGAATCGAACCCACCTGACCATTTTTGACCCGAAAAGCATTCATTTTGGCTGTTTTTCGACGTTGTTGGACATGCTTGGCAAGGGTGAACGTTATACTAAAGTGTTATACCATGTCAAGCGTTCATAAACTTGTTCAAGCAAACTGGATATGCTTTTACACCGACCACGAGCGTAGGCGTCGCTGCAAATCCACGCTGACCACTAACAAACAGGAAGCAGAGCCCGTTTGCAATGAAATTCAGAAGATCGAGAACAAAGCCCGGGCGCGCCGGTTGACACCAGAGCGGCCGCACAAAGTGAACAGCCAGGTGGTTGCCGATGTGATGGAATCGCTCGGCACGCCAATCGAGCGGAGGACCATCCGTGAGCACTTTGGGGGGTGGATTTCTACCAAAGCGGCTTCGCCGGGAACGCTTGTTCGTTATCAGCAAATCGTCCGTCAGTTCTTGAGCTTTCTGGGGCCAAAGGCCAATAAAGACCTGTTTTCACTCGTCGCAGAAGACATTGAGCGGTACCGGGATTGCGTTGCAGGGCACACTTGCTCCGACCTCGGTCAATGTTCCGAATTATACGAAAATCTGGTTTCCAGCCCGCAAGTTGCCCTGTTCTCCTCGATGACCTCCCGCAATGCCCGCTGCTGGTCGCAGGACCCCAAACTTCATGTTGACCCGGGGGAGTGCAACTTCTATGGCACGGGTCTGGTCAATTACGATTACCCTGTCGCTCATCAACGCAGGCTTGGCGCAGGCTAAAGGCAGAAGTGGGCTGAGCTGGTGGCTTATCTCGCTGTTCCTGGGACCCATTGCCACTTTCTTGGTCGTGGCTCTGGATCCGATAAAAAAGCCGTAAGCCCCTGTCCGCTTATCTTCGCGCACAAAATGAAGCTGCCGACACCGAACCCGGCCCTGCACTAAACGCCTGACTTGCGCTCTGTTCAATCTCAATGGCGCAACACCCCCATCAAGGAGCATTGCGCCTCAATCATCGCCAAGCTGCGCGGCCCGCGCGAGGCACTACTCCAAGCTCTTGCCCTCTTAACGAACGAATTCCACGTTGATATCGAGTTTGATTCTGCCCACAAATTCTCCCCTGGTGTTGAACTGCTGAGCAAGAATGCTGCGGGATCACGCCATCCAGGCGCGATTCCGATTCCCCGTCTCCTGGAGCGCGGCGTTGGCCAATTTCACATTTTCACCGACCTGGAAATCGAACATGCCGACGGCACAAAAATCGGCGCCGTTTTCGAAGGCATATTTGAAACCTGCCTTGGGATGAATGGCGCCTGCCGCCAGAACTTTGAAAGCGATCCACGGACGTTCCAACTCCTGCATGAAACGGACCGTGGCCCCGGGGTCCATGCACCAGTAATTGTCGATGCCGTAGTTGTCGATGACCTCTTTCATCTGATCCGGCCGCCGTGCGGACCAGTAATTGGAGCTATGGAGAGTTTTCATGTAAAAATCGGGTTTGATGCCCGCTTTTTCCACCGACATGACGGTCCGCAGTTCATGGCCGTTCACACCGACGATGACTCCCTGTGATTTGCCCATGGTTACGAACTCACCGATCTTGTCCACGCTGTTTTCTCTGCTCCACGCGTCGCCATAATTCCCCACCAAGGCGATTCCCATGGCCCCAATATCGACCGCATACTTGATGCAGTCGGGGATTTTGTCTTTCTGAGGCGCCAACTGGGCAATGAACTGAATCTTGCCGCCCTGGGCGCGGTACTTTTTATAGGTTTCAACCCCCTGTTTATCGTCTGGACCAAAGATCATAGTGTTGATCCCGTGCTGTTCGCACTGCGCCCATGTTTCCATGATTTTCTCAGGGGTAAAATAGGCCCTGAGCAAATCCGAAACGTAAATGAGATCCCGGCTGTGGGCATAACCGCTGATCAAATTGCCCCCGCACAAGATTCGGCTCAGTTGGACCTTGCCGATTTTACCCAGAGGGAGAGTCGCTTTTGAGGAGGGGACCGGCGATTTAGCCGTGGAACTTGATTCCTGGGCGTTCAGGGCGTATTCCTCGAGGCTGGTAACGAGAGGAACGGCGACAGCCGCGGCCACTGCATTCTTCAAAAAACTTCTGCGCGTCGTGCTCGACTTCATATTCAAGCCCTAAGTTGCTTTTGTGCATTCTCAACCCTTTTGACTGCCTTTGGCAATCCTTTAAAGAATGTGCGTGGAGGGGATTACCCTGCTGGCCTCGGATACTCCTCGGCATTTCTCCCGGTTTGCTCCCAGCCGTAACGCGGCTTTTCATTCGGCCAATAAATCCAGAAGTAATCACCATCACCAACCAGAATCCCGCTCGGGTCAGCTTTTCCGGCCGGGGTGACTTCGACCCGTGCGTAATTTGGCTTCTTCAGCCAAATCTTGTACCGAGCATGGCTCAGTTCGTGCCCCCGAGCCTCCCAACGATAATCGCTTACCCAGCAAAGGGTGTCCGCCTTACCGAGGAGGAAGGCGCCGACTTCATCGCCCGGTACTATACCAATGAAACCAGCTACGCGCTCAAGCCGGCAATGATGGAGGGGGCGTTTCAATCAATTTGCGACCGAGCCCTTTTGCTGAAACTGGCCGGGCAGCAGCCTCGACACGACTTGGCGGTCGTTGTGCTGATTCATTATCCAGGCGCGAGAGCAGAGGACACCACCAAGGCGGCCTGGGTGAAGGACCTCAAGGGGCTGGGCTACCAGCGCATCGTTTTCTTGCGGGGAGGGAGCAGCATGAAAGTTAACGGATTGCCGATATTGGAATATCCTCAAGCTCCGACGATAGCTACAGGGAAATAGCAACTGTGGATTTGGACGAGAAACCTGCTAACGCCAGCGACCTCCGGCAAAGCCCTGATCGTTACCCATATCTCCGGTCGCTGGACACTGTGCTTCGATCCTTGAGCGCAGTCCGCGCCAGTTGCCAACCGATAACCATGTCCTCCAAGCGCTGCCAGCCGCGCCACAGACACTGGACTCCGGGCTGCCCATCGCCTTTACGCCCCAAGAAGCCGCCTAGCGAAGCAATTCAACCCGGGCAACCCCAATTCTGCCCTGGTGACCTTCTTTCGATTGGTCTCAGGGTCTCAAAAGTCTCCTTGATCTCGCTGGTTTCACTGGTCTCAAGGTCTCAATTCCTTCGTGGTGAGCCTAATTTTGACCTTTTTTTCGCAATACTGAGAATCGGCGCCATCTTCGGACTTCATCCATCGACTTCACCCAGCAACTTCACCCACCAGGTTCACCCAGCGACTTCACCATCATTTTCTTCTTCAGGGCGACGCCGGTGAACGACATTATGGTGTTCGGCTCGCCGCCGCGCCGGGCAAGGGCCGGGCGGCAACTACGCGTTCCTGCGGCTGATGCCGCCGCCGAAGGACGGGGAGAGCGGGCGCATCCTGACACAACTTCCAGCCTGCAATGGTGCCCTTCGCGGCTCCCCCCTCCATCGCCGATTGGATGAGAGCAGCGGCGGCAGATGGCTGTGTCTGTCGGCCATCGCGTCGGTCACAGGCAGACTCGGTATTCCTCCCCGCCCCATCCCGCCCCACCAGCGACTTCCGAGAGCTGGAGTGTCCTGTTTCTAGACAGTCAGCACGGCTGGCCCCACTGCCTATGCCCTCCACATTCCGTCCACACTCCGCCCTCACCCCGTCCCCACACTGACGCAGAGCCGACTTTGGCATGAAGATAACCTCAAAGCCACATTGTCTCATAATTGGACAGTACGGGTGGAAACCGACGGCTGCGGCCAATACCCGCTGTACGGTTACGAGCGGCGCCGGTTGCCGCCGCCGCCGCCGCCCAGGTTCGGCGAGAACCCGGTGAAGCCCGATCTGAAGGTCACCCTGGCGAAGGGCCGGTTGGCAATCAAGCTGGGGGTGGGGGCGACGCCGGTGAACGACATTATGGTGTTCGGCTCGCCGCCGCGCCGCGCCGGGCAAGGGCCGGGCGGCAACTACGCGTTCCTGGGGCTGATGCCGCCGCCGAAGGGCGGGGAGAGCGAAATCACGGAGATGTATTTGACAAAGCTGAAGGAGTGGCGGAAGCTTAAGAGTGCGCAGTACCAAGTGCCGCTGGAGGGCGCGCGGATTTGCATCCGCACCTGGCCGCAAGACAACGGCTGGGAAGCCAAAGGGATGATGCAGGTCAGCTACGGGCTGGCGCCGCGGCCGGGGAAAGAGGGAAAACGGGAGGAGCAGGGGCAGATTAAGGGATAATCATGGGATAATCATGGGACTAACACCGTCGCACCACGCCAGCAACCCCGTTGCATCACGCTCGCATCATGCCCACAACACGCTCCCACTGCCGCGGCGAAGACGGAAGGGAGCCAATTACCCGCGAAACACGCGAAACACACGAAAGGACAAACCGGCACAGCAGCCGGGGACCTGGTTCGACGGGTGCCGTTTGGTGATTCGCCTCTGCGCGGTCGAACTCACCGGCCCAGCTCGATTGCTTTAGTGTATTGGAACTCGCGTAACGCAGCGGAGCGGAGTGAAGTCGGGCGCGAAGCGGTTTGACTGGCTGCCGCGTTGCGCGTGGGAATCGGGTCTGCACCGCGCGAAGAATTACAGCATAAAGGCTTTCCGCTTGGTGCTCTGGCGAGGTCGGAAATGGCGTTGACAAGAAATACTGTGGGGCTTGTTCAGGTCGAGGATTTCGCTTGCGATGCTGCTGTCCTGATTGGTTAAAATTGGCTTGCGTTTAAACCCGATTCCCCGGATAAATTGGCGTTATGAACGCGGTGCAATCTTTGAAGTTTGCGTGTCTGGTGTGTGCGGTGGTGCTGCCAGCGATCACCAGCGGAGCGCAACCCGTCACCAAAATTTCTGCTGGTGCCACCCATAGCCTATTTCTCAAGAGCGACGGCAGTGTTTGGTTTACGGGTGGGAGCACTAATGGACCATTGGGCGATGGCACTTTAGTCAATACCAACCGCTTCGTGGCGATAGCGATAAGCAACGTCATAGCGATTGCTGCTGGGGGAATGCACAACTTGTTTGTCAAGAGTGACAGCAGTCTGTGGACAATGGGCAACAACTATTATGGCCAATTGGGCGATGGCACTTTCGGCGCTGTCTCTCCGTATGGAACAAACCAACCGGAGCAGATTGTGAGCAGCAACGCCACCGCAATTTCTGGTGGAGGCTTTTCGAGTCTATTTCTCAAGAACGACGGTAGTCTTTGGGCTATGGGCTGGAACCAAAATGGCCAGTTGGGTGATGGCACAACTGACAATGGCACCTACAAAACAAACCAACCCGAACAGATTGTTGGAAGCAATGTGACTGCCGTTGCCGCAGGAACTTATCACAGCCTCTTTCTCAAGCACGATGGCAGTCTATGGGGCATGGGCCGCAACTTTTATGGCGAGTTGGGCGATGGCAGCATCAGTCTCAGTGTAACAAGTCCTGAACAGATTGTGGCCAGCAACGTCACCGCTATTGCTGCGGGAATTGAGTACAGCCTGTTTCTCAAGAGCGACGGTAGTCTTTGGGCTATGGGCTACAACTACTTCGGTCAGTTAGGCGATGGCACCACCAACGGCGGCAACTATTATACCAATCTCCCTGAGCAAATTGTGGCTAGCGGAGTAGTCGCCATTTCCGCAGGTAGTGCTCACAGTCTGTTTCTCAAGAGCGACGGAAGTCTATGGGGAATGGGCGATAATACATTCGGCCAGTTGGGCGACGGCACTTACAATAACACCAACCGCCCCGAGCAGATTGTAGCCAGCAACGTCACGGCAATCGCCGCAGGAGCATATTACAGCCTGTTCTTGAAGAGCGACGGCAGTCTTTGGGGTATGGGCACCAACAACTTTGGTCAGTTGGGCGATGGGACTTACACCACGACCAACCGGCCCGAACAGATTGTGGCCGGTTTTCCGGGCTACAATCTAATCTCCGTCCAGCTTTTGAGCGGCGGTAGTATGTGTTTGTCCTTTGTGGGCATAGCGGGAGCGAATTACGCGCTGGACTGCTCCTTGAGCGTGTCGCCGGCCAACTGGGTGCCGCAGGTCACTAATCCCGCCGGTTCGGGCGGAGTCCTGGTGTTTACCAATAGGCCCGACCCGACCACTAACAATTTCTGGCGCATCCGCTCCGTGCCGTAGCGGACAGGTTGAACGAAAGCGGACATATCCTTGACCGGATGTTACGTCTGCGAAAGGTTCCAACCCGGTCAAAACACCTTCAACGATTTCTTCAATAACCGAGTATGCGGCGGGTGTGTGGCGGGTTAAGTCCGGTAGTGAGCGTTCAGGGATATCCCATGCGTTGGCAAACCGCAGAAGCGGTTCCGATGCCGCGTCCCTGGCCCCCACCCCGCTGAAGCGGGGTGTTAATGAAACAGTTGCAAACACAAAGACTTTTCAGGGTGCGCCGCCCTCAAAAACTGAGATGCGCCTCTCCCCTACCGCAGGACCTTGACCGCTTGGGCGGCCAGATTGAGAAGGGCGTTCGGGAAGATGCCGAGGTAGAACATGCCGGCGATGCAGCCGAAGATGGCAGATGACAAATCACCTAGGCTTCCGGGCGAGATTCAGCACCGGAAGGCCGGCGGCTTTGGCGAGCGCGATCTGGTCGTCGTCGAATGAAAGCAAGGCATCGGCGGCCACTTCGATAGCGATCGCGACATGGAATAGGTCCATTGCGCGGACGACCATTTTCACGGAATGCTCGGCCCGGAGCTCGCAAGCCGTACGGACAGCGGCAGTCCAGTCGAACTCGACGTGGGGCCAATAACCAAGCCTTACTTCCTGTTCGAGCAAGCGGATGACCTGACGCGACTCGCCTTTAGCCAGCAGGCCGGCGCGTTCCGCCTGGCAGAACCCATTGAACACTTCGACCCGTTGCCAAGGCGTCCACAGCACCTCCGCATCCGGCTGGCTATCAAAAAGACCCAGGGCGGCCGAATGCTGAGTGTCGCGGCGGCACTTGTAACCCAGCCACCACGAGGTATCCGCATACAGCCTCATTTTTTGAGCGCCGCGAGAAAGGTGGCGCCGTCGAACTTCGCAGCGCCGACGCTGCCCACCGCGCGCGCTTCTGCCAGTTTCCGTGTCATCTTCGGTCGTCGGCTCTTGCTCACAACAAACTTGGGCTTTCCGTTAGCGGTAACGACCAGTTGGCGGCCTTCCGGCAGGCCATCCACCAACCCGGCGTTGTGGTAAAACTCACGGATAGAAACGGTCTTCATAACATTGTTAGACATTATCGTCTAACACCCCAGCAATGCAAGGGAGAACGGCAACAACTTGTAATCGGTCAGTGATGGCGGCTTTGAAGAGGGCGGAGCGCGGACATTCCTGTCCGCAGCAACTTGCTTCGCGCGAACCGGCAGCAAATCGAAGGCCGGCTGGCCTTGGGAAGTTGCTGCGGACAGGAATGTCCGCGCTCCGCCCGCCGTGATTGACCGGTTACAAAAGCTTCCCGCCTCCCCTGCGGGCGCAACTCGACAGTACCACCATTCTCCGCACGAACCGCCCTGGCTCGGCAGGAGCCTCGCCCTACCGCAGGACCTCGACCGCTTGCGCGGCCAGGTTGACAAGCGCGTTCGGGAACATGCCGAGGTAGAACATGCCGGCGATACAGACGTAGATGGAAATACGAATGGGCCGGGAGAGCGTGATGGGGGAGAGATCGGGTGCGTCGTTGGACCAGTAAATGGCGCGGACGACGCCGAAGTAGTAGTAGAGGGAAATCACGACGCCGGCCAACGCGGTGAAGGCCAGGCAATAATAACCGGGGTTTGCGGGGGCTTGTTCGAGGACGGCTTTGAAGAGCAGGAATTTGCCAAAGAACCCCGCCAAGGGCGGGATGCCGGCGAGCGAGGCCATTGCGAGTGTCAGCGTGGCGGCCAGCAAGGGCGAGCGCCGGTGCAAGCCGGCGAGAGCGCTGAGGTCTTCGCCGTCCGCCTGCCGCAGGACGAGGCAGATGACGGTAAAGGCGCCGAGCACGGTGAACAGGTAGCCGCTGAGGTAGTAAAGGACGGCGGAGCGTCCGGCGGCGCTGAGGGCGGCGATGCCGAGGAGCATATAGCCGGCGTGCGCGATGCCGGAATAGCCGAACAACCGCTTGAGGTTGCGCTGCGGAATGGCGCAGAGGTTGCCGTAGAGAATCGAGCAGGCGGAAAGGATGATGAGCAGCCTGGACCAGTTGGCCGTGATGTCCGGCACGGCCACGAACAGCACGCGGAGCAGCAACGCAAAGCCGGCGGCTTTCGAGCCGACGGCCAGGAAGGCGGTTACCGGAGCGGGCGCTCCCTGATAGACATCCGGGGCCCAGATTTGGAAGGGGACGGCAGAAATCTTGAAGCCAAGCCCGACCAGCACGAGGACGAGGCCAAAGAGAAAGATGGGGTTACGGCCGAACTGCGCGGCCACCCCGGCCAGGGTGCCGAAGTTGAGCGTATGGGAGATTCCATAGACCAGCGCGATGCCGAATACGGTAAAGGAGGTGGAGAGGGCGCCGATGATCAGGTATTTGACGCCGGCTTCGAGCGAGGTGAGCAGGCCGCGCTGGAAGCTCGTCAGCACGTAGAAAGTAACGGTGATGAGTTCGAGCGACACGAACAGCAGGGCGAAATCGTTCGCCGAAGAGGCGAATAACATGCCAGCGAGCGCAAACAAAATCAGCGCATAGAACTCGGCGATGCCGGAGGCGATGCGATCGGCGAATTCGACGGACATGAGCAGGACAATGAGGGCGGCGAGCAGAAAGAAGCGTTTGAAGAACAGCGCCAGGCCGTCGAGCGCATACATTTGGCCGAAGGCGTACTGGACCGGCTGGTCGGGGGGGATGTTCACCCAGAACAGGCTATAGAGCAGGATCAACCCCACGCCCGCGGCGGCGGCATAGCCGAGCTTTGGCTTGGCGGGAAGCGGCAGCCACAAATCCACGAGGAGCAGCCCGAGGGCCAAGGCCAGGACCAGCAATTCGTGACTGAGCAAGGGTAAGTTCATCGGGTTTGCATGGTGGCGATAACCTTCTCGCTGACGCTGGGCTGGATTTTGTCGGTGAGCAGGCGGGGGAAGCATCCGAAAACCAGGAGGCCGGCGAGCAGCAGGATGAACGGCGCTTTGCGCCAGAGGTGGGGGGCGTCCGCCACGGTGGCCCATTGTTCCGGCAGGGGGCCGTGCAACACGGCGCGGACGGCCCGCAGCATGTAAACCGCGCCTATGATCAAGGCGCCCCAGCAGGCGAGGATCGTCACGAGCGGAAAGGCCTGCCAGGCACCGAAGAAGACGGTGATTTCGCCCGCGAAATTGGCGAAGCCCGGCAAGCCGCAACCGGCGAAGGCCGCCATTATCAGGGCCGCGCCGATGAAGGGCAGTCGGCGGAGCAGGCCGCCGAGCCGGTCCATTTGCAGCGTGCCGGTTTGCTGATAAAGGTAGCCGCTCAGGCCGAAGGTGAGCGCGGCGAGGAAGCCGTGCGCGATCATGACCAGCACCGCACCCGTCACGCCGATGAGATTCAAGGTGGCAATGCCAAGGAAGGCAAAGCCCATGTGGGCGACGCTGGAATAACCGATGAGCCAGTTGAGGTCCTTTTGGCGCATGGCGACCCAGCCGCAATAGACGAGGTTGCCGAGGCAGAGCCAGGCGAGGATCGGCATCCAGTGTCGGGCGGCGTCCGGGAGCAGCGGCAGGGCGATGCGAATCAGGCCGTAGAGGCCGAACTTCTTCAGCACACCGGCATGGAGCATGGCGGTGGGGGTGGGAGCGGAGGCGTAGCCAAGGGGCGCCCAAGTGTGAAAGGGCCAGAGCGAGACGAGTATCCCGAAGCCAAACAAGAGCAGCGGGAAGGTGAAGTTCTGCGCGCCGGAAGAGAGGGGATTTTGCCGGATGTGCTCGGCGAGTTTGGGAATGTCGAACGTGGCGGCGCCCGATTGCAGGTAGAGCGCGATGAGTCCCACCAGCGCGATGAGCGCGCCGAGGCTGAGGTACATGGTAATCTGGAAGGTGGCGTAGTTCTTCCGCTCACCGCGGCCCCAGACGCCAATCATGATGAAGGTCGGCACCAGCGCCAGTTCGTGGAAGAAGTAAAAGAAGAAGAGGTCGAGCGAGGCGAAGGCGCCCAGGATGCCGCCGGCCATGACCAGCAGCAGTATGTAAAACTCCTTCTCGCGCTCTTTGATTTCCCAGGAGACACAGGCCGCGGCGAAAGCGACGATGGCGCCCATCAGGACCAGGCCCACGTTGATGCCGTCCACGCCAACGTGGTAACTGATGCCCAGGGTGTCCACCCAGGGGACTTGCTGCTCGAATTGGTAGCCCGGGGCGCCGGTTTTGAACTGGAGGAACATCTTCAGCGCCAGCAGCGCGGAAATAAAGGTGGCCAAAATGGCGACGGCGCGCATCACCGGGCGGAAGTTGCGCGGCACCAGCAGCAGCACAATCGCTGCGAAGAGCGGCCAGGCGATGATGTGGGTCAAAGGGGACATGCTTAGGAAAGTCCGAAATCCGAAATCCGAAATCCGAAGGAAATCCGAAGGCCGAAATCCGAAAGGCCAGGGGGTTGCCATGCGGCGAACTGGGTTCTTGCTAATCTGTGACGGCCTGGCTGGTAAAGTCCTGAATTCATCGTAGTCTCCGGTTCATTTCAGGGCGAGGCACAGGACCAGCGCGACGCCGAGGGCGAACAGCAAAGCGTAGGTCTGCAAATTGCCCGTTTGGAGCAGGCGCAGGGCGCGGCCGGCCAGCTCCGTCGTGCCGTGCGTTCCGCGCACAGCGAGGCCGGCGATGATCCAGCGATCGAACCAATCGGCCACCGCGGCCAGGAAATCGTGCAATCGAATGACAGTGGCCTGGTAAATCTCGTCGAAGTAGAAGCGGTTCCGCATCGCGCGTGACAGCGCCCCCAACATTTCCGGCAAGGGGTCTGCTGTCGCTTTCGCATAGAGCGCATAGGCGGCGGCAAACCCGATGAGCACCGCCAGCAAACCGGTGCCAGCCGCAAGAGGCGCATGGAGGAACGGCGCGAATAGCTCTCGGATAAAGGAAACGTTCCACTCAACGTGCTCGGCGGGAAACTGCGTTCCGTAGAGTTGCTCGATGCCGATCAACCCGCCAATCATGCTGAACACGGCCAGCAGCCGCAGCGGCCAGGCCATGACCGGCGGGGATTCGTGCGCGTGGCCGGCA
>Ga0187872_10002692_pt1 | contig 15266 bp, 11 predicted proteins | sample June2016WEW_16_4_FD_132973 | JGI IMG/M metagenome (GOLD analysis project Ga0187872, IMG submission 132973) | Peatland microbial communities from SPRUCE experiment site at the Marcell Experimental Forest, Minnesota, USA - June2016WEW_16_40 | ecosystem: Environmental > Terrestrial > Soil >...
CACGTAAACTGGGTATTCCGCGCCTTTTGGGGCCGCTATTACCAGCCGCCGCCGCTCGTCACCATCTCGGGTCCGCTGCTCAGTTATCTCAGTACTATATCAACGCCCGGAAACCCAACTTCGTTCGCGACTTTGCGCGGCGAGCGCGACGAAGAGCACCAGTTCGGCGTCACGATTCCGATTCGCGGTTGGGCCTTGGACATCGACAATTTCGAAACTCGCGGCGTGAACTTCCTCGATCACAACAACATCGGAGAGTCCGACATTTTCATCCCGGTCACGGTGGCAGGGTCGCGGATTCGCGGCACGGAAGTAACGGTGCGTTCTCCTCGCATTTGGAAACAGGGGCAGGTGCATCTCGCCTACTCGAATCAGATCGCTCAGGGCGAGGGCGCGTTCACCGGCGGCTTGATCGTCGGCCTGCCGCCGTCGCCCGGCTTCTACGCGCTCGACCACGACCAGCGCAACACGCTGAACGTCGGCTTCACTGGAAATCTGCCCTGGCAAGCGTTCGTCTCATCGAACGTGTATTACGGTTCAGGATTTTCAAACGGCACTCCTCCGCCGAATTACCTGCCGGGGCACGCGAGTGTCGATCTGTCGCTCGGCAAAGAGTTTCGGGAAAAGTATTCGATTTCCGTGACCGCTCTCAACGTGGGCAATCGGCACTTGCTGATCGACAATAGTCTGACCTTCGGCGGATTTCACTTTAACGATCCGCGCGAGATTTACGTTGAGTTTCGCTATCGGTTTCATTATTGATTTCGGATTCGCTCGCGTACAATGCGGCGAAGGGAACTCATAAGAAAGGTGATTTGACCCATGCAATACAACGTGAATCGTGAACGTCGGCTGGCGCGCGCCGCTCTCGCGCTTCTCCTCGCCGCCGTTGCCTTTGTCCCGGCGGCGTGCAAGAAGTCGCAGCAGGAAGAAAACGTCAAGCGCTATCATCTCGTAGGCAAAGTGATTTCCGTCGATACGAAAGGTCAGGCTCTCATTGTGGACCACCAGGCGATCCCCGGATTTATGGACGCCATGACGATGGCCTACCCCGTGCGCGACGTACGCATCCTCGCGCCGCTCAACGCCGGCGACGAGATCACCGCGGACGTCGTTGTCGCGAGCGACGGCGCCTATCTCGAGAATATCGTCGTGACGAAAAAGGGGAGCGGAGGGAAGGGAACTTCGCCGAGCAGCCAGCATGAACCGCAACCCGGCGAGAAAGTTCCCGACTTCGCGCTCATCAATCAGGACGGGAAACAGATCCATCTCGCTTCATTTCGGGGCCACGTGCTGCTTGTCACCTTCGTGTATACGCGATGCCCTTTCCCCGATTTTTGCCCGCTCGTCTCCCGGAATTTCGCGCAGGTTTATGCCGCGACGCGCAAGGATCCGTCTCTCGCTTCTAAAGTCCGCCTGCTGACGATCAGCTTCGATCCCGAGCACGACACTCCGCAGGTTTTGCGGGCCTACGGCGAGACGTTCCGCGAGACAGCGGGCGCCATTCCCTTCGACCGTTGGCAATTCAGCGTCGCGCCGGAAAAGGATCTGAAAGAAATAGCGGACTTCTTCGGCCTCGATTTCACTCCGGACGGCGGGCAGATCGTTCATTCGCTGAGCACGACCGTGATCTCACCCGAAGGCACGGTCTACAAGTGGTACGCGGACAACCAGTGGAGGCCGGACGATCTTCTCTTGGATGCAACGGCCGTCTTGCAGCAGGAAAGCGGGCGGAGTTCGGCCGCGCTGGCTCGCGCGGATGCCTCGAAAAGCGCGGCAGCCGGACGCGCGAACTGAAAGTCAGTTTTCGCGTTCAAGGATGAAGTCCGGGACGGCGAGCAGCGCGCGGCGGTATTCGCTGTCGGGCAGCTCCTCCAGACACGCCTTCGCGCGATTGACGTAGTTGCGCGCGAGATTTGCGGCGCGGTCCAGCGCCCCGGTTTCCCGCACCAGCTTCGCGATCTGCTCCGGCCGGACGCTTAGGAAGCCTCGCTCCTCGAGCACTCGTGCGATCAGCTTGCGGCCTTCCGACGGCGTGCCCCCGTTTCCGTGGCCGTTTTCGAGCGCCCCGTTTTCAAGAGCCCCATTTTCAAGGGCAAAGATCAGCGGCAGCGTAACTTTCCCTTCCTTCAGATCGCTCAGCACGGGCTTGCCCAGCTTTTCGATCGACGCGGTGAAATCGAGCAGATCGTCAACGAGCTGGAATGCCAGGCCCGCGTTGCGCCCATATTCCGCCATCGCTTCTTCGACGAGTTTCGGCTGCCGCCCCAGCACCGCCCCGAGCCGCGCGCATCCGCTGAACAGGCACGCGGTCTTGCGGTAGGCGAGATCGGTGGCTTCGGCCTCGGTCAGATCGATCCGCCCGAGGCGCGTCAGTTGCAGCAGTTCGCCCTCGACCATGTTCTGCGTGAGGTCGATCAGGATGTCGAGGACCGCGAAATTTCGCTCGCGCAGCGCCATCTCGAACGACTGCATGTAGAGCCAGTCGCCCGCCAGCACGCTCATGTGGTTTCCCCAGCGCGCGTTCGTGCTCGGCCGCCCGCGGCGAGTCTCGGCGCCGTCGATCACGTCGTCGTGGACCAGCGTGGCGCTGTGAATCATCTCCACCACCGCGCCCAGGCGTATCGCGCTCTCTCCGCGGTAGCCGGACGCTCCCGCGCTCAGCAGCAGCAGCGCCGGACGCAGCCGCTTGCCGCCGCCCTCGCGCAGATAGCTTGAAATCTCGCGCACGGGCTCGATCGCGCCGTGGCTCTGCGCGGCGATCTCCTGTTCGACCAGCGCGAGGTCGTCTCTCACCAGGTCGAAAATGCCCTTGATGCCTTTTGCGACTTGGACAGCGAATGCCATCCGTTTGCTTACCTGGCCCTTATCTAGGCCGGCCCCCGAGTGCCTGGGGCGCCAATCCTGAAGAAGCGCCGAAAGTTCGCCGCCGTGGTGGCCGCGACTTGTTCGGGCGCTAAGTTTCTCACATTCCCCAAGGCTTGCGCTACCTCTACCACAAACGCCGGCTCGTTGCGCTTGCCACGGCGGCTTTGGGGCGGCAGGAACGGCGAATCGGTCTCGGTCAGGATATTTTCGAGCGGCAACTCGCGCGCCACGTCCCGCAAATGCTGCATTTTCGGATAGGTCACGTTCCCGGCGAACGAAATGAGAAAGCCCATCTCGAGCCCGCGTCGCGCTTCCGCAACCGTGCCGGTGAAACAGTGAAAGATTCCGCCGATGCCGGATGCGCGCCACTCCTCTTCGAGGATCGCGAGGCAGTCGTCCCACGCGTCGCGGCAATGAATCACGATTGGCAGCTTCGCGGCGCGCGCCTGCCCGAGCTGCCGCCGGAACACCGTCTGCTGCACGTCGCGCGGTGAATGATCGTAGTGGTAATCGAGGCCCATCTCGCCCCAGCCGATCACACGCGGATGCCGCGCGAGCTCGTCGAGGCGCGCGAAGTGCTCTTCGGTCGCTGCATTCGCATCATGCGGATGGATGCCGACCGTCGCGTAGATCCAATCGTGCTGCTCGGCGAACGGAATTGCGGAGTCGAGCCGCTCGGCCGGACTCGTTCCGCTGCCGATCGCCAGCAACGTCTCGACGCCCGCTGCGCGGGCCCGCTCGAGCATCGCCGCGCGGTCTTCGTCAAACTGCGAAAACTCCAGATGCGCGTGTGAATCTACGATTTGCATTTTAGGGGGTCGGAGCTTCAGCTCCGACATAAGAACGTTGCGCGAAGCACCTTCCTATGCGCAGGTTTTCTCGCAGCAAGTTTTCATATCGCTGCGAATTACGCAAGACAAGAGAGATCCTTCAGCCGACCAGAGCCAAATCGTCGGCTTCAGGATGACGATCCTCGTCGGATCGTCACTTTACCTTTGAGCCCGCTGGAATCTCCTCGGCGAACGTGCACAGCACCGGCTTGCCGTCGGCGCCGGCCGACGCCGCGAGCAGCATCCCGTTCGATTCGAGGCCGCGCATCTTTCGCGGCGCGAGGTTCGTGACGACCACGACCTTGCGGCCGACCAACTCCTCCGGCGCGTACGCGAGGGCAATTCCCGCAAGCACCTGGCGAACCTCGTCGCCAATGTCCACCAGTATCTTCAGCAGCCTGTCCGCGCCCTGAATCCGCTCCGCCGACTTCACGACCCCGACGCGGAGCTCGACCTTCGCAAAGTCTTCGATGGTGATTTTCGCCGTTGCAGGTGCCGCAGCGGCCGCAGCCGTGCCGCCAGGCGCAGCATTTGGCGTCGTGCTCGATGATGCAGTTGCCGCAGTTTGCGCGGCCCCCGGACTCCGTATCTCGTTTTCCATCGCCTCAATCCTTTCGTAGGTCTCTTTGTAGTCCATACGCGGAAACACTGCCTCTGGCTTCACAATCCGAGTCCCGGGCCTCAATCCTCCCCAGACCAATTGATCGAGCCGGTAGTCTCCGAGCCTTCCCGGCTGGCCGAGATGCCGCCATATTTCTTGCGTCGCCTCGGGCAGGACGGGATGCGCCAGGGCTGTGATGATTCGCAGGGCCTCGGCGGCGGTGTAGAGAACTTCTCGGAGCCTGCCCCTGTAGGTCGGGTCGCTCGCGATCTTCCACGGCTTCTCTTCGACCAGGTATGCATCAACCAACGAAATGAGGCGCCAGATCTCCTGAACGGCAGCCGAAAATCGATAGGCATCGTAATGCTCGCGCACGATGGCCTGCATCGGGCCGGACACGAACCCGGGAATAGCCGTGTCCGAAGTCGGTTCTGGAACGTGGCTCTCGAAGTAGCTTTCGATCATTGCAAGGACGCGGCTCGCTAGATTCCCGAGCCCGTTTACCAAATCCGCTTCGTAGCGGGTCAGCAGCGCCTCGCGCGAGAAATTGCCGTCCTGTCCGAAAACAGTCTCGCGCAGCAGGTAGTACCGCAGTGCGTCGTTGCCGAGCACCTTCACGATCGGCTCGGGGTACGCGACGTTGCCCTTCGACTTGCTCATTTTTTCCTGCTCGAAGAGCAGCCATCCGTGCGCGAAAATCTGCTTCGGCAGCGGCAGTTCCGCCGCCATCAAAAACGCCGGCCAATAGACCGCGTGAAAACGAATGATCTCCTTGCCGATCATGTGCAGGTCGGCGGGCCAGTATCTTTGAAACTCGGCGCTGCCGTCCGGGCCTTCGCCGTATCCGATCCCGCTCATGTAGCTTGTCAACGCGTCGTACCACACATAAAACACGTGCTCCGGGTCGCCCGGCCACGGAATGCCCCATTTGATCGCCTTCCGGCTGATCGACACATCCTTCAGCCCGCTTTCGACGAAGCTCCTCACCTCGTTCAACCGGAAGTCCGGCTGCACGAATTGCGGATGATTCTTGTACAGCTCCAGCAATCTGTCCTGATAGGCCGAGAGCCGGAAAAAGTAGTTCTCCTCGGAAATCAGCTCCGCGGGACGCCCGCACGTCGGGCAATTCACCGGCTCCGGCGTGTCGCTCACGTAGAGATTGTCGTAAATGCAGTAGCGGCCTTCGTATTTCGCCCTGTAGATCGCGTCCGGCGTGCGCTTCATGGTGCGCCGCACCAGCGTCTGGACCGCCCGCGCATGTTCAGGCGAAGTCGTGCGAATGAAATTCGTGTTCGTGATTCCCAGCAGCCTCCACAAATCGCGAAAAATCTTTTCGTTCTTGTCGACGAGCTCCTGCGGCGTGATTCCCGCCTTTTCCGCGGCGCGCTCGATATTCACGCCGTGCTCGTCCGTCCCGGTGAGATATGCGACATCGTATCCGCACATCCGCTTGTACCGCGCGATCACGTCGCACACGATCGTCGTGTACGCCGACCCGACGTGGGGACGCGAATTCGCGTAGTAGATCGGCGTGGTCAGGTAGAACTTCGGCTTGTCGTTTGAGGAGCTGAATTGGTCCATGAACGATTTGCGCTGCTGTGGAGCTGCAAGAAAACGATACTATTCTGGCCTTCAACCTCTGTCAAATGACCAAAGGAAGTAGCGCTTGGTCCATAGTGGACCATCGGGAGAGCAAATGGGACTCATCGCTTACGTTGGGACCGCCGCAGCCGTATGCACAACCATCGCCTTCATTCCGCAGATCCTGAAGATCAGGCGGCAGGGCGGTCAGGATCTTTCCTATCCCATGCTGTTTCTTTACCTCACCGGCATTCTTCTTTGGCTGGTCTATGGATTGCTGCTGCACGCCGCCGCCGTAATCTGGGCCAATGCGGTCACCTCATTGCTTGTGGCTGTCGCTCTCATCCTCAAAGCGATCCACCCCGCCGGCAAGCGCGCGGAATGACGGTTTGTCGAAGCCCCGAGGCCGCTCCGACTTTCTCTCCGCGCTCTACTTCCACAAAGTCCACAGGCCTTTCCGCTTGCATTCCTCGCCCCTCGTCCTAGCATGGAGACGATGAGTATTTTGGTCAAAACTAGGACGTCGTTGAAGCCTTCCCAGGCGCGGCGGGGAGGCCTGTCCGCATCTCGATTGATCGGACTTCGCTCTTTCGCCATTCGCGATCTGTGTGCGGCCTCTGTGACCTCTGTGTTTCGTCCTGTCCTGCCTTACACGAATCACCGAGTCTTTCTACCCGCAACTGCTCGACGAGTAGAATCCCTTGTAACTCATTCAAAACAAAGGTTTGCGGTGCCTCCTACCCGCAACTCAAACCGGGGTCCTTCCGTGCGCCCATCTGCTTGGACCACGCATCGCCCTTTCCGTATAATCTTCGATTCTTTCGAATATAAGGAGCCGTGTGTATAAGACGGTCGAGGACCGCATTCGCAAGGCGCTCGCGCACCACATCCACGAGCGCTACAAAACGGACGTTCCGATCGTGACCGAGAGGCCGCCCAAGCTTTCGATGGGCGAAGTGGCTTCGCCCGTCTGCTTCGAGCTTGCGAAGCGGCTGAAAAAACCGCCGCGCGCGCTGGCGCAGGAGATCGCGAATTCGCTGAAACCGATTCCCGGCGTCGCGCGCGTTGAGGTTGCCGGCGGCGGATACCTCAACGTGTTTCTCGATCGCGCGGCGTTTTTCCGCGCGGCCTGCGAGGAATCCGGGCGCGAAGCAGTTGCGCCGGGTGCACCCAATGTGAATGTTCCCAAGGTGATCGTCGAGCACACCAGCGTGAACCCGAACAAGGCCGCGCACATCGGCCACCTGCGCAACGCCGTCCTCGGAGACACGTTTTGCCGGCTTCTGCGCCACGCGGGCCGGCGCGTCGAAGTGCAAAACTACATCGACAACACCGGCGTGCAGGTCGCCGACGTCGTCCTCGGGTTTCTCCATCTGGAAAAAAAATCGACCGACGAGATCCGCTCGCTCGCTGCCGCGCCGAAATTTGACTATCTCTGCTGGGACCTCTACACGCGCGTCACGCAGTTCCTGGCGGAAGACAAATCTCGCCTCGATCTCCGCTCGCAAACTCTGAAAGACATCGAAGAGGGCCACGGCGATGCGGCCGCAATGGCGGAGGTCGTATCGACCGCCATCGTGCGCTGCCATTTGAAGACAGCAGGTCGGCTTGGCATCAATTACGACCTGCTCACCCGCGAAAGCGAAATCCTGCACCTGAAATTCTGGGACGCCGCGTTCGCGATGCTGAAAGAGCGCGGCGCAATCCAGTACGCAACCTCGGGGGAAAGCGCCGGCTGCTGGGTAATGCAGCTTCCTTCGGACAGGGAGACTCCCGCCGAGGAGGAAGAGCCGAGCGAATTGGCCGAAGCCAAGATCATCGTCCGGTCGAACGGCACCGTCACCTACGTCGGAAAAGACATCGCATACCACCTCTGGAAATTCGGGCTGCTCGGGCGCGACTTCTACTACGAACCGTTTTACAAGCAATGGAACGGGCGCGAGGTCTGGATAACCAGCAGCGTCCCCGGCTACGCATCGCACGAGGCGTTCGGCCACGCGCACGAAGTCTTCAACGTCATCGATTCGCGCCAGGCCTATCCGCAGCAAGTCGTCGTCGCGGGGCTGCGTGCGCTGGGCTATACCGAAGAGGCCGACCATCTCCGGCATTTTTCCTATAACGTCGTGGCGCTCACGCCCCGCTGCGCCCGGGAGATGGGCTACGAAATCCCCGCCGAGGACGCGAAGAAACCCTACATCGAAGTAAGCGGGAGGAAGGGGCAGGGCGTGAAAGCGGACGACCTGATCGACCAGCTCGAAGCGGGCGCGCACAAGGAGGTCGATTCGCGCCATGCGGATGCGCCCGAATCCGACCGCGCTGCAATCGCCCACGCCATCGCCATCGGCGCGCTGCGTTATTTCCTGTTGCGTTTTACGCGTTCGACCGTTATCGCCTTCGATTTCGAGGACGCGCTCAGCTTCGAAGGCGAGACGGGACCCTACGTGCAGTATGCCGTCGTGCGCGTGAACGGAATCGTTCGCAAGGGTGCGGATCGGCTGAACGACGTGGATGCGGCGAATCTGCTCCGGATCGAGCGCGGCGAAATCGATGCGGCGAAATTCCTGGCGATGCCTTCAGGAGATGATCTGTGGGACCTCGCGCTGCTCGCGGGTTCGCTCGACGAGCGAGTGGACACGGCCTTAAGCTCTCAGGAGCCAGCGTTCCTCGCGCGCTATGCATTCGAGCTGGCGCAGGCGTTCAACGTCTTTTATCACAAGCACCACATCCTGTCCGAAGAGGATGCCGAGAAGCGCGCGTTTCTGCTGCGTCTCTCGTCGCTCGTCCGCGAGCAACTCGTCACCACGCTCGGCCTGCTCGGCATCGCCGCCCCGGAAAAGATGTGACGCCGGACCTGCGGGCCGTCACATCTTCAATGCGAAATCGACGATCGAGCGGATCGCAACGCCGGTGGGTCCCTTGGCAAGCCACGGGCGCCCGTCATCCACCCAGCACGTCGAGGCGATATCAAGATGGATCCACGGCGTGTCCTCAGCGAATTCTTTCAGGAACCACGCGCCGGTGATCGCGCCGCCGCCCTTGCCGCTGCCGGTGTTGCGAATGTCCGCGATGTTGCTCTTGATCATCTCTTCGTATTCGTCGTCCATCGGCATCGGCCACATTTTTTCGCCTACGGCCTTCGCGCTTTCGAGAAACCGATCGAGATACTCGCGCGGGGTGCCGAACGCACCGACGTTTACGTTCGCGAGGGCAACCTCGATCGCGCCCGTAAGTGTCGCTGCATCAATAAGATGCGTACACCCAAGCTTCCGCGCGTAGAAAATTCCGTCGGCCAGAATCAGCCGTCCCTCGGCGTCCGTGTTGATCACTTCGATCGTCTTTCCCGACATCGCCACCTGCACGTCGCCGGGCTTTTGCGCGCGCCCGCCGGGCATGTTCTCCGTCGCGGGAATCACAGCGATGACGGAAACGGACGGTTTGAGCGCGGCGAGGGCGCGCATCGCGCCCAGCATCGTGGCGCCACCGCCCATGTCGTACTTCATCTTCTCCATATTGTTCGCGGGCTTGATCGAGATGCCGCCCGTGTCGAACGTGACGGCTTTGCCGACCAACCCCAGAACGGGCGCGCCCAGCCGTGGATTTTCGGGCGTGTAGCGCACGACGATGACGCGCGGCGGCTCGACGCTCCCTTGAGCCACACCAATCAGCGCGCCCATCTTCAGTTCAGCGATTTTTCGTTCGTCGAGGACTTCGATTCCAAGGCCGGCTTCCTTTGCCATGGCCTCGGCGCGCGCTGCGAGCATACGAGGTGTCAGGCGGTTCGAGGGCTCGTTGATCAGGTCGCGCGCGAAGTTCTGCGATTCGGCGACGACACGGCCGTGGTCGATTGCGGCCGTGAGGTTCGCACCGAGGGCCGTGTCGAACCCGGCGAGCGAGACGCACTGGATGTCGCGGTCTTTCCTGTCGGTGCGGTATTTATCCGATTCAAAGTCGGCGACGATCAATCCCTCGACGGCGGCCTGTGCGGCCGCAGGCCCACGCTCGCCTTCGCGCGTCAGGAAGACGAATGTTTTGACGCCGCGCGACTTCAGATGGCGCACGGCCGTCCCGGCGATCTTTCGAAGATCGGACACGGCAAACTTATCCGGTTTGCCCGCGCCAACGAGAAGCAGCCTCTGGGCGGCAAGGCCCTCCGGGAAATGGACGAGTACGAGTTCGAGCGACTTGCCGGTCAGCTCGCCGCTCGTGGCGAGCGAGCTGAGACGGCCGTTCATCGCGCGATCGATGTCGCCCAAGGCTCCGTCGAATTTGTTTTCTTTATCGAAAACGTATGTAACCAGGGCGTCCGCCTGGATCGAAGAGTACGGCTGAGTCTCGAGTTGGATCTGCATGTCTTCCTTTCGTTTTCATCGCCGCCGAGAGCGATAGATCGCTTCATCGGCCTCGCGTTTCGCTTCCTTCTGCCGTTCGGCTTCGCGGCGGTCGTGGAATTTCTTGCCCTTTGCCACCGCCAGCTCGCATTTCGCGATGCCGTCGCGGAAGTAGATCTTGAGCGGGACGATCGTCATACCCTTTTGCTGCGTCTGGACGACGAGCCGCTCGATTTCCCGGCGGTTAAGCAGCAGCTTGCGCTTCCGGAGCGGGTCATGGTTCCGCGATCCACCGGGCAGGTATTCCGGAATATGGCAGTTTATCAGCCAAGCCTCCCCGGCGCGAATCTCAGCGTACGCCTCGCGCAAGGTCCCTTTGCCCTCTCGGAGGGTCTTGACCTCAGTTCCGACCAGGACCAGGCCGGCCTCAAGCTTATCGAGGATGTGGTAGTTATACGAAGCCGAACGGTTCTGGGCGACAATCTTGACGCCTTCGTATTGGGCCTTTTTTGTAGCGGATTTCACAACTCTGCTATCATAGCCGTCACGCGCAACCGCCCGCAAGTGACCGCATACCGCGGAGTTCCGGGACGGCCGCGGGTTGATAACTTTCACAAGCCCTTAATGCGGCGTCTTCGCCCTTGTGGTAACCAAAAGGACCGGCAACTGGGGCGGTTCCTTGCCGCATCTTAACCCCGGTGCTAGACTTCTTGCGATCTGAGGGATCACTGTTGCGCCGCAAAGCCTATATACCAATCCTGGTGTCCGCCGCGATTCTCCTCATCGGCTGCCCCAAGGTAGATAACGCAGATTACAACGCCGGCCGTAAGGCGGAATCCCTCCAGGACTACGACACGGCCCTGGTCCACTACGAACGCGCCCTCCGCGCCGACCCTACCAACGCCGAATACAAGCTGCGCGAGACCCACACGCGCTTTGAGGCCGGCCAGTTCCACCTCGAACAAGGCAAGAAGGCCCTCGACAAGGGCGACCTGCAACTGGCGCTTGCGGAGTTCCAGAAAGCTCAGGCGATCGACCCGTCGAATGCCGCCGCCGATCAGCAATTGAAGCGCACGACAGATCTGCTGGCGGCCAAGGCTGCCGCACAATCCCCCAAAACGATCAATCCGAATCCGGCGGACGATACGGACCTGCTCGCGGTTCCACCGGAGTTGAAGCCGATCTCGAACGAACCGATCAATTTGAAGATGACGAACGACGCCCGAGTCGTCTTCGAGACGATCGCAAAGCTGGCGGGCCTGGCTGTTATTTTCGACCCGGATTTCACGTCGCGGCGCATTTCGGCTGAACTCCCGAACATCACTCTCGAGCAGGCGCTCGATGACGTAGCGCTCCAGAGCAAAGCATTCTGGAAGCCCCTGTCGAGCAGCGTTATTTTCGTGGCGCCGGACAATCCGCAGAAGCGCAGGGACATCGAAGACGAAGAAGTGCGGACGTTCTATCTTTCAAACACGCTCACGCCGCAGGATCTGACGGAGGTCGTGACCGGGTTGCGGCAGCTTCTGGACCTGCGGCGCATCCAGCAGGTGAACTCGCAGAACGCGATCGTGGTCCGCGACACTCCCGATAAACTGGCGCTCGCTTCCAAGATCATCCGCGACATCGACAAGGCCAAACCCGAGGTTTTGATTCACGTGCAGGTGCTGACAGCCAACGTGAACTACCTGCGCGACCTGGGAATCCTGCCGGGCCAGACCGCCACACTTGCGTTTACACCGACCACCGCGAATCAGCCCTCCAGCAGTTCGAGTTCGACTAGTTCGACCAGCACTTCATCGACTCAGATAACGCTCAATAACCTGAAGAATATTTCCCTTTCGGACTACAGTCTGACGCTGCCGGGCGCGACGGCGACTGCCATACTCACGGACAACCGGACGAAAATCATTCAGGACCCCGAGGTCCGCGTGAGCGATGGCGAAAAGGCAACACTCAAGGTCGGAGAGCGCGTGCCTGTTGCCACAGGGAGCTTTCAGGCCGGAGTCGGAGTAGGAGTCGGCGGCGGAGCGGGCGTAGTCAATCCCCTGGTGAACACTCAGTTCACGTATATCGACGTGGGCGTGAACATCGAAGTGCAGCCCCGCGTGCATCCGGATGGCGACGTCAGCATGAAGGTCTCGGTCGAGGTGTCTGAAATCGACGGCACGAGCAGCATCGGCGGAATCAACCAGCCCATCATCGGCCAACGCAAAGTCGAGCACGACATCAGATTGAAGGATGGCGAAGTGAGCGTCCTCGGGGGGCTGATCGAGCGCACGGATACGAAGAATATCAACGGAATTCCCGGCCTGGCGCAACTTCCTCTCCTCCGCTATCTCTTTTCCGACAACAGCACTTCGATCGCGGAGAGCGAGGTTCTGATCGTCATGACGCCGCACATCCTCCGGTTCCCCTCGATTTCCGCGGAGAATCTGCGAACGCTGGCCGCCGGAACGGATTCGAACGCTCGCGTGTACCGGGAAGGGGAGGAAGGGCCATCTTCGCCCCTATCATCCGCCGCGCCGTCTCCTCTCCCGTCCGCTCAAACGAATCCGCAATCGGTGGGGGCCCCGGCCGCGCAGCTTCATTTCGATCCGCCCGACACGACACTGCACGTGGGCGACCGGACCACGCTGGGACTGGCGGTCTCGAACGTGACCGATCTTTACTCGATCCCGCTGTTGATTCACTACAATCCGGCCGTGGTGCAGGTGGAGGAGATTCGCGACGGCGGTTTCCTCTCCGGCGGCACACAGGAGATTGCGATCGTGCAGCGAATCGACCAGCAGCGCGGCGAAGTGATTGTTTCCGCCACGCGCCAGCCGAATACGCCCGGCGTGAACGGATCGGGCACGCTGCTCGGGATCGTGGTCCGCGGCATCGCGCCGGGGAAGACGGCGCTTCAGGTCCTTCAGGTCAACGGGCACAATTCCCAGCAGCAAACGATTCCCATGGTTTCCGGGGAAGCCGCGATCCAGGTGCAATGAGGCTGATCATGAAGCGGGTTCGTGGCTCAGCGAGTTCCCGGACCAGGCGCGAGGGCGTTTTCGGAAGTCCACGGCATTTCAATCAGGGTTTCACGCTTCTCGAGCTCATCATCGCTTGTTCGATCCTCGTTATTCTGGCCACCGTCGCGCTTCCCCTCGAGCGGGTCACGCTGATCCGCCACCGCGAAGAGGCGCTGCGATACGATTTGCGCGAAATGCGCGACGCGATTGACCGCTACCACGACGACGCCGAAAAGGGGAAGTTTCAAGTGCAGGCTGGAACCGAGAACTATCCGCCTGACTTGAAGACGCTGAGGGATGGCGTCCAAATGAGCGGGCAGGGGGTTCAGGGCGGACAAAGTGGACAGAGCCAACGGATTCGCTACCTACGGGAGATTCCGGTTGATCCGATGACCGGAAACACGGACTGGGGCTTGCGCTCCGTACAGGACGATCCGGACTCCACTTCCTGGGGAGGCCAGGACGTCTTCGATGTCTACAGCACGTCCCAGGCTACCGGGCTCGACGGGACAAAGTACTCGGATTGGTAGCCGCGTTCGTTGGCGAAATTCGGCAAGTCAGATGATAACGCTGGACAGGATGAGGGCTGAGACGAGGCAGAGAAGCCGCGCGCCGCGCGGTTTCACATTACTCGAGCTGATGATCGTCATCACGATCATGCTGATCCTGGCCGCACTCGCCGCTGGCGGCTACTACCAGACGGTGATCCACGCCCGGGAAGCCGCTCTCCATCACGATCTCGACATCATGCGCCACGCGATTCAGGACTACACTCGCGACCGCAACGTCCCGCCAAGTTCGCTTCAGGACCTGGTCGACTACAAGTACATCGGCGCCGTTCCGGCCGATCCCATCACGAGACAGAAGGATTGGAATACGGATGCGTGCGACGCCTTTTACAGTTCGGATCAAACTTCGATGAATGGAATTTGCGACGTACACTCCGCGTCCGATGCGGTCTCTCCGTTCGAGAACATCCCCTACAGCCAGTTTTGAGCGGCACGCGAACGCGCCAGAGCCTGCCGGTGCGACGGCTGACTTGTGTCCAATCGAAGTTTTCAATTGCGCCGCAAGCATACTCACAGACACCCCGGTTCAGACGAAATCCTCTTTCTGCAGACCGGAACCGCTCGGGTGCATTTGGGAGACTCCGTGAGGCTCGACCGTGTTCGTCCGTCCCTGCCAATACTTAGATTTCTGTCTCCAACATCGATTGGCTCTCCGGGCGCGAAGCCTTCCGTACCAAAAACCAAATGCGAGGAACCGCCATTTTTCGGGTCAGCTTTTAGCCCAGATCTCCCCAATGGCGAGCGCCTCAACGGGCCGGCAGCGCAAAGGCGAAGATCACGCCGTCCACCGGCATCACCAGGTACTGGCGGCCATCCAATTGGTACGTCATCGGCGCCGTACCCAAGGTCCCCCCGGGATAAATATGCCAGAGCGTCTTGCCCGTGGCCGGATCGAGAGCCACCAAGTTTCCCGCCGAGTCAGCGGTGAAAAGCAAGTGGCCGGCCGTGGTCAAAATACCGGTAAACCCGCCGCGGCCGCTGCTTTCGCGGCTCCACTTGATCTTTCCGGTCTGATAATCGATGGCCTTCAAAAAAGATTTCGATACGACCGTGAAGTCGCGGCCGGCCCAGCCTTCCGCTTTCTTCCCGGGCATTGTCAGATAAAAGACTCCGATACCCTCTCGCTCGTTGATGTAGAAGAGGCCTGTCTCGGGATCGAAGCTGGGAGCGTTCCAGTTTGTCTGTCCCGCACGCACCAGCACGCCATCGGGCTTAGGCTCCGTTTCCGCCCGGGGGATCGGTTGTCCGCGTTCGTCCCAACCCGAATACCAGTTGGCCTCAGCGAAGGGCGCGGAGACCAGGACCTTGCCGTTGGTGCGGTCGAGCACGAAAAACAAGCCCTGCTTGGCGGCCTGCGCGAGTAACTTGCGCGGCTTCCCGTGGAAGTCGGCGTCGAACAGGACCGGCGTCATGTTCGTGTCCCAGTCGTGCGTGTCGTGCGGCGAGGCTTGGAAGTACCAAGCCATTTTGCCGGTGTCGGG
>Ga0187872_10002696_pt1 | contig 15248 bp, 13 predicted proteins | sample June2016WEW_16_4_FD_132973 | JGI IMG/M metagenome (GOLD analysis project Ga0187872, IMG submission 132973) | Peatland microbial communities from SPRUCE experiment site at the Marcell Experimental Forest, Minnesota, USA - June2016WEW_16_40 | ecosystem: Environmental > Terrestrial > Soil >...
CAAGCAGGCAGGCCTGTTCCCTCCCAAAGGACTTACGGGCCAAGAGCCGAAATTTCCAACCCACGATCCAACCAACCCATAAACTTGTCGAGCTACGGCCATCGGTGATCGCATCCCGCGCGGTGCGGGTAGAGAACCTCTGATAGAATATGATTACTGATTTCTCCACTACACATCTGAGATAGATGGTGGCCGGGTTCACCCTTTCAGTTACGCAATAAAGGATATAAATAGCCGCCAGCTATGGCGGGAGGAAGCAGTCACCAAAGAGCCGTGGAAAGAGCAGCTAAAGCTCGCATGGCAGAGCAGGTGGCTGAGACTGTGCTTCAGCGAATCAGCGCGAATACGATACTACCAATTCTTGGAAAACACTCAATCTGGCGATTCTAGTCTCTTTCTCATGTTCGACTGGACGCAGGCAAACAATTCCGAAACGCCGAACGGCTTTCTAAGATAATCATTGGCACCTGCTTGCAGCGCATGTGCTCTGACATCATAGCCCGCGCTCATCACGATTATGGTTATGTCGGAACCAGCCCGAATCTCCCGGCAAACCTCGATACCTGTGATACCGGGCAACCAGTTGTCCAGCAGCACCAAATCATATTTTTCAGAACGGACACGCTTCAGCGCGTCCTCGCCGCTAGAGGCATCCGCAACCTCGTAGCCTTTTGTAGCAAGCATGGCGCGCACGAGGAGGCAAATGTGCGGGTCGTCATCCACCACTAAGATACGCCCCTCATACATGGCATTGTCATGGACCGGCGGACAGTTGGGTTATTGCCGTCGTCGCCCCGGCGCTGATCCGCGTTAGTTTTCTGTCGGCAGGATATATGTGTGGGGATACAGGACGCTAATCTCTTCTTTATATCCTGCCAATCACTTTTATGGATGGGGTCGATCCAAAAGGCCGTAAAGAAGCCCTTACCTAACATTTATATAGTACTTAGCAACATCTAACGCAGTTCGTATCTGCGTTTCCTATTCTCTCCCTGAGGAGACTCACACAACCTGATCGTCGCGCGAATCCAGCTTTCAGTTTCACCGCGACACACGCTGTGGGAAACAACCAGAGTCCCGAGGAGAGACCATGATTAGGAAGGCGATGTATCAATCTGTAGTTGCGGTCGGTGTTCTCGTGTTGTGCTCGATGTTCGCGGGCAGTGCCAGCGCCCGGCCGGTGTCGCAGCACGTCACTCTGACCGGATCTGTAAGCTGCACCACGTGTCTTTTGCCGAATGCGTGCAAGGCTCAAACGCGGCTTTCCTGCGTTCAATGGTGGGTTAACCAGGGAGCTTCTTACGTGCTCGTAGTCGGCGATAGCCACTATCGGCTGTCAGGCTCTGAGAAAGAGTTGGCGAAGTCAGCCGGCGACACGGTCACAGTGACTGGGGACCTGAATGGCACCGAACTCGCGGTAGCGACTGTGGCCGCCACGCACAAGGAAAAGTAGTACGTGGCAAAGCAGGCAGTTCAACCTAAACTTTGGCATCCCGGAATCTGGAACGGCTCAGAGATTTGATGTTCAGCTCGGGCGTAGCAAGGTCATCTTGGGCGAGGGTTACTTTGCAGGTTTGCAGGGTTGTGCCTAATGAAGTCGGCAACGCGGTATTGAGAAGACTTTCCGCAGTTTGTGCAGTTGATGGCTCTGTTGGAACTTAACCGCCCGAAGTAGTCAAAGAAAACCTTGCATTTCTCATACTTGCACTGAAGCTTCCAAATCCTGTCTTCAGAGTAGATCATTAGCACATTGTATCACTCGCTGCTATGCAGTAGGTTTGAATAAGACATACAAATCGGGGTCGATAGCAAGAGCACGGTGAGATTAAATCTGAATCAAATGCCTGATAGACGCTGCCAGCTCAACCGGTCGATGCAACACAATCTAATCAGTTGATCCGACAATACTTTCTCTAGTGAACCGATCTATAAGGCTGTACTCAATCAGAACCTAAACAGGGCAGTGTTCCGTTCACATCAACGCCCTCGAACGAATTTAGCTTCGTAGACTCCTGCATGTGGACTTTGAGCTAGTGTTGCGTCGACCTATCGAGACCGCCGCGATTATCGGAAACAGGCCCAGTACCCGGTCGGCAGCCGCGGATAACACCTGTCCGCAAGGGAACTGTCCACTGCCAACACTCGGTAGGAATGGCCGCCAGTCGTCATACTAATTGAATTGCTAGCCGTCCAGCGCAGCGCGGCCGGGCTCCCCACCAACTCAAATTTGCGATTGGACTTCTTCGAACGTGTCTGATATCTGTCAGCCATACCGGTTCTCCTTTCAGAAATGAGAGTTCTCATCCCGGACTCTAACCGAGTCCGGGCTGAGAGCCGTTGCTTTCGATCTCAGGTTTCAACTAAAGGCAGGACAAGTTCGTTATCCCATCGAGAGGTCGGTTATGTTGATCGAAGAGATGACAGTGAAGCAATGCCACGAATTCTTGGTCCGTATGGATTTTGGCAGACTTGGGTGTGTACACGACAACCAGCCGTATGTTGTGCCTATCTATTTTGCTTATGAACCTGACCGCCTTTACGGGTTTTCCACGCTCGGTCGAAAGATTGAGTGGATGCGTTCGAACCCTCGCGTTTGCGTAGAGGTAGACGAGGTCATTGATACCAAGTCATGGAATTGCGTGATCGCGAGCGGGCGGTACGAGGAGTTGCCAAATGCATCTCAGTACGTGTCGGAAAGGCAACGAGCTTACAAGTTGCTAGAAAAGCGCTTTCTCTGGTGGCAAACGGCCTACGCCGCCGAACAACCTCGGCACGCGCACCAGCCGTCTCTAACGATTCTCTACTGTATTCACGTAGCCGAGATGACAGGCCGCAGGGCCGAGCCTGATCAATTCGACGCTGGGCGAACACACCAGAAAATAAGTGGATAACTCGTGCCGCCTCCGGCTTGAAAGCGGGAAGGCCAATTCACGCTAGCCGGCAGCAGGGTTCCAACCTGTAGAGTGCGGACACGTGGAAGCTCGAATAAAATTGTTTGGACCGCTGAAACCTGAAACCCTGCACCTTGCAGTGCAACTAACGATCAGGCAGCTTGCCAGGACGCTGAAACCCTCACTGGTGTTACAAGCTTTTGAAGGAAGTTTCGGCGAGCGGTCGGGCGACGGACGATCTGGGTGGTGGGGGGGGAATGCCGCCCGACCGCTTCGCGAATGGGCAAACTCTAGCAGGCTTCTCTGAAATCGCGTTCGTCGAATTATGGATGGAACCCATCCGCGCGGCAGCGAGTTGCGCGCAGCGCATAACAATCAGCGGCTAGCAACTGGCACTGAAAAGAAGGGAATGCCGCGGCAATGAAGCCCTCGCACGTGTGTTACCTGAGGCGAGCTGTTCCGTTTCGAAACCCGTTTTTACTTCTTATCACCCATACCCTTATTTTCACCAAGATCCAAAGCATCCATCGAATAGCGACTGGAGCAGCTAGCAAGCTGACGATTGGAGCAGCGAGCCGAAGTAGGACCCTTTCTGTCTTATCTCACCCTGGTTTCGCATCGACCTGATGGCGCGCTTTGGGCGACTTCTGAAGGGGTGATTGATGCGTGCGACTAGCAGGTAGGGATGACGCGAGGGTCGGTTTACGCGATCTGGGCCTGTGCCACTTCACCTTGCTAGGTTTGCGCCGCGACGATTGGATCCTGAGGCGGTGTCCTGGGCGAGTTTGTTCATTCGCTTGGCAGCTACCTGGGCACACGCCTTCGGGCTGGAGTAGGTCCCAGCTCCTACCTCGTGGATTCGGGTGAAGGCTTCCTCGGGTGTCATGTCAGGTTTGAGGTTCAGGAGTTCTATCATGGCAAGTCCGGTTGCTGAACCTGCCGCTGCGCTAGCAGGTAGGGCGAAATATTGCTCGAGAGTCATTTAGCATCTCGCACTTTCAGCGTCATCTATCCTTTTTACCAAATGCCCCGATGTGTTCCCGGTCACAGGGAGCGGTGGTCCGCGTCACAGTCCCGCGAGAGCCACCGGCTGTAAGCAAAGCCATGGATCATTGCTTCCCCGCCTTCGATGGGCAAACCTGCTTGGCGAGTTGAAGCTGACCGCGCTGCAGGAAGAAGACCTGCAACTAATCGAGCTAGGAAAAGAGCGTTCCCCCTTCGCCTGACTCCGAAGCGCCGTTTGTGGGAAGTGGACTTCCTGTTCAAAACACTACTGAAGCAAGAGACGCAACCGGCCATACCGTATCTGCTTGCTGGAAAAAGACCGAAAAAGGTCATACGGCTTCTGCGATGCCTCTGGCTCAGGTTATTGTCATTGTAGTGGCTCTCGTTGCGACGCCGCTGGCGCTCCTGGCTCGTGGCATAGCGTGCGACAACAGCACGTGCATGTGCTGCATGCCGCACGAAGCTCAATCCTCAGCTCTATTGAATCGGAATCACATCTACTCCCACATCTAGCATATGCCTCGCACCGCCCAGGAGAACACCGTGGATGGGACTGACGTCGCTATAATCGCGTCCCCATGCGACCGTGATGTGACCGTCCGTGGGAACGCAATTGTTCGTGGGATCGAAGTCAACCCATCCGGCGCTTGGGCACCATACCGAGCACCAGGCATGTGATGCATCCGCACCCACTAAACGCTCCTTGCCAGGCGGCGGCAGAGTGCGCAGATAGCCGCTGATGTAACGGGCCGCGAGGCCCAGCGACCGTATGCATGCAATCTGGAGATGCGCGAAGTCCTGGCACACGCCACGGCGCTTTTCGAAGAATGCCTGGACTGGGGTGGTGACCTTGGTCGCCTTCGCATCGAAGGTGAAATCCCGGTGTATTTTTTGCATGAGATCGAGAACCGCCCCGAGTAGCGGACCGTTTGAAGGAAACGAGGTGCGTGCGTAGTCGGCGAGTTCCCTGCTTGCTGTGACACGCTGGGAGCCGAAAACAAACTGGTATGCGTCCAGGACTTCCTCGCTATGGTCCGTGGCCAATGACTCAACGACCTGCTCCCATGCGGGAGACTCCGAGAAATCCGGTCGTTCGATACTGCGGACTTCCAATTCGCTGCTCGCGTCCACGATCAGGCGGTCATGCGGTTCTTCCAGGGTGAAGAACGTCTGGGTATTGCCAAAATAGTCGAAGTGCGTGGCGGTAATATGGGGCACGGGCAGCACGGATATCTGAGTTTTATGGCAGACCTGTCCCGGAACATTGCGAGGAGTGAGGTGCACCAAATGATGCGACACAGACACCGGGTCCTTGTAGTGGTATGTGGTTTTATGCCGCACGCGATAGATCATGTGATCCGCTCAGTCTCGGCATGACTGAAGTAAGAATGGGTGACGGCATTTGACAAAGACGGCAAAGCTCCTTCCAATTCTTCGAGGAGCGCATCCAGCCGTTCGCGAGAGCCTGACGCTCCCGGTTCGCAAAGCACGCGAACATCCGAACGAAACAGATCGAGTGCCGCATCTTCCAGACGTTTTTGTTTGACAAATGGCCATCCGGCCCCGGATGGCATTCGGGACAAACTACGGCAATGCTCGAAGAGATCTTTTGCCTGAAAGGCAAGGGATCTCGGATTCACTTCTTCGTTCATCAGAAGGTCGAGCACGGGCGCGGGTTGCAGAGTGGTGAAGTATCGCGACCGGTAAGCAATCGAATTGTCCGTCACTTCAAGGAGCATCTCGAGTGCGGGCCATGTCTGGAGGCTTAGCGGCACAATGATTTTGCGGAAGAGTTCCACCAGATGAATGGAGCGCTCAATGCGCCTCCCGATGCTAAGAAAATGCCAGCTGGGACCTCGCGTCATATTCTCAACTTCGATTCCGCGAAGAGCGGCAAGGGTCCCGATGCAGCTGTTCAGCACGGTTAGCGTATCTCCCACCGAAACATATCCCCATGCAGGATTGTCAGCGGCACGCGAAACGGAGCTAAACTGGTTCACGACCCGCATCAGATCGCTTGAAAGACGATCCCGCACCTGCGCCGCGGAACGTAGAGCGCGATTGAGAATTGCTGTGAGGCTATCATTCCGCTGCTCTTCGAAAATTCGCGAAAGAATCTCTTCCTCCAGATCACGCAGTTGATCGGGATGCGCTTCGGGCTCATCCTTCGCGAGGCGCGCGTGGGGAGACTCCAAACAATCGTACATCTTCGTCAGAGATTCCCATTCCGAATCGAGCGCCGTTCCCGACTCGCCAGCGAGCCGGATCAAAATGCATCGAAGCATGCGAGCCAGGTGCTCGCTGCGTTCGGCGTAGCGACCGAGCCAGAAGATGTGGTCTGCAGCGCGGCTGGGAAGGTCACTGACCGCACCGCGAATCAAAGTCACAGGCACATCACGCGGAATTTGCAAACTGAATGTGTCCACCGGGCCATCCGAGAGAACCCAGGTGTCCTTACTCCCGCCGCCACGTTGCATGGAGACAACCGGCGTGTCGATCGATGATGAAACGCGCGCCAGTCCACCGGGTATTACAACCCACGAATCACGCTCTGCCGCCAAGTACACGCGCAGAACAACGCGTCGGGGCGTGAGACCATGTTCTTCGGACCACACGGGCGCCGTGGACAGACTCAACAACTCCTGCCCAGCGAATTCATGCGGGCTGTTCTTCATCCGCTCGAGCAGTCGCGAACGGCCGTCAGCTGCAAGCTTTCCGCCAAAAACAGGTTCCATGCCCTTCGAGGGGAACGCCGGCTTGATCACCAGATAATCCAGATTATCGAGTACGTAACGGAGCGCGTTCGCCTGTCCGCACCACCACGTTGCGGCCGCCGGAAGTTTCAGCTCTTCTCCCAGCATTCGCCGGCAGAGACCGGGGAAAAATGGCATGAAAGCTGACGTCTCAATCAGGCCGCTGCCGAGCGCATTCGCCACGGAAACATTTCCCGTTCTCACCGCCTCCATCAGCCCCGCAACGCCAAGGTAGGAGTCCGAGCGCAATTCGATCGGGTCGCAGAAACCGTCGTCCAATCGTCGCAGAATTACGTCGACCTGTTTGAGTCCTGCGAACGTCTTAAGAAATACGCGGCTATCGCGCACGGTGAGGTCGCCGCCCTGAACCAGCGTGAAACCGAGATAACGCGCGAGGTAGGAATGCTCGAAGTAGGTCTCATTGAAAGGTCCCGGCGTGAGCAGGACAACACGTGGATTTTCGCGGGTTGTTCTGGGAGAGAGGCTGAGCAACGTTTCGCGAAAGGAACGGAAAAAGGAAGCGAGCCTCTTGACCTGGAACTCACGGAACAAGTCCGGAAAGGTTTCCGCCATTACGATGCGATTTTCAAGCGAGTATCCCGCGCCGGAAGGCGCCTGCGTGCGGTCTGAAATCACCCACCATTCGCCATCCGGCCCGCGCGCCAGGTCTACAGCGAGCAAGTGCAGATAAGTGTTACCCGATACACTCACCCCATGGCACGGGCGCAAGAAGCCCGGGTTCGCGAATACCAGAGCCGGCGGAATCTGGCCTCCGCGAAGCAACTTTTGCGGGCCGTACAGATCGGCGAGAATGAGATTCAGCAAGCGTGCGCGCTGGAGCAAGCCTGCTTCCAGCTGGCTCCATTCCGATGGCGGAATTATCAGGGGAATGGCATCCAGATTCCAAGGCCGATCCATTCCCAACGGATCGCCGTAAACGTTATATGTGACACCGTTTTCCCGAATTCTTTGCCTTGCCGTTTGCCAGCGGCGGCGCAACTCTTGCGCGCCCAGTTCCGATAAAGAATTGATGAAAACGTCCCAGTGTGGGCGAAGGACGCCGGGCGCAGTGGACATCTCATCGTAAACTCCGGCTGTCTGGGAATAGCCGGCGCTCAGGAGCGGCCCGTGTATTGTGTCCGCGGAAATTTTCATCGGGGCTCGGCGGAAGAAACTTGCCGAAAGTCTTTAGGGAATGCAACAGTGTGAGGGGATCTCACAACGTGCGGCGCTCTCATGGTGTCCGCCGCAAATCCAGCGTCAAGGGGAACGCCGGATTGCGCTCTTCGTCTGGGATCGTAATCATTCCCGGTGTATGCCCGATGTCGCTGAAGCGGGCCAGACGACGGCTCTCCGCTTCGAACGCGTTAACAGGAAACTGCTCGTGGGCTCGTCCGCCCGGATGGGAAACGTGGTACGTGCAACCTCCGATCGAACGTCCCGACCATGTGTCTACGATATCAAACACCAGAGGTGAGTGCACCGGGATGTTCGGATGCAGGCACGAGGCCGGCTGCCACGCGCGGTAGCGAACCGCTGCCACGAATTCGCCTTCCTCCCCTGTGGAGTGCAGGGGAACCCGGCGGCCATTGCACAGAACGATGAAACGCAAATCGATCATTCCCGACACTTTCACCTGTAGCCGTTCGACGGACGAATCCACGTTGCGCACCGTGAGGGCGCCGGAGGCTTCTTCTCCTAAAACGTTCCACGGCTCGAGCGCGTGCCGCAGCTCCACGGTTATACCGCGACGAGTGACCGAACCGATCAACGGAAATCGAAACTCGATGTGCGGCGCGAACCATTCCTTCTGAAATGCGAAGCCGGATTGGCGCAGATCCGCCAGCACATCTTCCCAGTCGAGCTGAGTGAAATAAGGAAGCATGAAGCGGTCATGCAGCGCGGTTCCCCACCACACGAGTTTGCGCCGGTAAGGATTTTGCCAGAAATGCGCGATCAGCGCGCGCACGAGGAGTTGTTGAGTGAGACTCATACGTGCGTGCGGAGGCATTTCGAATGCGCGCATTTCGACGAGGCCAAGGCGCGGCCCGGAAGCGTCCGGGGGATAAAGTTTATCGATGCAGAACTCAGCACGGTGCGTATTGCCGGTCATGTCCGTTAAAAGGTGACGGAAGACGCGATCGGCCAGCCAAGGAGAAACATCGCGAGAACTTTTCTCGGGAATCTGATCGAACGCAATCTCCAATTCGAAGATGGAATCGGTGCGTGCTTCATCCACGCGGGGATGCTGGCTGGTGGGGCCGATAAACATACCGGAGAACAGATACGACAGCGAAGGATGGTTGTGCCAGTAACCGACCAGACTTCGCAAGAGATCGGGGCGTCGCAAAAATGCGCTGTCCGCCGGAGTGAGGCCGCCGATCACGATGTGGTTTCCGCCCCCCGTGCCGGAGTGCTGCCCATCCATCATGAATTTTTCCGTGCCCAGGCGCGTCTCGCGAGCGAGTGCGTAAATCGCCTCAGTGGTTCGCACGAGTTCATCCCATGATTCTGCCGGATGAATGTTTACCTCGATCACGCCGGGATCGGGCGTCACCTTGAGCACCCGGATTCGTGGATCGAAAGGAAGCGGGTAACCTTCCAGCATCACCGGCATGTTGAGATGAGCGGCCGTTTCTTCGATCGCAGAGACAAGGTCCAAATAGTCCGCCACATACTCCACGGGCGGCATGAAGACGAACAGCTTGCCCTCGCGCGGCTGTATGCAGAGCGCGGGACGCGAGACCCACAAAGCAGACTCGCCTTCCTCCGGCGGCTTCCCGCGATCAGTCTCCGGCAGCGGCTCATCTGTCACGGGTGGAGCAGTGAAAAGGTCTGGCCTGCGCGCAGGCCTTGCGGGAAGCACGTCTCGCTTCGCAAAGGGATCAGTGTCAAAGGAATAACAAACATCTTCCGGCTTGGTCCACGGGAGAGATTCAAGCGGCAGACGGTACCCTATCGGCGAATCGCCCGGGATGAGAAAAATATGTTCCGACCTGAGAAACCAGGGTTGGCTCGTCCAGCGGGGCGTGCCCTGTTTTGTCGGGATCCGGCGCAGCGGTAGCACGTAGCCGATCACCTTGCCCAATCCTTCTTCGAATATACGGGCCACACGCTTGCGTTCGGCCGGATTTTCGAGTTTTGAATCGAGGGGATCGACGTTCACGGGGAGCCGTCTTTCTTTCCAGAGATAGTAGAAGCTGTCCTCATAGGCAGCCATCGCGAATGAGGCATTCACTTGCAGGCGGCGGGAGAGTGCGTCGACAAATTTCCGCGCATCTTCGCTCGTATGGCCGTAATCTTTCGCGCCATCCGCGATCAGGCGCGGATTCTCCCATATGGGAATTCCATCCTTGCGCCAGTAACAGGAAAGCGCCCATCTCGGTAGCAGCTCGCCCGGATACCACTTGCCTTGTCCGTAGTGAAGCAGCGCATGCAGTGCAAAATGATCGCGCAGCTTATTCAGCAGTTCGACTGCGAGCTTACGCTTTGCCGGCCCCATCGCGTCGCTCGTCCACTCAGCTCCATCTGCGTCATCAAGAGAAATAAAAGTCGGCTCGCCGCCCATCGTCAGACGCACGTCTCCTGCTCGGAGCTTGACGTCCACCAGATGGCCGAGCTTTTCGATCTCTTTCCATTGCTCATCAAGGTAGGGCTTGGTGACGCGAGGCGATTCGGAAATTCGTTGAACCGACATTTCATGCGTGAAGTCGGTGTAGCAAGACTCGACCATGCCTGTGATGGGCGCGGCGCTGCCTGCGTCCGGAGTACAGGCAAGCGGAATATGACCTTCGCCGGCAAGCAGACCGGATGTTGGGTCGAATCCAATCCAGCCCGCACCCGGTAAGTAGACTTCAGCCCAGGCATGCAGATCGGTGAAATCGGAGGCAGGTCCGGCGGGTCCTTCAAGCGGCTTCACATCTGCCTGGAGTTGAATCAGATAGCCGGAAACAAAACGCGATGCGAGTCCCAGATGGCGCATGACCTCGACGAGCAACCAAGCCGAGTCGCGGCAGGAACCGCTTTTCAGGCGCAAGGTTTCCTCGCACGTTTGCACGCCAGGATCCAGGCGGATCACGTAGCCGAGCTCATCTTTCACACGTTGATTGAGGGCGACCAGAAAATCGATCGTGCGCGCAGGCGCGCGCGAAACTTCGGCGAGGAATTCGGATAGCAGCAGCCCCGCAGGTTCGACTTCGAGATACGGCCGCAGGTCGCGGGCCAGAACAGCGTCGTAGAAAAATGGACACTGTTCGGCGTAAGGCTCCAGGAAGAAATCGAACGGATTAAAAACGCCCGTTTCGGCAACGAGATCGACCTGCACGAAGAACTCGGTGGTCTTGTCCGGGAACACAAGCCGCGCAAGATAATTGCTCTGCGGATCCTGCTGCCAATTGATGAAGTGATTCTCGGGACGAATCTTCAGAGAATACGAGAGAATGGGTGTGCGGCAGTGCGGCGCGGGCCGCAAACGCACAACCTGAGGTCCGAGGGAGACCCGGCGATCGTAACGGTAATGAGTCTTATGAGTAAGCGCGACGTTAATGGCCATTGGCGAGCGATTAAGCTACCGCCGGTTTCCGGGCTGCTACTTCATCGGTTACAACCGTAAAATTGTTCAACCTCGTTGTTCCGAACGAGGTAGTTATCGCAACATCCGCCGCATCACGCCCTCTGGCCATGAGCACTCGTCCGATTCGCGGCTTGTTGTTGCGGGCGTCGAATATCCACCAGCGATCCTGCAGATACACTTCGAACCACGCGCTGAAGTCCATCGGCGGAACATAAGGAACTCCTATGTCACCCAGATATCCGGTGGCGTACCGGGCGGGGATGTTCAGGCAACGGCAAAACGTGATTGCGAGATGCTGAAAATCGCGGCAGACGCCTCTGCGATCCGCGTAGACATCCAAAGCCGTCTTCGTGGGACTCGCAAACTGATAGCCGAATGTAACGTTCCTTTGCACCCAATCGCATACCGCCTGCACTCGCGCCCATCCCGGCTGCGAGTTTCCGAACAGCATTCCAGCAACATCCAGGAGCCTGTCCACTTCGCAATATCGGGAGGGCAACAGATACCGCAGCATTTCCGGGGCGAGGTCTTCCACCGGCACTTCGCATGCATAGGGACTCACGGGATCAGGTTCGCCTGAATCTTCGATCAATGTCGAGTTGTATAGCTGAAGCTTTCCGACGGGCGCCACGAAGCGGGAGCAGATATTTCCAAACGTGTCTTCATATTCTTCGATAGGCACTGACGGGGTGATCCGCGGCTGATCGGGTTCTCGCAGGTCTTGAGAACGCGTCTGATGAACATGAAACAGAGCGATCATCGCTACGCGTGAAGGAACCTCGAACTGAATGTCAAATCCCAGACGGATCAACATAGGAAACCCCAGTAATCAGGACGGGCGAATCATTCGGTCCGGTCAAGGCGGCAAGAATCAAAAACCCATTAGACATTATGACATCGTTCGACACAATCCCGATCATTCGCGGCTCCGTCTTGAACCACTCATGTTGACGCAGGAAGGCTCCAAGGTGCAGTCAAAAAAACTATCGACGCGATTGACGGTTTCGATTCGTAGGATGGCAAATTTCCCAGAGGACAATCTTCTAAACGATCGAAGTCCTTACATGCGTAGATCTCGTCTCGCTCTAAAGTCAGCAGCGTGTGCTGCCTCCTCGCGCTCGTAGATCTTCTCATTCTCCTTTCTTTGTCCTCTCCGAAACCGGAACGATATGGCCCAGGCCCATAGAGGCCACAGGATCAGCCACTCGACCGCCAACGCCGGAGACGGAATCCCCCGGATGAGATGTGCGGGGACTCCAACCAAGGCGGCAAGCAAGAAAGGAAGAGCAATCTGGCACTTTACCAGCTCGGACTTTCTCTTGGCACTCAGTTTGGGATGGTGATGCTCTTCTGTTGTGTGATTATGGGTCCTGCAGATCTGGCACCGAAACCGAGCAGCTTGCTCGTCTTCGGACCGGATGTAAGCGTCAATCGCCTTCTTGGCAAGGTTGGCGAAGAATATCCAGCTCATTTTTATCTCCTTGGGCCGGGTGGACGCACGAAATGCAACATTACGTTCATTTCTCCCTTTCGACTGACCGTCCCTAAGTCCTTTGAATCAGCTTGCCGCTCAGGTGAAAACGAAACAGTACTCGCATTTTGTTACCTAAACGCAAGCCCTTCAAAACAAACTCATTAGAGCTTTTTGCAGGGCTTCTGCTGCCTGACCGTCGCTCGTACCCACGTAGGCCATTGTGCTGCTAATGCTCCGGTGGCCCAAGGCAGGCTTGGCGGATTAGCGCGAAGATTGACGTTTCCGGCTACCAGGTGCGAGGCGGGTGAGTGGAACGAAACTTACGCCCGGCAGTAATGATAAGACGAAGCCGGAACCGAAAGCCCTACCTGGAGGCCAAAGGTTCCAAGGGGTGTCGCCGTCGCCACTCCTGGCGAGCAGGCACACGTAGGCACGCGCGGGCACCATTCGGAAAGAAAAACTGACACAAAAACTGACACATCCAGAAGTCGAGGGCTTTCACTACGTTTTAGCGGCCGTTTTTTTCTTAGCCAAAACGTAGACCTCGATGGTCCTCGTCGTTCCTGTGTGATCAGAGACGATCTTCTCGCTGTTTTGAAGCCGCTCCTGCTTCACGCCTTCATTCAAATCTTTTTCCTCATACATCGTTGGCGACATTGTGAAGGCTTCGCCAGGGCCGATCAATGCGACAGCCCCGTCGATAATGATAAATGCCCAATTCTCCCCTTTCTCCTTTAGCGCTTCCTCCATTAGCTCTGGTTTAGACTTGGGTGCCGCCACCACCTCCACTACTAAGAGCTTAGGATCATTAACAGCTATCTTGAAATGATGTGCAGCTATTTCTCGAGCGTGATCATAGTCGTTTGCCAACCAGTAACGAATCCAACCCATTGTCATACACCTAAACGTTTTCATCTATTTTTCGTTGTGCGGCGTGCCGCCGCGGTTGCCAACCTATTCCTGGCGATCAGTCGCCGTCAAGTGGCTTAGCGTACCGAGGCGCGTGTCGCGGGCGCGGTAGACTTCACCCATGCCACCCGCACCGATAACGGAGAGAATTTCATAGGGGCCCAAGTGGTTGCCGGACTGAATGGCCATAGGTCCCCGTGGATTGGACAGCGCACAGTATAGCGTGAAGGGTATTTACGAATTGCTATTTTTCGGAGACACCGCCGCATTCTTCCAGTTTCTGCAGCAACTTCCTGGTGCGCGGCAAAGAATTGACGTTGCCACTCGGGCCAGTTCGGTCGCCTTGCTCCACCCCACCTCAAGAGAAGGTCAAGAAGAAGGCAAAGCAAGAGACCGGAGCTTGATAGCCGTTATGTTGGCGTGACCCGCTTGCTGACACGTTCACCCCCCCACCAATTCGAACCCGGTGTTGCTGATCATCCGTGATGGCCAACACGATATACCTTGATGGAGGCAGCCTGACCGCTTCGGCACGTTCCTCCTTGATCCCCTCACAGGGAGGTCATCAAAAACTGAGAAGCAGGATCCTCAAAGGTACGACTTTCCCTGTTAATTCCCCGTTCCGTCCCCCAATTCCGAGTGCTGAGTTCCCTAAGTGGCGTCAATGGAAGAGATTGTGGCGAATTCCACTGGCCGGCCTATGACGATTCCCTGATTTTTTCCCTATTAACGTGCTCACGACGAACGAGCCAAGGAGAGTCTGTCCCAAGCTGTTCAAAAGGAATCCCACAGCGGCTGCCAAGAGACGCGATCGGGGTCCGCAGGTTCAGGAGAGACAAACATGCACTACTGTCGACCTCCGAGAGGAGCTAGGACGGCAGACTCGGAGGGGAAGGTCGTTTACCTTGGGCGCAGGAGGTCCGCGGTTCAAATCCGCGCGCCCCGACCAATATCTTCAATGAGTTGTAGACTGCGGGCCTTAAGAATCAGGAGTTAGCACAAGAGCGGCGCTGTGCCTGATTGGGGCTGAATGTGTACAACTGCTCACGCGGTCACTACAATTTTCACTACAGTCAATTTTGGGAACGAAGGGCGCCATCGATGTCCCGGCTAGCCGGGCATCACGCGATATTCCCAAACTGTCGCACCCGCCGGAATTTTATCTTTAGGGTATTTTTTCTCCGTGGCCTGGAGCACGGCTGCTTTTTCGGCCGGGTCGGTGACAAGTGATAACGTACGATCAAACAGTTGATTTCCTATCTTCAGACGCACGTGTGGATCACGGGCCACATTCTCATTCCAGGATCTGCCGTGGGGAAACGGTGGAAGTCCTGCCCAATAGAGGGAGCCTACATAAAGCTGGCCATTATATGCGATACAATAAGTTGTTACCGAGTGAGGCACAAGATACCAGGTCCGGGTCTCAATCTTGATACTTGGATACTTGTCGGTGAACGACCAGTCGGTGACCGGTGTGGTAACGAGATTCCCTCTAAGCCACAAGCCGGGCACTCTGCACGTCCAGCCACTAGCGGTTGGACACCCCCGAGGTTCGAAGCCGGTGACGCGCAGCGTCAGCAGCAGCAAGATCAAGCAAATTAATATTGATCCACCAATTTTCAACAGTGTTCTCATACCCCTCC
>Ga0187872_10002702_pt1 | contig 15221 bp, 25 predicted proteins | sample June2016WEW_16_4_FD_132973 | JGI IMG/M metagenome (GOLD analysis project Ga0187872, IMG submission 132973) | Peatland microbial communities from SPRUCE experiment site at the Marcell Experimental Forest, Minnesota, USA - June2016WEW_16_40 | ecosystem: Environmental > Terrestrial > Soil >...
ACGCCATGATAGTATAAACGAGCTTACCCATAGAAGTAGTGGTATCGATAGAATCAGTGATACTCTTAAAGTGGATATTATCATTTGAAAACCTATTTATTAGTTCTACTAGTTGCTTCACTGTACGTGCTAATCTGTCTAGCCTCCATACTACTAGAGTATCTCCTTCCCTCATATATTCCAGAGCTGCGTCTAGTCCTGGGCGGCTTTCCTTTGCTCCACTTGCTTGATCCTGGAATATCTTGGTACATCCCGCCTTTTTGAGGGCATCCATTTGCAGGTCGAGCGTCTGGTCGCCCGTAGATATGCGTGCGTAACCTATAATGGTGTTGCTCATAAGCTGTATCCCGTCATTTCTCTGAATGTATAGTCAAAGCAGTTCCACAGTTTAATATCGAGATCATATAACGAGTCTGGTTTTAGATCCATGTGCGTTTTCAAATGCATGAAGTAATTTATCATGTACATGCACTCATCAACATGGTGGTCATTGAATTTTTGGAAGTTGATCTGCCGGATCATTCGTGCTAATCTCGCCACAAGATCCTCACGGGTAAGATAGTCAACATCAAAGTTCTTACGAATATACTGATCGAACCGTGCGCGGAACATCTTTATCATAGCCAAGTGCTTATTAGTGATAAACTCCGACATTTAATACCCATTAACTATACGTTACTTATAATCTGATATTAACACATCAATTGCATATTGCAAACGATTTATTCGTTCGTATACAGATTAGGGGTTGCATATTAGATATAAGGGCCACTTACTAGAGTATAACCATGAGGCGAGTAATGCACAAAGACAGCTCCCCTCCTTTACTTCATATTTCTTATTGACATATCTCACATAGTATGCCATCTTATGATAATATAACATTATCAGGAGATAGAATGAGCAATATTGTGCAAAAAAGTGCTGCTGGCACGCTTGAGGAGGTTCTAGTATCTGGGAATTTGGGATCACTGACTATAGAGCAAAGGCTTGAGTACTACAACAAGCTATGTGAATCGTTAGGTTTAAATCCTCTTACTAAGCCATTTGATTATATAACTTTAAATGGCAAGCTTACGCTCTACGCGAAGAAGGATGCGACGGATCAGTTGCGCAAGATACATGGGGTCAGCATCACCAAGCTTGAGAAGACCACAGAGGAAGGCATTCATCTGGTGACAGCATATGCCCAGGACGCCACAGGACGTGTCGATGTGGCTACTGGTGCTACTGCGACCAATGGTCTGAAGGGAGATAATCTCGTAAATGCGTACTTAAAGGCAGAAACCAAGGCAAAAAGACGAGTCACCCTTTCCATTGTGGGACTCGGTCTGCTTGACGAAACCGAAATAGAGACTATAAAAGAAGCAATACATGTGGATGTAACACCTAAAGTGGACATCAGAAACAATAGTTCTCAGGTTACATTAGTCGAAGCACCTAAATGTAAAATAGAGCCAGAGATTACACTGACGGAAGATGAGCTAGCACAAGTTACATTTACGCTCGATGGCGTTACTATGAATGGCAAGGATGTGCTGGTGCGTGTTAAGCAAGAAATAGAGTCGATCGTTAACTCGGAAAGTTTGGAAGAGTATAAGGTTTGGAAGGAAGATCATAAGGCAGAGTTAGTAAAATTCTCTGCACTCTATCCTAGTGATACGAAGAGCCTTGGCGCTCTATACCAGATTCGGGAAAGAGATGTGATGATGATTGAGTACAAGTACAATAAGAAGCAGGAGGCACTTAGGCCTATTACCGAAGCTTTAGAGGATGACAAACAATTCTTAGAAGGGCAGTAACGTGGAAGATGAACAACAATTACTAACGCGACGCGAGGCGGCTCAGTATCTGGGCGTCAAAGATAATCTCCTAGCGCGCTGGGCTATGCTTGGCAAGGGTCCTTCTTATATAAAGATGGGCGAGGGGATCAAATGTCATGTGCGTTATGCTAAGAGCGACTTACTTAAGTACATAGATGAGATGAGAAGGAATGTGTAATGAGTTTGTATTTTATCTTTGGGTTATTAACACTTTATATGTTTGTCTGCATTGGATTTTTTTTGCACGCGAACTACTCTTTGCAGCTTGATAGGCTTAACGCCTTTCATCGCGAAGCTTCCAGAACAAATGAGAAAAAATGATGATTTCCTTAGTTCTGCCCACAAAAATGGATTAAGTGTCTGTTAGCTTTTAATTTATCGTCATGGGCAGAACTAAGAAAAATGCGGAACAACTAAAATTGTAGTTGCCAAGCATACGGAGCGAAGTGTATTAATCATTTATCAGAAGAAGCAACACTGGCTAGGAATACCATGTATATGCCGACTGGAAAAATACTTTGGAAAAATACTTTATATGTCGACTGGAAAAATACTTTATGAAACTATTTCTTTTGTCCCTAGCGTCTTCGCCCGTATTTCGTTTTATTTTGCCAAGCGATCTTTTACCAGAATGGTTACTCAGATCGCTTGGCAAAATAGATTCTAAAATCTTGCATACGTTTACGAGTTTGCAGCTCTGACGTATGCGATTATTCAACCGTCCAAAGTGAATATCTTCAATTGTATACATTTCTCCCTCAACACTGTCAACAAGAAAAAGCGAAAGCAAAAGATGAACAATCTTTTGTAAACACTTGTTTGTCAAAGAGAAAAGTGTATCACCGACAGTCTAAGGATGTCCCATGCGTTTATCAGGGGCAAATCAAGAAGTTGCTAGGGTGCGACAGACTGTCATTCATTCTGCTCCATTTACACAATCAGTTGCATCGCAATGCGGGCAAGCCAATTTATTCCAGCTATAAGAAGTTCGCGACCTACTATCTTAGCTCCCTAAACATGTCTGTCAGTACTGTGAGGCGTGAGCTGGACAGTTTGCTGCGTATGAAGGTGATCATCAAAGAGAAAGCCCCCACAGATCTAAGGCGGCAGTTTGGATTTGGCAAGCGCGATAACACCAGGTGCTGGAGTATCAACTACGAGCTCCTCTCAGAGTTTGGAATCACCCCCGCATATATGATGAAGATTCTAAAAGGGGACAAACGATTACTGACAAAAAATTTTGCAGCCAAAAAAATTGAGCAGACATTAAAAAAACCCCCCTTAGTAAACCAATTGATAAGTAATTATATACCCCCCCAAGAACCAAAGTTATCCACATGTCAGTTTAAAAATGCTTTTAAGGTAAGAAAAATGGAAAAGGATGAGTCCATCTCTGTGGATAGATTAACTCTTAACGATCGATTTATCGATATCGCCAGGATGGTAGGCTATCACGCTGGTAGAATTGAGTGGGAATTCGTCCGATTTAAGGAAATTAATGCCAAAACGGGCCTAAAACAGGCTTCAGAGGATGCTTTTGCTAAGACGTGGAAGCTTTGGCTCGAGAACGGCATCAAGTTTGGCTTCGACAAGACTGGCTATAAGTTTGATCCGCATCAAACTGGAGAGCGTGAGATAGGTCATATGATTCAACCTTATCGTCCTAGCACGGCAATTAATCGGCCAGGATATCTGGAAGGAGAGAAACACACTTTAGGATCTAGGATATTAAGGCTGATCATTGAGGGGAAGCATGAAGAAGCGTCTAGACTATCAGAAGAGATAAAGAGCCTTCAATAACTGCCAAGCACACCTGAATTAGCTAATCAAACTACAGATAAGTATATGCACTTGGCAGATTTGTTTCGACAGTCTTTAGGAGAAACGTCTAAGACTGACACGCTGACTTTCTCTTAGGCATTAAGTATTTATCTAGTTCTCAAACAAGGAATTTAACCTTTATTCTAATAACGCATGTCAGTCTAGCAGGTATGCTATCAAAATAATTAGTGACACACAAGCACATTAATGTTATTGATATTTCTTCATTAATTAAAAATAGGAGAATTCATTAATGATTGGATTAGAAAATGACCCAGATGTGGTACACATAGGTAGGGAAAGAGAGATTCAGGCGCTGATTAGCTTCGGAATAGTAGTTCCTGGAGAACCTTATCGCCCAGTTTGGAGAACTTTACCTTCTGCATACCCTGCAACCGGATTGCTGACATATCAAAGAAGCGTTACAGATTTGAGATGCCATGAAGAGCTCTCCCCAGATAGACCACCATTAAACTTTATGGTTTCGTCCGCTGCTCCCGTTAATCAGATAATACTTCCTGGAATGCATAGGTTTGGTCAATAACTATTGATCATCCTTGTCTTTGAACATATTCACAATTGTGTCATGTACAAGACCAATACAAACAATGATGGCGCAAAAGGTAAAATATCCGCTGAGTAGTGCCATCATTTAGAACCTTCCATATGCTCTTGTAGAGCAATGATCGAATGATAGTCTTCCATTTATCATGACGCCTGTGCATTTTTTTTGTCCGTGTTCCGTACCTGGTGAAACAATTACTTCATCACTCTCCGGAACGAATACTTCGTCACCTGGATTTATGTACCATTTACCTGCTTGGGCATCTATTCCGAAAAAGAATAATGCTATAACAACGAACTTTTTCATCATATTTCTCCAAAATTATAGTCGCAGGAGTATTTCTCTGTCTGATACTCATCAAACTGCGACCGGATATCATTCAATTTATCCGTTTCATCACCAAGAAGCTCAAGAAATAACTCACACATATCTGTGACCGCATCTAGATCCTTCCTTCCCATTGGCTGGGCACGATCCATACGAGTTGCTATTCTGCTAGCCGAATCATCCCAATAGTCACGGATTTCCCAATCTATATAGTTAATCAGCTCAAGAAATGCACTTAAACGCGTTTTAAGGTGCTCTGCATAAGCCATCTCTTCTTCGGCCATCTCTGGTGAGCATTCCATCTCTACACGTTTTCTAAAGGCCTTTATTAGACCTTCTCCCCAGCCCTTTACTTTGTCATACGGTTCCATGTCTATCTCCTGATAAGATAACAATATAATATCATAAGATGTACACCATGTCAATAAGAATTACAAAGACTCACAAAGCTCATGTATCCAACCAATAGCCTCAGTTATTTCGTATGTCATGAGGTAAGGGATGGTTAACTCCTCACATTTATCTTTAAAAACCTTCTGAGACTCGCTGAGTTTGCTCTTTTTATCTCTTTTGAACTCAATGCAGGCCACTTTCCCAAACCTAAATAAGACGATATAATCGGGAGCACCCTTAAGCATTCCCATTTCCTTGAGGTGCTTGTTGAAGAGCATATCCATGAACTTGTTATTTGTGGCCTTGCGTTCATTGGCTATGTGCATGATTATGAATGGTGTTGAGAAGAAATTGCAGGCATAGAGATCAGACAGTTCTCGCATAAATCGCTTGCAGAGCTTAGCCTCTGTGTCCAAATAGACATTTTTCGCCATATTTTATCCTCTTATTTCAATTACAGATTGACTTTAGTATGGTGCAAATGCAATCTGAAGTATACAAACAAAGCATAAGGACGAAAAAATGACTGAAGATTTTGTGGAGACCATGATGAATAATACAGAAACCGAGATCAAAGCTGATGCTGTGGCAGACTATGAGAAAGCTAAGGCAGAATCTGCAGAGATTGTAAGCACTATATCCAGTGAGACAGACACTCATTTAGCTAGTCTGGAAGAAAGACTTGTTACCTGGGTAAAGTCAGTCATCAAAAAAGTAAGAGATGAGCTTTAGATGACATCTACAGAAACCGATGAAATCAAAATGTATATCCTAGATCTCTACGAGGATCTGTCTTCGCAACTCTATCATTTGGAGAAAAATCTGAATGAACGCATTGCTGCAGAAGTGGATCTTCTTAGGGACGAATTTAAGATCCTGAAGGAAAAATATGAGCATTAGCACACGCATAGAACAACATCTTGAGGACTTAGGTGATCTTATTGCCAAGAGCCGTGAGACATTGGCCTTTGGGATTGATCAGTTAGATGATGAAGCAAAAAGCAAAGCCGAGGCTGAGCTAACCAAGATGAAGAATCTCTATTACAAGCTTCTTGCCTATATTGAGAAGAAGGGTTGCGAATGAGTGAGGTACTAAAACTCTACATTGGCGCAATAGATCCTCTCATCAGAATAGACGACATCACTCTGCACGACATAATGCTAGTTCTGGCACCTGAAGGATATGATGGCTACAGGGTAGATGTGACATTTAGCATAGAAGGTAAACCAAAGGTTATATATACCACCACATCTGCGTTCGAAAACATAGAAAGAGCAGAAAAATACATGAACTCGTTTCTTAAGGACACTCCATGCGAATAAACTCCTTGCCGGGAGACCTGGCTGATATGTTCCATAAGATTTGCTATGAGAAGTTCTCTCCAGAAGAGCGCACGAGAGTTCTTCGACGTTACTCTGAAGAGCTACTGGATATGCAAAAGCTGATGTACGACGATAGAGTAGTAGAAGACCTGGACGCTCAGATAGAGATTAGCAGGCTGTATAAAGAAGATCCGAGACTGAAGGGCGTGCAAACATGGTAGAAGAGGCAGATAAGCCTAAGGATCAGAAGTACAACTCCTGGAAATATACATCTGGCCCAGCCATTATGTCTAAGGAGGAAAGGGACGAAATTCGAGAAGGCAAAAAGAAAGAATTCCTAGAACTGCTTAAGGCAAATAAAGGTTTAGTTTACTTTACATGTGATAAATTCGGACTTCCTTACCAAACACATTTAAACTGGTATAACGCCGATCCTGACTATGCCAGCGAAGTAGATGAGATAAATGAGCATGTTAATGATTTCGTTGAAAGCAAACTCTACAAAGTTATCCAGAAAGAAAGTGTGCCGGCGATCATGTTCTATCTTAAGACTAAGGGCAAACGTCGTGGCTATGTGGAAGACAAATCTCCTGACAGCAAGGACAAGGATGAAGAATATCAGGTACAAGGCGTAGACAAGGATATCATCGAGCAATTCCGCCAAGACGTGATCAAGTCCATCAAGGTGGATACTGATGAAGACGACTGATGAAGAAAAAGAGCTTTTGTTCGCATTGACACGTAACGATTTCTCCCGTTTTACGCAGAAAGTCTTCACGATGGTTTCCCCTGGGTCTACATATCGGCATAATTGGCACCTAGATTGCATCTCTGAGTATCTGATGGCCTGTGAAAGGCGCGATATAAAGCGCCTAATCATCAACATTCCGCCCCGCTTCATGAAGTCCATCATTTGCTCCATTGCATTCCCTGCATGGTTGCTCGGCCGAGACCCTTCAACACAGATGATCTGCAGTAGTTATGCCATGGGCTTAGCAGAGAGCTTATCTGTGGATTGCCGGCTCATCCTCGAGTCACCGTGGTACCAAAAGTTATTCCCTAATACTAAACTGGTGAGCGACCAAAACACAAAGAAACGATTCGTAACTACGGAAAGAGGAGCTAGATATGCTGCAGGTGTTGGTGGGACTATTACTGGCCATGGAGGTGATTATCTTATTGTGGATGATCCTCTCAATGCTAAAGAACAGGATTCGGTGGTCATTCGAGAGTCTGCAAATCGTTGGCATGATCGTACTTGGACTACTCGTCTTAACGATCCTAAAACTGGTGTTATGATCCTCATTATGCAAAGGCTGCATATGAATGATCTGACGGGACATCTACTCGAACAAGGAGGATGGGAGCATCTAAAGATCCCTCTAATTGCAGAAGAAGACAAGCTATATGATTTTGGCAGATTCAAAAGGTTATTCAAAGAAGGTGAGACTTTACATCCAGAACGTATTGGTGAATTGGAGATAGCATCCCTTAAGCGCCAACTTGGACCTTATGGCTTTGCAGGGCAATACCAGCAGACGCCATCTCCAGAAGGTGGGGGGGAGTTCCGGCGTGAATGGATTGAGTATTATGATAAGATAGATATCCCGAGCCTGAATCTATACATGTTTATAGATCCCGCCAATTCCAAGAAGTCCACATCCGACTATACCGTAATCTGCATGCTGGGTCTTGGACCTGATGAGAACGTTTACCTTGTTGATATGGTGCGGGATAAGCTGAATCTCAAAGAACGTGAGGACATGATCTTCCAGATGCATCGGCGCTATCGCCCCAAGCTAGTGGTTTACGAGAAGTATGGCATGCAGATTGATGCTGACTTCATGCGTCAGGCCATGGAACATAGGAACTACCGCTTTTACATCGAAGAAGTAGGTGGCATCCTGCGCAAGGAAGAGCGCATTAAGCGACTACAGACCTATTTCTCCGACCATCGTGTATACTTACCGCGCGTTCTGCATAAGACCAACTACGAAGGAAAGGTCGTAGACATCGTGCAGGAGTTCATCGAGGAAGAATATTCAGCCTTCCCCGTAGGCTTGCACGACGATATGATGGATGCAATGAGTAGATTATGTGATATACAGCCCATATGGCCAGGAGTTGGTGAGATCGACTACTATGCGCTATATCGAGAAAGATGATGACTGAATTTGAAAAAGCAATGATAGGACAATTCTAAATGAAAGATTATCCATTCTTGGTATCATTAAAAGACCTTGAGACAGCAAAAAAGGCTGGAGATAATTTGTTATATGATGATCTGATAAGGCATTTTACTATTCAAGGAGCGAGGAAAAACCTAGGAATAGATCCATTAAAGACATACTCTTATGTGCTATACGATAAAAGATAAAGAATGACCGATCTTGACTACCAAAACTATGTTGATATTGAAGATATTAATGATGAAGTCACCAGGATAGAAGTATTTTCCGAGGCAGAACCTAGAATGGAAATAGCTAGACTGAAACAATTGATCGATAGAATGAAAAATACAATGAGATTCAATGAACAAATGCTGGAATATGCCTCAGAAAGGATTGATGAGCTTTCCGGAGGAATAGAAAATTTATGGGGAAAGTATGATGGTAACTGATCTTGAGTAAAAACACGATGCTAATTGTCGATGATACTGGAACTATAGACTCTTTGACGGCCAGTGAGATTGGCGGTCTAAAGCTGTGGAAAGAACCTCTCATAGGCAAAGATGCTTACATCATAGAAGTCTGTATGAAAGAAGACCGCAAGGCTGTAATGACACAGGAATACACATTTTATTCAGAAGAAAAGGCGCAACACTATTTTAAACTTATTTTTGATAATATGGATGATAAGGAAGGAAAATGGCTAAATTCATAATCGTAGGAGCAACAGACAAGTATTCAGGTGTGCTCATCAATATCGACCATATCAAGTTCATGCACGTGCTGAAAACTGAGGATAAGAAGCTAGCTGTCCAAATCATCTTTGGCAACAATGAAAGCTATGTCAGTGAGTATTTTAAGAGCGAAAAGAAAGCCTTAGAGTACTTTGATAAAGTTTTACTTCAAGTATATGGATTACTAGGACCCGACGGGATGAGTGAACAATGCCGGCTCATTTCGCATCCTATGGCTCACTAGACATCATTATATCAAACAATACGATCCTGATTTTGTTGGGTGAGATGGAATAAACCTTCTCATGCATGATAATTTCTGCCTTAAGAATGGCCGATATGTGGGATATGAGTGTGCGCATAGATTTGCTGGAGAAGGAATTGCACATGACATTTATGCTGCAGGATCTATAGCTCTGTGATTGGTTTCGGTAGTAAATAATCTGTTCCATGAATATATCATGCACTTCAAGGTAAATATCAGAATGTCTTATTAAATCCTTGAAACCTCTTATAATATGTCCGAATATATCCTTGGAATCATCTGCTGATGATACGGCATGACGAATATTAGTGCTCAGCCCTTGGAAACGTTTTGGCAGTGGTTTCATTTCAATCTCTGGGTTATTATTATGTACTAGACAATTGACTTGTAGTTGCAATCTTACGGGTTATTCGGTACAATTTATAATAATATTCACCTGTTTGGCTGATTTAATGAAATCTGATTATGATATTGTTGCGGAAGCGCATCAAGGTATACAAGACAATCTGCTAGTCACTGCATGGTGGAGGGCGAACGAAGTCCGAGACAATTATGGATTATACGAAGGCTCGCAATGGCTACAGAATGATTATGAAAGACAAACAGCCAATAATATGCCAACGCGTACGATTAATCGTATCCAACCTATTCTGGATGCTATTACAGGCTTCGAGATCCAAAATCGGTCGGAACTGAAGTTCGTTCCGCGCATACTTAGCACAGAAGAACAGGGATTCTCTGACCTAGCCAATGATGGTGTCAAATGGATCCAAGACACCTCTCGGTTCCAGTACAAGAAATCCTTGGCGATGCGCGATATGCTTATCTGCGGGATGGGCTGGGTCGATACCAACATCGACTACATGAACAATCAGAACGGTGAGGCCTATTGTGAGCGTATATTTCCTTACTTTATGATGTGGGACATTACTACACGTAGCCAGAACCTGGATAATCGCAGTCTTGAAGGTGCTAACTGGATATGCCGTGCTCAGATTGTGGATCGTGAAAAGCTCCACCAATGGCTCAAAGGACTAAATCCAGATGAGAAGGACGAAGCTGACGCAGAGTTCGGCACTGCCGTTGATGCGCGCTTCCTGGATTTCTTCGACACCGTCATGATCGTGAAGTCTCTTGGCGTGATCTATCATTACCAATGGCGTGATACCGAAACATTCTACCGCATGGAGAATCCTTTGAAGGGATTTGAAGGTGACCCTAATGATCCGCATACGCAGCAAGTTCTAGATATGGCTCGCCTGATGCAGGAAAAGTACAAGTGCAATCCGGCTCTGGATAGCATCATCTCCATTCCGGAAGAGGATAAGAATCAATATCGCAAAACCATGCGTCTTTTAGGTTTTGAGAAGATTGAAGCTGTCCCTGAGAAAAAGTGGAAGTACTACCGTGCCGATATCGTGGGAAACCAAGTTATACGCAAATCCGAGAATTTCACCCAGAACGGCTTCAGCATTCAATGCATGACAGGCAAATACGACGAAGTGCGTCAGTGCTATTATGGCCTCGTGCGTTCCATGAAAGAACCCCAACGGTTACTCAATAAAGCAGTATCCGATTTCGAAGGTTTCCTATCCACGATCCCTAAGGGTGGGGTCAATATCGAGGTAGGGGCTGTAAAGAGTTTAGAAGGCTTCCTAGACACATATACGAAGGCTGCCCAGGTAACCATCTACGAAGCGGGAGCGCTCACCAGCGGCAAAGTACAGCCTAAGGTAGCCCCTCCTATTCCTGATAGCATCCTCGGAATGATCCAATACGCTAATCAGACCCTGATGGAAGTTGTCGGCGTGACCGATGCGTTCATGGGGCAGACTGATTCCAAACTGATGACTGCCCAGTTAAATTCTCAAATGGTTCGCCAGGGACTCATGGTACTGGCCCCTTATTTCGATGCTTTGACACAATTCACTTTGAATGAAGGCTATATTTTCTTGGATTGTCTCAGGGTTCTTATGGAAAATGCCGAGGGAATGCTCGTAAAACATGTCACTAAGGAAGGATCTCAGCAATTTGTTCCTCTTCTTGAGGACAATATTGCCGCGCAATATGAAGTGGTTGTCGAAGAATTGCCGTATACTCCTGATGAAAAACAACGTGTATTCGAAAAGCTTCTTGAGTTAAGTGGTGTCCTGCTTAATAAAGCTAACCCAGTAGACATTACACCGCTCATCATGGAATTTGCACCGCTTGATAGCGAGACAATGGGCAAGATCAAACAGATGATGGCGCCGCCTCCTGATGCTGGCCCAGATCCTTTGACCCAAGAACTAATGCAGAGCGAGGCTCGTCTCAAGCAAGCTCAGGCAGCAAAACAAGAAGCTGATGCAACAAAATCTGCAATCGAAGCGATGCTAAAACAAAAAGAATTGGATAATTACGAGAGGAATGCCACTGCTGATCTCAAAAAGAAAGAAGCGCAGGCAGACTACGATCAAGTAAGAAGTGTCAAAGAGTTGGGGAATTTAGACATGGATGCAATGCGTATGCATAGAGAGCACTCACATAGAGGAAGAGGGGAAACCGCTAATGAGAGACCTATATGACCGAAAATATCCAAGCGCCCCAAACAACAGACATATTCGCACATAAAACAGGACCTGTGGAACCTGATGCCTTCTATAAAGCTCTTTGGGAAGCTGAGAATCCAATAGTGATTGGCGGCAATGAAGGCGAGAACAATGATGTCCAGGTTTCTGAGCCACCAATCCAAGATATTGAACCTATTGATGAAGAGTCTCCTGTAACTGATGAAGAAGAATCAGTTTCTTTGAGCAATCTGCGATCCGAACCCGAGCAAGAAGATCTATCAGATGCAAGAACTATACCCAAAAAACGCCTAAATAAAGAAATCGAAAAGCGCAAAGCCCTCGAAGAGCAACTGAATCATGAAAGGGAAGAGCGTATTCGTGCGCAGACAGAACTCGGATTATACAACAAAGCTATTCAGCAAATGAATGCACCTAAAGAAATGCAACAGGCAGACATCGATCCCGTGGATCAAGATGCGCACAATCTTTACATGCGAGAACTGAATATCCTGAAAAAGCAAATCTCTGAACAGCAAAACACGATGCAGCAATCTGCTCAAATGAATCAATTCACAAATGCCGTGAATGCTCAGCAAGCAGAATTCATCAAGGAAGCTCCCGATTTTGAGAAGGCCTATTCCTATTTGATCGAGAAAGAACAGCAAAATGCCGTTTTGCAAGGAATTCCTGAGAGTCGTTCTGGTGAATTTGTGCGTGAAAAGCTATATAACACTGCTCAATATGCACTCTCTAGTGGCAGAAATGTAGCTGAAATGATCTATGAAATGTCCAGAAATATGGGATATTCGTCTAAAGCTGTAGCTAAATCGGTAAGTATCGCCACATTGGCGAAGAATCATCGTGCTTCAGCAGACGCAACCCGTGAGGTACCATCAGTGTCTACAAAGCTCGGGAAGCCACAAGGGCCTGCGGTGCCACTGCAAGCATTCGAGAATATCGCGATGAACACTGACGGGAGAGGAGTGAATAATGAAGAATTCTATCGCCAGTTAGCTATTCTCGAGCGACAGGCTAAAGAATCGTAACTTCAGATTGAATAATTTCAATAACAAGTTGCAACTACAGATTATATTTGTTATCATTGGGTATCATCCCAAGGTGAACGTTATCATCTTCATGCGCCATCATGTAAATCTGGCATTTTTCTCGTGTGAGCTCACGGTAACGCTCTCGTGAATCGCCACGGTAAACCGATCGTCTGGGAATAATCGACTTAACAGTCTTATTTCAATTTGCGAGGGTTTATCATGGCATTAGGCTACGCGACAACGGATACACAGGTTGTCAAGTTATGGTCCAATAGGATCTACAAAGATTTCATCACCGATAGCGGCCTTTTGAGCTCCATGCTCGAAGCAGGTATCGTTTCCAAACAAGAGCAACCACAACGTGGTGCCGGTGACACTGTTACCATGAGCTTCTTACAACGTTTGACCAATCCTGGTCTCGTTGGCATGCAAGCCGCAGATGGGCAAGAGACATCGCCGCTCTATTTCACCGAACAAATGGTGATCGATCAATTGCGTAATCCAGTATCGATTCCTAACGTTCAAACTATTGCTCAACAACGTGTACTCTACGACTTGCCTGAAGATGCTTATAAAATCTCCATGGACTGGTTGTCTGTGCGTGGTACTGTAAGTATTTTCAACCAGCTTGCTGGCTTTAATCCTACTTACTTTACTTATGATGGCACCACTTATGGTGTATCGAACATTCCTAAGACTTCGCTCCAAGGCATGAATCCGGTTCTCGCACCATCAGCTCAACGTATTTACTACCCAAATGGTTATACCACTGATGATCAAGTGCAGGCAGATCCTACTGCTACCATGAAACTCAGCTACATCGACCAACTTGAAGGCATGGCAGAAACCATTCAGCCATATATTCGCCCAATTTCTGAGCGCAGTGGTATTAAATACCATATGTACGTGCACACATGGCAGTACTTCCAGTTAATTCAAGATACCACAGCCCCAATCCAATTCCGGGATCTGTATGGTAACTTGGTGATGGCTGGCAAAACTGATGGCGGTATCGCTCGCAGTTTCGTGTATGGACAAACTGAAGTGTTCCGCTCTGATAAATTGCCTTGCGGTGTTTCTTCTTCCACTAACTTGGTATTGCCAAATGTTCGTCGCGCAGTGTTCTGTGGACGTGACGCTGCTGCCATTGCTCTTGGTCGCGGATTTAATGATGGCAAAGAAATCGTTCCAGGTTTTATTGTTCGTCAAGATACACAAGATATTCAGCAAATCCGTCGTATTGCAATTAGCGCTATCTGGGGTATTAAAAAACTTCAATTCAACGGCATTGACCACGGCGTTATCGTGCTTCCTACATACGTTGCACAATCCAACGTCAACCAATAGTTATAGGAGTATAACAATATGTCCACTGTTTACACTGCAACTCCAGTTCAACCTCAATCCCCCTGGGTTCCAGGTGAGGACATGCTGGCTGTTGCCTATTTTACATTAAGTGCTGCGTTCGTGCTCGGTGATACCATTATTATCCCAAATATGGTTCCCCCTGCAGGCGTTGATGTCATGGAAGTGTATGTTTACCATCCACTCTTAGACACAAATGCTACACCACTTGGAACTTACGACTTCGGGGATAACCAGGCTGATACGTATCAATTGGCGCGTTTCTTGTTGAATGCGCCAATGGGTGTCACTGGAGGCGCCACTACACAGATCAAAAACTTCTGTAATGTGACTCCAACTTTCGTCTCCGGCGTACAATTCACAGGAATTGGTTATCACTACAATAATGACCAACAAACCCCCGGTACTAATGCTGGCTACTGGAACGGTGTTCTAACCGTGACAGCAGCACCAGCCACCGGTGCTACGACAGGCACAATGGTATTTGCTTTCAAATATCGTTGCTCAGGTCTGATCTAGTAGTAAACAGAATACCCGGCCAGTTGCTTCCTCCCCCGTTACACTGGCCGGGTTACTCTTGGAGATACCATGGCGCTTACTTTCGGTCAGATGACTTCGCAAATTCTCTCTGAAACGTTCCGCGATGCTAGTTTCTCTACGCAGGTGCAGAACGCGATTGTTACTGCGATTAAAGAGTTGGAAACGTCACAGATGTTTTTCAACCAAACAGATACGTTTATACTGATAAATCCCTATCAAGAAACGATTCCACTGCCAGAGAATTTTATCAATGCTCTGCAGCTGACGCTCATTTCTCCTCCTAATCAGCAAACTGTTCC
>Ga0187872_10002703_pt1 | contig 15218 bp, 10 predicted proteins | sample June2016WEW_16_4_FD_132973 | JGI IMG/M metagenome (GOLD analysis project Ga0187872, IMG submission 132973) | Peatland microbial communities from SPRUCE experiment site at the Marcell Experimental Forest, Minnesota, USA - June2016WEW_16_40 | ecosystem: Environmental > Terrestrial > Soil >...
AATCCACCCTGCTCATGCTGGTCGCCGCCTTCGCGGGAGACGTTGCGTGCGCCCCGCGTCTCGCAGGCGCCCCACTCACAGCCACCGCCCAGCCAGCCCCCGGCCTCCACACCATCCTCGCCGCCTACAACCACGCCATCCGCCACGGCTACCGCTTCTACTCCTACGGCGACTGCATGTTGCTCCTCTGACCCGCTTGGGGCGCGTTTTCACCCCGGAATGGCAGCAATTTCCCTCATTTCCAGCGGTTTTTCCACTTTCCAGAGGCTTTTCCACTTTCCGGGCGCTTTTCCACATTTGCACCCCGCGTCCACACTTTCTGCACCACTCCTGCGCCTTGCCCCACCCTCCATCGCGCCCTACTCTCAACCCATGCCCTGGCCGCAAAGATTCCGCCCGCCCATCCCGTCTCCCTAGCAGCACGTCTCGCGCCCGGCCCCGGAGTCTTGATGCCGGGCCCTCCCACCCCACTCGCGGCAACGCCGTCAAACCCGCTAATAACGCGTAGTTTCAGAGAATTCCACAGCAATTTCCCTTGTTTTTCCCGTTAACCTGCCGTCAACAATCCCCAAAATGGGAGTATTCGCAGAGCCAACACAATATCTTGTGCTTTATACTTGACACACCCCACTGGGGGCGGTACTTTCACGACTGCAACTCAGGTACCGTCGTTTCGTAAGGTAACCAGGCAACTCCGGTCCCCTATCCCCTCAATCGTTCCCGCAGTCGGGCCGCAGGGCTCCCCGCTGGCACAGAGGCCGAGGCAGACCCCTTTCGCCCGCACCGGGAACCGAAGGAACCGCAAGGGCCACGGCAGCACCGGCCAGTACGCGCCGTCCCCGCATTCAGAACCACGGATTCAGCATCAATGGAGTAGAAGCACCACGGCAGAGGAGTTATCCAGCAACATTGCAGCGCACGAAACAGCACTACGGCAGAGGAGTCATCCAGCAACATTGCAACACTCGCATTCGCACCACTGCCGAGAAGCAATCAGGCCCCATTGCAGCACTCGTTTCGGCGCCGCCGGAAGCGCCCATTAGATGATGAAGGAGATGTACCGCCGATGAACCCGACCCAGAGCCATACCGAAGCGATCAAACACACCGCGGCCCCGTCCGCCGCCGCTGCCCGCCCCGCCGCCCGCGCCTCCGGCCTCTCCTTCTCGCGCCACTTCACCCGCCCCGGCATCTCGCCATTCGACGAGATCACATGGGAGCTGCGCGACGCCATCATCCAGGACTACAAGGGCCGCACCATCTTCGAGCAGAAGAACGTCGAAGTCCCCTCCGACTGGTCCATGACCGCCACCAACATCGTCGCCTCCAAGTACCTGCACGGCCAGGTCGGCACCCCCGAGCGCGAGAGTGGCGTCCGCGCCCTCATCACCCGCGTCGCCGAATCCATCCGCGACTGGGGCCTCCGCGACGGATACTTCGCCTCCCCGGCCGACGCCGCCTCCTTCCACGCCGAGCTCTGCCACCTCCTGCTCAACCAGAAGGTCGCCTTCAACTCCCCGGTCTGGTTCAACGTCGGCTGCGACCGCCTGGAGCCCAACTCCGACGCCCAGAACTGGCACTGGAACCCAGCCACCGGCCGTGTCGAGTTCTCCGTCACCGGATACACCAAGCCGCAGTGCTCCGCCTGCTTCATCAACTCCGTCAACGACTCGCTCGACTCCATCCTCACCCTCGCCAAGACCGAGGGAATGCTCTTCAAGTGGGGCTCCGGCGCAGGTTCCAACCTCTCCAACATCCGCGGCTCCATGGAGACCCTCTCCGGCGGCGGCACGGCCTCCGGCCCGCTCTCCTTCATGCGCGGGTTCGACGCCTTCGCCGGCGTCATCAAGTCCGGCGGCAAAACCCGCCGCGCCGCCAAGATGGTCATCCTCAACATCGACCACCCCGACATCGAGGAGTTCATCGAGTGCAAGGTCAAGGAGGAGGCCAAGGCATGGCATCTCGTCCAGGCCGGCTACGACGGCTCCGGCCCCGACTCCGAGGCATACAGCTCCATCTTCTTCCAGAACGCCAACAACAGCGTCCGCGTCACCGACGAGTTCATGCAGGCGGTCGAGTCCGACGCCGCCTTCACCACCCGCACCGTCAAGGACCGCGAGCCCGTCCGCGAGTTCCGCGCCCGCGACCTCATGCACAAGATCGCCGACGCCACGTGGAAGTGCGGCGATCCCGGAATGCAGTACGACACCACCATCAACAAGTGGCACACCAGCAAGAACACCGCCCGCATCAACGCCTCCAACCCGTGCAGCGAGTACATGTTCCTCGACGACTCCGCCTGCAACCTCGCCAGCTTCAATCTGCTCAAGTTCCTCACTCCCGGCGGACAGTTCGACATCGCCTCCTACCGCTATGCCATCGCCATCGTCACCACCGCCATGGAGATCATCGTCGACGCCGCCGGCTATCCCACCGAAATGATCGCCCGCAACTCGCACGACTATCGCCCGCTCGGCCTCGGCTACGCCAACCTCGGCGCGCTGCTCATGGCCTTCGGCCTGCCCTACGACTCCGACGCCGGACGCGACTTCGCCGCAACCCTCACCGCCATCCTCTGCGGCGACGCCTACTGGCAGTCTGCGCGCATCGCCGAAACCTGCTCCCCGCTCGGCGCGGCCACGCCCATCACCCAGCAGTCCGAAATTTCAGGCGGCGCGTGCCCCGGCTTCTACGTCAACCGCGAGCCATTCCTCGACGTCATCCGCATGCACCGCGCCGAGGTCAACAACATCGGCCAGCCAAAAAAGAAACCTGTCATCCTGAGCGAAGCCCAGAGCGAGCGCAGCGAGTCGAAGGGCGAAGTCGAAGGACCTGCGTTTGTCGTCCCCCAGCTCGACCAGCTCATCGCCGCCAGCCGCCACGCCTGGGACGGAGCCCTCGCCCACGGCGAAAGGCACGGCTTCCGCAACTCCCAGGTCACCGTCCTCGCCCCCACCGGGACCATCGGCTTCATGATGGACTGCGACACCACCGGTATCGAGCCCGAGCTCGCCCTCGTCAAGTACAAGAAGCTGGTCGGCGGCGGAATGATTAAAATCGTCAACTCCACTGTCCCCTCCGCCCTCATCAAGCTCGGATACAACGAGGCCCAGGTCAACGCCATCGTCAGCTACATCGACGCCACCGGAACCATCGAGGGCGCGCCCGGAATCAAGCCGGAGCACCTCGCCGTCTTCGATTGTTCCTTCAAGCCCGCCAAGGGAACCCGCTCCATCCACTACATGGGCCACATCAAGATGATGGCCGCCACCCAGCCCTTCCTCTCCGGCGCCATCTCCAAGACCGTCAACCTGCCGCAGGACTGCTCCGTCGACGACATCGCCGAGGCCTACATGCAGGCATGGCGGCTGGGAATCAAGGCCATCGCCATCTACCGCGACAACTCCAAGGGCGCGCAGCCCCTCAACGTCCAGGCCCAGACCGACGCCGATCGCAAGGGTACACGCGCCGTCGCCGCCAGCGAGCTCGCCATATCGGAACAGAACCTTTTGACCGCCGCCGACCGCATCGCCGCGCTGGAGGCAGCCAACGCCGCCCTCAACCGCGAGATAAAGCAAATCCTCACCGCCAGCACCCAGAACGTCGACGCCGCCGACGCCCAGGCCCCCCCGCGCGCCAGCCGCCATCGCCTCCCCGGCGAGCGCGCCTCCGTCACCCACAAGTTCGCCATCGCGGGCCACGAGGGATACATCACCGTCGGCCTCTATCCCAACGGATACCCCGGCGAGATCTTCATCCGCATGGCCAAGGAGGGTTCCACCGTCTCCGGCCTCATGGACAGCTTCGCCACCGCCATCTCCATCTCACTGCAGCACGGCGTCCCCCTGCGCGTCCTCTGCGAAAAGTTCGCCCACACCCGCTTCGAACCCTCCGGCTGGACCGGCAACCCCGAGATCGGCTTCGCCAAGTCCATCATGGATTACATCTTCCGCTGGATCCAGATTCGCTTCCTCTCCGGCCACCAGCTCGACCTCTTCGCCAACATGGGCCCCGCCGCCGGCGAAGCTCCCCCCTCCGAAGCCGTCCTCCCCAACGGCGCGTTCGACAACCTCGCCCCCGCAGCCGATGCCAGCCCCCAGACCATCCTCCAGCGCGAGGCACGCACCCCTCGCGCCCTCTCCGACGAAGAGATCTTCGACAACGGAGCAGACAGCCAATACGGTGCCCACAGCCAGTTTGAAGAACGCACCCCGCCCCGCTACGGCATCGCCCCCGAACCCTCCGCCCGTACGGACAACGGACAACGGACAACGGACAACTTCGAAGACCGCGGCCTCTACGGCGTCCCCGGCGCCTCTGCCGCTGGCGCGCTCTACCACCCCTCCGACGCCATGAAGGGCCTCTACGACATGGGCGACGCACCATCCTGCGCCACCTGCGGCGCCATCATGACCCGCTCCGGCTCCTGCTACCGCTGCATGTCCTGCGGCAGCACCTCCGGCTGCAGCTAGAGCAAAACCAGGGATGCTCGTTCCATCGCCTTCGCTGATAGCTGGATGGCTGATCGCTTACAGTTCATGAATTATGCCTTTCGTTTTTGCCTTGCCGTTGGCCTTCCGGCTTCAAAGGAACACACCAACACCGGTTTTGATCTAGAGGAAGTTCTGAATCAGCTTCTGTTTTGTTGTTCTTGTTTCTGAGATAGGTTCGGGCTTTAGCCCGGATGGAGAGATGGGCCGTTGCCCTTGTTGTTGTTCTTGCTTCTGAGATAGGTCCGGGCTTTAGCCCGGACATTGACCAATGGACGAATCCGTGGGCTTTAGCCCCTGGGATATGCCTTCAAACCGGGTGCCCCATTCATGCGGCTTCATCGCATGGGTGGGAAGACAACCGATTCACTGAAAGGAACACGATGAACGCACTCATGGAAGCACCTGCGCAGGCCGCGCGCCCCACCTCCGAAGAGCCCGAGATCTACCAGGAGGGCGACTGTTGGCGCTTCCGCTGGGCCGGCCAGGATCACGGCTCCTTCGACTCCGAGCAGGGCGCACGCTCCGCCGCCCTCCGATGCAAGCGCCTCTCCATCCTCCACCTCGCCGCCGCCGCCCTCGACCGCCACTGACTCCTTCGCCGACGGCCAATCGCGCTATACTCAACCCATGAGCCTCGCCCTCGATCCCGCCACCGAGCAGCGCATCAAGCGTGAGATTGCCCGCGGCACGTACCGCGAGCCCGCCGAACTCATCAACCGCGCCCTCGACCTCCTCGAATCGCAGGAGAACTGGCTCGCGCGCAACAAGGACGCCATCCACCAGCGCCTCGCCGAAAGCATGGTCCAGTCCGAACGCGGCCAGCTCCATACCCCCGAAGAGGTCCGCGCCCTGCTCGCCCAGGACCGGCAAAGCCGAGCCAGCCGCCCTCAATGAGCTGTTACAAACTCACCGAATCAGCCTCGGACGATCTGCGCGAGATCGTCGCCTATCTCGTCGAGCAAGCCGGAGAAGACACCGCGCTGCGCATTGAAGACGAGCTCTTCGCAAAGTTCGCATCGCTTGCCGACTATCCAGGTCAGGGACATCGCCGCTCCGACCTCACATCGCTCCCGCTTGTCTTCTTCACCGTTGACCCGTTCCTGATCGTCTACCAGCGCGACATCTCGCCCATCGTCATCCATGCCATCTTCCACGGCGCGCGCGATGTAAAGCGACACCTCAGAAGCCGCGCCATTTAGTCCGTCAGTCACTTGAAAATAGTAGAAGCCCGACGATTCTTTAAACCGCCACCGTAAACGTGTATTCGCTGCGCGTCACCGCGCGATACATCGTGTCGCGCTCGAACGGCACCCGCCCGGCCTCGGTAATCAGCCGCACCAAATCCGCGCGGCGCATTCCCTGCGGAGTCGTCGCGCCCGCGTCGTGGTAGATCTTCTCCTCGATCACCGTCCCATCGATGTCATCCGCCCCAAACCGCAGCGAGATCTGCGCCATCTCCGGCGACACCATCTGCCAGTAGCTTTTGATGTGGGCAAAATTGTCCAGCAGCAGCCGCCCCACCGCAATCTGCCGCAGGTCCATCATCCCCGTCGTCTTCGCAATGTGCGCCAGCGCGGTGTTGTCGGGATGGAAGGCCAGCGGAATAAACGTCTGGAAGCCGCCCGTCTCGTCCTGCAGCTCGCGCAGCCGCAGCATGTGGTCCACGCGGTCCTCGTCGTTCTCCACGTGCCCGTACAGCATCGTCGCATTCGACCGCAGCCCAATCCGGTGCGCCACGCGCGCCGTCTCCAGCCACTCCCCCCCGTCAATCTTGTGGTCGCAGATGATATGCCGCACGCGGTCCGCAAAGATCTCCGCCCCGCCCCCGGGCAGCGAGTCCACCCCAGCCGCCTTCAGCCGCCGCAGCGTCTCCTCCACCGTCATCTTGTACAGCTTGGCGAAGAACGCAATCTCCACCATGGTGAACGCCTTCACATGCACCTTGGGAAACCGCTCCTTCAGCCCGCGCACCAGCTCCTCGAAGTACTCGAACGGCAGATCGGCATGGAGCCCGCCCACAATGTGGAACTCCGTCACCGCCTCGCTCAGCCCCGACCCCGCCGTCGCCCACGCCTCCTCCAGCGCCATGGTGTAGGTCCCGGCCGCGTCCTTCTTCCGCCCGAACGCGCACAGCCGGCAGCTCGCCACGCACACATTCGTCGGATTGATGTGCCGGTTCACGTTGAAGTAGGCAGTGTCGCCGTGCATCCGCTCGCGCACCGCGTTGGCCATCCACCCCACGGCCAGAACGTCCGGGCTGCGATACAGCGCCACGCCATCGTCGAAGCCCAGCCGCTCGCCCGCCTCCACCTTTGCCGCAATCGCGCTCAGCCGCGCATCGCTGGTCTCGAAGCCGTGCCTCGGCCTCTGCTCCGCGCCCGCTGTCCGCGTCTCCGCTGCTGATGAATGTGAACTCATCCTGCCCTCATTCTAACCGCACACCACCGCCACTCCCGCATCTGCCGCGGAAGAGTTGCAACCCAGCGTTCGGGCAAGTATCGTTGGTTCATCCACATGTGCAAACCGCTGACAATTCTTCTGGGACTCCTGTCTCTTACCGTCCCATCCATCTCCGCGCAGATCGCGCAGGCCGACCGGGTCACCGTCCAGCCTGAGTTGACCATCTCGGTGCGCCTTGCCGGCCATCTCCCGCGCTGGGCCAATCCCGCGGCCGACGCTGGCCCGGTTGCCGCAGACACCAATCTCCATCTCACCTTTGTCCTCTCGCGCGCGCCCCAGCTTCAGGCCGCCTTCACCCAACTGCTGGCCGACCAGCAGGACCCCGCCTCGCCCCGCTACCACCAGTGGCTCACCCCGCAGCAGGTGGGCAAGCTCTACGGCCCAACCCAGCACGACATCGACTCCCTCGCCGCTTGGCTCACCAGTCGCGGCCTCGCCCCATCCGAACTCTCTCCCAGCCGCATCTTCCTCACCGTCTCCGGCCCCGTGTCGGCCGTCTCCGCCGCTCTCTCCACCAGCTTCCATTCCTTCACCCTCAACGGCGAACCCCGCCTCTCCACCACCCAGGAGCCCGCGCTCCCCGCCGCTCTCGCCTCCATCGTGCAGTCCATCGCCGGCCTCTCCGACACGCCCATCCAGCCCATGGGCCACGGCCAGGCAGTCTCCGCATCGTCCTCCGTCGCCAGGCCCAGGTTCACAAACAACTCCAGCCACTACGTCACTCCCGGAGACTTTGCCAACATCTTCGACCTCAACACCCCATACCTCACCGGTCTCACCGGCCTCGGCCAGCGGATCGCCATCATTGGCCGCTCGCGCGTCGTCTCCACGGACATCACCGAGTTCGAGGCCAACACCGGCCTCGCCGCCAATCTCCCCAACCCCATCGTCCCCGGCGCAGGCCCCGATCCCGGCCTATCCGGCAACGGAGACGAATCCGAAGCGACAATGGACGTCCAGCGCGTCCTCGGCACCGCGCCCTCCGCGCAGGCCGACCTGGTCATTCTTCCCAACAGCGGCGGAGGCATCTTCACCGCCGCGCAGTACGAGGTCAACACCCTCAACGATCCCGTCATGAACATCAGCTTCGGAGAATGCGAGGCCAGCGCCGGCTCCGCCAGCGTCAAGAGCTGGGACTCCCTCTTCTCCCAGGCCGCCTCCCAGGGCATCTCCGTCCTGGTCTGCTCCATGGACTCCGGCGCGGCCACCTGCGACTCCGGCTTCGCCACCCCGCCCGCCACTCAGCAGCTCAGCATCAACTCCCTCTGTTCCAGCTCCTACGCCACATGCGTCGGCGGAACGGAGTTCGCCGACACCGCCAATCCGTCGCTCTACTGGTCCTCCTCGAATAAAACCGGCCTGACCTCCGCGCTCAGCTACATCCCCGAAGGCGCATGGAACGAGCCCGGTTCGCCGGGAAGCTATGTCGTTGCCGCCGGTGGCGGCGGAGCCAGCCTCTACATCGCCAAACCCTCCTGGCAGACCGGTACCGGAGTCCCCTCCGACGGCGCGCGCGACGTCCCCGACATCAGCTATCCCTCCGCCGAGCATGACGGCTACTACGGCTGCTACGCGCTCGGCGGCGGCGACTGCGCCAACAGCCGGTTCGAATACTTCTATGGCACCTCCAACGCAGCCCCCGCCATGGCCGCCGTCACCGCCCTCCTCAATCAGCGGACAGGCTCGCGCCAGGGCAACCTCAACCCAACCCTCTATCGCCTCGCGGCCACCCCAGCCAACGGAGTCTTCCACGACACCACCGTCGCCACCAGCGGAGTCTCCGGCTGCTCCGCCTCCGTCCCCAGCATGTGCAACAACAGCACGCCCTCGCCCACCGCGCTCACCGGAGGCCTCGCCGGTTATCTCCTTACCGCCGGCTACGACCTGGTCACCGGATGGGGCTCCATCGACGGCAACAACCTGCTGAACGCCGCCGGCAGCCCCGGCTTCGCCATCGCCGCCTCGCCCTCCACCCTCACCCTCAGCGCCGGGGCCACCACCGGAAACTCCGCCACGCTCACCTACATCTCGCTGAGTAGTTTCGCCGGAACCATCACCCAGAGCTGCACCGTCATCTATACCGGCAGCGGCACGCCCATCCATCTCCCTACCTGCTCCTTTTCCCCCTCCACCGTCACTCTCCCCGCGGGCGGCACCGTCACCGGAACCATCACCATCAACTCCACCGCTCCCGGAGGCGCCGGTGGCAGCGGCCTCGCGTCGTTTGGCGGTCCATCCAGCACCGAAAACTCCGCCGCGCGCACCGCGCTCCCCGCCATCGCCCTCGGCGCGCTCTTCCTCGGCCTGTTGCCCGGTCGCCGCCGTCTCAGCCTCATCCGCTCGCTGGCAATGGCCTCCACTATCGCCGTTGTATTCGCCTCTCTCTCCGGCTGCGGAAGCGGTTCCAGCCCCTCAACCTCCACCGGCTCCCCCTCCCCCGGTTCCACCTCCGGCTCCTACACCATCTTGCTCACCAGCGCCAGCGGGACCTCCACGGCCACGCCCGCCGCCTCCATCGCCCTCACCATCCAGTAGCGCAGTGTCTACTGCGGGTGTGCGTCTACGCCGTGAACGGGTTAAGCAGCTTCAGCTCGATGTCCCGCACGTCGCTCGTATTCCGCGTAACAAAGGTCAGCCCATGCACCACGGCGGTCGCAGCCAGAAGCGTATCGACGACCGGACGCGGGCGTTGCGCACTCCACTCTCCCCAAAGCCGCGCCGTGGCGGCATCGATCCCCAAAATGCGCTCGGCAAACCCCAGCTCCAGCCCATCCACCCACTGCGCAATCCTCTCCGCCGCCTCCGCGTCGGTGCGCCGCTTCTGCTCCACGCCCTTCCTCATCTCGCCCAGTGTCAGAACGCTGATGTAAAGCGTGGAGGGGTCCGTCGCCTGCAAAAACGCGATCACCTTCTCGTCCGCATCTCTCTTCCGCGTCTCCGAGAGAACGTTGGTGTCCAGCAGATACTGCGCCGGCGAGCTCACAAGCCCACCTCCCGCCCCATGTCGCGGTCTCTCGTCACCTCGAATCGGTCTACCTTCGGCCCGCCCAGCAGGTACGCCCTCAGGTCGGGCCGGTGCGCGGTCAGCGCCCGGTACTCCGCAATCGACAGAACGACGGCCCGCTCCGAGCCGTGACGCGTGATGATCTGCGGGCCCTTCGTGTTGGCCTCTTCGATCACCTCACTCAGCCGAGTCTTTGCCTTCTGAACCTGCCAGACAGCCATATCAACCTCCGACCATTTCAACCATAATTATAGTCGTTCTAGTCGCATCTGTCTAGTGCGTATCCAACTCCGCCGAATCCACCATCCGCGGCTGCACCACAATCCCGTCGAACAGCGTCGCCCCCACCAGATAGTCTCCCACCGGACGCACAAATCGCAGGTTCCAGCCCGTGTCCCACCAGCTCACCCGCATCGACGGAAGCTCAACCGCGAACGCATCTGTCGCCGGCCCGTTGGAGGTCACCAGCATCCGGTTGGCCGTCTCATCGTAGAAGATGCTGTTGCCGTCGCGCAGGAACATTCCCTTCACCGTCTGCCAGCTCGCGCCCCGGTTCGCCGAATAGTACACCCCGTTCCGGTCCGCGACCCACAACTCCCCTTCGCCGTCCACCGCCAGCGCCGAAAGCTGCCTCCCCCGGCTGGGCACAGCCGCCGCGCGCCACGTCCTGCCGCCGTCCGCCGACATCTCTATCGCGTTCAGGCTGGCCACCGCCACCACCCCCTTCGCCGCCGCCGCAAAGCGCCATTCGTCCATGGGGACCGACGCCACCTGCACCCATGCCGTCCCGCTCGACACGCTGCGCAACACCCCCTGCGAGGTCGCCGCATACAGCGTCTCGCCCGTCATCGCAAAGCCATAGACGCTCGCCTCGAATCGCTTCCCCGCGCCCCGCGCCGGCGCCTGCCGCTTCGCCGCCTGCCGTTTCCCCGCCGAAGTCTTTCCCGCCACCATCGCCGTCTTTCCCGCCGCCGCCGCAGGCGCTGTCTTGACCACCGCTGCAATCGTCGTGTCGTCGCCCACGCGCTGCCACACCGCGTCCTTCAGAAGGTAGATCCCATGCTCCGTGCCAGCCAGGATTGACCCGTCCGGCGCCTGCCCCAGGCTGAACACATCGTGCCCATCCAGCCCGCCGCTCAACTGCGACCAGCTCAGCCCCCCCGTATGGCTCACAAACACGCCGCCCGACTCCTTATCGTTCACCACCCCCACATACAGCGTCGCCGCGTGCTGCGTGTCCGCGCTGTACGCCGTCACCTGCCGCGCCGAGAACCCTTGGTTTGAAGGAAGAAAGCTGTCGCCCCCGTCGTCGCTGGCCAGCACGCCCTGGCGGTCGGTCGCCAACAGCACATGCTGCGAGTTTGCCGGGTCCACGTACACGTCGTTCACAACCACATCTGCCCCGGTCGTCTGCATCCAGTACTTGCCTGCATCATAGGTGCGATACAGGCCTTCCGTCGTCCCCGCGAACACCGTGTCCAGGTGGTTGGGATCCTGCATCAGCACCCGGGTCCGCCGCGCCTCCGTCGGAATGCCCTGGGCTTTATTCACGCCAACCCCGCCCGTGAACTTCGCCCCCCCGTCCACGCTCTTGTAGATCCCCGAGCACGCGCTCAGATACACCACCAGCGGCTGCTGCGGGTCCACCAGGATTGAGAAGACGTCCGAGTCCTCGATGATCCCATCCTTGATGCTCGTCCAACTCTTCCCGCCGTCCGTCGTCTTCCACGCCAGGTGCCATGTGCCCGCGTAGATGGTATTGGGGTCCGCCGGGTCCACCGCCAGCGACTCGATCTCGTGGATCTCCTTGCTGCCTGCCGGGCTGATCCTCGTCCAGTGCGCCCCGCTGTCCATCGAGCGGAAGACCCCCTCCAGCGTCCCCGCCACCAGGACCTTCGCGTCCGATGGCGCCGCCGTCAGCGCGCGGATCGACTGTCCGCGCATCTCCGGCTGGCTCGCCCAGGTTGTTCCGCCGTCGTTGCTGATAAACAACCCGCCGTCGGGATGCTCGCCCAGCGCATAGGCCGCCGTCAGCAGATGCTTCGGGTCCGCTGCGTCCACCAATATTTTCTTAATGACAAGATCGTCGCGGTTGTCCATCCGCGCCAGCCGCTTCCAGCTCTTGCCGCCGTCGGGCGACTCATACACCCACCCGTTGGCCGCGCCCAGATACAGATGCGCATGGTCCAGCGGGTCCGCCGCAAAGGCGCGCGCGCTCCCGCCGTCCGGCCCGAACGGAAACCATGAGACAGCGCGCGCCGGAGGGCAAACCATACCCACGGCCAGGGCAATCCAAAATGTGTATCTCCGTCGGAGTCTGCAATTCAACGTTGCTGTCCCATCCCGTCGCTAAGAAACTCTGAATGAGTCCTTGTTTTGAAAGGGACGGGCTTCAGCCCGTCCGTAAATGCCATGAGATTACGGGGCTCTAGAACAAAACCAGGGATGCTAGTTCCATCGCCTTAACTGATAGCTTGATGGCTGATCGCTTACAGCTCAAGAATCATGCCTTTCGTCTTTGCCTTGCCGTTGGCCTTCCGTCTTCAAAGGACCACACCAACACTGGTCTTGCTCTAGCCCCTGAGGGAATGTCCAACGCAGGTTCAAACCTTCCCTGGCTCATTCCAGAATACAGAGTCCCGAAGCCAACTTCGCACCCCATCCCAGCACAAAGGCTGACTGGGAACCAACCCAGTCAGCCTTCTGTGCTTCTGTTCCTTCAGTTGCCGAAGACTACTTCTTCGCCGCGGCCTTCTTTGCCGGCTTCACCGGTGGCGTCCGGGGCACAGCCTTCACTGCGCTCTCGTCCACCGCCGTGTCGCTGGCCACTGGGTTGACTGCGCCCGCCGGAATCAGCGTCGTCGTCACCGTCTTGCCGTCGTCGGTCCCGGTGTACACCAGGATGCGCGACGGATCGATGCCCTTCTCCGTCACCAGGTAGTCCTTGGTGTTCACCGCGCGTTCCGCTGCGTCGCTCGGCTTGGCGACATGGTGCTTCAACTTCGCTGTCCTCTTTGCTTCCTTGGCCTCAGCCGCCTGCTCCTTGGCGTCCTCGTTGCCCACCAGCGCCAGTTTGGCGTCCGTGGAGCGCTGCATGCTGAGGGCGACATCGTCCAGGCAGGCCTTGGCTTCGTTGTCCACCCGCGTCGGGCGCTTCGCATCCCGCTCAAAGCTCGTCGGGCACAGGCTCGAGGCCAGAGGCGCCGGTGGTGGTGGTGGTGGCGGCGGCGCAATCACATTCACGCTAGTCGTCGCCGACTCATTGTGTCCCTTGTCGTCGGCCACGCCGCAGGTCACCGTAATCGGTCCCGGGGCCGCGCCCACTGTCGACAGCGTCGCCGAAGCAGTCGTGCTGCTGATCGAGCCCGCCGTTGCGTTGTAGCTGTATGTCAGCGGGCGGTTCTGCGGGCTCATCGCGCTCGCCGTAATCGTCGAGCTCTCGCCCGGGTTCACCGACGATGGGTTTGCCGAGCAGCTGATCGTCGGCGGATCGAACGCCTTCACCGTGAACGTCGCCGAGCAGTCCGCCATCTGGCCCGGCTTCACGCCCTCCGCCACATGGCCCTTCACCGTGTAGGTCCCCGGCGCCGCGGCCTTGGTGTCCACGTTCGCCGTCGCCGACGTTCCCGTGATCACTCCGCCATCGGTCGTCCAGGTATAGGTCGCCGTCTTCTTCGGGTTCAGGTTCAACGCCACGCCCGTCACCGTGATCGGGTCGCCCGGGAACACAGTCGCCGGCGCAACCGAGCAGCTGTACGTCACCGGTGGCGGCGGGATGATGTGGCCGAAGTGCGTCACAATCCCGGTGCTCAGTTCCACCGCATTCAGATTGGCGCGCCCGCCCAGGGATCCGCCCGAACCAATACCCGTATAAGGCCCGAAATCAGCGTGAATAAAGCGATAGTCGGCCTCGAAGACACGCCAGCTGAAGCGGTTGTCCCAGAACGGTAGGTCCATGTCCATGCCGCCGCCGGCCGTCAGCCCAATTCCCCACTTGTATGCTTCGTCCTCCCGGACGCCGCCAATGGTCGTGTTCGGGCCACCCAGCCTCGCGGCGCCGATCAACCCATGTCCGAACAGGGTGAAGTTCTCCAGGGGAAGGCGCACGATCGGGCCCACTGAAATCCCCGACACGCCATCGTTCACGCCGCTCGGGTGGTCGGTAAAGATGGCCTCTCCGCCAAGGTACCGGTTGTGGTAGTACGCGCCGCTGGCGATCATGCCTGCGGTGATGGAGGAGTATTGGATCCCCGCGGGATTGAGCTTGCTCTGCGTACCAAAGTACGAGTAGCCCAGGAAGATATCCACGCGTGACGGGTTTGTCTCCGATGTGGCTGCGGGTGCGGCAGGTGTCTGCGCACTCAGGCTTGCTGCAACAATGCCGGCTGCACATACAGCCAGCACATACCGGCCAAAACTGCGAAACGTGTGATCTACCATTCGACTTCCTCCACTGAAAGCTCTTGTTGGTGAGCGAACTGTGCTTCTTCGCTTTGATACTGCTGCTACCGGGTCAACCAAAGTTTACCTCAGTTGCCCGCCGTGTCCAGTGCAAAATGCGCTCTGGTTCAAACTTTACAACGATTTATCGCCAAACAACCCATCCGTCCTCAACCCTGCAAACTGTGCCTCCCGCAATCCAACCGCCAAAACCGCGTCCCTCTCCGTCCCCTCCCTGTGCCGCATCCCTCATGCCAGGTTCAACACCTTGCGCACGGAGCCCCGTTCCGCCTGGATCTTCTCCTGCAGCAGCGTTATCGCGTACAGCAGTTGCTCCGGCCGCGGTGGGCACCCGGGAACATAGATGTCCACCGGAACGATTTGGTTGACTCCCTGCACCACCGCATAGTTATTAAAGACCCCGCCCGAGGTCGCGCACGCCCCCATCGAGATCACCCACTTCGGCTCCGGCATCTGCTCGTACAGCCGGCGAACCACCGGCGCCATCTTCTGCGACACCCGTCCCGCCACAATCATCAGGTCGCTCTGCCGCGGCGATGGCCGGAAGACCTCCGCCCCAAACCGCGCAATGTCGTAGCGCGCCCCGCCCATCGACATCATCTCGATCGCGCAGCACGCCAGCCCGAACGTCAACGGCCAGATCGAGTTCTTCCGCACCCAGTTGATCGCCGCATCCATCGACGCCAGCACAATCCCCTCCGGCTGCTCGTCCCCCCAGTTCACCTCGCGCAGCTTCTCCCGGTTCCCCGCAGAGCTGTCCAGCGCCCCGAAAAAATATCGGTCGTCCGCCCGAGGCCCTAT
>Ga0187872_10002705_pt1 | contig 15208 bp, 15 predicted proteins | sample June2016WEW_16_4_FD_132973 | JGI IMG/M metagenome (GOLD analysis project Ga0187872, IMG submission 132973) | Peatland microbial communities from SPRUCE experiment site at the Marcell Experimental Forest, Minnesota, USA - June2016WEW_16_40 | ecosystem: Environmental > Terrestrial > Soil >...
GCCAGGATGAACTGGCGCGCGCGCGCGGCCTCGCGCAGACCGCCCGAGCCGAGCAACAAAAGAGCGACGCGGCGCTTCGCCAGCAGATCGGGGCGGTCGAGGCGGACACAACGACGAAGTTCGGCCAAGTGACGACCCAGCTAAGCGGCACGCAGAGCGACCTTTCGGCCACGAAAGCGGACCTTGAAGCCACGAAGGGCAAACTCCAGAGCACCATCGGCGATCTCGGAGTCCAGAGCGGGCTGATTGCCCGCAATCACGACGAGGTCGAGGAACTGAAACGGCTCGGCGAACGAGACATTTTCGAGTTCTCGCTCAATAAGTCTGCCAAGAGTCCCGATCGGGTCGGCCCCATCCAGGTGCAGCTGCGAAAGGTCGACACGAAGCACTACCGCTATACGGTGAACGTCGTCGCGGACGACAAAACCATCGAGAAGAAGGACAAGACCGTCGGCGAGCCCGTGCAGTTTTACGTGCGTGGTGCGCGCGCCCCGTACGAGATCGTTGTATTCGATCTCAGCAAGGACCAGGCGAAGGGCTACTTGAGCACGCCGAAGTCCGCGACCGCCGCGCCACCAGCCACGCCACCGGGCAATTGACGCGGAGCGGTTCACTCGGCCGGCCGGCTCACATTGAAAAAATCGAGAAACACAGTCTTTTTCGTCACAATTCTCGTCCTATCCATGGGACTCACTGCGACACCTGCGCCGCGCGCGCAAGCGAACAGCGCGCCCGCGCCGCAGGCGGTTCCTTCCGCTTCCGCGCGATTTGCTTTTGGAGGAAACGCGGCTGAGATTCCGGCCGAATTCATCGACGGTCTGGTGTTCCTGCCGCTTCGCGTGAACGAAAGCCAGCCGTGTCTTTTCCTGTTCGATCCGACCGCCGAGTCTTCGTCGATCGATCCGAGCCGCGCCGCCGAACTAGGGATCCCCTCCGCGCAGAGCGTCGCTCTCGAGCTGGCGGGCGTAACATTTTTCTTGCCTGCGTTGCCGCAGGTCCCGAAGCCGAACTTCGCCGCGCGGGTCGGCCGAGCCTACGAAGGGACGCTCGGCAAGGACTTCGTTGAGAGCGTCGTGGTCGAGATCGACTACGCGCGGAAAACCGTCCGGCTCTACGATCCTGCCGTCTATCAGTATTCCGGCCGGGGCACGAGCTCCCATCTCGCCTTCGCGGGAACGATGCCCGTCGTGCAGGCGAAGTTCAGCGTGACGAGCAGCAAGGTTTTCGAGGCCAGCTTTGGCGTCAATCCGGCTCTCGACGTCTCGGTCCTGATTTCGGACCACTACGAGGGCGGCCATCACCTGCTCTCTTCGCACTTGAAGACCATTCCGGCCATGTACCCGAATGGAGGGGAGAATGCCGTTCTCGGACGCCTGCCGGTGTTCCAGGTCGGGCCCATTCCCGTGCAGGGTTCGATTGCCGAGTTCTCGCGGGAGAATCCGATTGTGAACGGCAGCGTGCGCCTCGCGGGCGAAATCGGCGCGGGGATGCTGCGTCGCTACATCATGGTTTTCGACTACCCGCACCAACAAATCATCTTCAATCCGAATAGCGAGATCCGCAGCGACGAGCAAGAGGACATGAGCGGGATCGCCGTCATCGCGAAGGGGCCGGGGCTGAGAACCTTCGAAGTGGCGCAGGTGCGCAAGGGTACCCCGGGAGCCGACGCGCGCATTCAGAACGGCGACATTATCGTGGGCATCGACCAGGATCCGGCGGCCGATCTCTCACTCGAGGAGATTCGCGATCTCTTCCGCCGGCCGGGCCATCCCTACAAACTCACGATCGAGCGGAACGGCCGGACGCTTTCTCTCACGATGAAGCTGCGGCACCTGCTCTGATTCCGGGGTGTCGGGGGTGTCCGGCGGCAGAGCTAGTCGAAACGGCGGAGGATCGAGGCCATCCGGCTCAAGCGCGCGTCCACCTTCGCAAACACCGTGCCGGGCTCGAACTTTCCCGACGCGCTGCGCTTGCCGGCGTGAACTCCGGTGAGGATTTCGATTCCTTGCTGGACGGTCGCGACAGGATAGATGTAGAAGCGGCCCTGCGCGACCGCTTCGATCACTTCGTCGCGCAGCATCAGATCATCCACGTTTTCCGCTGGAATCAGCACGCCCTGCTGGCCGGTGAGGCCCTTGAGTCGGCACACGTCGTAGAAGCCTTCGATCTTCTCATTCACGCCGCCGATCGGCTGGACATCGCCCTGCTGGTTCACCGAGCCAGTGACGGCGAGGTCCTGCCGGATCGGAAGCTCCGCGAGCGCGGAGAGAAGCCCGTAGATTTCGGTCGAACTCGCGCTATCGCCATCGACGCCGGAGTAGGACTGCTCGAAGCAAACGCTTGCGGAAAGCGAGAGCGGCTTATCCTGCGCGAATGTGTTGCGCAAGTAGCCGGCGATGATCTGCACGCCCTTGTCGTGGAAGCGGCCGCTCAGATTGGACTCGCGCTCTATATTGATGATCCCGACTTTTCCAAGGGCCACCGACGCCGTGATACGGACGGGCTTGCCGAAGGCGTAACCGCCGATTTCCATCACGCTCAGGCCGTTCACCTGGCCCACGCGCCCGCCGGTCGTATCGATGAACACCAGGTTCTGCTCGATCATTTCGCGGATTTTTGTTTCGAGCAGGTTGTGCCGCTCGATCTTCGCGTCGAGAGCCTGCCGAACGTGCCCGGAGTTGACGAGTTTGTCTCCGTCGTGCCGCGCCGCGTAAGAAGCCTCGCGGGCGAGATCGGCGAGATCGAAAAATCGCGCGGTGATCTTGCCGCGCCGCCCGGCGAGGCGGACTCCGTGTTCGAGAATCGAGGCAACGGCCGAGCGGTCGAAATGAAGGAGTTTTTCATCCTCGGCCAGCTTCCGCAGGCGCCCGCCATACTGACGCACGATTTCATCGCTCCACTTCATCTCTTCGTCGAACTCGACGCGAACCTTGAAAATTTTTTTGAAGTCGTCCTCGTAGTCGTAGAGCAGCTCATACATGCTGCGATCGCCGATGAGGATGACTTTTACGTGGACGTCGATCGGCTCCGGCTTCAACGCCGCCGTGCTGAAGGGAAAAAACATATCGACCGGCTGGATTTCGAGCTTCCCGTGATTGAGCGTGCGCTTCAGCGTGCGCCACACGCCGGTTTCCGTCAGCGCGTCGAGCGAGTACATCACCAGGAATCCGCCGTCGGCGCGCAGAAGCGAGCCGCCGCGCAGATCCATGAAATCGGAGTTCCAGCTGCCGCGCGTGTCGTAGCTGCGATGAACGGTGCCGAAAAGATTTGCGTACGTGGGAATCGTCTCGAAGATGACGGGACATTTTTCGTGCTCGTTGTGAGCGAGAATCACGTTCACGCCGTAGACGCGGAACGGATCGCGGTCGGACCGCTCGGGGCGCGGGCTGCCGCCTCCCTCCGAGGGCGGCTGCTCTTCTTCGCCTTCGCGTTCCTTGAAGGGATCGAGATTGTCGAGGATGTGATGGCGAACCTCTTCGAGGTATTCCGAGATCTGCGGGCTGGAATACTTTTCCTTGAGCTCTTCGATCACGCCATCCACCAGCACGGACGCAGCTTCTTGTTCGAGGTAGCTCATCTCGCTCGCCAGCTCCCGCGAGAGCGAAAGGGTTCTCCGGTAGACGACGGTGAATTCCTGCCGGAACTGATCGTATTTCCGCTCGAGTTCCTCCGCGGCGGTGCTTTCGAGTTTGCCGTCCTGCACCATCTTGGGGATTTCCTCGATCGGGACCATCTGGCCATCCAGCACGGGGAAAATTTCCGGAAGGGCCACCGCGCCCACCTGCATCCGGCCGAGCGCGAACTGTTCGCGCGCGATCCGCCGGGTGAAGTCGTCCATCAGCTCCTTTTCGCGCACTGTGAAGCGCTCGACGATCCGCGTTTTCTGCCGCTGGAACGGTTCTCCCTCGAACACCTGCGGGATGCGCCGGCGCAGGAAGTCGATCCCCGATTCGACCTCTTTCTTGAAAGCATTCGCTTGGCCGCGCGGCAGCGTAAGCAGGCGCGGCCGGTCGGAATTCTTGAAGTTATTGACGTAGCAGCGGTCGGGAGCCGGTTCGGCCGCGGGATGCATCTCTTCGATCATCCGGACGATCATGCCGCCGCGGCTCGTCCCGGAAAGGCCGCAGACGAAAAGGTTGTAGCCGGACGCAGTCAGCTCGACGCCCATCCGCAGCGCACGGAGCGCGCGCTCCTGCCCGAGATCGTTCGAGACCGGCTGGACTTCCGCTGTCGTTTCGAACGGGATGCCGCCTGGATCGCAGCGCCAGCGGAGTTTTTCGGGGGCCAGGCCGGGATGTTGCGGTTTGGAATTCTTCGCCATTCGGCTTCTATCGGCTCTCCTGAGGGGCGCTACTCTAGCACGGCGCCCATTTTCTTCGTACCGCCGCCGGAGCGCTTGTTTCCAGCGTGCGCACCGGGGGCATACAAGTCGAGAAGGCTGGCGGCGGTCGCGACGATGATGGGTCCGAGCACGACGCCCAGCAACCCGAAGACGCTGATCCCCCCGAGCACGCTGATGAAAACGACGAGCCCACCCATCTCCGCCCTGCCGCTGATCAGCCACGGCCGGATGAAATTATCGACGAGGCCGACGATGACGCAGCAGAAAACTGCAAGGGCGATTCCGCGCCCCATGTGGCCTCCGATAATCAGGCTGATCGAAGCCGGAACCCAAATGAGAGCGGAACCTACGATAGGAATAAACGAAAAGAACCCCATCATCACACCCCAGAACAGCGGCCCCTTGATTCCGGTCAAACCGAACGCCAAACCGCCCAACAACCCATGCGCACCGGCCGCGACCAGGCTCGATGTGACGCTTGCGAAGATAAGATTCCGCGTATCGGAGAGCATGCGATCGCGGTGATCGAGGTCGAACGGCAACAGTTGCCGGAGACGCTCGACCATCGAATCGCCGTCGCGGTAAAGATAGAACATGGCGAGAATCGTCACAAACAGATGAAACAAGAAGAACGCCGTATTTTTCAGAATTGTGGCGAGCTGCATGCCGACAAATGCCGCCGCTCGCTCGGCATATTGATGGAACGAGGTTATCAGGTCGGCCGATCCCAGATCGGGGAAGCGGTGCTGAAGCCGTGTCCATAGGTCGCTCAACCACACGAAGTGGCCGGTCTCAACGTTGAACTGAATCGACTGCTCCGCCTCCATGCCTTGGCGGACGAACGCAATCATCACGAGGACGGCCGGAACGATCAAAACCAGCGTCGCGCCGAGAGTGCAGGTGAGCGCTGCCCTCGTTCGATCCCACCGGCGCTCCAGCCGTTCGTAGATGGGATAGGAAACGACAACGAGCACAGCCGCCCAGGCAAGCGCCACTAGAAAAGGCTCAAAGATCAGATAGGCCAGATAGGCGAGCAGGATCACGGTGCCGTAGAACAACACGCCGCCCAATCGCCTCTGTAAGTTGGTTTCCGCGCTCAAACAGCCCTCTCTTTCTCCGCCCCGCCAAAGACTGACTGATAGTTGCAATCCGCGCGTTTGTCAACTCCGGTCGGGCTGCCGCGCGAGACATGGATGCTATACTCCGGGCAGGTTCGAACCTCATGGCTACCACGCCGAATCCCGCCTGCCAGCACAAACGCACGCGACTGATCGCCAAGGACAACGAGGCGCAGTACGTCGAATGCCTCGACTGCGGCGAAATCCTCGAGGCCGGAGAAATCGAAAAGAAGGAAGGCACCGGCTTCGACGAGTCGCTCTCCGACGCCTGACGATCGCAAGCGGAGTATCACTAGCGTGAAGTAATGTTTTGAGATACGCTCTGCGCCTCAAGGCCCCGTCCTTGTCTTGGGATGCTCTTCAAAACGTTCAGCGCCGCCGTCTTTGGTATCGACGCCTACCTCGTGGAGGTCGAGGTGGACGTGAGTCACGCCTTTGAGGGCGCTTTCAACGTCGTTGGCCTGCCGGACATCGCCGTCAAGGAGAGCCGCGAGCGTATCAAGTCGGCGCTCCGGAACTGCGGCTTCGACTTTCCTTCCCAGCAGGTCGTCACCATCAACCTCGCGCCCGCGGATATCCGCAAGGAAGGCTCCGCGTTCGATCTGCCGATGGCGCTGGGCGTTCTCGGCTGTCAGGGAACGTTCTTCGGGAAGATTCTCAACACGCACGTCTTTCTCGGCGAGTTGTCGCTTGATGGCGGCGTGCGGTCGGTGCGCGGCGCGCTGTCGGCCGCGCTGGCGGCGCGGGAAAACGGCATCCGAAACGTGGTGGTGCCGGAGGCGAATGCGCGCGAAGCGGCGGTCGTCGAAGGCATTCAGGTTTTCGGCGTGAAATCGCTGCCGCAGGCCGCCGACCTGATCAATTCGCCGGAGTCGTTTCATCCGATTGCGGTCGACACCTCCCAGATGCTGGCCGAAGCGAGCCAGTACGCGGTGGACCTGCGCGATGTGCGCGGGCAGATGGCGGCCAAGCGCGCCCTCGAAGTGGCCTGCGCGGGAAGCCACAATATCCTTTTCATCGGCCCGCCGGGCGCGGGCAAGACCATGCTCGCCAAGCGCATTCCCACGATTCTTCCGCCGATGTCGCTCGAGGAAGCCATCGAGACGACACGGATCCATAGCGTCGCCGGGCTGCTCGAAGATGCGCGCGGATTGGTCGGCACGCGGCCGTTCCGCTCGCCGCACCACACAATCAGCGACGCGGGCCTGATCGGCGGCGGAGCGGTGCCACGTCCCGGCGAAGTCTCGCTGGGGCACAACGGCGTGCTTTTCCTCGACGAGCTGCCGGAATTTCAGCGCAACGTGCTCGAAGTGATGCGCCAGCCGCTCGAGGATGGATGCGTCACGATCGCACGCGCCGCGCTCTCCGTCAGCTTTCCTTCGCGCTTCATGCTGGCCGCCGCCATGAACCCGTGCCCGTGCGGTTTTTTCGGCGACGCCACGCGCGAATGCCACTGCTCGCCGGCCCAGATCCAGCGCTACGTCTCGAAGATTTCCGGACCGCTGCTCGACCGTATCGACATTCACATAGAGGTACCGGCGGTGAAGTACAAGGAACTCCGCGGCGATGCGGAGATCGAGAGTTCGGACAGCGTGCGGGAGCGCGTCCTGCGAGCGCGGAAGATCCAGCTCCAACGCTATCGCGGCGAAAAAAGGCTCTACGCCAACGCCCAGATGCCGCCGAAACTGATCCGCAAGCACTGCGCGATTTCAGCGGACGGCGAAAAGCTGCTCGAGGCGGCGATTGCGCGCCTCGGTCTTTCGGCCCGCGCCCACGACCGTATTCTCAAGGTTTCGCGCACGATCGCCGACCTTGAAGGAGCGCCCTCCATCGAGCCCAAGCACTTGAGCGAAGCCATCCAGTACCGCACCCTCGACCGCACCTACTGGGCGTAGTCGCCCAGCCGCTGTTTGGCGGCTTTTGTACATGCTTGACCGCATTGACGGCCCCACGGCCTGTGTGATACCCATGGTCGGCCCAAGCATCAGGGGTTACCCTCGACTCACCATGGCGGCAAAGACCCAACGTCTCGAAGTCACGCTGGACACGCTGCTCGAAAGTGTGGACCTCGCGGAGAACATCGTGCAGCGCGTCGCCGAGGCCGCCGGCTTCAGCGAGGAAGACGTCCACAAGTTCGGGATGGCGGTGCGCGAGGGTGTGATCAATGCGTACAACTATGGCAACCGCCAGGACCGAACCAAGAAGATCCGGCTTGCCGTTGAGTTTGAACGCGAGCGAATGATCGTCCATGTGATTGACCAAGGACCGGGCTTCGAGCTCACCGAAGTGCCGGATCCCCTCGCCGAGGAGAACCTGCTGCGCACATCGGGGCGCGGGTTGTTCCTGATGCGGGCGTTCATGGACGAATTCACCGTGCAGCGCGCACCTGGCGGAGGAGCCGAGCTCGTGATGACGAAAAACCTGCCTCCTCGCTCTTCCGGCAACGGCGCATCCTAACCCACGCAAGCCATGCAAGCGGGCCAAACGAGCCTTCCTTTGGCGCTCCATCCGCGCCCTGCAAACTCTGGACACCGAAATCCGTTTATGCAAGAATCCCGCCGCTGATGGGGGTGTGGTAGCGCCGTTGGGGGAAGTGCGAGTCCCGTTACGCGGATCCCGCTGGCGACCGGCGTTGCAATCACCTGAATCGGGACATCACTTGGGAGGAGCAGACACCGTTGGCTCGAGAACAGGGCGTCGTGAAGTGGTTCAACGCATCGAAGGGTTACGGGTTTATTCAACGTCAGTCAGGAGAGGACGTCTTCGTTCACTTCTCCGCCATCCAAATGGATGGATACAAGTCCCTGAACGAAGGGCAGCTTGTCGAATTTGAGGTCCGCCAGGGCCCCAAGGGCTTTCAGGCTGAAAACGTAACTAAGGTTTAGCACGCGGCCGGTTTCCGGGCCCCGTTTCGCGCTTTTGGGACGGGGCATCTTCCCAAGTGGCGGCCTCCTTCGCGCCGGAACTCTGCCTGCAGGCGCCCGCAGTTCGCTCCCGCGTGGCTTGTGATACGATTAAGATTCTAAGGTCTCCATAGGAGTGCGGTTTTGGCGCAGCATATTTCCCGCAAGGAACTGAAGAAGGACGAGATTCGCGAGACGCTGGCTCATGGCGCGGAAGCCGTCCTTTCGCATCAGCAGCTCACCCTATACATTTTAATCGCCGCCGTGGTTGTCGCCGTGGGCGTATTCGGCTGGCGCACTTACGCGCAGCGGCAGACCGTAAAGGCTTCCGCAGCATTTGATAGCGCCATGAAGGTCTTCCAGGCGCCGGTTGGAACGCCACCCACGCCGGGCGAACCGTCCTACGCGGACGACAAGCAGAAATTCACTGCCGCGGAAAAGCAGTTCTCCGATGTGGCCTCGAAATACCCCAGAACGCGCTTCGGCCAGCTGGCGGGTTACTACGCGGCGCTCAGCTTCGAAAAGCTCGACAATACAGCCGATGCGAAGAAACTGCTCGACGGCCTCACGAACGCTAGCGATGAAGAAGTTGCCGGTTTGGCGCGGTTTGAACTCGCTGGCATCGACGACCGCATCGGCCAGGGCGATGACGCCGTCAAGCTCTACCAGGGCTTGATCGCGAAGCCGACGGTGCTCGTGCCCAAACCGGTCGTCATGCTGGCGCTTGCCCAGCACTACGCCCAGAGCAACCCTTCCGAGGCGGCAAAGCTTCTCCAGCAGATCAAGTCCGATTACCCCGATACGCCGATCGCCGAACAGGCGGATCAGGCGCTCGCACTTCTGCCAAGCAAGTCTTGAAATTCCGATTCGTCCTTCAGCGTTTTTTCGTCCGAGACGTCTCGGGGGCGACAAGGTCGTAGCTGCCCTTGACGAGTCCGCGGATTTCACGCCAGTTCAGCGGTGCGGCGTGGACCCGCAACGTGACCCATCCGTGCTTGCCTATGTAGGGCGTGCGGAAAAACCGGGAGTCGTCCAAAAACACGCCCTGGAGCAGCGTCCCTACTTTCAGGCAGATGCCGAGTTCGCCTTTGTATTCCTCGAGCACGGCGAATGTCTTCCCCTGCACTTGAAATGTCGGATGGCCGAAAGTGACCGTCTCCGCGGTCTTCGGCAGGCTCAGGCAGATCTTTCGCAGCTTACCGAGGATCGTCTTTTCCGCGAGCACGCGCACATCATATCAGCCGTCATTCGCGGACGCAGCCGGAGCAGGAAAGTAGCCGAGGCGCGCTCCGATACACTAGAATGAGTGTGATGCCGCTTGCATCCTATGCCATGGACGTGCGGCGCTCGCGCGGCCGGCGTTACTCCGAATCGCAACACCCTTACCGCAACGACTACGCGCGCGATCGCGACCGCGTGATCCATTCCCGCGCCTTTCGCCGCCTCGAAGCGAAAACGCAGGTTTTCACCACGCGCTTCTCCGATCATTTCCGCAACCGGCTCACGCACACGCTCGAAGTGGCGCAGATTGCGCGCACCGTGGCCGCTGCCCTGGAACTCAACACCGACCTTGCTGAAGCTCTCGCGCTTGTTCATGACATCGGCCATCCGCCGTTCGGCCACGCCGGCGAGCGGCAGCTCGACGCGCGCATGCGCGAGCATGGCGACCGCTTCGACCACAATCTCCACGCACTGCGAATTGTCGAGCAGTTCGAGCAGCGCTATCTTGACTTCCCCGGCCTGAACCTCACGTTCGAGGTGCGCGAGGGAATCATCAAACATTCGCGGGACTATTCTGCCGCGCAATTTCCGGCGCTCGCCGAATATCTTCTCGACGAGAGGCCGCCGCTCGAAGCGCAACTCATCGATCTGGTCGACGAGATCGCTTACAACACGGCCGACCTCGACGATAGCTTCGAGGCGCGCGTCCTCGACTTCGATCAGCTCCGCGCGGAAGTGCCGGTGTTCGAGGCGGCCTACACAGATGTGGATCGCCGCTACCCGCAGGGCTTGCGCAAACTGAAATTCAACGAAGCGCTGAAGCACGTCCTCGATCGTCTCGCAACGGATCTGATCGAAAACACACTCCGCCAAGTACAGGAGAGCGGCGTGGAGACCGTCGAGGACGTGCGGCGTCACGCGAATCGGCTTGCGGGGTTTTCATCCGGCGCGGCCCGAGACGACGCCAGCCTGAAGCAATTTCTCAACGCGCGCGTTTACTCACATCCGATTATTTCCGAGGAACGCGGCCGCTCGATCGCCGCACTCGATGCGCTGTTCCGCTTTTTTCTTGACCACCCGGACCGCATGCCGAACTATTACGCCGAAATGGCGCAGAGCGAGCCGCGCCACCGCGTCGTCTGCGATTACATCGCCGGGATGACCGACCACTTCCTTCTTCGCCAGTGCCGCGAGCTTCTGGGAGCCCCCTTGACGTCCGTCTCGTAGCGTCGATACCTGTCGCATCCAGCGTTGGCTTGTGGGCATCAAAGGTGCTTTCGACGGTAACACTCGCTTGAAACCGGGGATCGGAATGGACCTGACCATACGCGAAGCCACCATCGATGATTTGGATGAACTTGTGCCTTTGTTTGACGTATACCGGCAATTCTATCGGCAGCCCTCTGACCTCGCGATGGCTCGAGATTTCCTGTCAGAGAGGATCAAGCGCCAACAATCGATCATCTTCATGGCGTTCAGTTCCGATAGCAGGGGCCTTGGTTTTACGCAGCTTTACCCAAGCTTTTCGTCGGCGAGTGCGGCGCGAATCTACATCCTCAATGACCTATTTGTGACGCCTGCCGCGCGCGGCAAGGGCATCGGCGCGCGGTTGCTAAGGCAGGCTGAAGAATTCGGTCGCGCCGCCGGCGCCGTGCGCCTAAGGCTTTCGACGGAGATCAGCAACGTCAAAGCGCAAACGCTGTATGAGTTGCTCGGCTGGAAACGCGACACCACGTTCTGTGAATACAATCTGGGGCTAGCGTCGTAATTCCGGGCGCGTGTCGCCGCGGAACCTTGCGCGGGGCGCTTCCTTGACACGGCTCGCGGCAGACATATAATGGCGTTTAATCTTCAGGATGTCGGGGAAATTACATGTTTCTGGATGTGAATGAACTGGCAGTCCGAAAGACCCGCATCCGGAAAAGCTACGCCCCGGGTACTCTCGACTTCCATTCCGGCGAATTCCGCCAGGTCGAACCGCTGGAAGTGCGTGCAACCGCAGAGCTTGTAGACGGTCAGATCCGCATCTATGGCAACCTCCACACGCGGGTCGAACTGGTCTGCGCGCGCTGCCTCGACACGGTCGTCGAAGAGATCAGCCGCGACTTCGATCTTTTCTACCGCCCGATGACCTCGATCGCGCAGGATGAGGAAGTCCACCTGGCCCTGGACGATACCGAGATTGCCTTCTTCGAGGGAGACGGTTTGTTTCTCGCCGACGTCCTCGCCGAACAGGTGAACCTCGCGCTGCCCATGAAGGTGATTTGCTCGAGTGACTGCCGCGGGCTGTGTCCGCACTGCGGCGCGAATCTCAATAACGAGGAGTGCCGCTGCGAAAAAAACGGCGGCGATCCCAGGCTCGCCCCGCTCGCCCGGTTGAAGCAGGACTGGTTCAAGAAGCAATAAAACGCTACACTATCTCTTTCCATATCGGGTCGCCCTGAGTCGCGGCCTGTCACGAGGAGCCGGAATGCCCAATCCAAAGCGACGCCATTCGAAAAGGCGCACTTCCAATCGTCGCGCCCACGATCATCTTCATCCTCTATCTTTGGCCGAATGCCCGAATTGCCACGAGAAGAAGCTGCCCCACCGGGCGTGTTCCAAGTGTGGCTATTATAAGGGCCGCGAAGTGATTGACACCGCGGGCAAGACAGCCTAAGTTTCCCTCGCCTGCCGTCCCCAGTCGGCGCTCCGCTCGGAGAATAGATGATCACCGTTGCTCTCGATGCTATGGGTGGCGACCATGCGCCTCGCACGGAGGTGGAAGGCGCGATTCTGGCCGCGCGCGAACTGAACGTGCGCGTTCTGCTGGTCGGCGTCGAAGCCACCGTTCGCCACGAGCTGGCCCGCCACAAGCACGACGGCCTGCCCATCGAGGTCGTGAACGCCAACCAGATCATCACAATGAGCGACTCGCCCTCGCAAGCCTTTCGCCGCAAGAAGGATAGCTCGCTGCACGTGGCCGCGCGCCTCGTGCGCGACGGCAAAGCCGAAGCGCTTGTGAGCGCGGGCAATACGGGCGCGGTGATGACGGTGGCGCGCTTCGTGCTCGGCACGCTGCCTTCGGTCGATCGCCCGGCGCTCGCCGCGGCGTTTCCAAACATGAAGGAAAAGGTATCGGTGATTCTCGACGTCGGCGCCAACGTCGATTCGAAGCCAGAGCAAATCGAGCAGTTCGCCGTGATGGGTGAAATCTATTACCGCACCATCTGGGGCGTGAAACGGCCGCGCGTCGCTCTGCTTTCGATCGGTGAGGAAGAAATGAAGGGCAACGAGCTCACGCGCGAGGCCGCCAACCGGCTGAAGCAGACCTCGCTCAATTTCACCGGCAACGTGGAGGGCCGCGACGTCTTCCGCGGAAACGTGGAGGTCATCGTCTGCGACGGCTTCATTGGGAACATCGCGCTCAAGATCAGTGAAGGCGTCGTCGAGCACCTCGGCGGGATGCTGAAGAAGGCGATCAAGAGCAGCCTCACCTCGAAGCTTGGCTACGCGCTTTCGAAGCGCGCGTTCGAAGCTTTCCGCAAGCGCACCGACTATTCCGAATATGGCGGCGCTCCACTCCTAGGAGTTCGCGGCATCACCGTCATCGGCCACGGCCGCTCGAACCCCAACGCGATCAAGAACGCCATTCGAGTGGCGGTTGAACTCTGCCGCTCGCACGTCAACGAGAAAATCGAACAGGAGCTTTCCGCTGCCGCCGCTGTCCCCGTCCGCGGCTGAGCCGACCGGAAATCGCCATCGCCATGAGCAAGCTCGCTTTTCTTTTTCCGGGCCAGGCCTCGCAGTATCCCGGCATGGGCAGCGACCTCGCCGCGAATTTCCCCGAATCGCGCTCTGTGTTCGACGAAGCCGACGCCACGCTCGGATTCCCGATCTCGAAACTTTGCTTTGAAGGGCCCGAAGAGACGCTCAAGCTGACAGAAAACACGCAGCCGGCCATCCTGACGGTTTCCATGGCGGCGTACCGTGCGCTCGAAAAGCGCGGTGTCACGCCGGAACTCGTCGCGGGACACAGCCTCGGCGAATACTCGGCGCTCGTGGCCGCAGGTGCGCTTGCGTTCGCCGATGCCGTGCGGCTGGCGCGACATCGCGGCCAATACATGCAGGAGGTGGTGCCAGCAGGCGAAGGCGCGATGGCCGCGATTCTGGGGCTTTCCCCGGCGGACGTCGCGGAAATCTGCAAGAAGGCCGCGGACGGCGAAGTGGTCTCCCCGGCAAATCTGAATTCGCCCGAGCAGATCGTGATTTCCGGGCATGCGGCCGCCGTCAAGCGAGCGGTTGAAATCGCCTCGCAATCGGGCGCCAAGCGCGCCGTGATGCTTCCTGTGTCGGCGCCCTTCCACTGCGCGCTGATGGCTCCGGCGCAGAAGCGCTTTGAGCCGGACCTGCGCGCGACGAAATTCAATGCGCTGCGCTTTCCCGTCATCACCAACGTGGACGCGGAAGCCATCGAGTCCGGCGACGAAGCGCGCGAAGCGCTGATCCGCCAGGTGACCCTGCCGGTCCGCTGGCTTGATTCAGTGCACGAGATGATCGACAGCGGCGTGAAGATCTTTGTCGAAGTCGGGCCGGGCAAGGTTCTTTCTGGACTGCTGCGGCAGATCGACCGTTCGGTCCGCTGCTTCAACGTTGAAGACGCCGCCAGCCTGCACGCGACGCTCGACAAGATCGCCCAGGCGCGCGCCGAATCGTCCGAAAGCTAGGTTCCCATTTTATGTTTTCGCTCAAAGACAAAGTTGCTCTCGTCACCGGCGCGTCGCAAGGCATCGGCCGCGCAACATCGCTCGCGCTCGCGCAGGCCGGCGCCAAAGTCGCGGTTGCCGCGCGCAGCGCGGATAAGCTTGCCTCGCTCGTCGGCGAAATCGAGGCTGCGGGAGGCGTGGCGCTCGCCGTGCCGATGGACGTGGCCGACGCAGCGCAGATAAAGACCGGCTTCCAGCAAGTCCTCGCGAAATTCGGCAGGCTCGATATTCTCGTGAACAACGCCGCAGTCACGCGCGACACTCTCGCGCTCCGGATGAAGCTCGAAGATTGGGAGTCCGTGCTGCGCACGAACCTGACGGGCGCGCATCTCTGCATCCAGCAAGCTTTGGGCGCGATGCTCAAGCAGCGCTCCGGCCGCATCATCAATCTCTCTTCCGTCGTCGCCGAGACCGGGAATGCCGGCCAGGCGAACTACGTGGCGTCGAAGGCCGGGTTGATCGGACTCACGCGCGCGATCGCCGTCGAGGTCGCCTCGCGCAACATCACCGTCAACGCCGTCGCGCCAGGCTTCATCGAGACGCCGATGACCGATCCGCTGCCGCAGGAATTGAAAGACAAAATGAAATCGCTTATCCCGCTCGGCCGCCTCGGCAGCGACCGCGACGTTGCCGCCGCCATCGTCTTTCTCGCGAGCGACGAAGCCGCCTACATCACCGGGCACGTGCTCGACGTCAACGGCGGCTTGCACATGGGATGACACGGGATCGCGATGCAGTCTCGCTGTTGCATCCGGCGAGAAGCGGGACTAAGGTTGACCCTGCGATACGCCGCGCATAGAATGGGCGAGTCAAATGCGGGGCGCAACCGTTGCCTGGCACGCCGCCCCTCGTGGCGGAGACAGCCGAAACCGGAGGAAC
>Ga0187872_10002706_pt1 | contig 15206 bp, 26 predicted proteins | sample June2016WEW_16_4_FD_132973 | JGI IMG/M metagenome (GOLD analysis project Ga0187872, IMG submission 132973) | Peatland microbial communities from SPRUCE experiment site at the Marcell Experimental Forest, Minnesota, USA - June2016WEW_16_40 | ecosystem: Environmental > Terrestrial > Soil >...
AAAGCTATCTGATAGAGGAAAGATTGTGTTTGATTTATTAGTGAAAAACAAAAATCAGATTTGCAGTTATGATGATTTAAGATTTGCATTATTTGGCAATAATGTTCCAAAAACCCGAGATAATGGCACCGAGCCCTGGAAAGAAGCAATTCATTACGCTATTTTTAATATTAGAACCTCTTTAAATCTTAAAGAAGATATTTTGATAAGTCATCAAGGTAAAGGATACGAATTAAAAGGATAACTACTAATAACATAGTAGTAAATATACTACGAGGATTAGCTCAGTTTGATAGAGCGCCTGATTTGGGATCAGGAGGTCGCTGGTTTAAACCCAGTATCCTCGACAAAATTGCCCCACCATCTCAAAAAATGTTTGTTAATCTGCATATCACTTGATATATATGCTGATATGCAGAAACAACAAATCAAATCACCTCATCCTTATTTTGGGTCAAAACGCCGTATTGTTTCCGATATTTGGGCTCGGCTTGGCGATGTTGAAAATTATATTGAGCCTTTTGCTGGCTCATTATCGGTTCTTCTTGGCTGTCCCATTATTTCAAAAATAGAAACGGCGAATGATTATGATTGTTTCATTCCTAATTTTTGGAGAGCGGTTCAGGCGGATGCTAATGAAGTAGCCAAATATGCAGACTATCCAGTTCTCGAAGCTGATCTTCACGCTCGCCATCGCTGGCTTATATCTCCCGCGGCGGATGAGTTCCGAAAGCAAATGAGCCTTAACCCTAATTATTATGATGCTAAAATAGCAGGTTGGTGGGTTTGGGGAATGAATGCATCAATAGGAATAACATTCTGTAAGCAGAGAGGATTAGAATGTAAGCCTTTTCTTTCTATGATTGGGCAGGGAATAACAACGCCAGGAGTAGATGTTCTCTCTTGGTTTAAGATTTTGCAGGAAAGGACAAAAAAAGTTAGAGTATGTTGTGGCTCTTGGGAAAGAGTTTGCACTCCGCCCTGCACATATAAAAACAAATCTCTTTCCAAAAATGGAATGGTTGGTGTTTTTCTTGACCCGCCATATCTTGTTGAGAATAGAGAAGATAAGCTTTATCGCATTGAAACAAATATTTTTAATGATGTTTGCGTTTGGGCTATGGAAAATGCGTCTCATCCAAAAATGAGAATAGCTGTTTGTGGTTATGATGGTGATTATCCTTTTCCTTCTAACTGGGAAAGGTTTTATTGGAGGACGACTGGCGGGTTTTCTTCTCTTGCAAAAGATAAGGAGAGAGGAAAAGAAAATTCAAAGAAAGAAACTATCTGGTTTTCGCCGAATTGTATTATTGGGAAAGTTTAGCAATTTCTGCATCAATAGTTTCATCCCAAATACTATCAAATATATTATCGGCTAATTCTTCGCCTTTATTTGTTTTCCCTGTCTCTATGTTTTGATTTTCCAATTTCTGTGCAACTATTTGCAATAGTTTTTCTCTAACTTTATTCATATGTAATCTCCCCAGTTTCTGGATCAATTTTCTCTTTACCGCTTCGTTCGTATGGTTTCTTCATTTTATATAGTTCAGATAGATAAAGGTATGATCTTTCAACACAATTAAGTATTGTCTTATATGTGCTGCTTGTAAATAATGGTTTTCCTGATGGACCTTCTATATTAGTTCCTTTTGGTCCTATTGATTTGACTTGAAGATCTCCAAAGTAAGAAACGAGTTCTTGTCCTCTTTCAATAACTCTCTTTATGAAAAATGCCTCTGCGTCTGATAATGTTTTTGCTTCTTCTATGCCAGCTTCATTGAGATTGTTTAGAGCATCTTTATATTCGTGAAAACTCTTACTTAATCGCACTGAGACGACATATTGTGAAAATGTTGGTAATAATGGGACTTCGTTAGAAACGGCTTTTCGTAGTATTCTAACCGCATCTAACATAGCTGCTCTATTGCCAGAGTTGGCAGCGGCAGCAATAACATCTAAATATGGCTTAAACTTTGCTTTTTGTTCTTCTTTAATTTTTGTTTGTTTTGTTCCGACGAGCCTATCTTTTGCTGTTTTTCGTTCGGCGAGTAATGCTTTGCTTAATTCACTTATGAAACCTTTAAGATTAGTTTTATTCCAATCTCGTGCTCTCGGCAAATACTTTTTTTGCAGTTGAGTAAGTCCAGCTAATTCGCGAGCTTTTTGGATCTCTTCTGTAATAGGAAGTTTTCCTCTATTTTTTGCATCTTCATCAGCGATTTGTTTATTAATCTCTTTTCTTGATATCTTTTGTGCAGCCGCAGCATTAACATTATCTATTAGTTTTTGTAATGTAGCCATACCAGCGGGACTTTGCGTCATACTTGGTAAATAAGCGAGAAGCATTTTACGAGCTTTTGTTTCCGCTCCTTTATTAGCATCTGGACTTCGTAGCAATTTTTGTAGCTCTAATTCTTGCTCTAATATTAGTTTCTCTTTTGGTGTTCTTACCTTGGAAAGCTCTTCCTGAACACGAGTTATATTTTCTTCTAATATGCTGTTTCTTAATCCAGCTCTTAAATGACCTCTCTGACTTCTTAATCCTTTTATTGTTTCTCTAACTTTTGCTAATTTAGCATTAATCTCTTTATCATCTGTCGTCGACGCGATCTCATATAATCTACTCTCTATTTCTAATTGTGGAATAAGTTGATTGATAACGGTAATAATTCCCTGTTTCTTTTCTAATGTTCTTCTGTTCTTCTCCGTCTTAATATCCTCTTCGTATTTTTCTTTCTCTTTCGTGTAAAAACTAATCCAATCTTTTGGAGTTCGGACTACACCAACACTATATCCACGACCTTTTTCTTGTGCTGTTTCTTTATCGACACCACCAGTAAGATCTAATGTTGAAATGGCATTTGGATCAAACTGTGTCAAATCGCTTGTGCTTGGTCCGCCTGATAGTTCGTTTTCTCTAACCTCTTCATCAAACTGCTCCTGTATTCTATTTATAGCTGCGTGAGCTTCTGCTGTATCACCTTTATTAATACCGCCGCCGGCTTCTTTTGCGCGAGCTTCTAAATCTGCATTAAGATCGAGGAGTGCTTCTTCTAAATCGTTTGCTACATCATATTCTGCATCATCTTCATCTATGCTATAAAGTTGTGTATTGATAAACTTGTCTATTGACTTGATAACATCGTTATATCCACCTTTGATATTTAATGCCTCTCTATACTTCTGTATGATAAGTGCTAAATCTGTTCTCATATCTGGATCGGAGAGAGAGTTTCCGATCTCTATTAATTTTTGGGAAAGGTCTTCTTCTTTATTTGGATCATCTGGCATTGTCCAGCTTTGTTGAGCTAATTTGCAGAAACTGTTTATCTGGCGGAATACTTTTTTCAGGTAGGTCATAATTTTTTCTGGTAAGCAAAATAATATGTGATATATATTATGCATAGTTATGACTACCATAGATAAAATTAAAATACCTTTTTCATATTTTGGTGGAAAAAGGAGAGTTGCACCAATAGTTTGGCAGAGATTTGGAAAAGTTTCTAATTATGTCGAGCCTTTTGCTGGCAGTCTTTCAGTTCTTCTTTCTAATCCTAATATTCCAAAGATAGAAACTGTTAATGAAATTAATCCTTTTATTGTTAATTTTTGGAGATCTGTTTCTTTCGCGCCACAAGAGGTGGCAAAATATGCTGACTATCCTGTATCAGAAATAGATTTGCACGCCCGTCAAAAATATCTTTTATCAAAAAAAGATCTTTATCTGTCATTAGAAAATGATATATCTTATTTTGACGCAGAAATTGCGGGTCTTTGGATTTATGGACAATCTTTATCAGTAGGCGATAATTGGTTAAAACCAAAAGGTGAAAAAGCAATGCCTGTTTTATCTTCTGCTGGATCTGGTATTATTGGTTTGACATATGATATAGAAGAAGAGTTTTCTAAATTATGTTCGCGTCTAAAAAAAGTAAGAATTATTTGTGGAGATTGGAAAAGAGTAGTTTCACCAGCTATAACTTACAATAATGTTGGTCTAGGAAATAAAGATATAACTTCGATTTTTCTTGATCCTCCTTATGATCTCTCTAATAGAGATAAAGTTTATGATAATGATAAGCCAATCTATTATGATGTATGTCGGTGGGCTATTGATAATGGAAATAATTGCAAAATGAGAATTGCAGTATGTGGATATGAAAATGATTTTATTTTTCCAGAAAATTGGCAAGTCTTTGCTTGGGAAGCTAATGGAGGAATGGCTAATTTAGGTGAAAGTAATGGAAGAAAAAATAAAAGTCGTGAGAGAATATATTTTTCGCCACATTGCTTAAAATTGTCTCAATGAATTGGTTTGTCTATATTCTTTTATGTTCCGACGGGTCATATTATTGCGGGGCGACCAATAATTTAGCCAAAAGATTAAAAGCTCATAACGATGGAAAAGGAGCAAAATATACTCGCGCTCGCCGCCCTGTCTTCCTATTCAAATATGTCGAGGTTCCGAATAAAAGCGCCGCATTGAAGCTCGAAGCAAAAATAAAAAAGTTATCACATAAGCAGAAAGAATGTATAAATGTGAATAGCTTGATATAATATGGAGGTGTTCTCTATGGATAGATTGCTTTGCGTTGGCGACCGTTTTAGAATTATTAAAGTTCCCGAAGGTCTCGTTCTCATCGGCTCGCTTAACAAAAAGAAAATTATTCCACCGATTGAGTTTGACCGCCTCACATTTGAGAAGGTTGATTATTCAGCAGATTGTTCCCGCATAGCAAACCAAAACTATCTTTCCGAGATTTGGACGACGACTTGTGCTAAGTTTAATGATAAGGATGAGTATTATATTCATTCTCTCGGATGTCTCGGGACGATTGTTCTTTCTTTTTTGCAGGTTTCTAATAATGTTCATATTCCAGCAAATTGTTTGGAATTGGTCTCTTGAAAGGAAAAATAAATGAAGGATAATTTTTGTTCGATTAATGTAATCTTGGATGCATCAGGTTCAATGGCGCCGATAACAAATGATACAGTCGGCGGTTTCAACAAGTTTTTGGAAGATCAGAAAGCCGAGAAAGGCGAGGCTGTTCTTTCGCTTACCATATTTAATACGGAAGCAAAGGTCGTGCACGATTGTGTCCCGATTAATTCCGTCCCACCTCTTAATGGTAAAACATATAATTGCAATGGTGGCACGGCATTGTTTGATGCTGTCGGAATGACAATAGATAAGGTTGGAGAAAAGCTCGCTGCTATGAAGGAAGAAGATCGTCCATCGAAGGTGCTTTTTATCATCATAACTGACGGAGAAGAAAACTCATCTTGTATAATGGAGACTACCGAAACGACCTTACAACCCATTTTTGACACTACTGCTTGGTATGGTGTTGCTTCTAATATTTATCCTTTTGTAATTAATACTACGAGTTATAAGCAACTAAAATATCGATTAGAAAAATTGAAAGAGATGATTGACCATCAAAAAGCTAAATATAACTGGACATTCGCTTTTCTTGGTGCTCAAATTGATGCATTTGCTGCTGGTGGATCATTAGGAATTAGCAAAGGATGCACTATGCAATGGAATAATAATGCTGCTGGTTCTGCCGCCGCATATTCAGCAATATCTGGAAGCACATCAACATATCGAAACGCACAAAACTTTTGCTCGACAAAAGATAGTTTCTTCAATCAAAATACTAAGAAGTAGTTTAGAGTTTCATAGCCTCCCATCGGCTAATAATCCTGCATAATTCCATACCACCCGGCGCCCGCCGTAAAGGATGCTATGGAAAAATTGCTGTATCTTATTTTTCTCTCGGTATTTCTGCTAACTTTCTCTTGTTCAACCTCTATTAACCGAGAAGTGAGATACACAAATAATATTTTTCATAATGAGCGGCAGAGGACTGTCTCTATATATCTCGATAAGGATTTTGTTCCCCAAGAAAAGCTTGCTATTGAAGCAGCAATATCTGATTGGAATGTAGTCCTCAACAATGTTTTCTTTTTAGAGATTGTCTCATACGGTTTTGATATGGATATTGATATTCTCCAAAAAGTCAATCATTCCAAAAATGATTGGCTTTTTCTTAAAGTGCTTCATAGCAATCCTCTCGTTCTCGAAGAAGATAAAGAAAACGGTGAGTTAGTCGGCGCGTTCTCTAATCAAACGAATACTATTTATGTTGTCTCCGATCGCATTTTGGAAGAAAAACAATATCGTGGCATCATTCGGCACGAGATAGGTCATAATTTTGGCGCCGTTCATACAAATAAACATAATTTGATGTTTCACCGATATGATGATAATGCATTTAAGTGTATCGACTTTGATACTGTCTCACAAATTGCAAAGTTTAATCGTTTAGATATTGGTAAATTGAATTATTGCCAATAGAAAGGAAAAATTATGAAGTCAAAAATAATAGTTAATTTTACTAACTCAGCATTATATTCTGTCTCAGATTATGGCGGGGCAGAAGTTGATATTGATGAGAAAACATTGAAAGAGTGGCAATCTGCCTGCGAAACATTTTGGGAAGTGCAGCAAAAAATGCAGGAAGCCTATTTTAAGGCAACCGCGAAATAAGGAGGAATTAATGATCTCTCATAAAGACTATCATAAAGATGATGAATATGGGTTGTGGTCTGTTCTCGCTTTGGAAAAGTGTTATCTTGATAGTAAATCTTATTATGATACTATGTCTTATCATATTTCAACATATCCGAATTATACGAGTGTTTATGCACAATATTGTGTCGTATCTGTAATAAATATACGCGGAACATACAAATATGTTGTTGCGTATTTAGAGAAACGACAAAATAGTAATATTGGGCTAGATTATTTGATTTGTCAGAGTAAAGACCCTATTGAAGTAGATGATGAAATGATAAAAGAAGAAAAAGAAAAAGAGAAAGCAATGATCTCAAAAAAGATTGTTGAAAAACAAAAAGAATTAAAGGAATTAGAGGCGTCAATTGTCAAAAATCAAAAAGAATTAAAGGAATTAGAGACATCATTAGATAAATCTTACCTTGGTAAGGTATAGCTTATGTTTATCTGGAAAAATACTGATCCAAGATGTTATATTGACAAATGTGCGAATATAGTCATTCTTCGCCCTATCGATAAAGCTGGATTTGGTTTTGTAGATACGGACGAAGGGTGGTATATCTCAACCTCGTTTGAGGATCACGAATTGATTAGTGTCTCGAATGATTGGGATGAGAGTTGGTTTTGGATTTTGGCTCCTTATTGAAAGATTTTTTATGAGTGCATATTTGATGATTTTTATCTGTGTTCTCCTCTGGGGAACCTGCAATTTTCTTAACAAGTTGGCGGTAGAAACAATGCCGCCAATGATATTGCAAGCTCTTATCGGCATTGGATATAGTATTTCTGTTCCTTTATTCTTTGCGGCGCAAGGAGTTAATCCTCTAACATACAAGTTATCTTATCTATCAATAGCAATAGTTTTTATAGCCACTGTCTTTTCTATCGGTGGCAATGTTCTTCTTTACGCAGGATTGAAAGGCAACGAGCATACTGGATCATCAGCAATGTTAATATCACTTTACCCTGTGATCACATTGATACTCTCTTATGTATTTCTTCACGAGCAATTTTCGACAATGAAGATTATTGGTGTTCTCTCAATTATTGGCGGGACTATATTTTTAAGTGTTTAGGAGGCTTTATGTGTGATAAAAAATGTTCTGATAAAGATTGTTGTGGTGATTGTTCTTCCAATCCGAAGTCGGAAGATAAAGATTGTCCTATCGAAAACGATCCTTCCGAAAAACATCATCATTCATTAGATGATTTTGGTCTCAAATCCGGTGCTGGCGAAGAAGCTTGGATAAAAAACATTAAAGAGAAACTTAATGTTGATGTCTGCGATTTGCAAAAAGCAATAAATGATTGGGTTCTTTCTAATGCTGCCGAATTAGCAAACGGAATGATTAATATTGTTCCATTCGGAGATTGGTCAAAGATTATTGAGGATCAGGATGGTAAGGTTTCGTTTTTATCCGAATTAAAGGCAGAGTATTGGAAGATCAGTGGAGCAGAATTTTCTAAAAAATTAGATTGTTTAATAATAAAGTTCTACTGTTCATCGGTTGATGAAGGGGATACATTAGAAGGATATACCTATCTTTCCAAAGAAGGAAGAGTTTTTCATAGTTTTGCTAATTATCAGCCGTATTGATTGTTTGGAGGATTAATGATTATTAATGAAAGATATTTAGATGAAAATGGAAAACTGAAAAAGCAAATAGGATTTTGGATTGAAAATGGAGAAAAGCATTTCTATGAAAAAGAGTTGAGCTATATTGATGATACTGGAACACCACATTATTATTCTGGTCCAGAAGCAGATAATGAAATATGTATTGATCTTGATGGAAAAGAAATAAGACTGCATCGCGGCGATACTTATATGTTTTGGTATAAGGGAAATTATATAACGCATAGATTAGGTGGTCCAGCTATGATAATTAATGACGATTGCTGTGATAAGGACGAAGATGTAGAAGAATGGTATTATGAAGGTAAGAAAATAGATTGCTCATCGCAAGAAGAGTTTGAGAGAATATTAAAATTAAGGCTCTTCTTATGAAGATTAATTGCAGAAACTGCAATAATATAGCAGTTTTCCACTATATGCCAGATGGTAGTATGGACAATAATTATTGTGCCGATATATATTATGAATAATATGCCATTATAGTTATGGCGATAAGGTTGGCATATCTTCTTTCTCTTTTTGATACTTTCTTAAAGATTGGAAGCCGTCCGAATGTAAAGTCATTATTATCTAAATTATTGAAGATATCGATATCAGATGAAGATTTTGATAGTTGGATAGAGAAGAATAGTTCTACTTCTCCTTTTCTAAAAGAGCTAATCGATCATAATTCTTTTTTTCAAGCCATTGATTATGATCTAGGTAAAATATTGCCTTTTATCTTTTCTATAAAAGAAAATGAAAAGATAATTATATCAAAAGTTTCAACTCCGCCAGATAATATTAAGATTAGTAAGAGTAGTTATTTACAACCAGAGAAAAATATTCCAAGGCTATATTTTTTCGTAGGTAAAGAGATTGTTTTAACCGATGAAAGCACTGGTAAAATATTGGATTTGGATAAAGATATTGCTCATTATGGTTGGGTCATCAATGCGATAAGAGCAGCCGTTTCCTTCTATGAGAGTATAGAAGATATCTCTTCCTTCATAAGGAATAATAAGGCGGCTCTTAATAAGATTAACTCAATGTCCTCTGGACATCTAAAATATTTGGGACAAGGAGTATCTGGCGCGGCGTTTCAATTAACTGAAACAATGGTGATCAAGATTTTTTCTTCTTCATTTCAATATCAAAAAGCAAAAGAAGCATTTGAGAGACTTCATAAAAATCCAGAATTAGCGAAAACAGAAGCGATGATTTATGATGTTGGTATCATCGGACAATATAAAGAGTTTCCAATATACTACTACATCATAGAAAAAATGAAGACAATATTTTCGTTGCCAAATGAAGTTAAAAATTATCTTTTACATTTGACTAAATTAGTCATCGGCGAGATAATGCAAAAGAAGGATCGGATTATTCCTCTCAAAAAAGAGAAGAATGATATGGTAATCAAAAATGAAGTGCATAAAATAGCAGAAGAAATAGTTTCAGAGATTATGTCGTTTCCTCAGTTCGCGGAAAGCATAGCAAAAATAAATGATTTGCTAAAAGATAGCATCAATAAAGAAAAATGGTTTCCTTCGTTAGTCGAAGAGATCATAATGAAGGCAGTGACAGAAAGACAAGATTTGCATATTGGCAATTTAGGATTAACAAATTATGGTGAGTTTAGATATTTTGATCCGGCTCACGAAGATTTTACTGGAAGAATAAATAGCTAATATTTCCACATATATATGTGGAATATTTTCTTCCCACTAAAAAGCTATTAAATAGTTTATCCTGCCCTATATGTAAGGCTCAAATAGATATTATCTCTGGAAGATGTTCATCCCTATATAAAGGATATGATTACGGTTGCGTGATCAATTTTGATCATTATGTTCTTTACATATCAGGTGTCGGCAATTATTCTCCAAAGATAGAAAAAGAGGCAGTTGCTATTTACAATGATAAACATAAATATCAATTAGTTAAAACCTATCTGGATAATCAGGTTAAAACAGAGATAACCGTTTTTAATATTGATCCAGAAGGAAGAGTTCAGTTTTCTTTCAGAAACAATTCGGCAAAGTTTGATTTTGATATTTTTGACTTTGCTAACTTTAATATGGAAACAGCATTAACTAAGATTGAGACAGTTCTACTACTTTATTGATATTGTATTGTGCTTTTCGCAAAACTTGCTAATCTAATTAATGATTATTGTCTTCTGGCACAAGCTCGTAAGGTTTATGGACCCTATGAAAGAAAAGATGGAAGAAAAATTGTCATCATAAGAGAGAATGACGGCTCCCATCGAACAGTTTCCTACCCTAAGTTTCTATTCGAGGAGCGTTTCGGACGAAAACTATCGCCCGACAAGGAGACAATTGATCATCTAAACTTTGATAAAAGCGATAATAGATTAGAAAACCTTCGTATTGTTCCGCGTGATCTTCATTCGGCAGATGATACTCGCCGCGTTGTTCTCATCAAGCTTCATTGTGATAATTGCGATAAAGAGTTCTCTCGCTCGCCGAGAGTAATCCGTGATAAGGCAACGAAAGGAGCTCGTGGTATTTTCTGCTCAAAGTCTTGCGCCGCAGCTTACTCTCGCGCCGTTCAATCTGGCAAGAAAAAACAACTACCAAAAGTTAAGCCTATTGATAGCGAATATTATCGAAGAAAAAATATTGCCGAGATGATTGATTTGTTCTTATCAAAGCTTGGTTAAGAAAGGAAAAAGTATGTTGAGTTTATTGTTCTATTTGATAGCGGGGCATTTTATCGCCGATTATCCATTGCAATCAGATACAATAGGAATTAATAAGCATAGGCTTGCGAAAACAGAGCTACAAAAGTATGTTCCTTGGTATTATTGGCTCACCGGACACGCATTTACTCACGGAGCAATGGTTGGATTAGCGACAGGAATATATTGGCTCGGTTGTCTTGAAACTATTGCTCATTTTCTAATCGATCTCGGTAAATGCGAAAAGAAATATGGATTGGTAGTAGATCATATTTTGCATTTTATCTGCAAAATAATTTGGTTAGTTATTTGGTGCTATTGTAAATAAAGGATAAAAATGAAGTATTTATGTCTTGACATTGGCAATGTTCTCTGCTATATTAATGAGAAAGCGTTCCTTTCTTGTATAGGAGAGACTATTTATCGCTATCCTAGCGATGATGGTTGTTGTATTTATGATACTTATGATCCAATTTGGTTCTTAAAGCATTGTCAAGCGCAGCTTGATATTGGGACGACAACAATGAAAGATGAATTAATAGATCATTATACATATGCTGCATATAACATACTTAATGCTTGGACTTCTATGATTTCTCCTTGTAAAGAAACAATAGAATGGGCAGAAAGTCTTATTGATAAATATGGCTATAAAATAGCACTACTCTCCAATATTGGAGAAGAACACGCCGTGGTCGTCGAAAAACTACTCTCGCCCAATAATTTCTTCGAGAAAACAATTCATCATTTTTCTTTTGAGGTTGGGGCGAGAAAACCACAGAAATTATATTATCAATCATTTTTAATGCAATATCCAGAGTTTCGTGGATGTTATTTTATTGATGATAGACAAGAAAATCTTGATATGGCAAAACAATTTGGATTTAGAACTATTCAATTGGACTTATCAAAAGATAATATTGAAGTTAAATTAAAAGATATATCTGATAGATTAAAGTCATTTGATCGAATTAATGAGTATTCATAGGAAAGGAAACTAAAATGACAACAATAGCCACATTAGTTGGTTGTGCGATTGGTGATGCTCTCGGCGTCCCTTTTGAGATGAAAAGCTGGCAATTCCCAGCACTTAAAAAATGGAATGGTTCGTTTCGAGATGGAGGAACATTAGCCCGTGGGCATAAAGCTCATCAATATTCTGATGATGGTAAGATGACAAAAGCATTGGCTGAAAGCATTGTTTCTTGCAATGGTTTTGATCCAGAGAATGTGGCTCAAAAATATATGGATTGGGTAGCGAGCGGAGATATGAGAGGCATCGGCTCAACAACCGCTATGGCTCTCGCTAATCTAAAACTTGGAGCATCATATAAAGAAAGCGGATTAAAGATTTTTAATGGCAAACCTACTTGTGGAAATGGAACAGCAATGCGTTGTTCTCCTATTGGTTTGGCTTATAGAAACGATCCTAACTCTCTTATCAAATATGCAGTTGTCGATGCAGAAATAACTCATAATTCATTAGAAGCTAAAATGGGATCAATAGCAGTTTCTCTTGGTGTAGCATTATTGTCAAGCGGCAAAATAGACAAGAAAAAAAATTATTGATTGCATACTTGATATATTGCCAGATTGCGTCGTCAAAGAAAAATTTCTCAAAACGAAAGAGCTTTTATCTGAAACAGATCATATTAAAGCACTTATGCAAATTGGTGTTTCTGGATATGTTCCTGAAACGGTGAGCGCGGCATTCTATTGCTTATGTTCAACAGATACATTTAGGGATGCAGTAGTTATGGCAGTTAAAGCGGGCGGAGATACTGACACAACCGCTGCGGTTTGTGGAAGTTTAGCTGGAACATTATATGGACTTGAAGGAATAGATGATGAATACAAAGTTGTTGAGGATTTTCATTTGTTTAATGAGCTGACAGAAAAACTTTTGCTTATCGGAAAGGAAAATTAAAATGAGCGAATTAGATGCATTTATTGCTTCACTCGAAAACTATGATTGGTTTGTCGATCTCGATATTGAGAAAACGAAGGTTATCGTTTATGTTTCTCATTTCGATCTTAATGTTATCAAAAACATTCCTAATGTTATTTCTGGAAAACAGATACTCTTTCATTGGGCTGCGGCTCAACCAATAAAAAATGATAAACCAGTTTCTCCAAAAGAATTGAATATTATTGATCTCAAATTAGAGTTAGATCGATTAAAGATTAATGTCACTCCGCACATATTGAAAACAATATTTTTTGAGATTAACGACGGGGACAATTGTGTCTCTTATCTCTCAGAATTGTATCCGTTAGTAAGAAAAAAGTTAGAGCTGTTGTCCAACTCCTTTGGCTTTGATATAATGTATGAAGAGCTCGGAATAACCGAGTAGTCGCCCCGTCGCCAACATTTTTCTTCGCCGACGAGAGCGAGAGAATGGTGGCAGCAATGACGATTATAGTCCCAAAAGAAGTTTTAAGCGATATTTATGATGTTCTTTCCTCTTATGATCAAAAACCTAAAATGGAAAGAAATCTATTCACAGATTGGTTCTCAAAAGGTTATTTGTTTCATTATTCGGTAGAATTAAATGGATTGCTTTTTTCGTGTCGCGAGCCTTTTGTTTGTTATACATATTTCAAAAATGAAAGAAAAACGGTGCCGATAGAAAAAGTAGATGAGATTAATGGTAAGTTGTCCGAGATGTGTTCCCGATTTTCTGAATTGAGATTATTTTGGTGATACTATGAATGATTTGCTTTCCCATACAACAGAAAGTTATATTGATGATAATGGTGATGAGATTGAGATACTAAAATATCATTATGATAATGCAATCTTATATCATAAGAAAAATGGATCGCGATGTTGGCATAGAATATATGGTCCGGCTTATATCGCTGGAAATGGAGATAAAACTTACTGTATTAATGGACTTCTTCATAGAAAAGATGGTCCGGCACGCGACTTCGTCTCTGGACAAAAAGAATGGTGGGTTGAAGGAAAATATATTGATTGTAAAAGTCAAGAAGAGTTCGAGAGAATATTAAAACTAAAACTATTTTGGTAGTCAATATCAAAATATTACCAATAATATAACATATTATTAAGTCCTTTTGCACAAGGAGGTGAAAATAATTATTCTTTTTGCTGAATGTTAATTCATTTGATCTTTACCTCTCGGAGGTGCAAAATGCCCGAAACAAATATAAAATTGACCGCCGCCGTCAATCCGCTCGATATCGATGTTTATGCTGACCTTCCCATCGATATCTCTGACATCATATCTATCTGCAAAGAGTTTTCTTCGCTCGGAACATCATTGCAAGGACAGATAGAATACATATTAGAGAATGGCGTTTCCCAATCGATAAATGATGGTGTCGTCGCCCGCAAATCATTGCCCTTTATTAAAAACTTTCTTATGGCAATTATTGCTAATCCATATTTTGGCGAGGCAAGAGATCAGGCAAAAAGCATCATTGAATTAGTAAAAGAGTTTGAGGAAAAGAATAAGAAAAAAGATTATTTGATTAATTAAAAACATTTGACATTAGAATTGGGGCGATAATGTCAGAGTTATCGCTCTTTTTATTTGGAGATTATTTATGAATTGTATTTTTTGCAATCAAGAGTTAATATTAAGAGATGGTTATAAATGCATAAAATGTGTCTGCGATTTTTCAATATGGGATGAAAAAATAGAGTTTATTGCTTATTATCTTAATAAAGATTGTAAGCGTGTTTTCAATCCTAAAAAAATTAAATATATGGTAAAGTCGTTTTATAAATATATTGATTTTATCTCGAATAATAATTCGTTTTCAGTTGAAACGAAAGGTATTATTAATCCAAAAGAAATTGAAGATTATGTTTCTCGATTATTAAAATTAAGGTTATTTTTATGAATTGTATTTTTTGCAATCAAGAGTTAAAATTAATAGATAAGTATTCTTTCATATATCGTTGTGATAATTGTATATACGATATAAATTTTTTTGGATATAAAAGATATGATTTTTATTATGATAAAATGTTAAATCTATCATTTGGATCATATAAATATCTTGTTAGTGTTGTTTATTTAGATAATAAATATCGATTGGGTTTTTCGATAGTTATAGATGATAATAAGGTCAATTACCACCGCTTAAAAGCGGTAGCTTGCTGCTCACGAAGTGGCTGCAATAAGCCTATTGACAAAGGCTCTTTTTACTTGCCGCATAATGCGGCAAATAAATCTTTTAAGTTTTTACTTTTTTATATCTTCTTACGACTGCTTAACTTGCTAACAACCTCAGCGATTATTAGTTCAAGGAAGAGCAGGCTAACCGGTTTCTATTGT
>Ga0187872_10002708_pt1 | contig 15203 bp, 14 predicted proteins | sample June2016WEW_16_4_FD_132973 | JGI IMG/M metagenome (GOLD analysis project Ga0187872, IMG submission 132973) | Peatland microbial communities from SPRUCE experiment site at the Marcell Experimental Forest, Minnesota, USA - June2016WEW_16_40 | ecosystem: Environmental > Terrestrial > Soil >...
ACGATGCGGCTGACGTGACGCAGCCGTTGCATCATCGCGTCTTAGCCCCGGCGGCGTAACGGCTGGGGCTTCTTTTTGCGCCCAGGTCGCCGCCCTTTTGGTCTCTCAGGGCAGCGGCAGCAACCAATCCCCTTCCTCGGCTAGCAGACGGGTGATTGATACGCGCTTCGTCTCGTCAGTCTCGGAGGCAAGCAGCCGTTTATAATGCTCGATGTTGACCTTGGCGATTTTGTCATCCATCCAATAACGCTATACGCCCGGCAACCGCGCGTCCAGGCCATTCCCGCCTGCAATCAGACGACATCCCGCGGCGCAACCAATCCCCAGCACGCCACCAAACCTTCCAAAATCCGTGACGTGCCAGAGGTCGAGCACACGCCATGACTTTCCTCCGCTCCTGTATACTTGCGACTTGAGTCGTGGAGGAGGATTTCCGTTGACTCATGATTTATCGAAATTTGCATTTGCGCTTGGTACTGCCGACCGCACGATGACTTCAGACCGCGCCATGCAACTGTTGCAGAGCAATCTCGCTGCCATAGACGACGAATTGTCGGTTAGGGCACCAAATGTCCTCATTACAAGCGCGTTAAAAATACAGCTGGCATGGCTGCGTAGCGGACAGCTCTGTTCCTTTGGTGGTAAAATCCGCGAATTCGACCAGCGAACAATTATCGACGAAATAGCCCATCTCGAAAATCCCAGCCTACCGACATCAACTGGGCCGCATGAACCGATGTCCGGTATGCTGAACGGCTTTTGGCATAAACATTTTTTTGAGGCACGCTTTCTCCGAAAGAATCTATGCCGCGAGTTGGAGAAGAACTCTAACACTTTTTGGCATCGCGACTTTCTTCCGGCTTGGCAGTCTGATTTAGCCCTGCAGGATGAAACCGATGTTGGGAGGCTGACTGGTCTGATTGCACAAACCATGGTGCATGGTGCATTTCTAAACCGACTTGGCAGCCGTTCACCGCAAGCAAAATCGCGCGTTACTGGAGAATGGATAATCTTTGGAAAGAATGGAGGCCGGAATGTGTATTTGACGCTGGCTGTTCACGAGGAACCGGCTGCTGCAATCGCAACCTGTATTTGGCAATGCGGCCAGGAGTTTCCTTTTATCCTCGACATCCTTAAACCGTGAGGTCCCGCAATAGACGCCAATGCGTGGCTCAACCAAGCCCCGCCACCACCTCTTCCCTTCCAAAATCCGTGACGTGCCGAGGGCGTGGTAAAGTGCAGCCATTGCCTCGTGTATGGCCACTTCACTTGCACATGCGCATCGCGTTCCGCACACCGTCAAACCACCCGCGCGCTGCCCGCACTGCGGCAGCACACGCCTCATCCGCAAAGGCACCCGCCGCAAGAAGCTTGAGATCGTGCAGCTCTGGCAGTGCAAGCTGTGTCGACGGGTATTCACCCCCGCGCCGGCAGAACTGCGTTACAAGACGTATCCGCTGCGCGTCATTCTCGACGGCGTCACGCTTTATAATCTTGGCTATTCCCTTCCCGAGGCCGCAGCCAAACTGAAATCCCGTCACGGCTACAAGGTCGCTCCATCCACCCTTGCGGGTTGGATGAGCGAGCATCGTGAGCTCACGACCTACAGTCGCCTGCGACCGCAGCTTCGACATCTATTTCCACCAACCAAAACAATCCGTCGCTCGAAACTCTATCACCGGCAAGTCTATAGCTTCGCCTATCATCGAGCAAAGCTCGCGCTCCTGCGCGAGGGCCGACAGCACCGACGCCTCGCGCCACTCGCCGATTTCCTTGAGCGCGTTCCTAACGACTGCCCGCACGAGCTCTTTCGCGAAAGTTCCCGAGCCTCGGAGATCCCGAATTTCGTAAACCGCAATCATCTCATCGTTGTCGAGAAAGAGAACTTCGCGACACGCACCGCCGCGCTCATCATTCCTTCGGTCGGCAACAATCGCTTGCGGCACGAGACGCTACAGCACTTCATGCTCGCCAACGATTCTGTGACAATCGCCGTTGAAATTCCGATTTGGTTGACAGCCACCGACATCGACGCGCTTGAAGTCGAGTACGGACTTGAGCTCTTACCCGAAGGAGCATCCCCGCGCGTCCTCACCGGCCACATCGACTTCCTACAGGTGCGCAACGGCGCCGTTCACATTCTTGATTACAAGCCGGACGCGCGCACCAACAAGCCGTTGGCGCAGCTCACGCTCTATGCGCTCGCGCTTACGCGCCTGGCAGAACTGAGGCTCTTTGATATCAAGTGCGCCTGGTTCAACGAGGAGCAGTACTGCGAGTTCTTTCCCCGCTCGCTTCTCGCACAGGCCCGGCCGAGAGGTGGAGACGAGGCCGGCCGTTAGGGCAATGGTGCGGGCGGCCGGAATCGAACCGGCACGGGGTTACCCCCAACGGATTTTCTTACCAGCTACGGCTTTCGCCGCCACTGTCCACACCCCGACCGTTTGCGGAGCATAGAAAGGGTGATTGGATTAGTGATGTGAAATCCCGCAATAACAGGGCCAAATCATCACACTCCGATAACGACCATTTGAGGAGAGGACGTTCAGGAGGCTTTTTGTGTTGGGTCTCTTCCTATCCAAGGAACCGCTCGGCTTCTCGGCTCACAGCGTATTCCGTAAATCCTCCGCCGACTGCTATGCCCTGCGTCGAGTCTGCCACCCCGGCATCTATCATCCGACTTAAAGTTTGTTCAGCTCCTTCCTTTGTACCTGAAACAACTTGAATGCGAACCCCGCTCGAAAGTGAATTTCTTAGCAAGGTGATGAAATGTGTCTCCGAAGCTCGCCATCCGATGAGCAGAATACGACTGACCTTTTTGAGATGGCCGAGCAAACACTCCAAGTGATCAGAAGGACATTCACACTTGCTCTTTGTTTCAACGGGGATAGCAATTGCTGGAAATAATGGAATGTCCTCGAATTTGCCAATCGGATGATCATCTGCGTTCATTCTGAACCTCTCACTAATGTTGAGGTCTGCCACCCGCTGGATCAACTCATTGGCAACATCCCAAACGTTTCGTTCTCTGATGCCGTCAATTTTGGTATCGATCTCCCGAGCCCAGTGCACTGATCCGTGCACCTTAAAGAGCTTGAAATCGTGGCTGATATAGTCCTGAAGCGTATTGGTGATGACTCCGACCGACGTGAGTGCACGCTCCAACATACGATCGTAATTAAAACTGACCAGAAGCACCGTTTCGCCATTAGGTCTCGACCGCCGCAGCTGATCAAGCAGGGTCACATAGTTTGTTATCCCATGTGCTACGTTTTCGCTCCAACTGTATTCACATTCCCAGATCGCCATATGAAGATAGTACCGTATTGCTGCAATCTGCCGCTTCCGCTCCGGATCATGTTTTCCCTCGGATTGCAGCAGTTCGAGCCTGCGTTCTATGCTTTCCGACCCATCCGCTTGCAAATAAGGAACGATCGGATGACATTGCGGGAAACGTCGAAGATTCCTTGCGAATACAGCCTCATCCTCCAGAAACAATTCAGCTCCAAGCGGTGGCCGGTTTTGGAGATGGCCCCTGCCGTACTGTGCGGGCGGACGCGAAGGCACCGAATCGTATGAAGCGCCCGCTCCGAACACCACTAGGATCATTGTTCTCGCTCCGCTCAAGCCAAATCTCTACGCAATGATTATCATGAAGATCAATGCGGGTCTCTGATTTTAAATAATGATATTTCAGTCCTCCCAAAACGACTTAAACCTTTCCGCCGACAGTTCCGTGTAGCGGACGGTGTGTTGGATGTTCTTATGTCCCAGATAGTGTTGGAGTGCTCGCGTATCCTGTCCGTCGTTCGCGAGCTTATACCCGCACGCATGCCGGAGCATGTGCGGATGCACCGGGAATGGAAACTTACTCTCCTCCCCTATTCTCGACAACATCTTCCGAAATCCGGCCGGCGACATCGGGGATCGTCGCTCGGTCAGAAAGACGTGCCGCGATTCCGGCTGCTCACGCATCAGCCGGCGCAATGAACGTAACTCGGTCCCGCCGAGTGGATGCACACTCGGTGTGCCGCTCTTCACCCGGCGCACATGGAGCAAGCCCCGCTCGAAATCGACCTGATCCCACCGCAACGTACTCAGCTCCGATACCCGCAATCCGTGCCGGTATGCAACGAGGATCATTGTAGCATCGCGATGACCGTGGCGCCCGCGCTCGCGCGCGCCATCGATAAGCTTCGCGACTTCCTTGACGGTCAGATATTCGCGTGGTCGCAGTTTTGCGTTTTCCACTCGCCGCGGAGGTACTGTCCCATTAACAGTGTTCGGTGCTGATCTTCGCTTGGGAGATTTGACCTTGGAAATTCGTGTGGTCGATTTCATAACTGTCCCGAGAAGAAGCATTTTCGGGACAGTTGAAGTCTACCATACGCCATGATTCAAACCACGAATGGGAGAGGATTGTGTTGGCAGCGCAGTTACTCCGCGCCCTCCGTTGACGATCTCCATCGCGGAGTAATGCCTGCTGCCGGTGCCTGCACCACCGATAGGTGGTGCATGTCTAAACCGGATCCTCTGGTCACCCCCACGTTTTGCCGATGTGTGTGTCAACCGGATCCTCTGGTCACCCCCACGTTTTGCCGATGCCTGCACCGAAAGTGACTTATTCATCGGGGAGACCTTCTCTTTTAATCATCGGCAGGCGCGGGTTTTCGTCCAAAGGACTAACCGCCGACTGCTTGGTCGACGTGTTTTTGCCCGCAGGGGTATTCGATCCAGACCGAGGCTCAACAGCGCCGCCATCGTAAGCGGCACTGGGCGGGACTTCGCCATCCTCGTAGCGCCCATCCAGACCAGCGCTCCCAGAAGAACCGCCCTCGCGGGCACAGGAGCGCTCACCGCGCCTTTCAGCGCGGATTCTCAGAAACTCTTTGAAGCTCTTGCCAACGGGAATTTCCTCCATCTTCTTCGCACGTAACGCAGGCGAAAGGCTTTCGCGCCAGATACGTTTGAGCGCGATGACACGAGCAGCGTTCAGGTCAGCATCATCCGTGAAACCGCAGTCGACGCACTTGAAGATGTCCAGCTTAAATCCGTCGCCATCAGGCCGCTTCTCGCGGTTCGCGCTATCACAGTGCCCACAGCATGGACATGTCTGCGACGTATATCCAGGATGCACCGAGATCGGCACAGGAAGCCCAACAACGGCAAGTTTATACTTAAGAACGTCTCCTAGTTTTTGGTACTGACTTCGGTTTAGGACGCGATTGAAATTCGAGCGCTTCCGTTTCCCAGAGCGCGAGGTCATCGGTCCGAGGTTTTCGATGATGACCTGGGCTTGATGATGCGCGGCCATATCAACGATTTCGTTTGCTGCCGTATGGACCGCCTCATCGGCAAAGTGTCTGCGTGCCCCGCTGATGTATCGTTTGCCGCGTTGTTGCATGTTGCGCCGTCGGCGTTCCAGTTGCCGTTGAACGAAGCGCAGACCACGACCGTCGACATTTTTTCTATCCGCTACTCGGCCGTTCTCGTCGATGACAGCGAGCGAAGCTAAATTATAGATGCCTCGGTCAACGCCGAGAAAAGTGCGCGGCTCGATTCGCTCGGGTTCAAACTCAAATGTGACGTGCAATTCGTATCGGTCTCCAATCTTGTGCAGTTTCGCAGACAGTGACTTCCCCTTTTTTAGATATTCATCAAGCTGGTAGTCGCGGCCAAATTCCAAGGGAAACAGGCACCCTGTCTTGCTGCTAAAGCGCAACACTTCCCCGGTGTGTAGATCAACTAGGCCATCAATCTTTCGGCACGACTTCGCCGATTGTTCTACCTCCGTGAATTTTGCGAACCGCGAGCATTCACATACGAGGTTCAGAAATGCGTAGTACCGCCGGGTCTCCTGGTCGACCAACAGGAGAAAGCCGTCCGATTGTCGATTTGTTGCGAACAGTAAGGGTCGATATTTGCCGACCTTCTGCTCGCTCAACAGTTCATCGCGCGCGATATTTTCTTCCTCAAGAAGCGTAGTGCTGGCGAACCTTTGTAGCTTCTGTTCGTATGATCGTTGGTCTCGTTGCAACCTCTGTACTGATGGAAAGCCGACGGACTGCATGTGGCCGTCAAGCTCGATGTAACTCTCGATCTGGCCCACGAGCGAGCCTGGAATGCTACGTAGGGCTTTAGAGGAGCCAGATGTCGGCAGAGGCTTGATGGTCTTTGAAATCTGCGCAATGAGTATCCGCTCTCGCTCGAATTTACGTTGGCGAGCTTTTTTCCTCTGATCGGTTAAGGGCAGCGCTCGATCGGCCTCACGCGACGTGCGCTCGCTATCGAGAAAGGATCGGGTTAGCGGCGTGACTGCCGCGAGCGCACGTGAATAGGCGAGATGATTGTGCCGAAGAGCATACTCAAGCATCGCGCGTTTTCGGCACGACGGATTGTGGAGCTTGAACACCGCCGTCTTGAGCGGTGTGATGTATTTTCTAGCGCTCGCACTCATGATGCTTCTGGGCCTAAACAGCTGACGCTCATCCTCCGTTGCGGCATCGGCACTCGGATTACTTGCGATCAGAAGGGTTCTGGGCGCCTCTGATGGCTTAATTCTTTCGTTTTCATACCAAGAAACATACCACACCCCTACCCTGCCTGCCAGGTTGTCCGGCGTTTTTGCGATGGAAATAACCAATCGCAAAAACTGTCCCATCAAGAGTCCAAAGCGGGACAGTCCAAGCATACCATGGGCACGAGCATCACTTCCTAACAAGCCACAGGAGGACCCCCCAAAATATTATGACGAAGAGATAGAACACAATCACCTCTTTCTTGAAGAAGCATGATTTAACCGATTCTGATGAAAACAATGAGCGAAAGCTTCTCTTATCGCCCGCCTTATAATTCTTGAGATCGTATATGTAGAGCGAGTCTCCGTCGAGGCCATTCAAGAATCTCCTGATGACATTGTACCTCTCGACATATCCATACCAGTGATCCCAGCGAATCAGACCTTCAAGGAAGAAAGCCATAATAACCAATAAGAATGCCAGAGTTGCGAGTGGCGGCTGCTGAATTCGCAACGACACCAACGCAGCCACAGCCGTTACACAGCCCGCCCTCAATCTGAAAATCCAACCATCGTATTTGTCGAATACTTTCTGTAGGAGGTCCATCTCCTTTAGTAGGATGTTCTTTTTATCAGAATCATCTATCGCCGATCGCTGCAGTAAATTTTTCGAACCCGAGTCCACCATTATCGCCTCCCTCCAGGCGCCCAACGGAATTTCACGTCTGCTTTTCGCCAATGGCAACAATCACAACGAGCACGCCCACCACAAAAAGAACCACAGCTAAAATCGCAAAAGTTGTCCCCCATCGCCGCGCCCACTTCATTGAACGCAGATTCGTGGCCAACGATGGCCCTTGCAAGTTGCGGGCTTGGCCCAATAGAAAATTGTGATAGCCGCATACGCCGGCGATGACCGTGGTAACTAATCCGGCAGCGAACATACTCAAGGCGACCCTCACGTAAACAAAACTGACGACAATTAATGACTCAGGGTGGCTCACAAGGGTCCCAAGCAAACTTAGAATTGCCAGAATCGCTCCGCCGTTCAAAACAACGCATGATCGAAGGACGAACAGACTAAACTCTTTCGTGAACTGAACAGCGTCCCTCTCGCTCGATAATTCGTGTTCGTACTGTTTCAAGTCTCGATCGTTCGCCATATGCCATGCCTCGTACATCGGTCCGGCTACGGACCCATCCAGCCCATGTGACCGCGAAGCGGTTTGGTGCAATTTCTATTTCACGAAGCCGTACGCAAGTCATCCTTCTCCAATCCGATACACTTCGCATTCTCCGTCCTCGCCGAGTTTCCTAATCCCTAGGTTCTGACCTCCTCCTGCTATGTCCCGCACTTGGCCCGACTTCACCAGAGCGAAAAGCAACGAAAAGGATGGTTCGCTGGATAATGGAACTTGTAACGCAAGAGCGCCCAAGACTCCCACGAGCGTAGAGTTGCCAGACACTTGAAAATCGATCTTCCCGTCATCCTCTTGCGGGCTTGTAGAAATAATCCCACAAGCCGCAACGGGGTTTGCGTCCCGAGGTACATATCCGAAGCCGCCACTCATACCGCGATCTGTTGGAATTGTCGTCGTAAAACATGGGCCTTTGTGTCCCACACCTTCATCTTGGTGTGAGAGCACCTTCCCAACGCGAACAACTGGACGGGTCTCAACTCTCCAAATTCTGTTTCCATCTGCACTTTGCGACGTATCATTAAATTTTAGCCAGGATAGAGCGATGATGTGAATCGATGTCCCGGTTGGCGGAATACGCGTGTCCAGCGCAATTGCAGGAGCCAACTGATGGATGCTGCTCCTCAGCCTCTCTTGAGCTTCGAGCACGCAAAGAGCTACGTCCAGGTTGTTTGCGTAGGCCACGTGCCTGACGAAAAACATGTCAGCATCTTTAGCGCCCATCCACACAGCTCGAAAATCCATCGGACCGATCTTCGGCTTTTCGGTATCAAACAGAATACCTGGAGCCGAAGGGGCGCGCCGACCGTTAACTCTCTGGACCCTAATGGCCCCATCCTCGACTACGTGCTTCGCAGTAAGTACGAGGAGCAAACCTTCTTTGTCAGTTCCAATTATGAATCCCGTTCCGAGGTGTTGCGGCGAAAACCCTGGACCAATGCCAACAAACGCAACAAGTGAGCTCCTTGCGCCGCTCCAGAATGGATCGTCGGTCCTGACAGCCTCACTCCAGTAGTGACCTTCTGGAAGCTCCATTTGCCGTTCTTCGCCTCTTCAATAGTAGCCGCACTTAGCCCCTTTCGAACCCTGCCGCCAGAGCGCTTGTAATACACCGCCCTATTCACTTATCCGTCAACAACCCCACGGTTCTTTGAGGCTATGCAGAGGCTAACAGAATCGGTTGCACAATGTCCTTTTTCCGACGTGTGTGTGCAGGTAAGAGCCTGGCGGTTCGGCCTCCGAGTGTCCCAAGAATGACCATTTTCGGGACAGTTGAAGCATACCATCGTCCCCGCCAGGCCGCGCCTTGTCTACCTTGTAAAAAGCCAGAATTAGCACCATCGGCCAGATGAAGCCGGCGCGCGCTCGGCGATGGCAGTGTTACCCCATTAAGTGGACCTCGATCGCAAGAGCGAAACTTTCAGCAATGTGCCACAACCCGACGATAGATCGATAATTATTGCTTCCATTCGATTTGCTTCTTACCGCATTTGCACGCGATCTTCTCCTGCCCAGGCACATGCCGTTTGGCCTCCACATATCTCCCGCAGTCGTGGCAGATGAAGTGGTCGGTCAGGGCGGTAATATCGGCCAGCGCCACGTCGATATCGCCGCCGGTGATCGTCTCTGCTGGATTATGGTGAGAACCGACCGTGATGATCAGGTTGGAGCCTTCAAGATTAGCAAAGCTGGCATGCCCCTTTAGCGGCGGACACTTGCGGTTGACCGTGGCGCGCAGTTCGCTCAGCAACTCGCCACTCATGCGGCGCTCGTTTTCGTCGTTGAATCGAAATGGCAGCTTGACTTCAAGCGTGTGGCAAATCTCCTTAAGCGAGGCTTCGAGAAGCTTGCGGATGTCGTTGGAAACGTCGTGCTTCTTGCGCTTCTGCTCGATTAGAGTTCTCAGATCAGCGGTGCTTGGTGAAAGCTGAATCCCGTTCTCCGCGTCCCACTCGACCTCCTTAAAGAGCCAACCGGATTGGGCGAATTCTTTCTGGATCAAATCAAACCAGAGGCGTTCATGTGTCAGAAGGATAATCTGCCAATCGCTGAACTGTTCTTTGATAAGGCGGAGAAGTCGCCTGCGATGGCCAAGATCGAAACTTGTAACAATGTCGTCGAGCACAAGGAACCGGCTCGTGGTATTAAAGAGCTTAGCCGAAGCCAGAAAGAGGCATATGCCCAGACTATTGAGGTGTGACTCGCTCAGATACTTCATCGGAGGGTAGGTTGTTGTGCCGTGGAATTCATATTCGAACTCGATGCCCTCCTCGCCCACGACACCTAACCTGACCTTGTCCACATTCTCACCCGGATGCAGCGCGGTGTAGTAGTCACCCACGTCTTTGCTGATCTTGTCGAGGACTGCCTGAAGCGCAGCATTCTGCACCGGCACGAAACGGTCAAAAATGGTGGTAAGCGCCAGGATTTGCTTTTCGAAGGCCAGCACAATCGCTGTATTTTTTTGATATTGGTCGAATTGCTTTTCCAAATCCCGTACCTGTCCGATCATTTCCACCAGCCGCTTTTCATGTTCACTGAGGTCCAGCGCCTCGCCTTCACTTTTCGCAAGCGTAGAATACGATTTCACGAGCTCCGCGAACGAGTTGATGGAGTCTAAGTCTTCTTGCGACAACATGACGGGCTGAAAGTCCGAGAAGCCATTGTTAGTTGCTGTTACCCATGCGTTGATTGCGGCGCGAACATTTGCCGCCTCGGTGGTCAGGATCTTGAATTTTTCGAGATCGCCATAGTTGGAAGCCAAGGGTCTGCAGGCAACGATCAGCGCTTCAGCAGCCTGAATGAATGAAGCCTTGAGCGTTCTGGCTTCCTCGTACTTACCTTGTATTCGAGCGATCTTCTCTCTGCGAGCCTCGACCTCCTCACGCAGCCGTTCAAGTTCGTACGGCGTGAGGCAGAAGGGGCATTGTTGCTCTGTAAAATGGCGGGCTTCGATCACGGCCCGGCCCGCAGCGAGGAACTGACCGATATTCAACTGGCTCACGGCACTCTTGTCCTCCGCCAGCCTGTTATACGGGCCAACGAAGGCATCCATTGCAATCAGGAGAGCTGTCACACCGCCGTTGAAGGCGTCGTACTCCTTTCTCATTTGATCCAGACGGAGTTTTATCTTCGCGCCTTCAGGCCGGCTTATCTTGCCGCCCAATTGCCCCAGCGCCTGCTTATAAGTCGATCGGTTGGAGATCGTGATTGCGAGCCCGTAAGGTTTGATGAGTTCGTTCACCTTGTTGAAAAGTTCGTTCTCGGAAGCGATGATGCCCCCGGCGAGCTTGAACAGCTCATCCTGTGCATTGTCGGCAAGCTGCTTTGCGGTTAGGTACGCCGGGTCTCTTTGAAGGGCATTGAACGTGGACTGGACAGTGCCTCGAAAATCGGTGATGTCCTGATAGCCGATGATTTTCGCAATCCACTCTCTCTTTTCGCCCTTGCGTTTCGCGACGATATTCGTGATCTGCGCGTGACGCAGAAATATGCGCTCGGTCGCCACCTTCTCTAGGAAAAAATTGAACGCCGCCGACTTGTTGTCAGTCGCCGTCTTCAAGTCCGGCCCCAGCGTCTTATTACCGTTCAGGCTGGGGTCGCTGAATTCAAGCGACACCACGCTTGAATCCTTGTCGCCGAGAAGGACGTTCCGGAGCGCCGCTTCGTTGCAGTCCTCGCGCCAAAGATGCTCTATCTTGCCGAGCAGGAACCATTCTAGGGCATCGGTGACAGTACTCTTGCCGGTGGCGTTCTCGCCGAAAATCGAGACGCCCCGATAGTCCTTGGTGAAATCCAGAGGTAGATCAAAGCACGCCCCGCGAAACCCGCTTATGTTAAGTTTGCGCAGCCTAATCATTGTGGTGCTCGTCCACATCCGGCGTAGCAATGGTCGCCAGCGCAACGGCGTCGGTCCTGAGCGCAACGGCGTCGGTCCTGAGCGCCGCGAGAGAGCTTAGCAGACGCGTTCTGGAAAGCGTGGCCGCCTTAAACAATTCGCGCGTCGCGGCTAGTGTACCCGCGTCGATGTCCTGATCGCCTTGAAGGGAATCAAGGAACTCGCTAATGACCTGCAAGCCGGACTTTATATCTTCGGAAGTCATTCCGGTCCCCCGGTTTTGCTGAAGGCTGGTCCGTGACTGCCGTCACCTTCCCGAAAGACTATAGCCTTGAGGAACGTTCGATCAAACTCGTTCAGGGCATGGTCGGACTGTACTTTATTCGCCTCGAATCGTTGCGGATACCGTATCCCTTCATTGAGTCGCGTTTGATATACATCGGAATGAGCGAATCCGCCCAAAACAGTATTGGGCGAAGGCTGCGCGCGCACCTGACTGGCCAGTCTGGAAACTACGGCATCATGAACTACGCAACGCGCTACAAAGTGCGGTTCACCTATCACTCCTTCCAGCTCCTGCAGAATCTCGGCGCCACAGATCTTTACGAGATTGAGAGCTTTTTCCTCAGCGATTTCCTGCGTGTCCACGGGGCGTTCCCGGTCTGCAACAACCAGTCGGGTTTGACCGTGATCCAACCAAAGATAAGGCAGGACATAACAGTCGATTGGAAGCACTTTGCATAGAAAAAAGCCGGGCCGGACATGCGCGAAGCATACAACCAAACCTCATGCCGTGAGGACCGTTTAGTCTCCAACTTGACGGGCTCGCGACAATCTCAATTAGAAATTTAGGCCGAGGGTCATCGAAAACAGGCGGCATTCAACGATCAGGGGTTTCGACCAGCGCGGATGCGTATGCGCCGGCAATCTGGAGCAGGACCTGCAAGCGGCGCGGCACCGTGAATCTTCGATGAAAACCTCACTGCGGCGACGCCAGGCCTTTGTACGATCACGTCACTGGCGGATTTCGCAGAAGGGAAATCCGTGGATGCAGCGCGACGGCTGGACCGTCACAATCTTTCCCAGGGGCGGCGATTTCAAGGCGGTTCTCAGCCGTGCTGACAAAAAGATATTTCTGCCCCAAGTCTTTGCCACTCCGGATGAAGCGAAACTGGCCGCGTATGGTGTGATGCATGCCACGGAAACCGCATAAGACCGCCAGCTGTTATTATCCTCGGCAAACAGAAACCAGCTGCTCACGCGCGCCCGCCGCGAGCCAAAAAAGCCGGTCGCGCCCCGGGGAGAGCGCGACCGGAAAACGCGGCGCTTATTCCGCCGCTTCGGCTTGAGCGTCGTCGCCGAACTCGCCGGCTTCGGCATCACCGTCGTCAAAGAATTCATCGTTCCCTTCGATGATCGCTGCAATGCACATTGGCGCTGGCAGCCAGCCGGTATCGGCGACTTACCGCGGTGGGGAAACAACGATTTTAACGTCCTTGAGACCGTTCGTTGGTCCGGAGATATCGTCTTGCAGTTGCACCGGCGCCGGCAGTTGATGATTTGGATCGTATACCAATGCGACAACATAGTTGACGCCCGGATTGGCGCCATAGTCGCGAAGATCAGTCACCAGCTCGGTCTTTATTTTCTTTTGGTCATCCGGCCTTCGCACATATTTCAGCTCAATCATGAGGCTAGGCTGTTTGAGGAAAAACTCACATCGAGCGGCCGATCCGGCAACGGACGGGTTCCATTCTTCAGTCCTGACATCGCGAAAATAGGCAGCGAGGATGGCCCGGAAAAGATACTGACAATCCCATTCATCCGTGACGGCAAACATCTTGCCGCCATGAGGGTGTTTGCTGAGAGCGAAAACGGACTCATGAAACCGTGACGCGAGGCCCACAACTATGTTGAGCTCATGCATCGGGTCTTGCGTCCTTGCGCCGTCCGAATTCTTGCTAATAACGTAGTCAACTGCGCCGAGCATGTAAGCGACCCTTTCCCTCACCGCAGTCACGAGGAAGGGAGGGCCGTCGACTTTCGCCTTTTTTCTATAGAGCTCGTCCTCTTTATCGAGGTCAGTCAACATTTGCTGCAGGAAGCCTTTGTATTCTTCCAGCCGCAGCGCAAACTCTCCAGGAGAGCTAAATTGCTCTCCAGGGATCTTCCCGTCGCCGGGAAACTCTTGGGAATAATGATACAGAGTTTGAATTATATTCTTGCTCACAGAATACCACGACTGTGACCGCGCAACGTGGTGTTGGCGGACTTCGTTCATTACCTCGTTGAACTCGTCATGTGCTGAGCTCCTAGCTTCCGCTAGGTATTTGACGCCAAACAGTGCCCATTCCATCTCAGTCAATTGCTTTCTCCATATTCGCGCGGATCGCGATTGGACGGCCTGCGTGGCAATCCCGTAGGGCGTCCGCGGATCACGCCGCCTTTGGCAGCTCAAAGCGCCCGCCCGATTCTTCGACCGCGCTTTGTACGATGCCGATAACTTCCGCCAGAAATGCGCGGGCCGGTGGCTTCATCGCCGAACTGATTGGCGGCGCGCTATCTTCATAGATGCGCCGGATTTCTCCCGCTCGGCGATAAGCGGAGCCTGGGCCGGAATATGTGTAAGCGGTGACCCAATCATCACGGTGCTGGTCCGACAGGCGCTCCTTCACGAGTTCATGCAGGGCGCTAAACACTGCACTTCGCACCGGATTAAGCGCAGCCATGCGCTCATCGTCATCGGCGGGTTGCCGCGTCCATCCGGCGGGACTGTCGAGCCACCGCGAGATTTCTTCCTGTAGCCTGGCGATGAGATCGCTCGCGGGTCTTAAGCTGTCGTACTCGTCGCCCCAGGCATTTGCGAACCTCCGGCTGAGCGCCCTGACCCGCGTATGGTGCTCCGTCCTGATTCCATCTCGGTAGGCCAGCCCGAGGCGGGCCTCCCATGGCCGCAGGAAGCTATCAACCGCGTCGCGGAGCGCGAGTTCAAGCCCCCCGGTCGCGTAGATTGGAGCCGCCTCGGCGCGTTTCTCCGGCTCGAAAGCAGCTTGCAGTTCCTTAAGGAGCCGTCCCATCTCGCGAATAATCCCAGACGGGATCGCATCAATTTCGCGGTCCAGTCCGCCGAACATGAAAACTCGGCTCTCAAGTCTCTTTTCCAGCGCAGCTGCTACGGGTGCACCGAGCATCTGGCGCAATCCGCCGACGGCGTTTGCGATGCTACCAAGCACATGATTGCGCTTTTGGGTCACGGTCTGGAGATTGTCGCCCCTGACCAGATCGAAGTGTGAAAAAGCCAGCGCGATTTTTTCCGCATACCCTGCGCTGCCAGCGGCCCGCAGCAACGCAAGAGGGGCCGCCTGCATGGGCTGCTGCGCGCTGTCCACAAGAAGAAGCATGTCCACGTCGGCAAAGCGCCTAGTTATCGCGGTGGAAACGCTCGACACGGATTCGGCGGTATGGCCCAGCCCTTGTCCGTCGAGCAGCACGAGGCGCTCCGCGACCTGCAACTCCTTGAGCAACGGACGGAAAGGACCGCGCACGCGGATGCCATCGACCAAAGGCGTCAGCAGCCGTCCGAATTGCCTGAAATGGTTGCTGGAAAACCAGCGGACCTTGCGTAGAAAGATTTCGCGATCGTCGGTCT